>ENA-OUQM01000525-OUQM01000525.1-human-gut-metagenome-genome-assembly--contig:-NODE-525-length-25184-cov-5.212026_pt1 | contig 25184 bp, 16 predicted proteins | sample MGYA00237949_ERZ548830 | MGnify/ENA primary metagenome ERZ548830 (study PRJEB26490, sample SAMN05194706) | human gut metagenome | biome: terrestrial biome; feature: human-associated habitat; material...
GGTCCGCGTGCAGGAGCTGACGGATGATGAAGCTACTATTTTAATGGTGAATAGCAATATCCAGCGGGAGCATGTGCTGCCGAGTGAGAAGGCGTTTGCGTATAGGATGAAGCTTGAAGCCGTAAAAAGAACTGCTGGACGGCCAAGTAAAAATTCGTGCCAAGTTGGCACGAATTTTCGCGCAGACAAAAGTATCGCTGCAACGTCATCCGAGAGCGCGCGGACAATACAGCGTTACATCCGCCTGACCTATCTCATCTCCCCCATCCTGCAAATGGTCGATGAAGCCCGGATGGCGTTTAACCCCGCGGTAGAGATTTCCTACATGACGCCCGAGCACCAACGGTGGCTGCAAGCGGAGATGGAGCTTTGCGAGGCCACGCCCTCTCTGGTGCAGTCGCGCCGCCTGAAGGAGATGAGCCAGAGCGGCACGCTGACAGAGCACTACCTGCATACCCTGCTCACCGAGCAGAAGCCCAATCAACGACAGAAGTTTTTCTTGAATCAATCTGACGTACAGAGGTTCTTCCCTCCCGGCTATACGCCCGAGCAGATGCAGAACACGATATTCTCCCTGCTGAAAACCTGGGGCCATGCTCACGAGCATACCCAGAGCCAGCAGGAGCTGGAACGGTAAAATGCCACACATAACCTTATTTATAAGGCCCGGTTAGGATGCCAAAAGCACGGTATTCTGTCAGGCTTATTCGAGTGCGCGCTTTTTGGAGAAGCAACCATGCAATTTGACTACTTTTACGGCAGTCAGGCCGAGCAGTTCTCATTCTATCGCATCCCCAAGGTGCTGTTCACAGACCCGCAGTTCAAGCCGCTGTCCACCGACGCAAAGGTCCTGTACGGTATCCTACTGGACCGCATGAGCCTGTCGGTCAAGAATCACTGGCTGGATGAACAGAGCAGGGTCTACATCATCTTCACCACCGAGGAAATCATGGAGGCCTTGAGCTGTGCTAACCAGAAGGCCTGCCGCCTGATGCTCGAGCTGGAAAAGGATGCAGGTCTGATTGAGCGCAAGCGCCAGGGGCTGGGAAAGCCCAGCTTGATTTATGTGAAAAACTTTGCTGTTTCGTCATAAATCAAGAAATGTGAAAATCACATTTCTTGAAGTGTGATTTTCACACTTCTGGAGATGTGATTATCACACGCAAATAAGACTGATAGTAATTAGACTGATTAGAACGATACAGAAAACAGATTGAAAAACAGAATACGGGGTGTAGAGTATGGCCGGAGTGACGAAGGAAGAAATCGCACGGGCGAAGGAGCTGGACCTGCTGACCTACTTCAAACGCGTTGAGCCAGGCAACCTGAAGCTCGTGGGCAAGGAATACCGCCACAAGGTACACAGTTCGCTGACCATCAGCAAAGACAGCCTTTGGTGCTGGCACTGCATCGGCCTGCGCGGACGCACGGCGCTGAAGTATCTGATCGACGTCGAGAAGGTTCCCTATGTTGAGGCCGTGCGGGAAATCAACCGCATCCAAGGCGGCGTGGTTCATTCCTCTCAACCTGTAAGCCTGCCGCAGCCGCGCGCTGAACCGGAAGCACCACGAGATTTCAAGCTGCCCGAGCCGGACACAAACAGCTATTCCGCTATGGCGTATCTGCGCGGGCGCTGTATCCACCCCAATGTACTGACGTTCTGCCGCAAGGAGGGCATTTTGTACCAGACGAGCTTCAAAAATCACCCGAACTGTGTATTTGTCGGGCGCGACGGTGAGGGTGTTGCGAAAGGCGGCAGCTTACGTGGCTGCACCCAGCTACAATTCCGGCGTGATATTCCCGGAAGTAAGAAGATTTATCCGTTCTACATACAAGCCAGCACTAAGGCCGACACGGTTGAGGTATACGAGGCCCCCATTGACGCTATGTCCGGTGCGTCACTCAAGCTCATGCAGCACGCGGAGCCGTGGCGCGGCGTACACTACCTGGCGCTGGGCGGCACAGACTATGCCGCGCTGGATGCGTTTTTGAAGTATTTCCCGGCTGTCCGCAAAATCGTCCTCTGCCTGGATAACGACAATGCAGGGCGGACGCGGACGCAGGATATAATTGCACACCTTGCGAGCAGCGGCAAAGCCGTGGAGGACCGCCCGCCGCCGGTAGGCAAGGATTACAACGACACGCTGGTGCAATACATGCAGGAATACCGCGAACACTGCATCAGCATGGATGATATTTTGGAGGAAACAAGATGAAAACAATCGCAATCGCAAACCAGAAGGGCGGCACGGGGAAAACGACCACAACGTATAACCTCGGCATTGCCCTGACCCAGCAGGGCTACCGCGTCCTGATGGTGGACTTTGACCCGCAGGGCAATCTTTCCTGCTACTGCGGTATCCCACCAGAAAAGGACCTTGACCAAACCATTACGGAGCTGCTGATGAAGACCTCCTGCGAAAAGCCGATAGGAAATCGGGAGTGTGTCTACCAGACCGGACGCAAGGAGGCTGCCGCACGGGTGGATTTTATCCCGTCCAATCTGCGGCTGGCGGGCTTTGAGCTGGCGATGGGCACGATGATGTGCCGTGAGGTGCTTCTGAAATCCTGCCTGGAGCAGTACAACAATCAGTACGACTACTGTTTGATCGACTGTTCCCCCTCTGTTGGCCTGCTGCTGACCAATGCGCTGGCCGCCGCCAATGAAATTATTATCCCGATGCAGGCGCAGCCATTCTCCGTTGTGGGCATGTCGCAGCTGACATCCTCTATTGCGAATGTGCAGCGTAAAATCAACCCCGGACTGCGGGTGAAGGGCATCCTTCTGACGATGACCGAGCACACGAACGTTTCCGACCACTACTGCGGGCAGGTCCGCAGCACCTACGGCAATAAGATTCACGTTTTCACAACGGAGATTCCCAGAAATGTGAAGGTACAGGAGAGCCAGGCCAACGCAGAGCCGACGATTCTGTATGACCCGAAAAGCAACAGCGCGAAGGCCTATATTGAATTTGCGAAGGAGGTATCCGGCTATGGCCGCGAAGAACAAGTTTTTGAACGCGATGAAGATGCCCTCAATCGATGATATGTTTTCCTCGGAGGCTGACAGGCAGCGGGAAAGCGGGGATTTGGTCACAGAGGTGCCGCTTTCCGAGCTGCATCCGTTCGTCGGGCATCCGTTTGAGGTGCGCGACGATGAGGATATGCAGAAGCTGGTGGACAGCATCCGGGAGAACGGTGTGCTCACCAACCTGACCGTGCGCCGCCGCGCCGAGGGTGGGTATGAGATCATCAGTGGGCACAGGCGGTTCCATGCTGCACAGAGGGCTGGACTGGATAGGGTCAAGGTTCAGGTGCGGGATATTGATGATGACCAGGCGATTATTGATATGGTCGATTCCAATATTCAGAGAGAGCATATCAGCCCGATGGAGAAGGCAAAAGCATACGCGATGAAGCTAAATGCCATAAAACACCAAGGAAGTCGGACAGATTTAACTTCTGGACAAATTGTCCAGAAGTTATCGGTTGAAAAGGTTGCAGAAGGAACTACCGATGGCTATAAAACCATTCAACGCTTCATCCGCCTCAACAACCTCGTCCCCAACCTGCAAAAGAAAGTCGATGACGGCAGTTTGAAATTCAACCCCGCTGTAGAGCTTTCTTACCTTTCCTCCACCGAGCAGAATGATTTCCTCGATTACATTGAATCCCAGTCCTGCTCACCCTCGCTGTCGCAGGCACAGAAGCTCAAGGCAGCCAGCAAGGACGGTGCGTTGGACCACGGCAAGCTGCTGGAAATCATGGACACCAAAAAGCCCAGTGTACCGCCTCGTGACCCTACGCTGACCATCAGCGTCAGCAAAATTGCCCGCTACTTCCCCGCCGGCTGCACACAAGAACAGATGGTAGGTATCATCATGCAGCTTCTGGAACGAAATTCCCGCCATCTTATGCCGGAAAAACAAACCAGTCTGGAGCGTTGAAATGGCAGAGTACAGATATTACCTGATCTCCGATTTTATGTCGCACGTCTTTCCGCAGCAGTTTGAAGAACAAGTTCCAACGGAGTTCTTTTCAAATACTGCTGATTTGATGAAGCGCTACCAGCAGTTGAGAGAAATGCCCTACAACAACGAGTACACCTGGAACGAGCGCACCAATCTTCCCTACCCGCGTCTGACTGTTGGAATTGACCGCCGTGACCCGGATGGTGCAGTAACCATCATGCAGGTACGGAATGGCGTCAACTACCTGTGTGATGACTACCGCGGCCCCTTTGCAGATCGCAACGACAAGCAGCTCATTGAAATGGCAAAGCAGCTTGTGACGGCAGTTGGCGTAGATCGTATCCGGCCTCACTATTACACGGAAGAAAATGGTCACACAAAGGTACATGTTGGAAACGACATCCACATAACCGAGTGGGCCAATGCACCGGAGCTTTGCAGAGCACTTCGCTTCTCACGGTTTCTGAACCGTGATGGGCAGCAACTGTTTCAGGTGCGCAACGGTCAGCGTATCATTGAAAGCTATGCGGATGGTTCACAGCTTGTGAAAGATGTGCAGACAGTTGACGATACGCACTTTTACGTAGGTAGTCGTTTCTGCCACATCCAGCAGTATGCAAATCAGTGCTTCAAAAGAGGCTGTTATGTTGAGCCGGAGCATCCGCAGCCGGGTGACAAGTTGGACAGACTGCTGATATATCAAATCCCACATTACACCTGCGAGTATCGCTTTACGGATTATGACTACGCCCAAAACAAGCTGAAGGCCACCGATTACCGCTGTGCCTATGTGGCCAACATGCCCCGGGACTACACACCGGACAAGTGCTTCCGGGATTTCAATTATGATGACCGCCCCTGCGCCAACAGTATGCCGTCTTTGTCCGTCAGTGACCTGATCGTCATGGAGCGCGGCGACAAGGCTGAAGCCCTGTATGTGGATGCCGTTGGCTTTAAGGATGTAAGCCGACTGTTGCCCGAGCTTCATGATATGGAAGTTGAGCAACAGGAGCACAATTTAGATGAATTAGAAAGGTAGGTGTCAAGATGCCGAAACCGCAGGATATATTTCAGCTGGCCCGGAAGGAGGCCGTGCGGGTCACAGCATCGCCGCAGGCGTGGCAGAGCTTTTTGTACACTGCCGCCTACAACTACCACACCACCTATCTGAACCAGCTTTTGATTCACGCTCAGCGCCCTGACGCCGCAGCCTGTGCCAGCATGGAATACTGGAATACGAAGGCAAACCGGCTGGTCATGCGCGGCAGTAGAAGCATCACCGTGCTGCAGCGCCGACAGGGCGTGGCGGTGACAAAGCCGGTCTTTGCCATCGGTGATACCACACTATTGAGCCAGACACGCACCGGCGGGCCGTGGGAGGTCACGGACACAACGTGCCCGCTGCTTCTGCAAGATAAATCTGATGACTGGCTGACGGCGCTGGCACAGGAGGGTGTCTCTAGCGAAGCTGACCGTGCCCGCCGCATGCTGGAACGCAATGTGGCGGACAGTACGCTGCAGTGGGCGCAGCCTGACGAGCAGATGCAGCTCTTGCAGGCACTGGTCACGCAGAGTGCTGTCTACATAGCACGGTTGCGGATTGGGCTGCCGATGCGGGATGAGGATTTCCCGGTATTTCAAAGCGTCAGCCAGTTCGACACCTATCAGATTTCACTCTGCTTGGGTGGCTATGTACAGGCCGCCGCAGAACCGATGCTGAACGCCATTGGGCGCGAGGCGCTGCGACTAAACCGTGACAGCATTGCAATACCACACGAACCAGTTCATAATGAAAGCACACGAACACAACTGAACAGCCGAGAGGAGGCCGTTACTTATGACGTACACGAAGAACCGCGAAGGCTACCTGATTCCGAACATTTCTCTGCCGAACCAGCCGAACCCTTACCTGAACCGCTACGCGAGGCTGCGTCTGGAATATCTGGAGCAGAACGAGCCGACGCTCTGCGATCAACTGATGTTGGAGGGCACGCTGCTGACGAGCTGCAATCGAATCGGACGGACAGCACAGCAGATGGTGGACAAGACCCTGCGCGAGCTGATGCAGACCACCCAGATGCCGGATCGCAAAACGAACCCGCTGGGCTGGACGCAGATGGCCAACAGTCTGAAGAAGCAGGCGGAGGAAGCAGTCCTTCCGATGCTGTACGAAGTTTAACCGAAGCACCCGCAAAGGCGGAGAGCGAGCAAGCGCTCTCCGCTTTTGCTTTGCCTGAATTTCCGCCCGCGCTACTGCCGCAGCTGCTTGCGGCAGAGACTTCTTCCCGTGCGTCTAACGCTGAGTATCTTACCTTTTATAGTAAGAATCCCCTGCTCATTGACCGGCTGCGCTTTGTGCGGGAAAGCTACAAGGATATTTTTACAGAGCTTTTGCTGGCCGATGATACCCGCGTGGGCTTCCACAGGCAGGATAACGGTCTGCTTGTCTGGCAGGGCGCGTATCTGACCCGCAGCGCGGAAACACTGCTGTCGTGGCGTGCCGTTGCCAATGCGCTGAACGACTTGATTGAACAGCATGAGCTGATTGCGGCCATCGACCCGAAGAAACTGCCGCAGGTAGAGGAACAGCTTTCCTTTGAACTGCCTGACGGTTCGCCGCCGAGTGCGGAAAATGACGGGTTGGCAAAGGATGATTTTCTCACCCCGGAAAAGCAGGAAACCGTCATTCGCTCAGCCCTGCCTGTTGCGGAGTACAATGCCCCGCAGATGGATGACGGCAGCGTTATTACAGACGAGGAAATCAACCTGGCTCTGGCAGTGGGCAGCAATTTTGAGAACAGTAAATTTCGCATTTATCAGCAGTTCACCACTACGCAGGGCGACCACGCCGCTTTTTTGAAGAAGGAATACGGCAGTGGCGGCAGGTCATGGGACTACCAAAGCGGTGCGCACGGCTGGGTGGACCACGGCCCTGCCGGATTGAAGCTGATTTTGACAAATGAGGAAGGCCGCTTTGAGCGCAGGCTTCCATGGCGGGCCGCAGCCAAGCGCATTGCTTATCTGATCGAGATGCAGCGCTTTCTGACACAGCAGGAGCTGGAGCAGTATTCCGCATGGGCTGCCGAGCAGCGAGAGGCCGCCAGTGTGGTGCGCGATGAGCCCGGCAACGTACCGGATACCAGACCGATTTGCGCCGAGGGCAGTGTTGTCTATCTGGAGGATGAACACCGGTTTACTGTGGAGCGCATCGGGCAGTTTGACGTGCATCTGCGGGACGAGGAAGTACCCTTGTTTGGGCGCGCCATCAGCCGGGAGGAGTTTCAGCGGCAGTTGGATGCCAACCCGCGCAACGGCGGCATGATGCTCTCCGAGCAGCAGCACGAAGCTCTTGTGCAAGCGCAGACGGAACAGGCGCTCTCCTTCATTGAGGATTATCTCAAGGACGAATTTGAGATCACCGAGCCGGACTTTTCCGACCTGACACGAATCGATTTGGGCTATACCACTACCGAGGATGAGAAACACGTCATTCAGGTGTATGCCGACTTGGAGCACTGCACTGTCACCAAGCTGGTGGACGATACTCTCTACGCGCAGGAACGGTATGGCTCACTCGATGATCTGAACCAAGCGGTGCTCTCCAATCTTGATTTTGATAGCCTCATGGAAATAGACCGCGATGAGGTGGAAGAACACGAGCCGCAGGAAAACGCCCTTCCTACCGACGAGTCCGCCGCGCAAGCCCCCACTAACTACCTTGCCCCCTATGAGCCGGAGGTCCCCACAGGGGCAAAGGCCAAGTTTACTGCCAATCTGAATGCAATACGAACCCTAAAGCAAATCGAACAGCGCGGTACACCGGCCACAGAGCCCGAGCAGCATGTTCTGTCCGGATACCTCGGCTGGGGCGGTCTTTCCGATGCTTTTGACCCTAATAAAGACAACTGGCACAGCGAACATGAGCAGCTAAAGGATCTGCTGACGCCGGAGGAATACGCCGCCGCACAGGAATCTACGCTGACGGCGTTTTATACCCCGCCTGTCGTCATCCATGCTATGTACCGCGTGCTGACTCGCATGGGCTGCGTGAGCGGCAATGTGCTGGAGCCCAGCATGGGTGTGGGTGCGTTCTTTGGGCACCGCAGCGGCAGCTTAGATACGAACAATGCAAAGCTCTACGGCGTCGAGTTGGACTGTGTATCGGGCCGCATCGCGCAGCAGTTATACCAGAAAGCCAAAATTCAAATCTGCGGCTACGAAAAAGCCGACCTGCCGGACAGCTTCTTTGATTTGGCTATCGGCAATGTGCCATTTGGGCAGTATCAGGTCACGGACCGCCAATACGACAAGTTACACTTTCAAATTCACGATTACTTTCTTGCCAAAACCGTAGATAAACTCCGCGTCGGCGGCATTATGGCATTTATAACAACCTCCGGCACGATGGATAAAAAGTCCGAAAGCGTGCGCCGGTATCTGGCCGCCCGCTGTGATTTGATCGGCGCGGTGCGGCTGCCCAACAATACTTTTACCGCACAGGCCGGGACGACGGTCACCTCTGACATTCTGTTTCTGCAAAAGCGTGGGCGGGTCTTGGAGCAGGACGCGCCGTGGATTCATGTGGGCGAGACTGCAGATGGCATTCCGCTGAACCGGTATTTCATCGACCATCCCGAGATGATCTGCGGCGAGATGCAGATGGTCAGCGGCCCCTACGGGCAGCGCCCCACCTGCGCACCTCTGGAAAATGGCACATCACTGGAAGGTCAGCTTGACACGGCCCTTGCCAATTTGCAGGCCGAGTACACGCTGGCGGATGAGCGGGAAGACGCGAAGGCGGAAAGCGATATGCTAGACGCAGACCCCGATACGCGAAATTTCAGCTATGTTGTTAAAGACGACACAGTTTATTACCGCGAGAATTCCAAAATGCGTGCTGTGAAGGCCAGCACCACCGCGCTTGCCCGCATCAAGGCGCTGGTTCCTCTGCGGGATACCTGCCGGGAGCTGATTCGGGCACAGCTGGACAATCTACCCGATGAAACGATTGCCGCTTTGCAAGCGCAGCTGACCGCCCAGTATGATTCCTACCACGATACGTATGGGCTAATCAACAGCCGCGGAACGGCTTCGGCGTTCCGTGAGGATTCCGGGTATTTCCTGCTCTGCTCGCTGGAGGACATCGACAGCGAGGGCCATTACAGGGGCAAGACGGATATGTTCACGAAGCGGACCATCCGCCCGGCCCAGGTGGTTGACCATGTGGATACCGCCGATGAAGCGCTGGTGCTGAGCCTGACCGAGAAAGCCCGTGTGGACCTTGCCTACATGGCACTGGTCACGGGTAAAGCGCAGGAGGAGATCATCCGTGATTTGACCGGCGTTATCTTCCGTGATCCGGAGCAATCCGAGCCGGTATATCTGCCGGCAGATGAATACCTTTCCGGCAATGTGCGGCAAAAGCTGGCCGTTGCCCGGCTGGCCGCTACGTCCGACCCTGACTATCAGGTCAATGTGAAGGCGCTGGAACAGGTACAGCCGAAGGACCTTGACGCCAGCGAGATTGCAGTGCGGCTGGGTGCTACCTGGATACCGCCTGAATACATTCAGGATTTTCTCATGGAGCTTTTGGAGCCGCCGTTGTCTACACGACTTTCCGTGAAGGTGCTGTTTGCTCCGTTTACCGGTGAATGGAATATCACGAACAAGCGCTACGGCAACGGCAGCATCAAGGCAACTGTCACCTACGGCACGAACCGCAAGAATGCCTATGAAATCACCGAGGCTGCGCTGAACCTGCGGCCTGTGCAGGTGTTTGATACAGTTACCGACGCAGAGGGAAACAAAAAAAGCGTGCTGAACCACGCCGCCACCGAGGCTGCCTACGCAAAGCAATGCTTGATAAAAGACAAGTTTGAAGAATGGATTTTCAAGGAGCCGCAGCGTCGGCAAGCGCTGGTAAACCTGTACAACAGCAAATTCAACTGCATCCGCCCGCGGGAATATGACGGCAGCAATCTGCGCTTCCCCGGTATGAACCCGGAAATCACGCTGCGGCCACACCAGCGCAACGCCATTGCCCATGTGCTGTACGGCAACAATGTACTGCTGGCACATGAGGTGGGGGCTGGGAAAACGTTCGAGATGGTCGCCAGCGCTATGGAGAAGAAGCGCTTGGGTCTTTGCAATAAAACATTGATTGTAGTGCCCAACCATTTGACCGAACAGATGGCCTCCGAGGCGCTGTTGCTCTACCCCAACGCGGAAATTCTGGTGGCACGCAAGACGGATTTTGAAAAGGCCAATCGCAAAAAGTTCTGTGCCCGCATTGCTACCGGCAATTTTGACATTATCGTGATCGGGCACAGTCAGTTTGAAAAGATACCGCTTTCCGATGAACGGCAGAAAATGTACCTGCAAAAGCAAATCGATGATGTAGTGGCACAGACCGCTGCACTGAAGGCCCAGCGCGCCGAGAATTTTACCATCAAGCAGATGGAGCGCATGAAAAAGCAGCTGCAACGGAAGCTGGACAAGCTCAACGACCAGAGCCGCAAGGATGATGTCATCACCTTTGAGGAGCTGGGCGTGGACAGTCTGATGGTGGACGAGGCGCACTATTTTAAAAATGCGATGGTCACCACCAAGATGACCCGCGTGGCCGGTATTTCCCAGACCGAAAGCCAAAAGGCCAGCGACATGTATATGAAGTGCATGTACATGGACGAGCTGACCGGCGGGCACGGCATCGTGTTTGCCACCGGCACACCGATTTCCAACTCGATGACCGAGATGTACATCATGATGCGGTATCTGCAATATGGGCTTTTGGAGCAGGAAGGCCTGCTGAACTTTGATGCGTGGGCCTCTACGTTTGGCGAGAGCGTTACCGCGATTGAGCTGGCCCCCGAGGGCAACGGCTACCGTTCCAAAACGCGGTTTGCAAAGTTTTACAATCTGCCCGAGCTTATGAATATGTTCAAGCAGTGCGCCGACATTCAGACCGCCGACATGCTCAAGCTGCCGGTCCCGGAAATCACAGGCGGCAAGCCCACGATTGTGAAGCTGCCGCCCAGTGAGCTGCAGCGACAGATGGTGGCGGCGCTGGGTGAGCGGGCCGAGGCGGTGCGCAATCGCCTGGTTGCCCCAAATGAGGACAACATGCTGCGCATCACGAATGATGGCCGCAAGCTGGCGCTGGATCAGCGCCTGATGAATCCTCTTCTGCCCGATGACCCCGACAGCAAGGCGAATGCCTGCGTGGAGCGGGTCTTTACCATTTGGGAAAGAACAAAGGCGCAGCGCTCCACGCAGATGATTTTCTGCGATTTGAGCACACCCCGTGCGGACGGCTTTGATGTGTACAACGATATTCGGGACAAACTGGTGGCGCGTGGCATTTCCAAAGAGGAGGTACAGTTCATCCATGATGCCGATACGGAAGCTAAGAAGGCTGAGCTGTTCGGCAAAGTCCGCAGCGGTGCGGTTCGCGTGCTGATGGGTAGCACCCAGAAGATGGGCGCTGGCACCAACGTACAGACGCGGCTGTGTGCACTCCATCACCTTGATTGCCCATGGCGGCCAGCCGATATTGCCCAGCGCAATGGACGCATGGTGCGGCAGGGTAACATGAACAAAGAGGTTTCTATCTTTATTTATATAACCGAAGCTACATTTGACGCCTACAGCTATCAGTTGGTCGAAAACAAACAGAAGTTTATTTCGCAAATCATGACGTCAAAATCCCCTGCCCGAAGCTGTGAGGATTTAGACGAGGCTGCGCTCTCCTACGCTGAGGTAAAGGCGCTGGCTGCCGGAAACCCGATGATCAAAGAAAAGATGGACCTTGATATTCAGGTTGCGCGGCTTCGCACGCTGAAGGCCGCCTACAACAGCCAGCACTACCGACTGGAGGACGCCGTGATCGGCATCTTTCTGCGAGAGATCCGCGGCACCGAATGCCGGATTCAGGCGTTTGAGAAGGATATGCAGACCGCCAAGGACAGTCAGAGCTATGACAAGGACGGCAAGCTGGTTTTCAGCATTGAGCTGGACGGCACGTCCTACGACAAGCGCGAGGATGCAGGTAAGGCACTGCTCGGGCTGGTGGGTGCTGCTGTGCGGGCTGACCATCCTGTTTTGGTGGGGCACTATGCGGGTTTTGAAGTCACGGTTGCCTATGTGCCGCTTTCCAAGGTGTTTGTGGCACATCTGGTCGGGCAGGCCACCCATACCACAGAGCTGGGCAGCGACGCTGCCGGCAATATGGTCCGCCTGCAAAACGTTGTTGCTGCCCTGCCGCAGGAGGTCAGCGGTCTGCGCAACAATCTACAGCAGCTGCGCGTCCAGTTGGACAGCGCCAAAGAGGAACTGCAGCAGCCTTTTCTGCAGGAACAGGAGCTTAACGACAAGAGCGCGCGCCTGGCCGAGCTGGATGCCCTGCTGAATGTGGGCAATGATGCCCCGGTTTTGGAGGGTGAGGCCGAGGTCGTAAACGAGGACGATTCTGTGCGAACGCCTAGAGAGGAAAACGAACTGGAACGCTGAAATCGACAGCCTTGCATTATTCCGCAGACCATGTATCATAGAGGTAGGAGGTGGCCATTATGCCCATTCAACGTAAAAATCTGTTCCTTACCTGGGGTATCCGCATTAGTCTCGTGCCTGTCATTCTGGTACTTTTTGCACTGGGCCTGATTGCAATCGTGCTGTTTGCTATCTGCGGAGTTTGCGGCAGGTTTTTGGCGGCGCTGGGCGGTCTGGCTGCTCTTTTGGCGCTATTCGATAAGTGCTACCAAGAGGCGGCAGTATCCGCCATCGTGGCATTCTTGCTCAGTCCTTACGGCGCGCCGCAGGTGCTGTTCTGGTTGGGCAGAAAGCTGCTCGAGTTTGCTGGTAGTCTATATGATTTATACTACTGATTGGAGAAATTTATAATATGAAAAAATGTCTGTTATTCATTCTTTTAGCTACGGTGTTACTCTGCGCCTGCGCACAGCAGACCGATAACACCTTGCAAACGCCGGAAGGCAGTACGCTGGTAGAACTTACCGTTGCTACTGAAGAGACTGCCATTGAGACACCTGCGCCGCTTGCCACGGAAAGCCCAGCACCTGCGCCCACACAGACTTCAGAGCCGACTGCCACACCGGCACCGACTGAAATTCCCATACCGGAGCCTACTGCAGCGCCTACCGAAGCGCCCACTACGGAACCCGTTGCCGCGGAGAGTCAGCCTGCACAGGTCAGCATGAGCTACGGTGCTGTCCCCTTTGACCTAGCGGCGGGCAGTGAGGAGTGGTGGAGCATCGACAGCTCGGACAGTGCCTACTGGGCTGTGCAGGAAAACATAAATGCTATGCGCGCAGCAGCTGGTCTGTCCCCTTTGACGATGGACAGTGGCCTGAGTGCTGCCGCCGATGCACGCTGTGAGAGCTTTGTGGCGGGCGGGCCGTTCGACCACAGCGGCATGACGACCCGCAGTGAGATCTGCGCCGCAGGTCCGATTGGCTCAGCCAGCAGCGTTTGCACCTACTGGCAGGGCAGCCCTGCCCACTATGCCAATATTATGGAGCCCAGCTTCACCAGCATGGGCGTGGGCTGCTGGTTCTGCAGCACAGCCGAAGGCCAGTACACTTACTGGACCGTAACCTTTCAGTGATTGGAGAATAGATATGAAAAAGCAAAACTCCCTGTATCGGATGACTACATCCGAAATGCAGATCATGACCTATCTTTGGGATTCCAAGGAGCCTGCAATCGCCAGTCAGATCGTTTCCGATTTGATCCCGACCCAGAACTGCACCTGGAAGCCGCGTTCTGTCTTTACCATCCTGAAAAGCCTTTCGGAAAAGGACCTGATTCACGATGTTGGGTACGTGAGAACCGGCAAGACCTACTCCCGCAAATTTGCTCCCAAGGTGAGCCGCGCAGAATACCTGGCCATGCAGGTCATGAACGAGCTGCCGGACCAGGAGCTGCCGGAGTTTTTGGAGTTCTTTCAGGGAAAGGTCGGTTGAGCGTTACAGGTAAATCAAACTCTCAAGTGTCTGCTGTTTGTTCGGCAGGCACTTTTTTATATAGATAAAATTTTACAACGGAAGGAAAAGTGTGTAATGAATCAAAGGTTCAATCTCAAGCAGCGCGTGGCGGCCTTGTGTATGGCGGCTGTGATGTGCTGCTCAATGTTCCCGGTTGGGGCGTTTGCGGAGGCTCCGCTGCCCGATGCAGATGGTACGCCTATCGTTGTGCAGGACAACGAAAACGTCACACCGGATGCACCGCAAACTGATGAAAGCGGTCCAGACCCAGGTGAAAATGCCCCCGAGGACAGCGAAACTTCTATGGTTACCCAAAGCGCCGATGAAGATAAGCCCGTGGACGATTCCACCGACTACACCTTCGACGGCGCTGTTTTGTACACAGACTTACCGGATGCACCGACTGGTTCCTATATGGGCAGCCAGGGACTGCCCGTTGCCACGGGTGAAACAAAAATCGGCATTTCCGCCTGGCCGAATGACCAGTTGGAGGAAAGCACAGACAGTTACCTGAGTGCGGACACCCTGAACAGCGACGACCTGACGATGATGGCTCCGTTGCTGGAGGGCACCGACTATGCCGTTGCGCCCATTCTGGCACAGGTGGAATACCCTGCTGACAGCAGCAGTCTGGATGTAGTGCTTCCCAATGAGGTGACTGTGCTGGACTTCTACGGTGCCCCAGCCGATGAGGCTACACGCAGCAGCCTTGTGCATAGAGAGTACACCGAAACGTCAGCCGCGGTTATGGGGCTGTATGTACAGGCAGATGCCGATTTTTCCGCGCAGATTGTTTACACCGCCCCGGATAGCAGTACGCTGACGAAAGCGCTGCACGTTGTAATTGACCGCAACCGCACCATGGCCGCACCGTTTGCTACGGCCACAGACGTTGCCGCCTACGCCGAGCGCCCCACGCCTGCCGTTACCAGCGGCAAAATCACCAAGGTCGAGAAGGTCAACGGCACCTGGCTGATTTGGTTCAATGGCGAGGAAGCCTACTGCTGCACCCACGGTGCCAACGGCCAGCCCAAAGGCTGTCCGCCGTACACTTATACGAACACTTCTCTGGTCAGTGCGGATCAGTGCATTCCCGGTGACCACTATGGCAACCAGTACCGCATCTGGGGCGGTCTGGATCAGCTGTCTATGGAATTGCTGCCCGATGCGCCCGTCGCTTTTTCTGCAGAAGATACTGAAAGAATCTCTCTTTTGGATTTTTGCCGCACGATTTACGATGACAGCCAGCTGTGGCTGATTGAAAAGTATCCCGAGAGCACTGCTGCAAAAATCTATCTGGAATCCGCGCAGGCCCTGCTGGACGGCGCTGTTGCCTATGCAAAGCCCCGCGGCTACTACACCTACATTTATACCCCTGCGCGCAGCGGTTGGCAGACCGTTGCCCTGATTGGCCCTGAAATCAGTGAGGAGGAAACGGAAGAGCCGAAGCCTGTCGTACAGGAGTATTATGCCAGTTGGGAAGCCCCTGCACAGTCCGCCAGCGGCACCGTAAATCTGACCTATGGTATTACCACGGATAAGATCCAGCTGAAAACGCTGGAAAAGGTGGACAGTGCCACGATTGAAATCGAGCCTATCACCAAATCCGGCACGATTGACGGCGGCAGCTGGAGCATCTCCCCTGCCGGTGTGCAGACCGTCACTACAGGCGGCCACACCAATGACGACAATTACCAGAATAACGGCGGTGCAGCATCTGCCAGCTGGTCTGTGCATTACACTGTATCCAAGACCGTAGATGGCCGCAGTGGCAGCGTCGGCCCCTATACTACGAAAGAAGCTGCAGACGCAGCCGCCAACAGCGAGCGAGATTCTGCGGTTGCCGCCATTCAGGCCGAAGCACAGAGCGCTGTAAATAATGCTATTGCCAGCGCGCAGGCGCAGCTTGCATCTTTGCAGTTCCGTTATGACGAAGTCACCATCCCCTACGGTTTTGAATCCTACTGGGGCAGCAACGGCAGTCACCAGACCATTACAGTGCCGGCCAACTCCAACAATGCCTATGAGATGCGCAATGCTGAGTGGTCACTGCAGATCAACGTCAAAAAGACGGACAGTGAGACCGGCAACCAGATTGTAGGCGATGCCCGGTATGAAATCTACCAGTGGGACGTCGTGACCGGTAAATACCAGCCCACGGGCGGCTACAATACCTACAGCGTCCATCGCCAGGGTGACGGCACCTATGCCGTCATCAACAACGCTGCCTACGCTACAAACGACACGATGCGCCATACACTGTACTACACGCAGCGCAATGAGGGCAGGTTCATCCTTGTAGAGACGAAGGCCCCCGCGGGGTATTTCGGCGACTGGACAGACGTTGACCATCCCGGCACGTCGGGCAAGCCGCTGGGCAAGCGCGCCTACTATGTGGAAATTACCGCTGACAACAGCAATTCTGTCCTGTGGCTGGGCAATGGTGACTACAATGCCGACATTGCCACTGGCGATAAGGGCGGCACAAAGCTGGTGACCAGCGGCGGCGTAGAAACCACAGTCATCATCTATGACTCTCCCAAGGATGCCTCCCGGAGCTATACCACCGATGCCAGCGGCAAGGCTGCCAATGAGGACAGCTACACCACCACGGCAGCGGACGGCATCATGAAGAATGACCGCACACTTGGTGAAATCAGCATCTCCAAGGTTGATTTAGATGCACAGCGGTATGTGACCGGCGACGCCGCCCATGGTAATGCCGTGCTGGACGGCGCAGTGTACGACCTGTACGCCGCCGAGGATATTACCCACCCTGATGGTGTGACCGGCGTTGTGGATTATTCCAAAATCGTAGATGCCAACGGCAATCCCCTCTGGCACACTACGATTCGTGACAACAGCGGGCAGTGGATCAGCGATTACCTGCCCGTGCTGAAAAAGGACAATCTCGTAGCCAGTGCAAAAATCGAGGACGGCTGGCTGACCTTCTCCAACCTGTACCTCGGAAAATATTATGTAGTAGAGCGCTCCACCGGCACGGTCATTCCGCTGCGTGAGGGCGCTCTTGCTGTTTCCGGCACCTATCCTACGGTGGACAGCCGCACCAAGGCAGCTACCGGGCAGGTTGCCGCGCTGGCAGCCAGCAACGGGCAGTATACAGATTGGGTATACAAGAATCAGTTCAGCCCCATCTCTAAGAGCAAGGCTCTGGACGGCACCTTGACCTACGATGCCTACTACCTTTCCTACGCGCCGGGGTATCTCTGCGATGAGCACAACTATTACATCACGCCCAGCTATGCAGACGAGGGCTGGTATGTGGAGAAAACCACCTTTGCCGGTGATACCGCGGCCTACAACGGCAACTACCACATCCATAAGGACAGCGGCCTGACCGAAAGTCAGGATCAGGTCGCCAAGGGCAACGTGGAGATCAGCAAGGTCGTTTCCTCCAGCGGGCAGTCCAATGGGCTGGAACTGGAGGGTGCTGGGTTCACCTTCTATCTTGTGTCCGACTTGTCCAAGGTCGAGAAGTTTGACCAGACCCGCACCGGAAGCTACACTCTGCAAAGCATTCTGGATACCTACATCAACAAGGAATACGACAACGAGCACCCCAAGTGGGATTTCTCCGGTGAGACACAGGCCATTGCCAAGACCTACGAGGTCAACGCCGATGAAATTGCCGCCTATAACAGGACGCTGACCGCGTCAGGTGACAACAAGAACGGCAAGGGCGACGGCTGGCAGCCCACGGGGCGTGCCAATGAGTATCAGCTGGCCGAAATCTTCAGCAATGATTCCGGCAACATTCGCGTGCAGGGCCTGCCCTACGGCACCTATCTGGTCGTGGAGACCACAACACCGCACGATTTGTTCCAGGCAGAGCCGTTCTTGGTCAGCATCGACCCCGAGCAGGACAACAATCCCTGGGGCGCGATGGCCACGCCGAAGGACAGTGTGATGAAAGCATCGGATTCCTATCAGAAATTTACGGTACTGGATGAGGAGATTGAAGTGTATTTAAAAATCACGAAACTCGATACGGAAACCGGCAAACCGGTCCTGCTGCCGAACACAGCCTTCCAGATCTACTGGCTGGATGACAACGGCAGCTATCGGCTGGAAAACGGGAAGCCCAAGCTGGTCACGATGACGGACACGATAAACGGGCATCTGACCAAGAACGTGGATACCTTCTACACCAACGAGGAAGGTATCCTAACCCTGCCTGAAAAGCTGCCGCTGGGCAAATACCGTATTGTGGAGACTATCGGCCCGGACGGCTTCTACAACGAATGGGCCGACAGCGGCAACTACTATGTGGATTTTGATATTTCCACAGACCGCATCTACAAGGCCACCGGTGATGACAATGAAAACGGCATGGACACGCTGGTCATCGGCGAGGACTACTGGAATGAGGAAACGCTGGGCAAGCTGACCATCCGTAAGACAGGCAATGCCTTGACAGGAAAGATCGAAACCTACGATTTGATTGACCCCTGGATGACCGGCGAGGCCGACTCCGACTTTGCCTATACGCTGCGCCCGCTGGCCGGTGCGGAATACACCATTACGGCTGCCGATGACATTTACACACAGGACCGCCAGCTGGATGCCAACGGCAGCCGCACGCTCTGGTATGCCAAGGGCGATGTGGTGGCAGTTGTTACCACCGGTGACGGCAGTGCAGACACTGCTGTGTTTGCGCCATCCCGCACCAAGGCTACCTATGATTTTCTGTCGGTCATCCACGACGGCACGCTCGGCGAGGTCAGTATTACCCTGCCGCTGGGCAGCTACCATGTGGAGGAAACCAAGCCGCCCTTTGGGTATGTCGGCACGACAGACAGCTACGATGTGACATTTGTCTGGGATAATCAGCTGAACGATGTGGTCATGGCAAAGAACATCATCAAAAATGGTGACGTTGAACAGCATTTTGATGTTGTACGCGCATCGGAAGCCTCTGCGGAACTGGCTGAACAGCAGACCCTTGGTTTCTACAATGACCGTGAGCATGCCCGCGTGGGTGTGTACAAGATCAATCAGGAAACCGGCAAGTATCTGGCCGGTGCTGTGTTCAACCTGTACACCCGCGATGACATCTACGACGTGGACGGCAACAAGCTGTTCTCTGCCGGTGATTTGATTTCCACCAGTCCCGAGACCGTTGCTGATGGCTACACCTATTTCAACAGCGATGTTCCCATCCGCGGCGAGTGGTACGGCCAGAGTGGCCGACTGGATGCCTCGACCAACAGCGGCAATTACTTTATCCGCGAGCTGCGCGCCCCGCTGGGCTATTATCTCAACGATGCAGAGATAGATGTCACCTTCACTTATGACGGCGAAGTGTTGCAGGTACTGGACAGCACCTGCGCCAACAAGCCTACTGAAATGTGGGTGAGTAAGCGCGATTTGACTAACGATGAAGAACTGCCCGGTGCGACGCTGGTCATCAAGGATGCCAAGGACAACATCGTTGACACCTGGGTATCCTCCGACACGCCGCACCGTGTGACGGGGCTGCATTTTGACGAAGAATACACGTTGACAGAAAAGCGGCCTGCTGATGGTTATGTCGTTGCGGATGACATTGTTTTCCGACTGGAGCGCAAAACAGATGCTGACGGCCATGAACTGGACGAGGCAGACGTCTATTATCTGAAGGATAAAAAGAAGCTCTGGATCATCCCCTGGGAGGAATGGGAGCTGCTGGACGATGCTACGGTAATCATGCGTGATGACATTACCAAAGTACAAATCTCCAAGGTTGACATTGCCACGGGTAAAGAGCTGCCCGGCGCGGAGCTGATTATTAAGGATACGGACGGCAACACGGTTGCACAGTGGGTTTCCGAGGACAAGCCCCACTATATTGAAAAGTTGCCTGCCGGTGGCTATACACTGACGGAGATCACCGCCCCCAATGGCTATCAGCTTGCGGAAAGCATTGCCTTTACCGTGCTGCCCACCGGCGAGCTTCAGACTGTCGTTATGAAGGATGCACGCATCCCCGAGGAAACACCGCATGATGACACGCCGAGCAATACGCCGCAGCCGACGCCGGGCAGCACGCCCGCGCCTACCCCTGCACCGGCAAGCACACCCACGACAACGCCTGCGCCGATGCCGATTATTCCCCAAACAGGCGATGTGTTCCCCTTTGCGCTGCTTTCGGCAGCGGTTTTCGGGTCTATCGTCGGTTTCGGAATTCTTGCATACAAGCGCCGCAAATCCAAAATGGATGAGAGCGAGCACTAAAGGCATATGAAAGACATACATGGTATGGGCGACTCTCGCGGGCCGCCCTATTTTTATTGGTGAATGACATGAAACATATCATCTGTTCGAGCTTCGGCAAAGACAGCAATGCAACAGCGCTGCTGGCCCTACAGCATGGCGAACCGCTGGACGAAATCATATACACAGAGGTCATGTTCAGCAAGGAGATTTCCGGCGAGCTGCCCGAGCATGCGCGGTTTATCTATGAAACGGCAATTCCGTACTTTGAAAAGCGAGGTATCCCCACAAGGGTTTTGCACGCCGAAAAGACGTATCTGGATTGCTTTTACCATATGGTGAGCCGCGGCAACGCACAGGGAAAGCTTGCCGCTTTTCCGCTGGCGGGGCGCTGTGCAATTCAACGAGATTGCAAAGTACCGCCACTGGAAGCCTATAAAAGGAGCTTGCCGCCGGGTACGGTCTCCTATTTAGGTCTTGCAGCGGATGAGCCTATCAGACTGGAGCGGCTGAAGCCTGACCAGGTTTCCCTTATGGCAAAGTACGGTGTGACAGAGCAGGATGCGTTTGCCATGTGCAGGCAGGAGGGGCTGCTGTCGCCGCTGTATGAGCACAGCCACCGCGGCGGGTGCTGGTTCTGTCCCAACGCATCCATGACCGAGCTGCGGCATCTGTACCATGCACATCCTGATTTATGGCAGCTGATGCTGGAATTGCAGGATGCACCGAATAAGGCGACGGAACGCTTCAATCGAAATTTTACATTTGCCGAGCTGGACCTGCGGTTCCGCTTAGAAGGCGAGCAGTTGAGCTTTTATGACCAAGAGCTGGAGGTAGAGAGATAATGCCAAATCAAGAAAAGTCGCCCCGTGCATGGGTGTATGCGCGCATTCCCGGTGACTGCGCAGCGACCCGCGCGAGCTATGATGCCTGCTGCAGGCAGGCCGGTGACGACGGCTGCACGGTAGTCGGCGGCAGCATCGATTATAAAGGGCACGGCCCGCTGCGCGATGGGTATCAGAGTATGCTACGCAGTATCAGAGACAGCAAGGTCAACTGCGTGTATGTTAGCCGTATGCGCCAGATCAGCGGCAAGGAGCGGTACCTGTATACCTTTTTCAAGTGTGCAATGAAGCACCATGTAAAAGTCCGCATACTGGAATACAGCCTGCCGGACCGCTTGCAGCAACACAGGTTGGGAAAAAGAATCGAAGCATACGCCCGACGCACCGGCGCGCCGCTGCCGTGGTGAGGCTGAATTTTTATTGCAGAGAAAGCGAAGGTGATACCGTATGGTAGAAGAAACGGCCATCCGGGTGCAAATCAACGCAGCCAAGCTTGCTGGACAGGGCATCTTTGGGATATTGCAGATGGTTGCCAGTATGCTGCAAGCGCAGCAGTACGGGCAGCAATCAATTCAATCACTGAACCGGCAGTCGCAGGCTCTCGCTTCGGTGGAGCTGAACGACAAAACGCTGCCCTATGTCAGGCGGCAGCTCAAGGAATATTCGGTGGACTTTGCCATTACCAAGGACAAGGACACCGGGCAGCTGAACCTGTGGTTCAAGGGGCAGGACGTGGACCGCATCCAGACCGCCATTGAAAACTGCATTGCAGCGCGCGGCAAGGAACGTCCCACCAGTCTGCTGCAGGAGTTGTCCGAACGGGCTATGCAGCGCACGAAGGAGCTGAACCAGCACCGCCCGCCGCCGGCGCAGGAGCGAGGTGAGAGGCTATGAAGGAACAGCGCACAAAGCAAATTCTGATCTGTCTTGCTGCAAGTCTGGGCTGCTTTTGGCTGGGTAACCGTGTGGGACTTCTCTATGTATCAGCTACCGGAACGGTCACGCAAAGGCTGGCCGCCGCGATAAATCTTGGCAAAATTGTACTGCATCCCTTGCAGCTATCCCCTGCGCCGATTCCTGTAGGCTGCGGTGTTGGGGCTATTCTGCTGGCGGGTCTTGCTTACCTCTGCATAAAGTACAGCGGCCATCGTTTGGTGCCGCAGAAGGAGTACGGCAGCGCCCGCTGGGGCACAGCGGCGGACATTGCGCCGTTTCTCCATAAAAAGGCAAGCGAGAATATCCCCCTGACGGCCACAGAGTCCCTGAGCCTTGCCATGAAGATGCCGGTAACAGCGGAGAACAACTACAACCGCAACAAGAACGTCATTGTGTTCGGTCCGTCCGGCTCCGGCAAGAGCTACAGCGTAGCCGGCCCGCAGCTGCTGCAGTTTAACAGCAATTATGTACTCAGTGATCCGAAGGGCGAACTGCTGGACACCTACGGAAATGTTCTGGTATCGCAAGGTTATGATGTGAAAGTGTTCAACCTGAAGGACCGTGACAAGTCCGACCACTACAATCCGTTTGCTTACATCCATGATACGGATGACATTGTGGTTGTTGCTAAGAATCTTATCAAAAATATGAAAGAGGACCCACGACAGAAAAACACAGCCGACCCTATATGGGAAGAAGGCTCTACCTCCCTACTGGAAGCGCTGCTTGCTTATGTGTATTTTGAGCAGCCACCTGAGATGCACAATATGAACAGCGTGATGGAGCTTTTTGTGCTGATGCAGCACCGTTACGGACCACAGGGGCGCAGCCAGTTGGACGATATATTCGAAGACCTGGCTATGGAAAAGCCTGCATCATTTGCAGCGCGCCAATATGGACTGTACCATATGGCACCGGACAAAACCGCACAGAGTATTGATGTATCTCTCGGTATGCGTATGAGTGCGTTCAATATTCCTTCCATCATGAAAATCTGCGAAGATGATACCATTCATCTGGAAGAGCTGGCCAGCGACAAAAAGGTAGCTCTGTTCGTTGTCACACCAGACACCACCACAGCCTATAACTTTCTGGCAGCGGTCATGTTCCAGCAATGCTTTCAGATTCTTGTGCATACCGCAGACAATCGTGAGGATCACTGCCTGCCTCGCCATGTGCGGTTTCTCTTAGACGAGTTTCCGAACATCGGCATGATTCCGGACTTCCAGATTCTGATCAGCACCATCCGAAGCCGAAATATCGGATGTACCCTGATTTACCAGTCAATCGCACAGCTGAAATCTCAGTACGGTGATGACTGGGGCACGATTCTGGAAAACTGTGATTCAGAGCTTGTGCTGGGTGGCGGCAATAACCCGGAGTCACTGGAGTTTTTCGGTAAACAGCTGGGCAAACGGACCATCGAGGTGCTGAACACCACAGAGAACCTCGGCGCACAGGGCTCCTTTTCCAAGAACTATCAGGTAGCCAGCCGTGATCTGATGACACCGGAAGAAATACGCACCCTGCCGCGAAATCGTTGCTTATTGATGATTTCCGGTGTTGTGCCATTTTACTCTTACAAGTTTGATCTTAAAAAGCACCCTAATTACGCATTGGTAGAAAAAGAGGGGCATCACCCCTTCGACTACGAGAGGCGCGCAGAAAATAACTTTGCAGCCTTTATGAAAAATGTGCAGGAAATCAACAACATCGAACTCGACGATGACGAGTCTGACACATAAACAGAAAGAAGGAAACTCATATGGAAATGGTATCTACAATCACGTCTCTTATCACGAATGTTGTCAATTTTGCAGGTGGTCTGCTGCTGCTCTTCGGCGCAGTCACGTTGGGCACTAACCTGAAGGACCATAACGGCCCCGGCATCAGCAGCGGTGCCTGGTCGATTGCAGGCGGCGTGCTGATCATTGCCGTTGCCACCTACTTTGGCACACTGACGGTCAGCTGATGGGAGGTATGCGCTATTTTTGAGGATACGATACGAAGCCAACTGGCGGGCATTTCGGCCACCGTAAACGCTATGGGGCAGAACTCCGGTCTGCTGAGCAGTCTGACCGATTGGAACAGCACCTTGGCCGGCTATGCAGATTCTATCAGCTCTGGCGTGGTCATGCCGATTGTCCTTACCGTTCTGGCGCTTTTTATGGTTTTGGAACTGTACAATTTCACCCAGACCATAGCCATGAACGGCGGCAGCACAGCTTTTACGATTCAGCAGGTGGCGCTGGTCATGCTGAAAATCACGCTTTGCCGCTGGGCTGTTCTGCACTCCACGGAAATTCTAAATGCGATGTTTGAGGTGGCCGCCACCGTGACAAACGGCATTGCCGGTTACGTAGGCAGCGGACAGGTCAACTCCGAGGTCGACATCGAGAACGCAATCAGCGCACTGCCGGGCGGCATCGGCAATATGCCTGTGGCCATGGAGCTTATGGTCGTAAGCTGGATGCTGCGTCTTGTCAACATTGTGATCAATACCATCGTCGCGGCCCGCTTCATTGAGCTGTACGTTTATAATGCCCTGGCTTCCCTGCCGATTGCCACGCTCTGCTATCGGGAACTGCACGGTATTGCTGTAAATTTTCTGAAAAACTACATGGCGGTGGCGCTGCAAGGAGCCGTGCTCTATCTTGTCATTGGCTTCTACCCTGCCCTGACAGCTTCATTGGGCAGTGGCGGTGACATTACCGAGCAGGCCTGGGCCATGCTGGGCAAATCCGTTATTCTGCTGGTGGCCGTGTTTATGAGCGGACGGTTCACCAAAGCCATCACCAGCGCCATTTAATGGAGGAGTTCACCTATGCTCTCAACAAAAACCAATCTGGAAATCACGGAATACCACGAGAAATTTTTTCTCGGTCTGTCACTGCGGCAATTAGCCTGCTTTGGTGTCGCTGCCGTGCTGGCCATAGCGACCTGCTTTGTTTGTCTGCAATGGCTTCAGCTGGATATTCAGATGGTTTCCTACATCGTAATGGTAGAAGTTCTCCCCTTTCTTGGGCTGGGCTTTATCAGCCATAACGGGTATCCGTTTGAAAAGCTTGTAAAAATCTACTGGGCATGGTACTGCAGCCCCGCTGAGGTCGCAGTCTGCCCCCGTCAGGAGAAAAATTATGTTTTTACCAAAAAAGCACGCAGACATGCCCATCGAGCCGAGTGTGTTGGAGTCTTTGCGCGCACAGGAGAAATCG
>ENA-OUQM01000526-OUQM01000526.1-human-gut-metagenome-genome-assembly--contig:-NODE-526-length-25122-cov-20.245023_pt1 | contig 25122 bp, 24 predicted proteins | sample MGYA00237949_ERZ548830 | MGnify/ENA primary metagenome ERZ548830 (study PRJEB26490, sample SAMN05194706) | human gut metagenome | biome: terrestrial biome; feature: human-associated habitat; material...
AGGAAGAAAAAAGCTGTCTGGATGCGTATCAGAGGGGCGATACAAAAGCCAGAGATATTCTGATTGAGCGGAATCTGCGCCTGGTTGCGCATGTCGTAAAAAAGTATCAGGGCCTGCCCGATGATCTCGACGATCTGATTTCGATCGGAACGATCGGTCTTATTAAGGCGGTAATGACATATGATCCCCAAAAAGGAAACCGGCTGGCCGCGTATGCCGCCCGCTGTATTGATAATGAACTGTTGATGTATCTTCGAAGTAAAAAGAAAACGGCACGAGAGATTTCGCTCTACGAGCCGATCGGAATCGACAAGGAGGGAAACGAGATCCACCTGCTCGACATCGTGGAGAGCGAAGGGGAGGATATCGCAGAGCAGTATAACCGGAAAGAAGATGCCAAAAGGCTGTATCTCTATCTCGATTCTGAGCTGAAAGAACAGGAAAAACAGGTGCTTCTGCTGCGGTACGGCCTCGGAGGAAAAGAAGAGTTCACCCAGAAGCAGGTCGCCGCAAAGCTCGGCATCAGCCGGTCCTATGTATCCCGGATTGAGAAAAATGCAATCGAAAAACTGCGTCTGCGCTTCGCCGACAAATAAATGGTATCGTTATCTCGAAAACGGTATCTTAGAAAATGTCTGAAAAACAGTCAGGGAGGACACCTGTGGCAATCCGGGTGTCCTCCCTGTACTTTTTTTACTTTACAGTAGTTATGATGTTGGGGTCAAAAGGTTTTTTGACCCCTTTGATACCAGATTGCTACGTGCTTTGCACTCCCGCAATCTTCAAAAACATTCGTAATCCGCTCATTTTTCTTCGAAAAATGGCTACTTACTCATGTTTTTGGCGGGTCAAGAGATCAAAAATCCTCTTGCAAGCGAGCTTGCATCGGCTTTTTGACCTTTTGACCCTGGTATCTAGTTATTCAGATGTGATAGAATCCTGCGGACTGTGCCGGGATTGTAATGGTTCCGTCTGCGGATTTTGCGGCTCCTCCGATGGTGTAAAGGGCATCCTTTAATTCTGCGTTGTATGGGAAGGTCTGCTCTTTATCGGATGGATTGATGATGACGAGGACTTTTTCTTCCTCTGCTTTGCGGACATATGCCAGCGGATACTGGTTTTTCTCTGCGTAAACGAACTCGATGGTTCCGCGGCTTAACAGGGCTTTGCTGCTCTGACGGATCTGGATGATTTTTTTAACTTCGTTGTACAGAGAATCCGGATCGGCCATTTCGGCTTTGGCGTTCGGACGGTTTTTGTCCGGATCCATGGTGATATAGAGGTCGCTCGCCGGAGCGCTGGAGAAGCCTGCGTTGGTGCTGTCGTCCCACTGCATCGGAGAACGGGAGCCGGTGCGGTTGTAACCGCCCTCAACGGACTTCAGGCCTTCTACATAACGCATACCAATCTCATCTCCGTAGTAGATGAACGGTGCGCCAGGCATGGAAAGCAGGAACGCGAAGGCGATTTTCAGCTCATCGCCCTGCAGACGGCGTGCCAGGCGGTCCATATCGTGGTTTCCGGACGGGATACAGATCAGACCCTTCTGCGCTGTTTTATTGTAATTGGTTTGATAGGTTTCGACAAATTCGGAGATATCTCCTTTTCCGCGTTTGGAGAAAAACGGCTCATCGCAGCGGAACAGATCGTTATAATGAGATGGTCCGAAGTGAAGCAGGAAGTCCATATGGAAGCCGCCCTGTAAGGATTTGTCCGGCTCGCCCCATTCAGACACCATCGCTGCATCCGGGAACTCGGCATCGAGGAATTTCCGAACCTGCTGCCACAGGCGGATGGTTCCTTTTCCTTCCTGATCGTTCTTTACCAGGGAGCCTGCCATATCGACACGGAAGCCGTCGCAGCCCATGTTCAGCCAGAATCTCATGACATCCTCCATGGCTGCCAGAGTTGCCTGCGGTCCCTCGTCGTCAAAGGACTGCTGCCACGGTTTTTCCGGATCCGGCTGATAAAAACCGTAGTTCAGAGCCGGCTGATTGGAGAAGAAGTTAATCGCACAGGCTCCGTCACGCTCGGAGATACCGCGCAGGCTTCCCATTCCTTCCGGTGCTTCCCATACATTGTTGGTCCAGACGTAGCGGTCTGTAAATTCGTTGCGGTCTGCTTTCATGGACTCTTTGAACCATGGATGCTCTACCGATGTGTGACCCGGAACCAGATCGAGCAGAACGTGCATCTCGCGTTTATGTGCTTCTTCGAAGACCCTCTTCAGATCCTCATTCGTTCCGTAGCGCGGTGCGACGCGGCAGTAATCAGCGACATCATATCCGGCATCACCGAACGGGGACAGGAAGCACGGGTTAATCCAGATGGCATTGCAACCCAGCTCCTTGATATAGTCTAATTTCTCAATAATACCCTGGAAATCTCCGATTCCGTCGGCATTGGTGTCGTTGAAGGACTGCGGATAAATCTCATAAAACACTGCGTTATCTAACCATTTTGACATTTTTTCTTTCCCTCTTTTTCTCTTATTTCTGCTGTATTTTCATCGTTGCAGCAAGCGCTTCTATATGATATATTACTATTGTATCTCATGAAATACCAGTAATTTCCTATTTCATTCTGATACTATTCTATGATCTTATTGATTCTGCACCTGCAGATCTGTCTTTCAAGGAGGGATTTCATAATGCTTTCCGCCGCAAAAGAAAAACGCCAGCATGGCTCCATGCAGGTTCCCTACAGCTATTATGACTGCCGCGTGCCGAACTATTTTTCCGGGGTGCCGTTGCACTGGCACGGGGAGATGGAGCTGAATTATGTAAAACGCGGGACAGGATATTTTCAGTATGAGGATCGCCTGATCACCGTACACACCGGCGATATCATCCTGATCCAGCCGAACCTGGTCCATGCGATCCTTCCAGATAAACACGAATCCATGTTTTACGATACCATCGTTTTCCATCAGAATATGCTGATCGGCGGCTACGACGACCGGAGCTACACAGAGATCCTCCAGCCGATCTTTTCTGCCCGCCGGCGCGTCCTGGCACCTATCTCCCCGGACGCCCCCGGATATCCGGCCCTCTGCGCATCGGTTCTGCAGATTTTCCGCTGTGTCCACGATAATCTGGCCGTCTCGGATCTTCTTTTAAAAAGCGAACTGCTCCGCTTCTTCTATCTGCTCGCCGCGACCCCGTCCCTCTGCACCGATCGCACCGCTACACCGGCACTTGCAGAAAATCTGCGGCCCGTGCTCGCCTACATCCAGGAGCACTCCGCCGACCCGCTCACGATTGAAGAGCTGGCATCGCTCTCGCACCTCAGCAAGAGTCATTTTATGAGCTGTTTCAAGCAGACCTTCGGTCTCGGCGCCATCGAATACCTGACACAGGTCCGCCTCCGTACCGCCTGTGAAGCACTGCGAAGCACGACGCGGAGTGTGTCCGAAATCGCATACGATGCCGGTTTCCGCAACCTCTCCAATTTCAACCGCCAGTTCCGCAGTAAGGTGGGCTGCACGCCTCAGGCGTATCGGAAGGATTTTCAGAAAAATTAACGCTCCCTCCGCAATTTCCGGCAACTTTTCCCTGTTCTCTGTCGTTTTCGCTTCTACTTTCTCCCCGCCAGCTCCCAGAACGCAACGGCGCTCGCCGCAGCGACATTCAGGGAATCCACGCCGTGCGTCATCGGAATCAGAACAGTTGCATCTGTTTTGGCAATGGTATCGTTTGCCAGACCGTCGCCCTCGGTACCGAGCAAAATAGCAAGCTTTTCATGCGTTTTCAGCGACGGATCATCCATTGGCACAGAATCCTCTTTTAATGCCATCGCAACAGTATAAAATCCCAGTTCCCGCAGCACGGCAACTCCCTGCTCCGGCCAGTAATCGTCGCCCGGGAGCACGGTCCACGGAACCTGAAAAACATTTCCCATGCTCACGCGGATGGCCCGGCGGTACAGCGGGTTGCTGCAGCCTGCGGTAAGAAGCACGGCATCGATTCCAAGTGCGGCCGCGGAACGGAAAATTGCGCCGACATTCGTTGGATTCACAACATTTTCCAGAATTGCCACGCGGCGGGCATTCTGGCAGATTTCTTCCATAGCCGGTAGCGGACGGCGGCGCATGGCACAGAGCATGCCACGTGTGAGGGCAAATCCTGTGAGCTGCTCCAGAACTTTCGTTTCCGCCGTATAGACCGGCGCATCCGGGTACCGCGCAAAAAGCGCTTCGTTTGCAGCAAGCTCCGCACTTTGGGCGAGAAACGAAACCGGCTCATATCCGGCATCCAGCGCACGTTCGATCACGCGCGGACTTTCCGCAAGGAAAAGGCCCGGCTGCGGCTCGTAATAATGAAACAGTTGCGGCTCTGAAAGACGTGCATACACGTCAAGCTCCGGCGCCGCAAAATTTTCAATTTTTCTGATCTCTGACATAGTATTTCTTTCCTTTTGCTTTCTATCATTGTCTTTCGTCTGTATTTCCGATATTTTTACTCTGTTCTATTGTAACAACCCCGCTCCCGTTTCGCAATCCATTCTTTTCCGACCAATACATAGCATTCGCAACCCTCATTCATGCAAGCATGTTCGCGATTTTTCTTCCATTTCGCATGACTCTGAATCGTTACAAATTTTCTTGTTTGTCTGTCTTTGTCAAGCGGATATTCGCAATCCGCTTCGCTACTTGCTCATAACCGAATAACTGCTCCGCAGTTTATCAGAAGGAGCTTGCACTCCTCCTGATACAAGCAAGTCCCAACCCACTGCTTATTGCTTCACGCAATAGAAGCAGGGGACTTGCTTGATTCGGTTAAAAAATTTCTCACTTTCCTCTTGTCAAACTCCGCCGGAGAAGTTATAATAATTGACGGTTCAAAATTACAAATTGCAAAAAAGATTGGTATCAGATTGGAAACGGCACAAGTGCATTGCTTGGTTAACGAACAACACATGTGTCTTTTTTGCGCCCATTTTTCAAAAATGCAAAGAAAAGGAGAACAATCGATGCCAAAAACAAAATTTCAAAACGTTGTATTTACCCTCATGATGTCCTTTCTGATGGTCTATGCCATGATCTGCTACAACATTTCCATGAACATCGGCGGAATGACAAATCAGGTCTTTCTGATGGCGTTTCACGAGATGATGATCATGTGGCCGGCCGCTTTTATCCTCGAGTTTTTCCTCGTGGATCATCTGGCCCATAAATTAGCTTTTCGCATGGTAACACCGCAGGACCGTCCGATTGTGATCACGCTGGCCATTTCCATTATGATTATTGCTATTATGTGTCCGATTATGAGTTTTATTGCAACGCTGCTGTTTAAAAATGCCGGAAAGAAATTCGTTGCTGTCTGGCTCCAGACCACATTTTTAAACTTCCCGGTTGCCTTCTTCTGGCAGCTCATGTACTGCGGACCATTCATCCGTTTTCTGTTCCGCAAACTGTTTCCGGAAAAATAAGAAAAGATATCCACAAAGGCGAACCGCTTTTCCCCTCTCTTTCCACAATTTCTGTGGAAAGACGGTGCAAAATGGTTCGCCTTCTGTGGATATCTTTTGTTTTCTTCCGGGATTACTCCTGCGGTACCGGATTGGATACGCTGACTACATGATCATACCAGGTTCCTTTTTTACCAATGATCGCAACCTTGAAATCCTCGTCCAGTTTTTCTACCGGGATATCAAAGCCGTACACTTCATCTGTAGTGCCGTCAGAATACGTTACCTCATCTGTGGTCGGCTCGATCAGCTCTGCGCCGTCTGCCTGTGCTTCTTCTTTTGTTCCCACAAAGACATTAACGATGTTTTTGGATACCAGGCTGACGTGGATGGTCATTTTTCCGTCTTTTACCGTCAGGACACCCTTTCCTTCTTTTGCTTCATTGACATGGAACATATTGCTGTCTGTATTGAAGTCTGCCGTATACGTACCGTCTTCCAGCTCTGATGCGCTGCTTTCTCCTGCAGTCTCCGCTGCCGATGCGCTTTCTGCAGAAACATCTGATGTGGATGTACTGCTCTCTGTCTTAGATGCATCCTGTACAGAAGCGGAAGATGCGTCTGCCGCAGAAGACGCAGATACTGCAGATGCAGAAGATGACGCTGCATCCTTTCCGCCGCATGCGCCGAGCATGGATACAGTCAGTGCTGCTCCAAGAAAAAGAACTGCTAATTTTTTTCTCATAATAAAATTCCTCCTTGTATCACCTTGAAGCGGATCTTTTTCATCCGCTCAACTTAAAATCCGACAGCACACTGAGTCTCTTCAGCCGTACTGCCGGATCTTATTTTACTCTATTTTACGTTCGGAATACAACCCCTAATTATTCAGCATCGTCCTGAACGCCGTTGCCGTCCATAGCTGCCTTGGTGTGCTGTACATACAGCTGCTCAACAGCATCAATTCTTCCAAGACCTTCGATCTGAGTGTCGATCTCATCGAATGCACCGGATGCCTCAAACTGGCTCTTCCAGGAATCCTCATCCTCGCCTGCCATATCGTTGTTTGCGTGGTCACCTGCAACAACCATCAGCGGACGAAGAATTACTTTCTTGTATCCGGCTGCTTTTACTGCCTCGATCACATTCTCGCAGGCGGTCTCTTCCGGCTCGCCCTCAACGGTTCCGATGAATACGTTTTTGTATCCAAGAGTATCCATCTGTGTCTGCATCTGGCTGTAGGTTACTTTTGCAGTGTGGGAAGTACCATGTCCCATGAATACGAAAGCAGTGCCGTCCTCTGCTGCTGCATCCAGGCTGTCATAGTTTGCAGATTTTACTGCCTGTGCTGTGATTGCTTCTGCAACGGCCTGTTTGTCCTCGTTGATTACGGTAGCGTCACTTCCAACCTCGCCAAGCAGCGGCTCTGCGATCGTTACGGACTCGAATTTATCTTTGTAGCTATCTACTGCTTCTTTCAGCTCGTCGTACTCTGCGCCGTGCATCAGATGAGTCGGCTGGATAATCAGTTTCTTCACGCCATTGCTTACGGCTCTTTCCAGTGCCTGATCCACGTTGTCGATCTTCTCGTCATCGCGGGCCTGTACATGGTTGATGATGATCTGTGCGGTGAAGGCACGTCTTACGGACCAGTCCGGATATGCAGCCTGCAGAGCTTTCTCAACGCCTCCGATATCTTCAGCACGGCTGTCGTTGAAGGAAGTACCAAAGCTTACAACCAGAAGCTCATTCTCGCCGATCTCGTCTCCGTTTAACGGATCATCCTTGGAAGCATCACCTGTGTCTCTTCCGAAGTAATCCGGATCTGCGTTCTCACCTTCTACGAGTTCTTTCTGTGCGTCTGTCAGGGCATCCCATGCCTCTTTTGCTTCTTTGCACTGCTCATCGGTGTTATCATTTCTTTCCTGAACATAAATTGCATCAATCAGAGCTGCCACTTTATCTGCTGCCTCCTGGTCTGCATCTGCGGATGCATCCTCAGATGCGGAAGATGTGCTGACACTGCTGCTTGCTGCTGTGCTCTCTTCCTCGGATGCGGAAGATGCGCTGACACTGCTTGCTGCTGTGCTGTTGCTGCTTGCTGCGTTATTGCTTCCGCATGCGCCAAGCATAGATGTCACCATAGCTGCTGAAATAAGAGCGACTACAAGTTTCTTCTTCATTTTGTTTTCCTCCACTTTTACTGTTGTTCTGTTTTACAACCTATATCGGGGGACGCTCGCTGCTCGCAAAAAAAAGCCCTGTTTTTCAACGAGGGCTTCCTGTACCTGCTACACAAATCAAAACTGATCCTCAAATCAGTGGTTGATCTTTCTTTCAGAAAAGTCACTTTCCATGCAATCGGTGAAAATGTCCGCTTCTCTGTTTTGTACTGCCAGTTCCTCGTGGCATGAACGTAACGTTCCTGTACTGCGAAAGGCAGGTCTCCCGGCTGATTGCTTCAGGAATGATTCTTTCAAAAAATCGATTCAACGCATCGGTCTCCTTCCCGGTTTCCCAGTGGATCGTTCCTCTGCTTGCAAAATACGGTGACGAGTTCGTGCAGGATTCACACCTGCTTCCCTTTTCACCGGACACGTATGTCCGACACCTTACACATCGATATATAATTGTTTTTTCTTTAACGACTGTTAGTTTAGCACAGACCCTTTTTCCTGTCAAGTGCAGTTGTAATACTACATTTTTCGAAATCTCTGATATCTCTTCTCTACCAGCTTCTCCGTGTCCGTTTCCGTATATTGTTTCAAAAATCCCCGGAGCTTCCCTTTGATTGTCTCGCAAACCGTACCCAGTGTTTCTACGGTAAACACTTCCGGTTCTTCGAGGATCTCTTCTATAATTCCAAGCTCCTTCAAATCCTCCGCCGTCAGCTTCATTACCTCAGCGGCCTCCGGCGCACGTTTTCCGTCCTTCCACAGAATCGAGGCAAAGCCCTCCGGAGACAGAATCGAATAAACCGCATTTTGCATCATCCATACTTCATCCGCCACGGCGAGTGCCAAAGCTCCTCCGCTTCCGCCCTCGGAAATCACAATCGAAAGAACCGGCGTTTTTAAGGCTGACATCTCATACAGATTTCGCGCGATTGCCTCTCCCTGGCCGCGTTCTTCGGCCTCCATTCCACAAAAGGCACCCGGTGTGTCCACAAGGCAGATGACCGGGCGATGGAATTTTTCGGCCTGTTTCATCAGGCGCAGAGCTTTGCGGTATCCCTCCGGGGATGGCATACCGAAATTGCGGCGGATGTTTTCCTTCGTATCCGCCCCTTTCGCCTCGGCAATCACCGTGACCGGCATTCCCTCAAACGATGCAATTCCGCCGATGATCGCCGGATCATCGCCGAACAGACGGTCTCCGTGAAATTCGATAAAATCCGGGAACATTTTCTGAATGTAGTCACCGCCGACCGGACGGTCTTTTTTCCGCGCTTTTTGCACACTGTCCCAGGCAGACCGTTTTTCTTCCACCTGCGCTGCCGATGTCACGTTCCCATTGCTTTTCCCGGAATCGGCCCGGCTCGTGAAGACTTCTGTATTTTTTCCCTTCGCATGCATCCGCAGAATCTCTGCAAGCACCTCTTTTGCCCCATCTCTTGGCAGAATCCGGTCCACAAAGCCGTGTTCCAGCAGAAATTCCGCTCTCTGAAAGCCTTTCGGCAGCTTCTGGCCGATGGTCTGCTCAATCACCCGCGGTCCCGCAAATCCGATCAGCGCATGCGGCTCTGCCAGAATCACATCTCCAAGCATCGCCCAGCTCGCAGTCACACCGCCTGTTGTCGGATCCGTCAGCACACTCACATACAAAAGTCCCGCATCACTGTGCCGTTTCAGCGCCGCGGATGTCTTTGCCATCTGCATCAGAGAAACAATTCCCTCCTGCATCCGCGCTCCGCCGGAGCACGCAAATAAAACGACCGGCAGCGCAAGCTTGGTTGCACGCTCCACAGCCCGCGTAATCTTCTCTCCGACGGCTTCTCCCATGCTCGCCATCAGAAACCGTCCGTCACAGACACCGATCACCGTCTCCAGCCCGTTGATTCGTCCTTTTCCAGTTACAACAGCCTCTGTAAGCCCCGTCTTCTCCTGCAGCGCCTTTACTTTTTCCTCATATCCCGGAAATTCTAACGGATTTCCCGCCGTCATTCCCTTGTCCCACTCTTCAAAGCTTCCCTCATCCAGTATCAGTTCCAGACGGCGATACGCATGGATCCGGAAATAATTTCCGCACTTCGGACAAATGTAACAATTTCTCTTTACATCCTCCGTAAAAATTGCCGCCTTGCACGCATTACACTTCTTCAGAATTCCCTGCGGCGCCTCCGGCACTACGCCATCCGCCGCACGTTCCTTCCGAAACACTGTCTTCTTAAAATACTTACCCAGCATCCTGTCCACCATCACTGCCTTTTCTCAGTCAACCGCTCCACAAACTCAATATCCGCCTTTCCGGCCAGATACTCTTCTTCGTTTAAGATGGAATACAAATAGTCCACATTGGTATCCACACCCTCGATGACAACCTCCCCGAGCGCACTTCTCATCCGGGCAATTGCCTCCTTGCGCGTCTTCCCATGCACAATCAGCTTCGCGAGCATCGAATCATAAAACGCCGGAATCACGTATCCACCATATGCCGCAGTATCTACCCGGACTCCAAATCCTCCCGGCAGATGCAGCTCCGTGATCTTTCCCGGACACGGCCGGAAATTTTTCTCCGGATTTTCTGCATTAATTCTGCACTCAATTGCATGTCCCAGAAGATGAATATCCTCCTGCGTCACCGAAAGCGGTAGTCCGGAAGCCACCGAAAGCTGCTCCCGGATCAGATCTACCCCGGTCACCCATTCGGTCACCGGATGCTCCACCTGAATCCGTGTATTCATCTCCATAAAATAAAAATTTCCGTCCGGCTCAAGCAGAAACTCGATCGTTCCCGCATTTACATAATGTGCCGCCTTCGCCGCCCGTACTGCGGCAGATCCCATGCGTTCCCGCAGCTCGTCGGAGATTGCCACACAGGGCGATTCTTCGATCATTTTCTGATGATTTCTCTGAATCGAGCAGTCCCTTTCGCCTAAATGCACCACATTTCCAAAGGAATCTGCCATAATCTGAAACTCCACATGGCGCGGGTGGCGGATCAGCCGTTCCACATACATCGTTCCGTCTGCAAACGAAACCTCCGCTTCCTTCTGCGCGGTCAGAAACGCACTCTGAAACTCTTCCCGCGTCTCCGCCATCCGCATACCTTTTCCGCCGCCTCCAAGCGCCGCCTTGATCATCACCGGAAAACCGATCCGGTCAGCCTCCAAAAGACCCTTTTCCCAGTCGAAAATCGGCTCTTTTGTACCCGGGATGACCGGTACACCGGCCTCCTTCATCGTGTTTCGCGCCTCCGATTTATTGCCGAGGCGGTCCATCACCTCCGGTGACGGGCCGATCCACGTAATGTGGCATTCCTGACATCTCCGCGCAAATGTGCTGTTCTCCGAAAGGAATCCAAAGCCCGGATGAATCGCATCTGCTCCCGTTACGAGAGCTGCGCTTAAAATACGTTCCATATTTAAATAGCTGTCCTTCGACAATGCCGGCCCGATACATACCGCCTCATCCGCAAGCTGCGCATGCAGCGCCTCGCGGTCAGCCTCTGAATAAACAGCAACCGTGAGAATTCCCATCTCACGGCATGCCCGGATAATACGGACCGCGATCTCCCCACGGTTTGCAATCAATACTTTCTGAATCATTGTGCTGCCCCCACCATAAAGGTCAGTTCCGCCTGTGCAACGACTCTGCCGTCGACCGAAGCCACCGCTTCTCCGACACCCATCGGTCCCTTGTGACGGATAATCTTTGTCTCCAGCCGGAGCTTGTCTCCCGGTTTCACCTTGCCTTTAAACCGGCACTTGTTGATGCCGCCGAAAAATGCGATTTTTCCTTTATTTTCCTCAAGAGAAAGAATCGCAACCGCGCCGACCTGTGCCAGCGCCTCGATAATCAGCACACCCGGCATTACCGGCTCCTGCGGAAAATGACCGGCGAAAAAGTCCTCGCGGTATGTCACGCATTTATAACCAATGCCGAATTCACCCGGTTCATAATCCTCTATTTCATCCACCAGCAGAAACGGATGTCTGTGTGGAATAATTTCCTGAATCTGTTTCGTTGTCAAACTGTTCATCTTCTGCTTCCTTTCTCCTGAACTGCCGCATCTTTTCCAGACACGCTCCGGGATTTATACTTCCACCCGGAACAGCGGTTTGCCATAATCTACCATCTCACCGTTTTTCACCAGGACCTCCGCAACCACGCCGTCCACTTCGCTCTCAATTTCGTTCATCAGCTTCATGGCCTCCACGATGGCTACCACCTGTCCCTTTTTCACAGGATCGCCAACCCTCACAAACGGCTCTCCGTCCTCAGACGGAGCCGTATAAAAGGTTCCGACAAGCGGAGATGTCACAAAAACGCCTTCTTTTTCCGGTTTTGCAGCTGCGCTTCCCGTCTCTTCTTTTGCGTTCTTTTCCGCTGTTTTTTCCTGTTCCTTTTTCTCCGGTGCAGACATTTCTTTTCCTGTCATGCCGCCCGGATTCTTCATCAGCTCCGCCATCTGCAGACCTGCACCGGATGGAATCCCGCTCATCTGCACCTGGACCGGGGCCGATTTTCCATGCTCCATGGCAATCTTAATTCCATCTGCCTCATAGTCAAACGCAGTCAGGGAAGAGTCGGAAACTTTATCAATCAACTGTAAAATCTGATCTAATTCCATCTTATTATCCTTTCTTTTCCCGGAAAACCTATTCGTACTTCCGGAACAGCAGCACCGCATTGTGTCCGCCAAAACCAAGAGAATTGCTCATTGCCAGCTTCACATCCGTCTCCACAGGAGCGCCGATGCAGTAATTCAAATCGCATTCCTCATCTGTTTCCTTTGTTCCAATCGTCTGATGTACAAATCCGTCCTGAATGGATTTTGCACAGACAACGGCTTCTACACCGCCTGCCGCGCCGAGCAGATGGCCGACCATGGATTTTGTCGAGTTGATCAGTACATGCTCTGCCGCATCGCCGAACGCTTTTTTGATCGCCCGCGTCTCAAAGAGATCGTTGTGATGGGTGGACGTTCCATGTGCATTGATATACGTAACTTCTTCCGGCTTAACTTCTGCTTCTTCCATTGCAAGCTCCATCGCGCGTGCCGCACCGCTTCCGTCCTCCAGAGGGGATGTAATATGGTACGCATCGCAGGTTGCGCCGTATCCGACTACCTCTGCGTAGATCTTTGCCCCGCGCTTTTTGGCGTGCTCCAGCTCCTCCAGGACCAGAATACCGGCGCCTTCTCCCATGACAAAGCCGCTACGGTCCTTGTCAAACGGAATCGAAGCCCGCAGCGGATCCTCCGTCTCGGAAAGTGCCGTCAGTGCCGAAAAGCCTGCCACACCGACCGGTGTAATGGCGCTCTCCGCACCTCCTGCGACACAGATATCCGCGTCATTATACTGGATCGCGCGGAAGGCATCACCGATGCAATGCGTACCTGTTGCACATGCCGTTACAACGCTCGTACATTTTCCCTTTGCGCCGAGTGCAATCGCAACGTTTCCTGCTGCCATATTGGCAATCATCACCGGCACGGTAAAAGGATTGACACGGGACGGATTTCCGGCATCGATCTTTGCCTTTGCCTGCTCACAGGCAGCTAAATCTCCCACACCGGAGCCCACCAGAACGCCTACGCGGAACGGATCTTCCTCTTCCATGGAAATGCCTGCATCCGCAAACGCTTCCTTTGCCGCTGCAACCGCATACTGGGAGAAAGTTCCCATTCGTCTTGCCGCTTTAAAATCCATACGCTCTTTTGCCACGAAGCCCTTTACCTCGCCTGCCAGATGTACTTTATATTCTGTTGTATCAAATTTTGTAATGGTTCCGATTCCGCAGGCTCCCTTTCGGACCCCTTCCCAGAATTCTTCTACTGTATTTCCAATTGGAGTTATCGCACCAAGTCCTGTGATGACTACTCTTCTCTTCATTCCCAACTCTCCATTTCTTTTCTTCTGACTATTCAGAGCCCATCTCGGTTCTGCTGCGCCGGATCGTTTACATCACCATACCGCCGTCGCAGTGGATCACCTGTCCGGTGATATACGCTGCCGCATCGGATGCCAGAAAGGCTGCCAGGTTTGCCACATCCTCCGGCTTACCGAAATGGCCGAGCGGAATCTGCGCTGCGGATGCTTCCTTCACTTTATCCGAAAGAACTTCTGTCATATCCGTCTCAATAAAGCCCGGTGCAATCGCATTCACACGGATCCCGCGGGATGCCAGTTCCTTCGCCGAAGCCTTCGTCAGACCGATAATTCCTGCTTTCGATGCCGCATAATTTGCCTGTCCGGCATTTCCTGCCACGCCGACAACAGAAGCCATGTTGATGATACAGCCACTCTTCTGTCGGATCATCGGCCGGGCTGCAAAGCGGATGCAGTTGAACGTTCCCTTCAGATTCGTCTCGATCACCCGATCAAAGGCTTCCTCCGACATGCCCATCAGAAGGCCGTCTTTTGTGATTCCCGCATTGTTGACCAGAATGTCGATTTTTCCATACGATGCCAGAATTTCCTTCATCCATGCCTCGCACGCTGCATAATCCGAGACATTGCACTGCATCACACAGCCGTCTCCTCCTGCTGCACGGATTCCATCAAGCACACGTTCGGCCGCCTCTTTGGAACCATGATAATTAATGACAACAAATGCGCCCTCGGCTGCCAGTTTTTCTGCAATCGCACGTCCGATTCCTCGGGACGCCCCTGTTACTACTGCTGTTTTTCCACTTAACATCTCATTCTCCTGCTGTCAGACCGTTACACTTTTTTAGCCTCTGCCGAAATCCTTTTTCCGGCAAAAAGACCTGTCCGTTCTGAATCTTTTTTGCCATTCACTGTTTATTTTAAGGCTTCACACACCTGATGCATTTCCTCCACGGTGCGAATATTATACCCTTTTACGTCTCTGTTGATTTTTCTCAGAAATCCGGTCAGCGTTCTGCCCGGGCCGATCTCCACGAAGGTGTCGACACCGTCGGCGATCATCGCCTCCACACTCTGCTGCCACCGGACACTGGATGCCACCTGCTGGATCAGAAGACCTCTGGTCAGGGCAATGTCGCGGACATACTGGCCGGTAACATTCGTCACATACGGAATCTGCAGTTCCATAAAACCGACACCTTCCAGTGCTTCCGTAAGTCCCTGCGATGCCGGTTCCATCATCGGGGAGTGGAACGGACCGCTCACATTCAATGGAAGAACCCGTTTTGCACCGGCCGCCTTTAACTGTTCGGAAGCCTCTGATACCGCATTTTCATATCCGGTGATGACAATCTGCCCCGGACAATTGTAGTTGGCGATGTACGCACCGGAAATACCACTCAAAATTTCCTCAATCTTCGCAGCCTCCATGCCAAGCACTGCCGCCATTGCGCCTTCTCCTGCCGGACATGCCTCCTGCATCAGAATTCCTCTTCTGCGGACCACCTTCATCGCATCTGCAATTTCCATGCCGCCTGCGGAAACAATGGCATTGTATTCTCCAAGGCTGAGTCCCGCCGTTACCTCCGGCACAAGACCACATGCCCGCACGGCCTGTTCCATCGCAAGTGCGGTTGTAAGAAGTGCAATCTGCGTAAACTCAGTCTGATCCAGGTGTTCATTCTCCTCAAAGCAAAGCTTTTTCAGGTCAATTCCAATCAGCTCGGAAGCCATATCATAGACTTCTCTTGCCTCTTTCGATGTTTCATAAAAGTCAGCACCCATGCCGACACACTGGGAGCCCTGTCCCGGAAACAGAAATGCTATTTTACTCATAACCGCGCCAGCGCTCCTTTCAGAAGTTCTTCCATCTGACCCATGATCTGGTCAATAATTTCTTTACAGGTCAGCTCATCTTTTACCATACCGGCGATCTGTCCGGACATGACACTTCCGGTTTTCACATCTCCCTCAACAACGGCTCTTCGAAGACCGCCAAGTGTCAGCTTTTCCAGCTCTTCGAACGAAGCGCCCTCTTTTTCCAGTTCCAGGTAATGACGGGTCATCTCGTTGCGGAGCGCACGGACCGGATGGCCGTTTGTCCGTCCCGTCACACGGGTATCGATATCCTTTGCCCGGATCACAAGCTGTTTGTAATTTTCATGCACAACAGCCTCCTTCGAAGCCACAAAACGGGTACCCATCTGAACCGCCTGCGCACCCAGCATCAGCGCTGCCGCCATGCCGCGTCCGTCTGCAATTCCTCCTGCTGCAATGACAGGGATCTTCACAGCATCCACAACCTGCGGAACAAGCGCCATGGTCGTTGTCTCGCCGATATGACCGCCGGACTCACATCCTTCTGCCACAACCGCATCTGCACCGGCACGCTCCATTCTTCTTGCAAGTGCAACCGAAGCGACAACCGGTATCACACGGATTCCGGCCTGTTTCCACAGCTTCATATATTTCTCCGGATTTCCCGCTCCGGTCGTAACAACCTTCACGCCTTCCTCGGCAACCACTTTGGCTACCTCATCCGCATACGGACTCATCAGCATGATGTTGACGCCAAACGGCTTGTCTGTCAGCTTTTTCGCTTCGCGGATCTCGTTTCGCACCCACTCCGCCGGAGCCGCAGAGGCTCCAATCAGGCCAAGGCCCCCGGCATTTGAAACAGCCGCTGCCAGATGATGCTCTGCCACCCAGGCCATGCCGCCCTGAATGATCGGATCCTGAATCCCGAGTAATTTTGTCACTTCTGTGATCATGAGTCTTTTCCTCCCGTGTCTTTCCCGTTCTCATGTCGATGTTTTTCAACCGGATCAGCTTTTTGCAGTTACCGCCTGCTGCTCCGATCAAACGTACTTCTGATAACTCTTAGTTTTTGTGCTGCTCCAGATATGTTGCAACATCACCGACAGTTACCATACTTTCCAGATCCTCCGTCGGAATTTCCACACCGCAGGAATCCTCAAGGGACATTACCATTTCAAACAGATCCAGGGAGTCTGCACCGAGATCCTCTTTAAAGGAAGTCTCTGCTGTGATAGTATCGATATCTGCTCCAAGTGCCTCTGCTACGGTTTCTCTTACTTTTTCTAACATGTTTTTGTCCTCACTTTTTCTTATTTTCTTATTTTCTTATTCGTAATGATTCAGAGCTCCATCTCGATTCCGCTTACGCTGCATCGCGATGCTGCTTCTTATGTTTTGACGGGCTTTTCTTACCACTCGAGGTAAGCCGCGCCCCAGATCAGTCCTGCCCCGAAGCCGGAGAGAACCATTTTCTGACCTCTTTTTGCTCTGCCGGACCTGTTCCATTCATCCAGCAAAATCGGAATGCTCGCTGCACACGTATTGCCATATGCCTCGATATTCATCGGAAATTTTTCCTTTGGCACCTTTAATCGTCTTGCCACTCCATCGATGATACGGCTGTTTGCCTGGTGCAGGAAAAAAGTATCAATCTCTTCGATCGGCACCTTCGCCTGTTCCAGTACCTCCCGGATGACTTCCGGCACTCTGGATAAAGCAAACTGAAAAACGGAACGGCCGTCCATCTGCAGAAACGAAGCGGTATTCTGCGCTTCTCCTGCCGGATGCGATGGGTATTCGGTACGGCAGGTCAGTGACGCGCCTTTTTCGCCATCCGCATGAACTCTTTCACATGCCTTTGTTTCCATTTCCTCTGCTTCCAGTACGACTGCTCCCGCGCCATCCCCGAACAGAATGCAGGTTCCGCGGTCATTCCAGTCCACCAGGCGGCTTAATGCATCCGCCCCGATCAGCAGTACCTTTTTGGCCTTCCCGGTTCGGATATACATCTGCCCCAGCTCATACACCGCAAGAAATCCGGTGCAGGCTGCGCTGACATCGAGACAAGCGGCACGAAATGCACCGATCTCCTCCTGCACAAGGCAGGCTGTGTTGGGAAAGATGCTTTCTGCCGAAGAAGTGCCAACCAGAATCAGATCCAGCTCTGTCGAACAGATTCCGGCATTTTCCAGCGCGCGCCGCGCCGCCTTTGCTGCCATTTCCGCAACCGTCTCTTCCCCGGCAATGTGACGCGCACCGATTCCCGTCCGCTCCCGGATCCAGACATCGCTCGTATCGACCATTTTTTCCAGATCTTCATTTTTCCATACGGTTTCCGGTACATACGAACCGGTTCCCACAATTCTGCCGTTTTTCACATCTGTGTCCTCTTACCTGTTTCATTCTCAAACATTTTTTACTTCAAATGTTTTGATATTCAAAGTATATCATCAAAATTGATTTTGTCAACCCTTTTTTTAACAGAATCAAGTAAGTACCCAGCTTCCATTGCGAAAAGCAATAAGCAGTGGAGGGACTTGCTTGTATCAGGAGTGGTGCAAGTCACTCCTGATCAGCTGCGAAGCAGCTATTCGGTTATGAGCAGGTAGCGAAGCGGATTGCGAATATCCGCTTGACTCGCTGCAAAAAAAAGACTGCCGCATCAGCAACTATTTTGCCTGCGGCAGCCCTTAGGGGTGTACTATTTTTTGTTATGGTAACGGTTCAGAATCCATCCTGATTCCGCTTATGCTCTTTTTTTTCTGTAAGTAACGACCATTCCTGCTGCAGCTGCAACTGCTACGAGTGCAACCCATACCATGGTGTTTGCCTCACCGGTTGCCGGCGAAGTGGTGCTTCCTGCATTTTTCGCTGTGTTGGCATCTACGATAAATGCAAATGGAGAAAGGGAATTTACGGTGAAGGTGATGGTTCCGTCGCCTGCTGTTGCATTTACATTTTCCCATTTTCCGTTTGTAAAGTGAAGTACAGCTACTGTGGAATCTTTGGTAACACCGGTAACCTTTGCGGTAATCGTCAGCGGGAATGTAACCTCTGCGCCTTCCGGAATATACAGGTTACGGATATCTACAAGTGCCATTCCCTCTTTGAACTGCTCACCCAGTACTTCTTTTGCAATTGCTTCAAATTTTTCTTTGCTCTCTTTGATTTCTGCAACTGCTTTCTTTTCTTCCTCGGTGAAGCGCTGATTCTTTTCTGCATCGGATGATGTCTCGAGTTTTACATCAACTGTTTTTCCGTCTGCATCTGTCGCACTCTCGATTTTGGTTACCGTACCGCTTACACTTGGGCTTGGATCTGCAAATACATTGACTGCCATTCCAACCGTCATCACAGCGGCACAGAGTACTGCTACAAGTTTCTTCATGATTGATCTCCTCCTAACTCGCTTCTTTCAGAGTATTTTGAGGCTTTTGGTATCGCCCCCACCTTATTACGCTTCCGGGATCGTCACAGAAATGCAAACAAAAATCCCTATTAAGCTTTCTACATTATATCACAATTACTTTTCTGTGTAAAACATTTTTATCAGAAGTTCCTGTAATTTTCCTTCATCGACGTAAAATTCGTCGTGTTCCTCTCCTTCTTTCATTTCTCCGGGGAGGTATTCCGTCTCGTCTTCCAGAAATTCATATTTTCCGAGCTGATTCAGCTGGTCTGCGCTCAGGTCGGTCGCCAGATACGGTTCCAGCACCGGCTCCAGCATTTTATAATAGTCGCCTCCGGAACCTGCTTTTTTTCGGATTGCCTGAATCAGTCCCGGAATATACTGCATCTGCCGCCGCATACGGCCATTGTTGCTTCCGAACACCGTAATATCCCTCTTCCGCACATACTTTTCCGCCTGCTCGCCCGTCAGCGTCAGCGTTGCACCTGCGGTAAAGGCAGGATCAATATCCGTGTAGTCCTCCGGTACCGTTACGGTGACACCACCGACTGCGTCATTTAAAATGGGAATTGCTGCAAGATTCAGGGACAGATATCCATCGATCGGAAGATCGTACAACAGCTCCGAAACCGTCTTCTTCGTGGCAAAGCAGCTGCTCTGCACACCATTTCCGTACGCATACTGCAAGGCAATCTGCGCCTGCACAGACGTATAATACTTTCCGGATACGTCAAACAGATCCACATCCGTCATGGTATCGCGGGACACCTGAAGAATCTTTGCCGTTCCTTTGCTTTTATCCATAGAAAGGATCATCAGACAGTCTGCCTGGCCGGAGGTTCCCGGCATATTGGAAAGGGACGCCTCCGCATCCTTGTCAACGCCCATAAACAGGATATTGGTCAGATTCTTATTGTAGCTGTACTCTTTTCCATCGTAAAAAATGGTGTCCGATGTGCTGTCTGCTGCGCTTTCACTGTTTTTGGCAGTCTCTTCCTGTTTCCGGTTGAACCGCTCCAGTGAAACATTCTGACAGAGATACCATAAAACAGCCGCAGCAATCAGAACAATTGCTGCGGTGAGTATCGCGATCACCATGGTCTTTTTGGTTTTACTGTTCATTTTTTAACACCGCCTCCAAAAGAAAACGCTGGTCATCCTTTCCGTTGCAGGTAGATAACGTAAGAATCCTGTCATCCGTTCCAACCTGTACATCATCCCGGAAATGCGTGGAAAAATTCCGCACACTGCGAAGCGAGTCCAGATACGCCTGACGTCCCTCCGCGCCGGAAAAATCGAAACTGTTTAAAATATGACGGTTGTCGTATGTGACTGCCGCAAACACTTCATAAATAAAGATATGTTCCGGCGTATAAACATAGATTTCCGGATGCGCCGCCATGTATTCCGGGTCTGCATACTGCGTCAGCGTTCCAAACATCGTTCCGTTTTTCATCTTATGTCCGTAGATCACCGTATTGTAATCGCTGAAATCCGCACTCGTCTGTGTTTCTGTATAAATCGATCCCGGCAGTCCCTCGGTTCCTTCAACGGTATGGTTCAGATAATACAAATCGTCTCCGACCCTTTGGACGACAGGATAATCAATTTCCGTGTCCGGGATCTGAATCCACGCGTAAATCTCCGGATTTTCCGCCTGCAGCGATGAAAAGTCGATCGGGATTTCCGGCTTTTCCGGCTCTTCTTCCGCTTCTTTTTCCGGAACCGCTGTGCTTTCCGGTGTCGGCTCCGCCGTTTCTTCCGGGGTTGGCGTTGCGCTTTCCGTTACATGTGCTTCCTTTGCAATGTCTTCATACGATTTCTTTCCCTGCCAGAGCTTTACGGTGTATCCGACTCCAAACGCAATGGCACAGAGAAAAATGACCAGAAATACGTAAAAGCTCTTTCTTCTTCCGTTCTTCATTTTCAGCCTTTTCTTCTCTTCTCTTTTCTGGATCTGCGTTTATTTCCAAAATCAGGAACAACAACCAGCGTATTCAGTCCAAGATAATTCTGTACATCTTCCGGTGTTTTGATATTGTCGTTCATGACGGTCTGCATTGTCAAAATTGCCAGGATCAGAACCAGCCCGAGCAGAAATCCCTTTTCTGTATTTCCCACAATGCTTGGACTGATCGGCTGTTTCGCCGGCTCTGCATCCTCAACGGTTGTCGGCGGATCCGATTTTGTAATATTTGCCATCTGCTCTTTCGTTGCATCTGCCACACAGTTTGCAACGACACTTGCTTCCTCCGGGTCTGTGCTGACCGCTTTGATTTCCAGAATACGTGTTTCCTGATTGTTTACACTGAGCATCGCAAGAACCTGATCTCTTGTGTAGGTCTTTCCCATCTGCTTTGTAATTTCTTCGCACGCCTGATCGATAACCGGATTACTCTTCGCAATCACGGAAAAGTCGCCCGCCAGCGCATCGCCAAGCTGGAAATCTGCCAAAGACGTTACACTCGTTGTCTTGGAGAGCACATACAGCATGGCCGTTGACTCATACTTCGGTGTGATTAAAAAACTGCTCACCGAAAACGCAAGCGCAGCACCTGCCACTGCTCCGATCAGAAGCAGCCACCATTTTTTCAGATAGACAAAAAACAGTTCCTTCAGGTCTATGACATCATTCTGCTGGTTTCCTTTTCTTGTTTCCATCTCCGACCTCTTTCCTTATTCATTTCCATATCCATAACTTTTGTACGTGTCATATTTTCCGTAATATCCGTTCGATTTCACGTCAACCTTGTTCAGGACAACACCGAGAATATTCGAATTGGATGACTTGATCTGCTCCACTGCCGATTTTGCCACAGCTCTGGAAGCGCTGTCAGATTTCAATACCAGCACGGTTCCATCACAGCTTTTTGCCACAACCGCCGCATCAATCACGACGCCGATCGGCGGTGTATCGACAATGACATAGGCAAACACGTCTTTTACTGCCTTCAGCAGCTTCTCAAAACGCTCATTTCCCAACAATTCCGTTGGATTGGTCGGAAAAACACCGGCCGGGATCATATACAGGTTGGTTCTGTTCGTTGCACAGATAACATCGTTGATATTGCACTGGCCGGAAAGCACATGGCTGAGTCCTTTCACTTCCTCCTGAATGCCGAGACGATTCAGCAGAACCGACTTTCGAAGGTCTGCATCGATCAGAAGTGTTTTCTTTCCGTTTTCCGCAAACGCACCCGCCAGTTCGTATGACACGGTCGATTTTCCATCGTTCGGCGCACAGCTCGTAACGGCAATGACGCGGTTTTCAATGCCCGTAAACTCGATATTTGTACGCAGTGTCCTGTAAATTTCTCTTTCCCGGCTGCTGATTTCATCCACTGTGATCTCTAGTTTATTCACCGATTTTTTCTCCTTTTAATATTTTTCTTGCATTTTTGCTGCAAAGCTCTTTCGCTTTGCCCACCCCTGCCTTTTTTTTCAGATACGCGGCACATTTTTCCATTTGTGGAGGACGGGAAGAACTATTGTGCGCATCGGTACCGACCAGGTGTACCAGATGGTTTCGGATCAGCTCCAGCAGATAACGCTTCGTCCGAAATCCGGCTTTCCCGGTTACGCTCCCGGCATTTACCTGCATATAGGCGCCAAGTTCTGTCAGTTCCTTCACATGCTCCATTTTTTTCAGCGCTTCGTATCGCTCAATATGCGCCAGCACAGGCAGATATCCTGCTGCCCAGAGATCCCGCACTGCCTGCCGGATGTAGGGATAATCCACATAAACCGGGAATTCCACCAGCACATACTGTGTTCCGTTCAACGTCAGCGCCCTGCCCTCCCGCAGTCTCTGAATCATTTTGGAATCGTAATAAAGTTCTTCCCCCAGATACAGCTTCAATCTCGGACTTACCTTTTCAGCCAGAAAGCAGGCTCTCCGGTAAGCCGCATAACGCTTCTGCGTTGTCTCCTGTTCCATCGCACTTTTGTAATGCGGTGTCAGAATAATATCCCGTATGCCTTCCTCGTAAGCCATCTGCAGCATCTGAAATGTCATGTCCGAGTCCTGCGAACCATCGTCCACTCCCGGCATGGAATGATTATGCACATCAATTAGCATGAACTTCAATTCCTTATTTTGCAATCTTTTTCTTTGCTTTCATATGACATTTTTCATAAAATCCCATATAGATTTCAGTTTATCATTCCTACTCAAGTGTGTCAAGTTCCGATCGGCCTTCCACGGAAAATAAAACGTTCCTTTTTTTCTTTGGCTGCTACCTCGTTTTGTAAATATATTTGAAAAAAATCCTGTTATGAAAAGGGAGTGCGAAAAAACGTAACTTTGTTTTTTCGCACTCCCTTTTTCTCTGTCAAAAAGCGCTGCTTCTACTATTAAAGCATGTCTGAAAATCATTTCCGCAATCTGCCAGCTCCACTTTACGGTATCGTTTGCCGCAATCCGCAAGCCCCACTTTGCGGTATCGCTTGCTTCCTTTGGCTGCCGCAGCTCTCGTCTTACTTCGCGCTGTCTGCATCTATCACAGACTGGATCTGTTTCATCAGCGTATCATAATTCTCCTGATTGTCGATTCCGCCAAGCATCGGTTCTCCCACAATATTTCCGTTCCGATCGACTAAGATTGTGGTCGGAAATGCCATAATATCGGAAGCATACTTTCCGGCCGCGGAAGCAGAATCAATGGAAAGATTGCGGTATTTCGCACCCTGGCTTTCGAGAACCGCTGCTGCTTCTTGGATCGCATCCTGATTTCCGTCGAAGGTTTCTGTGTTGATGCCTACAACCTCGCCTCCCATGGATTTGATTGCATCGTTTAATTCGTTCAGCTTGGATAACTCAGCAACACAAGGCTTGCAGCCGGTAAACCAGAAATTCACGACCGTTACCGCATTTTTGGAAAACAGACTTTCGTCAACTGTGTTGCCATCATAATCCTGACCCGAAAAATCCCGGAACGGAGATGCCTCTTCTGAATCGTTTTTCGCGTTGCTATCTTCCGATGCTGTATTGCCATTTTCCATTTCCGCTATCTGTTCTTCGATTTTTCGTATCGTTGCAATATCATCCGTCAGTGTATTCAGCTCGTCCTCTGAAAAAGAGTCCTTGTTGGCTTCAACCGTGTCTGCCAGATAATCCCCATAATTTCCGCTCGGATCAGCCGTGCTTTTATTCATCATGCCAAACACCTTATTCCATACATCCGCATGATCTGCAAAAATCTGGTTTTCCTGCTGATATAAATCGTCCAGCTTTGTGCCGGAAGCCCCTGCCGTTTCGGTTCCGGATTCCGCAACAGATCCCGTAACAGCTTCTGTGCCGGATTCCGTCTGTGTTGTCTGCGTTTTCTTTGTGTCTGCAGCCTCTTTTCCGTTGCATGCGGTAAGTAATAATGCTACGCTGAGTGTAAAAACAGGGATAAAAGTTCTTTTGGTTTTCATAAGTTATGGCTCCTTTTAAGATAGTATAATGTAAAAAACAAGAATTCAATATCATCCTTCGATACTTCGTGATCTGCTGCTGATCAATGGTTTCTGATCTCTGACTGTTGATCTCCGGTGTCCTTTTTCTGACACGTTTTTCCCAGAAACTGATAGTGGATCGCATCCTTCGGGCAGGCCTTGATGCAGGCTCCGCATCGGATGCATTCCGGATGATTTGGGGTCCGGCACACGTCGATATCCATTTTACATGCCCTGGAACACTGGTTGCATCCGACGCATTTGCTGTTTTCAATCGTGATATGTAAAAAGCTTACCTTATTAAATAAGGAATAGATTGCCCCAAGAGGACAGATCCATTTGCAGAAAGGTCTGTAAAACAAGATGCTGAGCACGACAACCGTAATCAGAATACCGAATTTAAACGAAAACAGCTTGCCCAGTGCAGACCGGATTGCGGCATTTCCGATGGAAAGCGGGATCGCCCCCTCCAGAACGCCCTGCGGACAAATATATTTGCAGAAGAACGGATCTCCCATCCCGATCGAATTCGTTGCAAACATCGGCAGAAGAATCACAAAAACAACAAGGATGATATATTTCAGATACCGCAGCGGCTTCAGTTTGGCCGTAGAGAATTTCTTTCCGGGGATTTTGTGAAGCAAATCCTGAAACCATCCAAACGGGCACAAAAAACCACAGATGAATCTTCCCAGTGTCACGCCGAGTAAAATCAGGAACCCGGTTATGTAGTAGGAAAACTTAAATTTGGATGATCCGACAACCGCCTGAAAGGCTCCGATGGGGCACGCTCCCGTCGCGGCAGGACAGGAATAACAGTTTAGTCCCGGTACACATACCGTTTTCGCTTTGCCCTGATATATTTTGCCCTGAAAAAAATTGGGGATATGAGGATTGGTAAGCAGTGTGGCCGCTGCCTGTATCCACCCGCGTATTCCTGCTATTTTCTTTGATCGTAACTTCTTTTTCTTATCCAATTCCGACACACTCCAGA
>ENA-OUQM01000530-OUQM01000530.1-human-gut-metagenome-genome-assembly--contig:-NODE-530-length-25017-cov-4.284472_pt1 | contig 25017 bp, 25 predicted proteins | sample MGYA00237949_ERZ548830 | MGnify/ENA primary metagenome ERZ548830 (study PRJEB26490, sample SAMN05194706) | human gut metagenome | biome: terrestrial biome; feature: human-associated habitat; material...
GACTCAATTTGCTTAAAATTATTTGTTGGTGTAATGGTTGTAGTTGCTTTTGGTGCTGCCATTCTCGGTCAAGCAAATGCCGTCAGTACAGGATTTATTGGGTGGACGATTGTTTTGTCAATTTTGGTTTTATCTATTATTCGAACAGTGATATTTGTGGTTATGGATAGCAAGGGGGTGTAATATGGCTCTCATTACAAAAATCAAAGAATACCGAGAGAAGGCAGGATATAAGCAAAGTGAACTCGCTGAGATGGTTGGTGCAAGGAGAGAAACTATTGTTCACCTTGAAAATGGCAGATATAATCCTTCTTTAAAGTTAGCTATGGATATAGCGAAAATATTCAATGTGGCTGTCGAAGAATTGTTTGAATTTGTAGATAGCGAAAAGTGAAGAGTTTTTTATAAAGAAGCAGTAAATGCTGTCCTAAAACTATGTACTCCGCCGTGTATGGGTAAAGCCATAGCGGCGGTTTTTCTTTGCCGAAGTTACCTGCTAAACTCATCGTTAAGCACATTTTTTTCGAGAATCTGTTACTGGATTTCACTTATGTTCAGCACATTTCAAACTATCTTTAATACTCCGTTTACCACAATTCAAGACTGTCCTCTGCATCTACTCTCGTCTGTATCCAAACAAGCATCAGAAAGTAGTGGATATGATGCAGAATCAGCACCGTTTGGACGAAACCGCCACCCCGGCAGCCATGTTAAATAACACGGGGCCAAATGCTACAAAGTTCAAAGTCGTAAGTCCAAACGGTATTATGAGCCCAAAACAAGCCCACGAGAAACGAGGGGCATGAGATGCAAAAAGCTCAGCCCCTTGTAAACAAAGGGCTGAGACAATATTTTGAATAATATTTAATTACTCGATAACTGTAGTAAAACAACTGCACCGACAAACAATAGAATGCACGCTCTGTGAGCATTCTATTGTCATGAACAACAGGGCTGACTGCTAAAGGTCAGTCCTGTTGTTATGTCACCCTTCCCTGTTCTCCATCTCGCCGAGAAATTTCTTCACCGCTGCAGTCACCTGATCAAGATGTTTATCGTAGCAGTGTGTGTCTCCAGGAATCTGTACTAGCTCCGCATTTTTATATTTTTTCGCTGCATCAATGGAATATTCTATAGGAACTGCCTCATCTGCATCTCCATGAACCAAAAGCACCGGCTTTTCATATTTGCGGATCGCCTCGTCTACATCCAGAAGCTGTGCTGTGCGGAGATAATTGCCGCTCAGATGCCGGTCTCCCCATTCCAGCATATCAGGAACATGCTCCGGATCAAAGGGCTGACCAAGCAGATTTCCTTTTCTCGCACCATCCGGGATTACAATTGCAGGAGACAGCGGAATCGCTGCCTTAAAATCATCCGCCCGCATTCCTGCTGCCAGCATTGTAAGCAGTCCGCCCTGGGAATGTCCGCAGATATAAAGGTCTGTCACAAAATCCAGCGTCTTTGCATAATCCGTCACAGTCATGGCATTGTTAATCCACTTCATCAGATTATGCTGTTCAAAGGCACCCCCGCTTTTTCCATGTCCGTACAGCTCTACGCGCAGTGTCGCAAACCCGATTTCATTCATTGCGCTGGAAACAGCAGTGATGTGCCGTTCCTCCATATTGCCGGTTAAACCATGAAACACGATAACCAGCGGGCACTTTTCTTTTTCCTCCGGCATGTCCAGCTTTGCATGCAGCTGAATGCCGTCGTCTGTGATATAAAACTCTTTCATACTTTATTCCTCCTTTCCAGGATGACTTTTGCAGCCCATTTTCCTATCCATTTTTTATAGTATACCACACTCTGCGGCAGTGCAGGCAAAAAACGTCCTGCCGTGCAAAATTCTCCGCCACTGATTCCCACAATCAGTCTTTTTTTCATCCATGCACCATTCCTGCAAGCATATTGATAGCCGGAGTTACGCAGTCATTCCAGAAAATTGCGATCGGGAAAATCAAAACCATAGCCGGAATCATATCCGCTACCGGAAACTGCTTGATCTTGCACATTGTGAATTACTCGGCAACTGAGTTACCAGAGCATCTGAATTAAGGCGGGATACCGCCTTTTTTTCAGGGTGCATCCATGACACCACTACTGTTTGCTCTTTAGAGCTATACAGCTACTTTTATTATTTCCGGTGTTTTCAGTCCGGTTACGGACAGTTCTCTTTTTACTCCGGATACGGAGTGATATTTTCTCAGGATATTATATGCGCCTACGGCATCTGCGTTATAGGTTCTGTTTCCATCTCTGTACAACCCTCTCTCTTTCCGTTTGGACGGCTCTGCATATCTTTTCTCCACTTTCGGTGACAGCGGACTGCACTGGCTTGTATAACTTTCTTCCTGTTTTATAAAACGGATCCCATATCTTTTCAGCTTATATTCCAGCATGATGTATATCCTGTTATACGGCAGGCTGTGGAACTTCTGGTTTGTCCTGTGTCCCAGGTCTTTTTCTCTCCGGATATTCCGGATATCCCCTGCAACAACACAGGTGATCCCCTGTTCCCGGCAGTATTCTGCTAGATATCTTGTGACTTTGTGCAGGTAATCCGTTACTGAGTCATGTTTTCTCTTATATAACTTCCTGATATGTTTTGATGTAGCCAGATACTTTACTCCCTTTCCGGACTGCTGCCCATACCACTGGGCCTGCACCCTTGCGATCTCTTTATGGAAATATCTTTCCAGTGCAAGGTGCTTCCTGCCCAGAATAAACGTCTTACCGTTCCCGGAATCATAACACGTCATAAGATTATGGAGTCCCAGATCAATGGACAGTTCATGTCCGTTCTGTGGAAGTTCTTCCTGGTCAGGTACCTCATAAACAACAATTATTTTACAATTTCCCTTCTCCGGCGGATAGATCCGCAGCTGTTTGATCTGATCCATGCCCCTGAAAATCTTATTTTCAAGGTAAAGAAAGTTTTCATGGATCTGATATGTTTCTTCCATATATTTTTTTAATGTCTTTGGAAGGGACAGGCGGACTCTGTCCGTATCCCGCTCATGCACGATCCCCATCTGCATATAGGTAATGGGGATACTTTCCTGCTTAAACCGCGGCGGTCTGGGAGTCTCGATCCCCCCGGATCTTTTCAGGGCATAAAAAGACTTCCATGCCTTGTCCAGCAGCTTGCAGACTTCCTGGGCAGTCTGGGACGGGAGCTGTTTATACCACAGATTCTCTTTATGGGCTTTTTTCTGATAATACCAGTCCGGATACTGCTCTATCCCAGTTTCTTTGTAATGCTGACGCTCGTAATTACAGACATTCCAGAGCTTGGATGCTGCATAACACATATGCCCGATGAGGTTCGCATATTCCCGGCTGACCTTTATGGATGTTTTCTTTGACAGCAGCATTTCCTCTCCTCCATAGTATCAGTACGCTTTGCTCTGATGTTCGATGTACCTGCGGATATTTTCTTCCGATACAGATCCGACCGTTTCCACATAATAGGAATGGTTCCACAGCTCCCCTTTCCAAAGCTGGTTTCTTATTTCCGGAAAACGTTCGAAAAGTTTCCTGCCAGAGATCCCCTTCAGGTATTTCATGATCGCAGTTACGGATAATTTCGGAGGGGCTGACACAAAACAGTGTACATGGTCTCCTTCCCCACATTCAAACAGATGGACCGTAAAGCCCTTATCTTCTGCGATCTCCTGCACCAGTTCCTGCAGATATGCCTCGACCTCCGCACTTAATATCTTCCGCCGGTATTTTACCGACCATACCATATGGTAATTAATATTGCACACACAAGTGCGATAATGTATAAGATTTTCTTTCATGCATATAGTATACTATGATATCAAAAATTTCGCAATAAAACATCGAACATATTTTCTTTTTTATGATGCTGGATACAGCTTTTTATAGGGAGAAATTGAATGAAAACCGTTTTGTTATTTTTATTTATTATGAGTGCAGATATGCACAGTTTGCGCTTTCATCTCGGTAATTGAATTGCTGAGGATTCCCGCTTATTATCCTAAAAGAGTTATCCAGCGAAGATTTTGTGATCTTAAATCAGGGCACGTTGCTGCATCAGCTCTTTCTTTCTCTCTGCGCTTCCTGTGGTTTCCAGCCGAACATCGTCCTGGAATGCAAGCACATGGATTCCATTTTTGACCTCGTCTCACAGCATATGGGGATTTCCCTGCTGACAGACCGGCACTTCGATTCCTCCGTTCGGACAAGCGCCGCTGGGCAGCATTTAAAACTCGTCCCGCTGATCCCTACCCTATACAGTCAGACATATCTGTGTTATTTGAAAAATACGACACTCAATGCAACTGCGACCGCAATGCTGGAATATATGAAGGAGTATATAAAATCCGATTAACGGACGATGTCTTTTCTTTCTACCATTTTCTTTTTACCAATCTCCGTCAAACTCGTCCAGTGCATCGTCTACTCCATCCGCATAATCGGGATCTCTGTCATATCTGTCATAATCATAATCGCCGTCCATATAGACATCGTCATAGCCGTCGTCATAACTGTCATAATAGCTGCTTTTCTTTGAGCTGCCGGAATATGTGCTGCCGGACGTCTTTGTCTTGCTTCCACTGTAGCTACTGCCGGATGATTTTATCCCGGAAGACTTTGTGTAAGATCCGGAAGAAGTTTTGCCGTAGGATTTATGAAGATAGCAGTAGCTGCTTCCCGGTGCACGCTTATTATCACAGCCTTTCAGGATACATTTGTTCTTGGCGCTTTCATCACAGATCATACCCACCAAAAGGAAGATACCGATTACCATCAAAACCAGAATAACTGTTTCACCAAAAGAATTTTTTCTCATAGAGACCTCCGTTCTACAGCCGGACATTTCTGTCCGGATCGCTGTTTCCAGTATCCTCTTTTCCTGTTCCGTCCACAGGCATCTTTGCCGGAATCGAAAAAGAACCAGTAAGTAATTTCCTTATCTGGTTCCATCATAGCATCTGAGGTGTCCCATAAATCAATATACCTTCCCAACATACCGGTCTGCTTCCCGGCGTACATAGCATTCTTTTATCGTTTCTGACTCCATCATCTCCAGAACGTATTCCATCCCTGATGCAAGTTTTTTTGTTTTCAATTCTTCCAGCGAAATCCAGTATACCCGTCCTTCTTCGGAGCTTTCCAGTTCGCCGCAAAAAGTGTACGCCCGGTAGAGCGTTATCACATGATGTACGCCGTCTTTATGCCAGTGGTACAGCCCGCGAAATTCCGGATTTTCGATCGTAAGTCCCGTTTCCTCCCAAACCTCCCGGATCATAGACTGAAAAAATAATTCTCCCGGTTCCACATGACCGCCCGGAAAGGTCGTTCCGGTGTAGCTGTCGTTTACTTTATCCAGCGCCAGCACATTTCCTCTGCCGTCCTGAATCATGCACATGTTCATGAAACGGACTTTTTCGAGCCGTTTTTCTGATGTTTCGCTCAATGACTGTTCCTCTTTTCGTAAATCAGTATTCTTTGGTGATTTCTTCTGTTATCCCGTACATGGCCCTGAAAGCGTCAAGATCGGCTGCGCTGCAGATCAGCATCACTTCTTCGAATTTCCCGGTATGGAGATCCTTGAAGCCGGCAACCTGTTCCCCATTGCAGATACTGGCTTTGATCACAGGTTTTTGTGTGTCTTTATCATAGGATTTTGCAGATGACTTTTTCTTAAATAGTGACATAGCTGTTTCCTGCCTTTCGTCATCATTGTACTATAAACTCCGCAAAAAAGGTGATGCAAAATCCCCAGTTTTCAGGATTCTGCATCACCTTTTTCAATTCATGACAATAGAATGCTCGTAGCGCATGCATTCTATTGTTTGCTGCCAAAAGTTTCAAAGCTTGCTGTCTTACCGTTCCAGGCTGTTTAACCACTGACGGCCAACCTCGATCTGACGATGTACCTCAGAAGGCGCCGTTCCTCCGAAGGATACGCGGGCATTGACACAGGACTTGATGCTGATGTCTCCCAGCAGCTCTTTGGTCACGCGCTTGTCGATCGCCTGCAGCTCTTCTTCTGTCAGCTCATCGAAGTCGCAGCCCTTCTTCTCACATGCTTTTACCATATGTCCTACGATAGCGTGTGCTTCCCGGAACGGAATGCCCTGCTTTGCAAAATGCTCTGCAATATCCGTTGCATTTAAGAAGCCTTTTCCAAGCTGTTTTTCGATCTGATCCATCCGGAATTCGGTCTTGTCCAGCATCTTTGCAAAAATATCAATCGTCGCCTTCCATGTGTCTATCGCATCGAAGAGGCTTTCCTTATCCTCCTGGAAGTCCTTGTTATAAGCAAGCGGAGTTCCCTTCATAACGGTCAGCAGCTGCATCAGATCGCCGTATACACGACCAACCTTGCCGCGGATCAGCTCCGCCATATCCGGATTTTTTTTCTGGGGCATAATGCTGCTGCCGGTGCAGAAGCTGTCGTCGATTGCGATATAGGAAAACTCGGAAGAGTTCCACCATGCAAATTCCTCCGCCCAGCGGGACAGGTGCATCATGGAAATGGAAGCGTCGCTCAAAAATTCCAGGCTGTAGTCCCGGTCACTGACTGTATCCATGGCGTTTTCTGTCGGTGCAGTAAAAGAAAGCAGTTCGCTCGTCAAATGACGGTCGATGGGCATCGTTGTTCCTGCCAGTGCACACGCACCAAGCGGATTATAATTCAGACGCTCCAGCGTATCCGTCAGACGTTCTATATCTCTTTTAAACATCTGGAAATATGCCATAAAAACAAAACCGATCGTGATCGGCTGCGCATGCTGGAGATGGGTAAAGCCTACGGTAATCTTATCTTCATATTTTTCCGCCTTTTCCAGAATGACGCTTTCCAGATAGCACAGGCTGTTCAAAATCTCATAAATTTCTTTTCTCAGATACAGGCGGATATCTACCTGGCACTGATCGTTACGACTTCTGGAGGTATGGAGCTTTTTGCCCACGTCTCCGATTTTGGCGATCAGACGGCTCTCGATGCCCATATGGATATCTTCGTCTTCTACGGTAAACAGGATCTTTCCTTCCGCAATTTCTTTACGGATTTCTTCCAGACCTGCGATGATCTGATCTTTTTCCTCATTGGATACAATGCCCTGCTTTCCGAGCATGGTCACATGCGCGATGCTGCCTTCGATGTCCTCGTTGTACATTCTCTGATCGAAAAAAATAGATGCATTGTATTTTTTTACAATATCATCCATGTCTTTTTCAAATCTTCCGCCCCATAAACTTGCCATTTGTAATTACTCCTTTTATTTCTTGAAACTTTACTGAAATTACTCTCTATCTTCATGACAGCCGCAGACTTGCCTGAGCCTGCAGCTTTTGTGGTGATGAATAATTATACGTCTATGGTGTATCTGAGTCAAGAAATATGCAGTTAAAACCTGATGCAATTTAAAACAAAAGCTGAAGTCCCATCGCGATGATCCACATATATGCACAGGTCTTTGGGATCATCAGCAGCCCAACCCTGGGTTTTGTCTTACTGAATAAGGTTACCGGAATATAACATCCAAAAGAAATAAGGATCGCAGCAACCATTCTTGTCATATGATATCCATAGGCATTTCCTGAAATGAGATACAGGAGGATCACTCCTATACCGGTAACTGCAAAAACCGCATTTCTGATAACAGACAATGTCCGGTTTCCTTCCTCAATACACCAGTTATTCTGCGGGAACAGGCATATCACCATTCTGACAATCGCAGATATCCAGATAATCGCTTCAATGATTACCGGCACTTTATATTCCGGGAATGTAAACCTCCAGATATACATCAAAATAATATAAAACGCTGTCATCGTAATAGAGGATACCTGCAATCCAATTCCCAGCTGTTTCTTTATTCTCTCATTGCTTCCCCACACTGCTCTTTTTATTCTGGGCACCAGATGAAAAGCATCTCCTCCGCAAAGTGTTAAGGTCAATATTCCATAAAGAATAAATAACACATTTCCCTTTGAAAAAAGGAAGAACAAAATTGCGGCAATCAGATCAAAGATCAGATACGCTGCATCAAAGATTGCCTCCATCACATCCGGAATCTGTGGTTTATAATTGTTGTTTTTCATCTGCGCTCTCCCTATGCTCTCTTAAATGTTCTTCTGCATTATTACAGATCTTGTCGAATATATGGATGCACATACGGATTTCCTCTTCTGTCAATCCGGCTAAAACATCCTGTGCAAACTTTTTTTGTACAGCGATTCCTGCTTCCACAATTAACTCTGCCTTATCCAACAAAGTAATCTCAATATGCTTTTTATTCTCTTTACTTTGTACTCTTTCAATAAAACCTTCGTCTTCCAATTTTTTCAATGAAGTCGAAACATGGGATTTTGTTGATTTTCTAATCTTTACGATTTCTGCCGCCGTATTGTGCTGTGGATTATGATACAGGAACATCAGTATATCGTATTCCATCTGTGTCAGCTCGTATCGATCGCATATTTCGCCAGAAAGCAATTCATAATAGCTTGTAATTGTTTTATGCTTATCCCAAAAATGCATCTCTTCCTCCTTTCATTGTTCTTTTTAGAACGATTATAAGATGCTGTTTCTCCACTGTCAATCCTTTTTTCTATCTCTGGAAGTTTTGCCCCATCGATTTCAGCCTTCGGTATCCGGCTATAACAAAAAAACTGCCGCCAGACGGAATCTGATGGCAGTTCGTTTTATTCATGACAATAGAATGCTCGCAGAGCGTGCATTCTATTGTTGTTTGATTGTCTACCTGGCAGGAAACAGTCCCTGCACCAATGTTTGGGAACAGCCGGCTCTCCTTAAATCGCCAGCAGGTTCTTAATTGCTTCCATGTATACCAGCACTGCTTCCTCCATGCCGGATACAAGGATATACTCGTCCGCACCATGAATGTGATAATCGATTCCGAGCTTTTCAGGACCGAAGGCTATGATATTTTTCAGGGACTTGGCATAGGTTCCGCCGCCGATGACCATCGGCTCGTTTGCGGTGTCGCCGGTCACATCCACATACGCCTTGTACAGGGCTTCTACGAGAGGGGACTCTCTCGGGAAAAACAATCCGTCGCCGATGTCCAAAATCTCGATCCGTCCGTTCTCATCCTCCAGCTTATCCTCGCACAGCTTGCGGACCTCGTCGGGCTTTAAGGTAACCGGAACACGGATATCAATCGTGCAGGAAATCACGCCGTCCTGGGTTTTTACGATACCATTGCAGAACGTCAGGTCGCCATAAGCATCGGAAACCTTTAAGCCGATGCCGGAGCCGTCGCAGGCAGTTCCGAGATGGGTATTATAAAAGGTGACAAAATCATCTTCAAAGCCTGCCTTTTCCAGACACTCAAAGGTTACACCTGCCGCATTGACCCCCAGCGTCGGCGTGCTGGCATGTGCAGGCACTCCCTTTGCATAAATCGTGATCTCTCCGTTTTCTTCTGTCACGCGGTACTCCTGAAGCTTCGTCTCAGCCAGCTCTTTCTCCAGCTTTTCCTTCAGACCTGCTGCCGCAGGAATCACTGTCGTGCAGGAATCGCAAACCGCATTTGTAACAAAACCTCCGTTCATGGAAAGGATCTTCGTATGTTTGGAATATGCCATCATTGACATGTGTCCCTTTTCGCCGTGGATGCAGGGGAAGTTCGCGTCCGGCGTAAAGCCGCAGGACAGCTCCTCTTCCACTTCATTATAATGCGCCATGCACTTCGAACCGGTTTCCTCATTACAGCCCATGATCAGGCGGACTCTTTTATTTAACTTCACGCCGGAATCCCGCAGCAGCTTCATCGCATAAAGCGCTTCCAGAACGGGTCCCTTGTCGTCAGTCGTTCCGCGGCCATATACATAATCGCCCTCACGGGTCAGCACGAAGGGATCGTGGGTCCAGTCGCCGCCCACCGGCACGATATCGAGATGTCCGGCGATACCGATAATCTCTTTTCCTTCGCCCATCTCTGCATAGCCGCAGTAGTTGTCCAGATTAACCGTCTGAAAGCCGAGCTCATCAGCGATTTTTAAGCCAACCTCAAGGGCTTTTGCCGGGCCTTCGCCAAAGGGCTTGCCTTCTTCGGGCGTTCCGAGCTGGGAATCCACCGCAACCAGACGTCCCAGATTCTGAATCATTTCCTCTGACAGTTCATGAATTTTTTCTTTTATATCCATAAGTTCCTCCATAAAAACTTTTTTTCGCAGGCGTTTTCCAGACTGGCTTTACTCCTGCAGAATTTCCGGTCCCTTCGCGGTCAGCAGGCACAGCCCCCGCGGCGTAATGCGCAGCGTCGGAATGACGGGAAGTGCCAAAAACGATAATGTGATGAACGGCTCGATATCCGCCGGAACGCCCATTTCATGCGCTTTTTTAATCATCCGTCCCAAAGTCTCATTGACGGACTCAAACCCGGCGTCGCTCATCAGTCCCATGATCGGAAGCGGCAACGTTTCGAATACCTCGCCGTTTTCCACAACGGTATAACCGCCCTGCGTTCGGATGATTTCGTCGACTGCCAATGCCATGTCGCGGTCATTGTCCCCGATGACGATGATGTTGTGGGAATCGTGGGATACGGAAGATGCCACTGCGCCGTTTCGGATGCCGTAGCCCTTTGCCACTGCAACGCCGATTTTTCCGGTATTATGATGCCGCTCCACAGCCGCAACCTTGGAATAGCCGTCCGTCGGAACATAATTTGCCGCAGGCTGCAGGGAAACCGCCAGATCCTCTGTGGTAATCTGGGACGGATTGATGCCAATTACATGGGTTTTCTTTTTTCCAATCGGAAGCACAAACTGCTCTGCCTTCACCTTGTCGAGGTGTACCGTATGTTTCAACGCTCTGCCGCACGTTTTTACACGGATCGGTGCATTCCGGTCTACAAGCTTTCCTTTATAGAACACATCTGTCACATTCAGATCCTGCAGATTATCCAGCACAACAAAGTCCGCCTGGAAGCCCGGGGAAATCGCGCCCAGATGCTTTAAGCCGTAGCATTTTGCAGTGTTGATCGTCGCCATTTTGATCGCCTGAACCGGATTCATGCCGAGGGAAACCGCAAGCTTTACGTTGTAGCTGATATGACCGTCCCGTAAAATATCCTCGATATGCTTGTCGTCCGTACAGAAGGAAAAATATTCCGTATCGATTCCGGTGCGGACAATGCCCTCTACGATATCCTTCAGGTTGTGGGCTGCGCTGCCCTCGCGGATATGGACATGAATGCCGCGGCGCACCTCTTCCAGCGCGTATTCAAAACTGGTCGCTTCATGGTCGGTATCCACCCCCGCCATCTTGTAGGCGCTCAGCTCCCGGTTCGGCAGATAAGGGGCATGTCCGTCAATCGTCCGGTTTTCAAACAGCAGCAGTTTGGAAAACATGCTCTCGTCGCCGTTGATAACCCCCGGATCATCCATCACTTCCCCCAGTCCCAGAACCCGCGGATTGCGGACGTACGGATACATATCGTTTGCGGAAAAAATACCGCCGTTATCGTCCACATGCGTCGCCGGTACACAGGACGGCATCATGACATAGACGTTCGCCGGAGATTTTTCCGTCTGATCAAGAATATAGTCAATCCCAGCCGCACCGCTGACATTCGCCGCCTCATGGGGATCTACGATAAATGTCGTCGTCCCGAAACGTGCCGCCGTGCTGACCAGCTCGTTGGGCGTAACCATGGTGGATTCCAGATGCAGGTGTGCGTCGATAAAGCCCGGTGCAAGATATTTTCCACCGAGGTCGATCTCCTTTTTTCCGCGGTAACGTCTCGACACCCCCGCGATCAGACCGTCCTTGACTGCAACGTTTGACTCCACGATCTCCCCTGTAAATACATCCACCAGCTTCAGATTTTTTAACACCAGGTCTGCCGGCTGTTTTCCCAGCGTGACCTTTGAAATTTTCTGATACAGTGCGTAATCCATATACCCTCCCATTCTGCCGCCCCGGCGGCTGTTTTTCTGACCGCGTCAGCTTTTCTTTCTGTGAAAGTACCCGTTATGCTTTTCCGGCTTTTTCCTCCCAGACCGGCACATCGATTCCTGCTATTTCAGACGTAAAGGGCGTGCCGTCCTGTTTTTCGAAGTGCTTCCACGCCCGGGTTACATACTTCAGACCAAGATACTGCAGCGGCAGGTTGCAGTAAACCATCAGAATATTGGCAAAATCGCTTAAATCCCAGAGCGCGCCCAGATCCATTCCCGCGATATTGGTAATGACGCCAAAGGAAATGACGAACAGGCACAGCAGCCGGATCAGAACAATAAAACCCTTGCGCGAAGAAATCCGCACCGCGCACATTTCCGTAAAGGACATAAAGCCGATCAGACAGGTAAATGCAAACAGGCCAAAGCAGATGCTCACTAAAAACGTTACGATCTGATAAGCGCCGCTCTGTCCGGTCAGCTCTCCGCAGGATGCCAGGAATTTGTCCAGCTTGCCCATATCAAACCACTCTGCCGCACGGTCTGTCGTCCACATCCTTCCCATAATCACCACAAATCCGGTCAGCGTACAGATCACAATCGTATCCAGAAAAACGCCGATGGCCTGAACGCAGCCCTGATCGCAGGGATGATTTGCATCCGCAGCCGCCGCAGGCATCGTGATGGTACCCTGACCTGCCTCGTTGGACATCAGACCGCGTTTGATGCCCTGGCTGAGGACTGTGCCGAAGGCTCCGCCAAATACGGCATCCGGCGAAAATGCCTGTCCAAATACCGCCTGAAAAAACCACGGAATCCGCGTAAAGTTGCAGACAACCAGCACAACTACGGTCAGCACATAGATCACCGCCATCACAGGAACCAGCAGATCTGTTACCTTTGTCACTTTTTTAATGCCACCAAAGCTGATCAGTGCAGCAATCAGGATCAGTACCACGAAGGAAATCCAATACAGCGTCGAATTGGTCGCAATCGTCGTCCCGGTGATCTCATTTGCAATGGCACCGACTGCAGAGATGGTATTAAAGCCCTGCGCCGGGAAGCACAAAAAGGCATAGACAATGTAGAGCACGCTCAGCGCAACACCGGCCCACGCTGCATTGTTTAACAGTCTTCTTCCATAGAAAGGAAGTCCGCCGACATACTGCCCATCTCTTTTCTCTTTAAAAATCTGGGACAGCGTGGATTCTGCAAAGGCTGTGGACATCCCGAAAAACGCCGACAGCCACATCCAGAACAGTGCGCCCGGACCACCGATCGAAATCGCACCCGTCACACCAAGAATATTTCCCGGTCCTACCCGCATCGCCGTAGACAGCAAAAATGCCGCCAGCGCTGAAATACCGGTCTTCGTCGCTGCTTTGCTGTGAAGGAGCACTTTTAAGCCGTACTTAAATTTCCGCACCTGTACAAACCGGAACCGAAATGTCAGAAAAATTCCAGTACCGACCAGCAAAATAATCGCCAGACTGAAATTTCCAAGGATCGGGATCGCCGCATACCATCCGAAGTTGGTCGGAAACTCCCAGAATAGATCTGATATAACCTGAATTTTGCCGCAAATCGCGTTTACGGCATCAAATAATGCCTGCATAACATTTTCTCCCTCCCGATCCGTTTTTTTCATTATAGACTGCGGTGTTTTTGTTGTACAGCTTTTTTTCACTGCTGTGTTTCCTCACATCTGCAGAAACGCTACAGTTCACCGCGTCATCCGCCGGAACTGCGATGGTGTAAACCCATACATCTTCCGAAACTCCCGTGTAAAATAGCTTCCGTCCGGGTAGCCGCATTTCCAGGCCACTGTCCCTACCTCATCCTCTGATTCCTTCAAAAGCTTCTGTGCATACTCCATCCGAAGCGCACGGACATATTCCGAAAAGGTAATGCCTGTCAGCTCCCGAAAGCGCCTGCAGAAATACGCCTCATGATATCCAAACTGCGCACTCAGCGCTGCCGGGCTGAGTTTTTCCGTATAATGATGATTCACATAGATTAAAATCTGACCAAACCCGCTGTCCGGACTGACCTTTGCACTGCTTTTTGACCTGCCGTATTCTATCAGGCATCCGAGAATTTCATACAACGTTCCGATGGCTGCCAGCGAGCTTTTGCTATCTTTTCCGTTGTCCCTTCCGGCCAGCAGCCCCACCAGGCGCTCCAGCAGCCCGGAAACCTCTTTCCCTGCAATTTTTTCCACAAAGGTCAGTTCTCCATTTCCCAGGGAACGTAAATATTTTTCAGACGCTGCCGTTCCATTATAAAACCGCTCCACATCGAACATGACCGTATGATAGCAGACCTTTTCCGACACTGCAAAGCCGCCATGCATCTGCCCCGGTCCCGCCACTGCAAGCTCTCCTGCCGAAACCAAAAACTCCTCTCCTTCCGTCACAAACCGCAGCGTCCCCTCCGTCACATAGGTCAGCTCCATCCGGTCGTGCCAGTGCAGCAGAAAACAGATTTCCCCCTCTGCCTTTTTCTGCTCGGTATACAGATATTTTATTGCATTTTCTCCATAGATTACCGGCGTCAGCTCCTTGTATCCGTCGATCATACTATCCTCCGCAAAAGGTAAAAATTATCCTAAAATGAGTCAAAAAAATAATGGGCTTCTCCTGCTTTTCATGATACTGTAAAAGCAGTTCCCAGACAACCAAAAATCATCATTTCAGGGCAATGAAAGCCATTTTTCTTTGCCTAAAAAGGAGCTCTCTATGAAAATCGGAACCTGCGTCAATTTCTCCGAGATCGACGGTATGGAAAAAAAATTCGCCCAGCTTCGGGAACATAACTTCGATTCCTGTCAGCTGGTTTCCTGGAATCCTGCCGCCTGGACGGACGAAAATGCAAACACCTTAAAAACACTTCTGGAACAATACCAGATCACCGTTTCCGCATTCTGGTGCGGCTGGACCGGACCTTCGGCATGGAACTTTTACGACGGACAGCTCACCCTTGGACTTGTCCCTGTGGAATACCGACAGATGCGGATCGAAAACCTTTGCGACGGTGCAGATTTTGCCCACAAGCTCGGCATCACTGATGTCGTAACCCATATGGGATTTATTCCGGAAAATCCTTATGATCCCAATTTCAGCAGCTTCTGCATCGCTGTGCGCACTGTTGCAGAACATCTGAAGAAAAACGGGCAGTGCCTGCTGTTTGAAACCGGCCAGGAAACCCCCGTTACCATGCTGCGCTGCTTTGAAGCCGTCGGCACGGATAATCTTTATGTGAATCTGGACACTGCAAATCTGATTCTTTACGGAAAAGCAAACCCGGCAGACGCACTTGACGTTTTCGGCAAATACGTCCGCAACCTGCATGCAAAGGACGGCTGCTATCCGACAAACGGACATGAGCTCGGTGCCGAAACACCCATTGGAGAGGGAAAAGTAGACTTCCGTGCAGTTTTTACAAAGCTGCATGAGCTTGGCTACAACTCCTATGTCACCATCGAACGGGAAATCGACGGTCCACAGCAGCTGACCGACATTCTGGAATCCAGAACTTATCTGCAAAACATTATTGATGAAATTTGCGGGGAGGAAGTATCATGTTAAAAATCGGTTTAGTCGGCGTCGGCGGCATCAGCGGCGCACACATTCCTGCATGGAACGCTATGGAGGACACCACACTCACAGCAATCTGCGATATCCGTCCGGAGCGGATGGAGCCTTATCCGGAGCCGCATCACTACACCTCCATCGATGAAATGCTTGAAAAAGAAGAGCTGGACATCCTGGACATCTGCCTGCCCACCTATCTGCACGTTCCCACTGCAGTCAAGGCAATGAAAAAGGGCATCCACGTCCTCAGCGAGAAACCCATTTCCTTAAAAGAAGAGGACATCGAGCTGGCATATTCCACCGCAAAAGAAAACAACGTATGCTTCATGATCGCACAGGTTCTGCGCTTCTGGCCCGAATATGAGCTGATCAAGGAGCTTTACGATTCCGGCAAATACGGAAAGCTCCTGTCCGGCTACATGGGACGCCTCGGCAGCTATCCCGCCTGGAGCTGGGACAACTGGATGATGGATGAAAAGAGAAGCGGACTTGTTCCTTACGACCTGCACATCCATGATCTTGACTTCCTCGTATACGCCTTCGGCAAACCGGAAGCTTCCCTGAAGCACCGTGCAAAGCAGCCTAATCAGGACTATCTGACCGCTGTATACGAATTCCCCGGCTTCTTCGTTACCACCGAAGCTTCCTGGTACGCATCCGCTTACCCCTTCGGCGCTTCCTACCGCTTCCAGTTCGAGGGCGCTCTCGTTACCTACGAAAATGGCGAGTGCAAAATCTATGAAAACAACGGCAGCATCTATTCCCCGACTGAGCAGGCCACCGGCGATACCGGCTCCATCAACCTGCCCAAGAGCGACGCCTACGCAGAAGAGATCAAGTACTTCAAAAACTGCGTTCTCTCCGGTCAGTTCCCGGATAAGGTGAAGGCGGAAGAGTTACGGACAGTTGTGGGGCTGTTGAATGAGTTTTGATCGCCAATGTGGAAACGACCTTCTCGGCGACCTCTCTTGCAAAGGTTCTGAAAAATGAGCAGCGCCCCGTCGCCCCGGAAATAATTCTGAACTATATCAAGTCCTCCCGCTTTACCTGTTCTATCAGGTAAAGCGGGAGGACTTGCAGAGCAAACAGATCCTTGCCACCAATGAGAAGTATGATATTGCCGACCACGGCATCCGCGAGGCGGTCTTTAGCGGCAATATGCAGGACATCAATCTCATTTTGGAGAATATCGTGTATTTTCCGAAGTACGTTGTTTCCCTCGATGAGTTCTCTTCCCACCTCTGCCCATAACAATCAATCCATTCTTTTGCTTTCCTGCTTTGAACAGCTCAGTCCTGAAGTACAGAATATCGTTTTAAAAGAAGTAAAAGCACTTACCAAACCATAATTTACAACAAAGGCAGTGATACCCACTTTTCATGGGATCACTGCCTCATCCATCTCTACTTCTTATTTTATTGCTTTTTTCAGAGAATCGTAAGCTGCATCATTCTTCCGCCAGTTTTTGTTACAGGTTTCCTTTTGCACCTTATATTCTTACGCTTTCATCCCGTACTTTGCCGCCATTTGCTCAAATACTTCCGGCTCCATCAACCTTGCAATATACTCTGTGTCCCCATTCTGCGACATTTTGGCAACCAGCTTCAGCATACTTTCTTTCGCCTTTTGCATTCCACGCAGTTCGCCCTCTTTCATTCCCTCTTTCATTCCCTCTTTTATTCCAGCACTTTTTCCCTCTTCTCTCAGTTCCTCTGCCCATTCTTCCATCGCTTTACACATATCAATGCTCCCCTTTCCATTTTTCAGATATTTTTCTTTCTTGTCCTGTAGTTCTTTCAGATTTAACATCACGCAGATCATATCGTAAGTCGCTACGTCCATTCTGCTGATCCGATCTGCATGTTTTCTGCAGTATTCCTGAATTTTTGTCTTGCTGCTGCGCCGTTTCATCAAACCAATCAGTTCTCGCAGATTTGTCTGGAAATATTCCTCCTGCAACTCCTCCAACGAAAACACATAAATCTGATATTCCTGCACCATCTGTTTTAAAATCGGGTCAATTTCTTCCAACTCCATCATTTCACTGAGCTTCTTTGGAGCATCCCACGGTTCCGTGCCATGATACAGCACGATCGTTACGATCGGCGTCAGATGATCTTTTCTGCCCATCTTGCTTAAATACTCTACACCGGTTTTTAATTTTCCCTCACTTTTCAGCCGGATATAGCGAAGCTGTCTGGCATATTCTGCCAGATCATATTCCATACAGCGAAATGGCATCGTCAAATGCGGCTGATTCTGCGCTTCTGCTGCCAGCAAAACATAACTTTTCTCGTTCCAAAATGCCCGAATCGCATCCCGCTCCCGCCTTCTGGCAGTTGGTCTTTTCACGCGCTCTGACAATCCTTGTTGATAAAACTGCTGTACCTCACACAGGTTGCCTGCCTTCACGACCTCCTCTCCCTGATACAGGCAACCATTGTACAGATCCGCCAACACCTCGGCACGGCCTAAATACGCCGTAAAAGCATCGTTTTGTTTCCCCATTCATGCCTCCTGCTTTTTCACTTTATTCCCTTTTCAGATTGAAATCTGCAGCACCTGCTGCCTGATGAAAACACAGCCCATCTATGCTGTGTTCGATAGAAAAGATAGATTGTCCGATTCGGAAAGAGTGTTCCCGGACAGTTTTTACTCGCGAGTACACACTGACGCCCTTGCGCCTGCTTTGCAGGTGACCCGCCCCTTCGTGGACACGTAAAAACAATAGAATGCACGCTCTGCGAGCATTCTATTGTCATGAATCATATGCCGCCTTCAGCGCCCTTGGTTTTCCTTCGTGTCCACTACAGTTTACCACATTTTCGCAAGAGTTTAAATAGTGAAAAATACGGTACTACGCCTTCTTCGTTTTCAGCTCCTGCATAATCCCCATAAAGATGTTCCATGCCACCCGTTCCTGATAAACTCTGTCTGTCAGCAGCGCTTCTTCCTGCGGATTGCTCAAAAATCCGCACTCTACAATGACGATAGGGCATGCTGTTTTTTTCAAAAGATAGTAGCTGTCATTTGCCTTTGCCTGCCGATGGTTCTGCGGGTCAAGTCCTTTTACCAGGCGCTCCTGCAGGCGTTTTGCAAGCTGCTTTCCCTCGACACTCGAGGTATAATAAAAAACCTGCGCCCCTTTGATCGCCGGATCGGGATAGCTGTTCTGGTGAATACTGACCGCAAGATCTGCCTTTGCCTCTTCCATCATCGACACTCTCCGCTTCATATCCTGCACTTTTTTCCCGGACGCATTTTCATCATACAGACCGTTATTGTCCGTTCTCGTCATTACAACCGCAACATCCGCCTGCTTTAACAATGCTTCCAACCGCTTCGCAATCGCCAGATTGATTTCTTTTTCCAGCGTTCCTGCTGTGCCGATTTTCCCCGGATCGTCTCCGCCATGTCCCGCATCAACCACAACGCAGTATTTCGTCTGACTCTGTCTACTCAGCTCCCTCTCTACCCGAAACTTTCCGGTCAGCACAGCGGCCTGTCTGCCTGTAAAAAAAGCGGCAGTAAAAAATACTGCCGCCGTTATCAGAGAAAAAAGACTCTGCATTTCTTTTCGTCCCATACCCGAAAAAGCCTCACCCGCTTTTTTCTATTGTATGGCATCTTCCGCTTCTCTATGTCTGTTTACTGCGCAAGGGCCCCGTCAGTCTGCATAGCACCTCCGTGCATAACACTTCGGTGCGTGGCATCCCCCGCCGTATTCCTTATTCTATTTTCCGGTTTACTCTGCCGCAAATCCACTGATGACGCCCCAGATATTTTTGCGTCCATCATCAAAGCCCAGCTTCCATGCTGCAATGCCGCCCAGGTTGTGCTCCTTCATCACGTTGATTTTGGCTTCCAGGGACTGTTCGTCCTCCAGCCAGATCTGCACGGTTCCGTCGCTCGTCTCAAACTCTACATAGTTCTGTCCAACGCTGTTGTCCCAGGTCGCAGCCGCCTGATTTTTGTTCATGTAATCATAAGCGGTCTGAATCCCGACTGCCCGGCTCGTCACCGCGCCGTCCTCTGCAGTCGTCCAGATTCTTGTATACAGCGGAACTGCGTTGATGACTTTCTCCGAAGGAACCTCCTGCGTCATCCGCTCAATTCCTTCGGTCACATAGCCAAGGGAAGCTACGGAACCGGCAACCTCTGAACCGCCCCAGTGCTCGTCATAGCCCATGATAATCACATAGTCTGCCATCACGCCCTGCTCTGCCCATTTATAATGTGCGTTATAGTTGTGGGGCACATAGTTATCGACGGAAAGCACAAGCCCCTTCTGTCTGCACGCTACGGACAGCTCCCGGATAAACTGGATATAATCCTGACTTCCATCCTCGGTCACCTTTTCAAAATCCACATTGATTCCATCAAAGCCACAGCGATCTGCCTCACTCATCAGAACCTCGATAATCGCAGTCCGCCTACTCGTATAAGATAGAATTTCCTGCGGGTCAACGCCGTTATCCTCACGATGCGTAAAATCATCAATCAGTGCCCACACCTCCAGACCGAGGGCGTGTGCCTGCTGCACATAGGAGGGGCTGGCAATCCCATCCACAACGCCCGTATTATCGTAAAGAGAATACCAGGTCGGAGAAATTACATTAACGCCTGTCACACCGCTCATAACGCCCGGAAACGTGGAATTTGCCGACTCTACGGTCACCTGATGCCACACCAGATCGATTTTATGGTCCCGCAGATTGCCGGTATAATCCGGCTCCACATATCCGGTGTCCTTCACCGGAGTTTCCTCTGCCGGATCTGTCAAGTGCTTTTTCTGGACATAGCCGATATAGCCATCCTGCGTCTGCACCTGATCCCAGTTTTCCATCTCCTCCAAAACAGTGACCTTCGTCCCTTTTTCCAGATTCTGCAGAACCTCGCTCTTGACGCCGCCCCTGACACGAAGTGCTGTGTTCTTCTTCAGCTCTGCGCCCTGAAGCGTATCCCAATTGGTCGTCAAAACAACCCGGTTAGGCTCTGTATACAATGCATAATTAAAATCCGAATACTGCTTTACATAATCCAGCGCAAGCCAGACATCCCCGTTCTGCTCCACAGCCGCTGTATATCCGTCTGCAGTCTGCTCCCCGATTCCAATCTGTACCGTTTCCTCCGGGAGGGTATACAAAAGCAGCTTTTCATTATGATCCACATAAAACCGCTCATTAAGCATCTCATGAACCGTATCCAGCTTCAGATAGCAGCGCTCATCCTGCAGCAGTCCCTTTTCCTCTGTCAGCTCCTGATTCCAGACAATCGCGACCTCCTGTGAACCGTTCAGTCCGAAATATGCGTTTAAATCCGCTTCTTCCTTCGAACCGGAATATCTCTGGAACAAAAAAACGCCCGCAGCGCCTGCCAGAATCAGAACAATCAGCAACAGTCCGATTAACACCGGTATTACTTTCCTTTTCATTTGTCTGTATCTCCTGTGTTTTCTCTTTTTCACCCACACACGTTATAGTGTAACACACCTTCCAGACAGCGTCATTACAAATTTGTCAGATTTTCAGGGGATCTGCCGCAATCTGTCCCTGTCCGGACCGCCTGAAAATACGACAACCGACAAAACGTCCATCTCTTTTTGTACACTCTCTGTTTCGAACGAACCGCAGAATACTGTCCGGCATTTCGAACAGTATTCCCGATCCGCTAAAGGTCCGGCTGCGATCCACAGACCGCCTGTAAACCGCAGCTTCTCCAATATCGGCTTTCTGCAGCATCTATGGAAATGGGGTTCCTTTTTCTACGCTTTTCCAAACCGATATCAGTACCTCCAACCATTCATGACATTCCTATCTGTTTACCATTTTGTCACTTCATCGTACCGGACTTCGCAGAGCTTTCCTTCCTCATCCATGACAAAATCCGGCATGTATACAGCCTTTTCCCGCATGCAGCAGGTTCGGATAATTTCCCTCGGCGCAGTTTTTTTCCCATTCAGATAAAATCCGACGCCTTCCTGTTCCATCTGCTCCAGCATCCGTTCCCAGGTCTCCGTTTTTAATCTTCCCATGGCAGTTCTCCTTTGCCAATGCGCTTTTGTCCCAAAAAGGAGCCGCGTGATATATATTCCTGTTCAGATCCGGAACAAAAGCGAAAACGATAACGAGATGGATAGACTGTGTCCTGACACCTATACAAGCACCAAATAAATAGTCGTAAAAATGTTAAAAAATACTTCATCGTTATGATAATTGGTAAATTTTGAATTTTTGAATTTCCGATAGAGTCACATAACTCTACGAGACTGCTACATACTATAAAGAATGATGAGAACAACTTTGCCGCTGATGTTCTCTCATAAGAATGCAGCCATATCAGCATGGCTGTCCCTGATGATTGGTATAAAATCGGTATCCTGCAAACCTCCGCTCCGACACGGACTGTCCGGAACCATCTCTGGCTTGTATTATAACGGATTCCGACCCTACAATCAAGCAATTTCTAAAAAAACAAGAAACTGTTTCCCCATGCGCTTGACTTTTGCACTTTCTTGTGTATATGATAACTCTCACAGGAACGCAAATTTTTCGTTTCTGTGCGTCACACCGGCAGGATTTCGTAAGTATTTTATAAAGTAAGGATGTGATTATATGAAAATAGAAAAAGTGAATGACCATCAGATCCGCTGTACCCTGACCAAAGCCGATCTGGCTGACCGGGAGCTCAAAATCAGCGAGCTGGCATACGGCACTGAGAAAGCCAAAAGCCTGTTCCGCGACATGATGCAGCAGGCCTCCGCCAAATTCGGATTTGAAGCGGATGACATTCCTCTTATGATAGAAGCGATCCCGCTCAATGCCGACTGCATCGTTTTAGTAATCACCAAGGTGGAAGATCCGGAGGAGCTCGACACGCGCTTTTCCAAATTTGCTCCCGCAATGGAGGATGACGACGAGATTGATCCCGACGATTTTTCCGATAGCAGCTCTGACAACACCGACAGTATTTTCGACCTGTTCCGTCAGATCCAGGAAAGCCGTCATGCACAGGCTGCAGGCACTCCGACAGCCCCTGCTTCCAAAGAAGATAAAACCACAGCTACAGCAGAGGTAAAACAGCCCCAGGAGGCACGGATTTTCTCCTTCCCTTCCATGCACACGCTGCTTCGCCTTTCCCATGTGGTGAACGATTTTTACACTGGTCACAATACCCTTTACAGAAACCGTAAAAACGACTCTTATCTGCTGATCCTCAAAATGGATCAGACTTCCGTAAAGGATTTCAACCGGATCTGCAACATTGCTTCCGAATACGGTCGTCTCGAGCGCTCCGCTGCCGGCAGCGAAGCATATTTTAAAGAACACTATGAGCTTGTGACGGAAAACAACGCACTGCAGACGCTCGCCGCAATTTAAAGGTTACAAAAAGCTCCGACAGGACTTCCTGCCGGAGCTTTTTTACAGCGCGCATTCCTTTTATCATCTACGCACCGCCTCTTTTTTATTTTTTAAATTCCAGAATCTTCTTCGCATTCTGAATTCTGTCCTCTGTCGGAGGTTCTACCCCCTCCAGCTTATAGGGAATTCCAAGCTCTTTCCATTTGTATGCGCCAAGTGTATGGTACGGAAGCACCTCAACCTTGGTAACCGTTTTCAACGTATCAATAAACTCTCTTGTACGAATCAGATACTCATCTTTATCCGTGATGCCGGGAACCAGTACGTGACGGATCCACATCTTGATACCCTGATCGGAAAGATATCTTGCACAATCCAGAATATTTTTATTCGTATGACCGGTCAGTTTTTTGTGTTCTTCATCATCGATATGCTTGATGTCCAGCATAACCAGATCGGTGTACTTCAACAGTTCGTTAAATTTGGAGAAAAACGGCTCTTCTCTTGTAAACGGCTGTGCGGAAGTATCCAGCGTCGTATTGATGCCGCGCTCATGCGCTTTTCGGAACAGATCAATCAGAAAATCAATCTGCAAAAGTGCCTCACCGCCGCTGACGGTAATGCCGCCTTCTTTGCCCCAGTAGCTGCGGAAACGTTCTGCCTTGTCCAACAGTTCATCTGCCGTCATCAGGTTATCCGTCTCCGGATTCCAAGTATCTACGTTGTGGCAATACTGGCAGCGCATATTACATCCCTTTAAGAAAATCAGATAACGGATTCCGGGACCATCTACTGCCCCAAAAGACTCCAACGAGTGAATTCTGCCTTTAATCATATCGTCCTTTCCCTGCCTTGCAGGCATTCACTGCGGATATGCGTCAGACATCGCTGCAGTCATCCCCTGCGGGCAGCACGAGGTATTCCTTTTGCTGTATTTTACTATCCATTATTCCACATAACGGATGTTTTATGCTCGACCAGATCCCTGGTCGAATACGGGACAAAATGCTGCGCATTTTGCCCGTGTAAATGGAATCCCGCTTGCGGGATTCCTCCGCCTGCGGCGGGTCGCGTAAGCGACTTGTTTCCACGCCGCCGCAGTGCGATCCACCCGGAGGGCTTTTCTCGACCAGATCCCTGGTCGAGAAAAGGAGCCGGGCAAGCTGCCCGACTCCTTTAAAATACACCTGTTAAAAACTGTAGTTAAATTACAGAGACTTATGGCAGGTTCTTGCGATAACGTCATCCTGCTGTTCCTTGGTCAGGCTGATGAACTTAACAGCGTAACCAGATACACGGATGGTGAAGTTAGCGTACTCAGGCTTCTCAGGATGAGCCTGTGCATCTAACAGCTTCTCTGTACCGAATACGTTTACATTCAGATGATGAGCACCACGATCGAAGTAACCGTCCATAACTCTTACCAGAGTGTTCTTCTGCTCATCCAGGTCGTGACCCAGAGCGCTGGGAGCCATGGTCTGAGTATTGGAGATACCATCCAGAGCGTACTCGTAAGGCAGCTTAGCAACAGAGTTCAGGGAAGCCAGCAGGCCGCTCTTCTCTGCACCGTAAGACGGTGAAGCACCAGGAGCGAAAGGTGTGTATGCCGGTCTGCCATCCGGAAGAGCGCCGGTAGCCTTACCATATACTACGTTAGAAGTAATGGTCAGTACGGAAGTTGTAGGCTCGGAATTTCTGTAGGTCTTGTTCTTCTTGATCTTCTCCATGAAGGTCTTCAGAAGCCATACAGCAAATTCGTCTGCTCTCGGATCATCGTTACCGTATTTCGGGAAGTCGCCTTCGATCTGGAAGTCAACAGCACAGCCCTGCTCGTCACGGATAACTTTAACCTTTGCATATTTGATAGCGGACAGAGAGTCAGCTACATGGGACAGACCTGCAATACCGGTAGCGAATGTTCTTCTTACATCGGTATCGATCAGAGCCATCTCAGCTGCTTCATAGTAATATTTGTCATGCATGTAATGAATCAGGTTCAGGATGTTTACATACAGAGATGCACACCAGTCAAGCATGATATCATATTTATGCATAACTTCATCGAAATCAAGGTACTCGGAAGTAATAGGAGCGATTTCCGGACCACACTGCATATGTTTGCCGTCCTTGTCCAGATGCTTCTCATC
>ENA-OUQM01000541-OUQM01000541.1-human-gut-metagenome-genome-assembly--contig:-NODE-541-length-24573-cov-18.056979_pt1 | contig 24573 bp, 24 predicted proteins | sample MGYA00237949_ERZ548830 | MGnify/ENA primary metagenome ERZ548830 (study PRJEB26490, sample SAMN05194706) | human gut metagenome | biome: terrestrial biome; feature: human-associated habitat; material...
CCCGGTTGGAGCGGATGAACAGCACGCAGTTCAGCTGGCTTTCCAGCCGGTTCATGGCGTGGGTGATGTTGGGCTGATTATTGCCCAGCACCCGCGCCGCGCGGGTAAAGTTCTGATACTTTGCCACATAGTAAAAGATTTTGTAGTATTCCCAGTCCACATACATAGGTGCGGCCCTCTTTCCTGTCGGGCTTCCGGCGCGGCCAGCGGCAGAAGCGGCTTTATGCTCTTCTTGTATCATAGCACGGCGCGCCGGAATTGCAAGCGCTTTTTACGGCTTGGCTGTGCCGGATGCGGGCAGCAGCCTCTGCAATGTAAAAAACATATTGCTGCTATACACAGGATACTTTTTACATATTCTCTGCACGCTCGTATAATAGACACCGCGAACAGGAAACAAGAATGAAAAAGAAGGTAAATGAAGTTTATGCTGACCGCTGTTACTGGAATCAACTGGGGCGATGAGGGCAAGGGCCGCGTCATCGACCTGCTGGCCGAAAATGCCGATATCGTTGCGCGCTATCAGGGCGGCAACAATGCCGGTCATACCGTTGTGACCGAGAAGGGCAAGTTCATCCTGAACCTGCTGCCCTCCGGCATCCTGCACCCGGAGGTGACCTGCGTGCTGGGCACCGGCATGGTGATCGACCTCGAGCATCTGGCCGGAGAGATGGAGGCCATCGAGGCGCGCGGCGTAAAGGTGGAGCCGGAGAACCTGAAACTCTCCGATAAGGCTACCATCTCCATGCCGTGGCACAAGGTACAGGATGGGCTGGAAGAGGACCGCCTTGCCAAAAAGGGCGGCGCGTTCGGTTCTACCCGGCGCGGCATCGCCTACGCTTACAGCGACAAGTACCGCAAAAAGACCCTGCGTCTGGGTGACCTTTTGCATCTGGACGAGGAGCGCACCCAGAACCGTCTGCACATGATCCTGGACGCCAAAAACATGGAGCTGGCGGGCTGCTACCATCAGGAGCCCATGAGCTACGATGCCCTGCTGAACTGGTGCAGGCAGCAGGCGGCGTACTTTGCGCCCTTCATCTGTGATGTGGGCGCTTTCTTGCAGCAGGCGCACGACAGCGGCAAGCGCATCGTGCTGGAAGCGCAGCTGGGCGCAATGCGGGATATCGACTACGGCATCTTCCCGTTCACTTCCAGTTCCAACACGCTGGCGGCCTACGCGCCGCTGGGTGCGGGCATCCCCAACTGCAAGCTGGACCATGTGGTGGGTGTGCTGAAGGCCTACTCCACCTGTGTAGGCGCAGGCCCCTTTGCGGCAGAGAACGCAATGGGCGAAGCGTGGAACGAAAAGCTGCGCAAGGCCGGCGGCGAGTACGGCGCAGCCACCGGACGTCCCCGCCGGGTGGGTCCTTTTGACTGCGTTGCCAGCCGCTATGGCCTGCAATGTCAGGGTGCGGATAAGATCGCACTGACCAAGCTGGACGTGCTGAGCAGCATGAAGCAGATCCCGGTCATCACCGGTTACAAGCTGGACGGCGTGGAAGTCCCCCGCTTCGACACCCTGTCCGACCTTGACCGTGTGCAGCCGGTGGTCACGCTGCTGCCCGGCTGGAACAAGGATATCTCCGGCTGCCGCAGCTGGGCAGAGCTGCCCAAGGAAGCCAAGGCCTATGTGGAGTTCCTTGAAAAGCAGCTGGGGCACGAGATCCAGTTCGTTTCCACCGGTGCCGAGCGCGAAAAGTTTGTGCTGAAGGGAGAATGGCTGTGAGACATTTTATTGAGCCCGGCAGCTTTTCTCTGGCTGAGCAGCTGGCACTGCTCGACCTTGCCGACCGGATGGAGGCCGACCCCGCGCCCTACGCCCACCTGTGCGATGGCCGCATTCTGGCCACCCTGTTCTACGAGCCCAGCACCCGCACCCGCCTTTCCTTCGAGTCGGCCATGCTGCGGCTGGGCGGCAAGACGCTGGGCTTTGCCGGGGCGCAGCTTTCCAGCGCCAGCAAGGGCGAAACGGTGGCTGATACTGCCCGCGTGGTGAGCAACTATGCAGACGTCATTGCCATGCGCCACCCCAAGGAGGGCGCACCGCTGCGGGCGTCCATGTATGCGCGGGTGCCGGTCATCAATGCAGGCGATGGCGGCCACGCCCACCCCTCCCAGACTATGATCGACCTGATGACCATCCGCCAGCGCAAGGGACGGCTGGATCATCTGACCATTGGCTTCTGCGGCGACCTCAAGTTCGGCCGGACGGTGCACTCCCTCACCGCCGCGCTGAGCCAGTTCGAGGGCAACCGGTTCGTGTTCATCTCGCCCGAGGAACTGCGCATCCCGCAGTACGTCAAGGACGAGACCCTGACTCCGCTGCACCAGAACTATAAAGAAACCGCCGACCTTGAGGCCGAGTTGCCCGGTCTGGATGTGCTGTACATGACCCGCATCCAGCAGGAGCGCTTTTTCAACGAAGAGGACTATCTGCGGTTGAAAGGCTGCTATGCGCTGGACGAAAAGCTGCTGCAGGCGGCACCGCCCACCATGCCGGTGCTGCACCCGCTCCCCCGCATCGACGAGATCAAGCCGGATGTGGACAGCGACCCCCGCGCCGCTTATTTCGATCAGGTGCATAACGGTGTGTATATCCGCATGGCCATTATACTGGCGCTGCTGGGCATCCCCGACCCGCTGACCGGGAAAAAGGTATTGGAAAGTTTATAAATTGGAAACAGGGCTGCTGCACAAAGCAACGTGCAGCAGCCCTGTTTTTGCGTCTGGTATTTTTGTAGGCTCGCCTTTACGCCCCTCCCGTGAAAAGGCAATTCTGGAAAATCCGCAGATTTTCCAGAATTGCGAAATTATAAATAATTCTTCCGCTGAATATGCCCAAAGCAACGGGGAGGGCATTCCAAATTTTCCCGCTACCCCCGCAGCGGGGGGTCTGGCACAAAGATCATGGTGCCCCGGGCAGAAAAAAGCAGCTGCGGCATCATGCAGCTGTACCCCAGCCACAGCACCGCCAGAATGCACAGCACCAAAAGCACCCTGCGCAAAAGCACCGGATGCCGGGCGGGGGAATAGCGTTTTCTGCGGTTACGCTGCATAGGCTGTGCCCTCCTTTTTCAAGGCTTTGCCCAGCTTATGCTGCGGCAGAAAGAATTGTGCACAAGCGGGGTTTGTGGTAAGATAACAGGGAAGAACCACGGAGGAACTGCTTATGCTGACCATTACACTGCTGGGCACGGCTGCCACCATGCCGCTGCCGGAGCGCGCCCTGACCGCCGCGGTGGCGGAGTGCGGCGGGCACAGCCTGCTGCTGGACTGCGGCGAGGGCACCCAGACCGCTGCCCGCCGCGCCGGGGTGAACCTGATGCGCGCGGACGCCATCTGTCTGACCCACTACCACGGAGACCATATCTTTGGTCTGCCCGGGCTTTTGCAGACCCTTGGGGCGCAGGGGCGCACCCGTCCGCTGGTGCTGCTGGGGCCGGAGGGGCTTTTGGAGGTCTGGCGGGCAGTGTATGCTCTGACCGGGCCGCTGCCCTACGCGGTAAAGCCGCTGGTCTGCCGTGCCGGGCAGCCTGTGGCGCTGGATGCTCTTTCGGATGGATGGCCCGCCGGGGCAACGCTGCTGCCGGTGGCAACAAAGCACCGAGTGCGCAGTCTGGGCTACCGGCTGGACTTGCCCCGGGCGGGTAGATTCGACCCGGAAAAGGCGCGGGCGCTGGGCGTACCGGTGACCCAGTGGCGGCTTTTGCAGCGGGGACAGGCTGTGCCGCTGGCAGAGCGTATGGTGCAGCCCGCCGAGGTGCTGGGCGCACCCCGCAAGGGGCTGCGGTTCGTCTTTTCCGGCGACAGTGCGCCCTGCCCGGCGCTGGAACAGGCGGCGCAGGGTGCAGACCTTCTGCTCTGCGATGCCACCTATGCCCTGCCGGAGCAGCAGGAGCAGGCCGCGCAGTGGGGGCACAGCACCTTTGGCCAAAGCGCAGCGCTGGCGGCAAAAGCCGGGGCAAAGCGGCTGTGGCTGGTGCACTATTCCCCCATGATCACCGACCCGGAACAGCAGCTTGCACAGGCGCAAAGCCTCTTCCCGGCGGCAGAATGCGGCTTTGATGGTAAACGCATCACCCTGCATTACGAGGAGAACGAGGAATGAAGCTGACACTTGACCCCGGGGCAGCTGCCCTGCTGGACGCCCTGCACACAGCGGGCTACGCAGCCTATGCCGTAGGCGGCTGCGTGCGGGACAGCCTTTTGGGGCGCACCGCCCACGACTGGGACCTGTGCACCAGTGCCCTGCCGCAGCAGGTGATGGAGTTGTTCGGGACAGAGCAGTGCATCCCCACCGGTTTGCAGCACGGCACGGTCACCATCAAATACGGCGGGCAGCTGTACGAAACTACCACCTTCCGCACCGAGGGCAGCTATACCGATGGACGTCACCCGGACGAAGTGCAGTTCGTACCGGATGTGCGGGAGGACCTTGCCCGGCGGGATTTTACCATCAACGCCATGGCGTATAATGCAGCCGAGGGGCTGGTAGACCCCTTTGGCGGGCAGGCAGATTTGCAAAACGGTCTGCTGCGGGCAGTGGGGGAGCCGCAGCAGCGGTTTACTGAGGATGCGCTGCGTATCCTGCGGCTGTACCGCTTTGCCGCAAGGTTTGGCTTTGCACTGGACGCTGCCACAGCCCGGGCGGCGCGGCAGCTGGCACCGCACTTGGACTGCATCTCTGCCGAGCGCATACAGGAGGAGCTGGCAAAGCTGCTGGCTGCCCCGCAGCCGGGGGCGTATCTGGAACCCGCCGTACTGGCTGTGGTGCTGCCGGAGTTGCCCCCAGAAAAACTGACCGCCGCAAAACCGGTGGTGGATGCCTGCCCGGCGGGAGAGGAAAACCTGCCGGTACGCTGGGCTGCGCTGCTGGGCGCTCTGGGCGAGGCCGACACCCGCCGGGTGCTCAAGCGGCTGCGCTGCTCCAACGCCTGCATCGAGGAGACCGCCGTGCTGGTGCGGGAAACGGCAGAGCAGGGCGTGTGCAGAAGTTTCTCCGAGGACCGTCCGCTGGGGTGGGACCCTGCTGCCGCAGGCAGTAGGGCGGGCGATGGAATGGCCCGACTCGTGTCCGAGGAGAAAGCTTCTGCACACCCCGGTGATATCCACATTCGACAGCTTTTAGGCCGATACGGGCTGTGCACCGTGGAGCGGCTGTGTGCGCTGTGCGCGGCGCTGCGCCCGCAAGCTGCCCCGGCTTGCGCCCTTGCGGCGCAGCGGGCACGGCAGCTGGAGGCTGACGGCGTATGCTGCCGGGTGAGCCAGCTGGCGGTGAACGGACGCGACCTGATGGCGGCGGGCATCCCGGCAGGGCCTGCGCTGCGCCGGGTGCTGGAGACGCTGCTGGACGGCGTCATCCGCGCAGAATACCCCAACGAAAAACCGGTGCTGCTGGCTGCGGCGCAGAAAATTATAGCGTCTTGACAAGCGGTTTATGCTGCGGTAGTATTATACTACTACTTTAGTATGTTGAACCCATAAAAGGAGAACCTATGACCACTCAGAACCCTGCAAACCGTCCCCGCGCCCTCATTGCCATGAGCGGCGGCGTGGATAGCTCGGTGGCGGCCTGCCTGATGCAGCAGGCAGGCTACGACTGCACCGGCATCACCATGCGGCTTACCCACAATGAAACGCTGGGACAGTCCGGCTACCAGACCTGCTGCTCGGAAAAAGATATCGAGGATGCCGCCGAGGTGGCCTTTGCGCTGGATATGCCGTATCAGGTGCTGGATTTCACCGCCGATTTCCGGGCACAGATCATTGAAAAATTTATCCGCGTCTACGAGGCGGGCGGTACCCCCAACCCCTGCATCGACTGCAATAAATATATGAAGTTCCGCCACCTGCTGGACTGGGCGGAAGAACACGGCATAGAGTATGTGGTCACCGGCCACTACGCCCGGGTGGAGCAGGATGCAGCCACCGGCCGCTGGCTGTTGAAAAAGGGCTTGGACGAGGGCAAGGATCAAAGCTATGTGCTGTATAACCTCACGCAGGAGCAGCTGGCGCATATCCGCTTGCCGCTGGGTGCGCTGCACAAGACCGAGGTGCGAAAGATCGCGCAGGAGCACAGCTTTATCAACGCCCAAAAGCACGACAGTCAGGATATCTGCTTTGTGCCGGACGGCGATTATGCCCGCTTTATGGAGCAGTTTACCGGCAAGCACTACCCTGCCGGGGATTTTCTGGATCGGAGCGGCAAGGTGGTGGGCACCCACAGCGGCGCGGTGCGCTACACACTGGGACAGCGCAAGGGACTTGGCCTTGCGCTGGGTGCGCCGGTGTACGTCTGCGGCAAGGATATGCAGGCCAATACCGTTACGGTCGGGCCGGAAAGCGAGCTGTTTGACCGCATCGTTTACGCAGAGGATGTGAACTGGATCGCCATTCCGGCGCTGACCGAGCCGCTGCGGGTCACTGCCCGCACCCGGTATCATCAGGCCGAGCAGCAGGCCACCGTCTACCCCGCAGAGAACGGTTTCCGGTTGGAATTCGACCAGCCTCAGCGTGCCCCCACCCCGGGGCAGGCTGCCGTGCTGTATCAGGGCGATGTGGTGCTGGGCGGCGGCACCATCACCCGCGTAGAAAAGTAAGGAGAACAAAATGCAGGATCAGTATTCCCGCACCCAGCTGCTGCTGGGTGCAGAGGCTATGGAAAAGCTGCACCACGCCCGGGTGGCAGTGTTTGGCATCGGCGGCGTGGGCGGCTACACGGTGGAGGCGCTGGCGCGCAGCGGCGTGGGCGCACTGGATCTGATCGACGACGATAAGGTCTGCCTGACCAACCTCAACCGTCAGATCATCGCCACCCGCAGCACGGTAGGGCAGTATAAGGTGGATGTAGCGGAACAGCGCATCCACGATATCGACCCCAACATCAAGGTGACCACCCACCGGTGCTTCTTTGGTCCGGAGACGCAGGACGATTTCGATTTTACCCAGTACGACTATGTGGTGGACGCCATCGACACCGTTACCGGCAAGCTGGCGCTGGTGATGAAATGCAAGGAGGCGGGCACCCCCATCATTTGCTCCATGGGCGCAGGCAACAAGATGGACCCCACCCGCTTTGAGGTGACTGACATCTACAAGACCTCGGTCTGCCCGCTGGCCAAGGTGATGCGTACCGAGTGCCGCAAGCGCAAGATCAAGCACCTGAAGGTGGTCTACTCCAAGGAGCCTGTCATGACTCCCATCGAGGATGACTCCATCAGCTGCAAGGACCACTGCATCTGTCCCCCGGGCACCCAGCGCAAGTGCACCGCACGGCGCGCTGTGCCGGGCTCCAATGCCTTTGTGCCCTCGGTGGCCGGTCTGATCATCGGCGGCGAGGTGGTCAAGGACCTTGTGGGCTTTGTACCGCTGAAGGGGTAAAACAGACCACAGCTTCCTTGCTGCGTGGGACGATTTGGAATGCGCTCCGCGTTGCTCTGCGCATCATCAGCGGAAGAATGATTTGAAATTTTGAGGTTCTGAAAAGCCCGCGGGCTTTTCAGAACCTCTTTTTCACGCTTTTTACGCGCTGCAATGTTCCATAATATAAAATTGCAACCAATTTGCAATTTGGTATTGCAATTGGGAAGGATATCGTGTATAATCTTTCCTGCACGAAAATGCAAACTGATTGCAAATTGTTGAGAGACGACCCCCTGCGGGTCTTTGGAGCGATTATTTATGGAACTGTTTCTGGATGTTTTGGGCGAAACCTTGGTGGATACCGCCAAGATGCTGCCTTTTCTGTTTCTGGCCTACCTGCTGATCGAGTATATCGAGCACCGCCACGGCGAGCGTATCGAAGCGCTGCTTGCGGGCGGCGGGCGCTGGGGCGCTGTGCCGGGCGCGGTACTGGGCTGTGTGCCGCAGTGCGGCTTCTCCGCCATTGCGTCCAACTTCTACGCCTCCCGGGTCATCACGCTGGGCACGCTGATGGCGGTGTACCTTGCCACCAGCGACGAAGCTATCCCGCTGCTGGTGTCCATGCCCGCTTACTGGGATAAGCTGGCCGTCCTGATGGTCATCAAGGTGGTGTACGCCATCGTGGTGGGCTTTGTGCTGGATTTTGTGTTGCAGGGCGTGCTGCCCAAGGGGCTGCGGGGCGGCTACACCGGCCATGCGGACGAGGTGGACTGCCACGAGGAGCACAATGATGCCGAGGGCAACGAAAAGCCCATCTGGCAGGCGGCGCTGCGCCACACGCTGGAGATCTTTGTGTTCATCTTCGCTTTCAGTCTGGTGTTCGGCATGATCGTGGAAGGCGTGGGCGAGGACGTGTTTGCCGAGATACTGGGCGGCATGGGCTTCTTCCAGCCGGTGGTGGCGGCTCTGGTGGGGCTGATCCCCAACTGCGCCGCCAGCGTGCTGCTGACCCAGCTGTATGTGGAGGGTGCGCTGCGCTTTTCCAGCCTTGTGGCGGGGCTGTGCACCGGTGCGGGTGTGGGCTTGGCGGTGCTGTGGCGCGCCAACCCCTCGTGGAAGCAGAACCTTTTCATCACCGGCCTGACATGGGCTGCCGGTGCCTTTGTGGGCGTGGCCATGCAGGTGGTCGTGGCGGTGTTTGCTTGATTCCCCGTGAAGAAAACGATTTGAAATGCGCGCCGCGTTTGCTTTGCGCATAAGCTAAGGAAATATTATTTTTAATTTTGGGGTTCAGAAACGCCTGCGGGCGTTTCTGAACCCCTTTTTCACAGGTGGGGTCGTGGAGGAAAACGGCATTTGCAGCGCCGCTTTCTGCGAAAGCGCGGCGCTGCGGGAAAGGCTGTATCTTGTCTTTACGACCCTTTCCGTGAAAAATGCGTTTGGAGCGCTCCGCAGAGCGCGACAAACGCCCTATATCAAAAGAAGTTTCCGCTATATTTGCCCAGAGCGCAAGCGGAGGGCATTTTTAATATTCCCCCTCTCCCGCTGGACTTTGAAATGTGTTATACTGGGAGAAAACGATGCACACAGGAGAGATGACCATGCAATATAAGATTTTGGCAAGCGATTACGACAACACGCTGATGCCCTTTGGCGAAGCAAAGCCCCGCCCGGCGGTGGTAAAGGCGGTAAAAAAGCTGCAGGCTGCCGGGGGCAAGTTTGTGCTCAGCACCGGCCGCTCCTACCCCGGCATCCGGGACAAAAACCAGTTGGGCGGCATCCGGTACGACTACGCCATTACCTGCAACGGCGCCTGCGTGGTGGACAGGCAGGGCAACGTAATAGCCGAGCATCCGCTTACCAGCGAGGAGATGTATGTGCTGGTGGATTTCTGCGAGGATTATAACTACCCGCTGCAATTCAACTTCCGGGATGCCTATTACGCCTACTGCGAGTACGAGTATCTGCACACCGGCTATCAGATGATGAACAGCCCCGGGCTGGACTGCGTGGACGGAGAAGATCAGGACAGGCATCTGGTGGATATGCCCCACGCCGCCTTTGCCGCCATGCCGCCGCAGGAAGTGGAGCGCTTCCACGAAAAATACGGCTACCTTGGCCTGCACTGGATGCAGACGGGCGCGCAGAACGCGGATGGCTACTGCTACTACGATATCGTGCGCGGCGGCATGGATAAGGGCGTAGGGCTTGCCGACCTGTGTGCACAGATGGGGCTTACGCTGGCGGATGCCGTGGCTGTGGGCGATTCTGCCAACGATGTGGGGATGCTGAAAGTCGCGGGCCTGAGTGCCTGCATGGCAAACGGCACCCCGGACGCCAAGGCCGCTGCTGACCGGATCATCGGGGACGTGCGGGAGGATGGCGTGGCGGCGCTGATCGAGGAACTGTGGTTCGACGGCCCCCGCGCGGAGCCCTCCGGCAAAGATTTTGGCTCCGCATGGGGCAATATTGAAAGCGCAGGCGGCAGCTTATGAGCTTTGCACCGGTGTACGATGACCGCAGCCGGGCGCTGATCTTGGGCACATGGCCCAGCCCCAAAAGCCGGGAGATGGCCTTTTATTACGGCCACCCGCAAAACCGGTTCTGGCCGCTGCTGGCGGCGCTGACCGGAGAGCCGCTGCCTGCGCGGGAGGATATCGCCGCCAAAAAGCAGCTGCTTTTGCGCCACGGGCTGGCGCTGTGGGATACGCTGGAAAGCTGCACCATCACTGGCGCGTCGGATGCCTCTATCAAGGACGTTGTCCCCAACGATATCGCCGGGCTGCTGCGCAAAGCACCTATCCGGGCGGTGTTCTGCAACGGCGCCACGGCATACCGTATCTACACAAAATATCAGCAGCCGCTTACCGGCATCCCGGCTGTCCGTCTGCCCAGTACAAGCCCCGCCAACGCCGCCTGCAGCCCCGCTCGGCTGGAGGAGCTTTGGGGCGCTGCGCTGGCGGACTGGATCGTAAAATGATGACAAGGCTGTAAATTCTTTTGCGGGATACTTGCGTTTTTTTGCGGACGTTGTATTATGGATATCATAAGGGGCGCACTGCCCCGGACAAGGAGAAATGACCATGAGCAAGATCATCCGCACCCAAAAGCCCAGCGTGCTGCCCTTTTATGCAGCGGCGCTGGTGTTCGTGGTACTGTGCGCGGTGCTGCCGGTATACAAATTATGGGCGCTGCTGGCGGCGCTGGGCGGTGCCGCCGTGGCCTTTGGCGTGGCAAAAAAGACCTGCCCGCCCCGGGTGGTGGAGCACGAGGTACCCTTCCACACCGGTGTGGAGGATGTGGATCAGATGCTGACCGATATCCAGCAGAAGCTGGACACCCTGCACGCACTGAACGAGGCTTTGCCCGACCCGCAGCTGTCTGCCGCCATGACCCGCATGGAAAAGGCAGGACGCTCCATCGTGGAAGCCGTGGAAGCAAACCCCGCCAAGGCAAAGCAGGTGCGCCGGTTTGCCAACTACTATCTGCCGGACGCCGTAAACGTTCTGCAGCAGTACGCAAAGCTTGCAAAGCAGGGTGTGCGGGGTGAGAACGCCGCCGCCATCCGCGCCGAGGTGGAGCACAACGCCGCCTCCATTGCCACGGCTTTTGAAAACCAGCTGGATGCCCTGTACGCGGCAGAGAGCATGGACCTGTCCGCAGACCTGACCGTTTTGCAGAATATGCTGAAAGGGCAGGGTCTGAGCAAGTAAAAACGGAACATTCCCTCGGGATTTTGAAAGGAAGGAATCACTTATGGCTGACAATACTCTGAACTTTGATCTGGATGCCCCCGCAGTGCCCACCCTGACGCTGGACCCCACCCCCGCCGCTGTGCCGCAGGAGGAAAAGCCTGCCGCTGCCCCCGCCCCGGAGGCACAGGTGAACCTGAGCCCCGAGGAACAGGCCGTGGTGGATCAGTTTGCCCAGAAGATCGATATCACCAACAGCCAGCAGGTGCTGCAGTACGGCTCTGCCTGCCAGAAGAAGATCGGCGATTTCTCCGAAGCAGCCCTCTCCAAGGTGTCCACCAAGGATCTGGGCGAGGTGGGCGATATGATCACCGACCTCATTGGTGAACTGAAGAGTTTTGATGCCAACGAGGAGCAGCAGAAGGGCATTATGGGCTTCTTCAAGAAGAAAACCAGCCAGCTGGATGCCCTCAAGACCAAGTACGACAAGACCGAGACTAATGTGGAAAAGATCCAGTCCATGCTGGAAGCCCATCAGGTGCAGCTGCTCAAGGACATCGCCATGCTGGACAAAATGTATGAGCTGAACATGGCCTACTTCAAGGAGCTGAGCATGTATATCCTTGCCGGCAAGAAAAAGCTGGCCGATGTGCGTGCCAACGAATTGCAGCAGGCCATGGATAAGGCCAAGGTCTCCGGTCTGCCGGAGGACGCACAGGCCGCCCGCGACCTTGCCGACCAGTGCGAGCGCTTTGAGAAAAAGCTGTATGATCTGGAACTGACCCGCAACATCAGTTTGCAGATGGGCCCCCAGATCCGTCTGCTGCAAAACAACAATACCATGATGGCAGAAAAGATCCAGTCCACCATCGTGAACACCATCCCGCTGTGGAAGAACCAGATGGTGCTGGCACTGGGTCTGGCACACAGCCAGCAGGCCATGCAGGCAGAGCGCGCCGTGACCAACATGACCAACGACCTGCTGAAGAAGAACGCCGAGGCGCTGAAGCTGGGCACCATCGAGACCGCCAAGGAGAGCCAGCGCGGCATCGTGGATATCGAGACGCTGCAGCAGACCAACAAGAGCCTGATCGAGACGCTGGACGAACTGAACAAGATCCAGAGCGAGGGCCGCGCAAAGCGCGCCGCCGCCGAGCAGGAGCTGACCCGCATCGAGGACGAACTGAAAACCAAAATGATGGAGATCCGGAGCTGAAATGGCAAACGCTGATTTTTCTCAGAACAAACAAACCGCTCCCGGCGGCTTTGACGCGGGCAGCTACCGCGAAAAAGCAAAGCCGGAGCAGGCCGTAAGGCTGACGCCCCGCCAGCAGAAGCTGGCCGCACTGGAAGCAAAGCTGCCCGCAGCGCTTTCCATCCGGGCAGCGGCGCTGGTCTTGAGCGTAGTGGTGATGCTGGCCGCCTTTTTCGGCTTTGGCAGCGCCAAGCTGCGGGGCAAGTACAACACTGCCCGTCAGTGGTTCACCGCAGGGGTCGCCGCCGACAACGGTTATAACCTGAGCGAGGAGCTGACCACCCGGGAGAACACGGCGGCGAACATTCTGACCACTGCATCCAACACCCTTGGCGCAGACAGCGCCGAGGTGCTGGCTGCACAGACTGCACTGAACGATTTCTCCGCTTGTCTGCAGGCGGTGCAGAACGGCGGCAAAAGCCAGTCGCTGACCTCGCTGCCCTATTATCAGGGCAGCACGATGCACGCGCTGTATCAGGCCGATCAGGCACTGGGCGCTGCCATCGACCAGCTGTATGCAAAATTGCAGGAGCAGGCCGCAGACCCCATGAAGATGGGTGCGGTGCAGGGGCAGTACGGCCAGTTCAACAGCGCAGCCACCATCATTGGTACTTTGCAGTACAATACGGCGGTGTATGAATATCAGAATGAAGTCGGCGGCTTCCCGGCCGGTGTGCTGGGCGCTTTGTTCGGCGTGAAGGAGGTTGAGCCCTTCGCATGAAAAACTTTGCAAAACGCATCAGCGCACTGGTGCTGGCCGTGGTGGTCAGCGCGGCGGTGCTGTGCCCGGCGGCCTTTGCCGCCCAGCTGCCCAGCCTGCCCAAGGATCAGTGCGTGGTGGATGGTGCCGGTGTGCTGAGCAGCAGCACTGTGCAGACCATCACCGAACTGAACGCCCAGCTGGAATCCAGCTGCAGCGGCGCGCAGATCGGTGTACTGACAGTAGAATACACAGGCAATGATTCCACAGAGGATTACGCCACACAGGCTTTCAACGCGTGGGGCATCGGTTCCTCCTCCCAGAACAACGGCGTTCTGATTCTGCTGGTGATGGAGTCGGCGCAGTACGCGGACGGCGACTACTACCTGACCTACGGCGATGGCTTCCGCAACACCACGCTGGCAAAGCAGGCCAGCGCCATCGCCCAGACGATGGAGGACCAGTTTGCCGCAAAGAATTATGACGGCGCAGTGACCACCTGTGCCCGGAACGTGGCAAACACCATCGCGGATATTTACGGGGTCAGCCTTTCCGGCGGCACCGGCAACGGCAGCACCGTGCAGCCCAGCTATCAGGGCGGGCAGAGCAGCGGCGGCAGCACCCTGACCGACATCCTGACCCTTGTGGTCAGCGTTGTGCTGCTTATTGTCATCATCCGGTCGGTGGCCTATGTTTTTGCCAGCCCCTGCGGCTGGCTGTGGTGCTTCGGTGGGCCCCGGCCTCCCCGTGGACGGCGGCGCGGCCCGCATAACCCGCCCCCGCCGGGCGGCTTCTACGGCGGCTCCTTCGGGGGCGGTGCCGGGCGCGGCGGTTTCGGCGGCGGCAGCTTTGGCGGCGGCTTCGGTGGCATGGGCAGCGGTTCCAGCCATGGCGGCGGTGGTGGCCGTGGGCGGTAATGAGAATAAAAAGAGAAAGGCGGTGGCTTTACCACTGCCTTTCTCTTTTTTACGCCTTTTATCGTGAATGGAATTCATTTGACAAAACAATTTTTGTAACTTATACTGGATGACATCACGAAAAATAAAGGAAGTATCTGTCATGCTGACTCTGGATAAGATCTACCACGCCGCCTTTGTACTGAAGGACGTAGCGCGCAAGACCGACCTCATCGAAGCCCCCAAGCTGTCCAAGGACTGCCAGCTGTACCTTAAGACCGAGAACCTGCAGGCCACCGGCAGCTTTAAGGTGCGAGGCGCTTACTATAAAATCAGCCAGCTTTCTGAGGAGGAGAGCGCCAAGGGCGTCATTGCCTGCTCTGCGGGCAACCATGCGCAGGGGGTGGCGCTGGCGGCTACCCGGCGCGGCATCCGCAGCATCGTCTGTATGCCGGACGGCGCACCCCTGATGAAGGTGGAAAACACCAAAAATCTGGGCGCGGAGGTCTGTCTTGTGCCCGGCACCTACGACGAAGCCCACGACAAGGCCGTGCAGCTGCAAAAGGAGTACGACATGACCTTTATCCACCCCTACGATGACGAGCAGGTCATCGCCGGGCAGGGTACCATCGGCTTGGAGATCCTTGACCAGCTGCCGGATGTGGACGCTGTGGTGGTGCCGGTGGGCGGCGGCGGACTGATTTCCGGTATTGCCTTTGCCATCAAGACCCTGCGCCCGGAGGTCAAGGTGTACGGCGTACAGGCCGAGGGTGCCCCCAGTATGTACCGCAGCCTGCACGAGCACAAGTACCAGACCCTGAAATCTGCTTCCACCTTTGCGGACGGTATTCAGGTCAAGACCCCGGGCGAGCTGACCTATCAGCTATGCGAGCAGTATGTGGACGATATCGTTACCGTGACCGAGGACGAGACGGCGGCGGCCATTCTCTCCCTGATGGAGAACCAGAAGCTGGTGGCTGAGGGTGCAGGCGCTGTGCCGGTGGCAGCAGTACTGTTCCACAAGCTGCCGGTGGAGGGCAAAAAGGTGGCCTGCGTCATCTCCGGCGGCAACATTGATGTGAACATCCTGAACCGCGTCATCACCCGCGGTCTTGTGATGAGCGGCCGCAAGGCAAACCTGACCATCGCGCTGGAGGACAAGCCCGGCCAGCTGAAAAAGGTGGCCGAGGTGGTATCCCGCTGCGGCAGCAATGTGGTGTCGGTGCAGCATGACGGCTCCGACCCCAATATGCCCATCTCCAGCTGCTTCCTCAAGCTGACGCTGGAGACCCGCGATGCCGCCCAGATCGAGCAGATCCGCACCGAGCTGACCAAGGCCGGTTTCCAGCTGGTCACCGAGCGGGTGTAAACTTCATCGTTTGCAAGAGTGAAAGCCTTCCCCCGGACGGGGAAGGTGGATGCGAACGTAGTGAGCAGACGGATGAGGGCGCAGGCAAGCAGCAGCTTACGGGAAATTACCCCCTCGTCTGGCTCTATCCGAAGAAAAAAGCGAATTTGTTCTAAACTTGATGTAATATAAAGGAGAAAATATACTATGAAAGTCGTATCTACCGCCAACGCACCTGCCGCCATCGGCCCTTACAGTCAGGCACTGGATCTGGGCAACATGGTGTTTGTTTCCGGGCAGATCCCGGTAGACCCCGCCACCGGCACCATGGCCGATACCGTGGAGCAGCAGGCCGCCCAGAGCCTTGCTAACCTGAAGGCGATTCTGGCCGAGGCGGGGCTTTCCATGAACAACGTGGTCAAGACGGTGATCTTTCTGGCCGATATCAACGATTTTGCCGCAGTGAACGCAGAGTACGCCAAGGCCTTTGCCGAGCCGTTCCCCGCCCGCAGCTGCGTGCAGGTGGCAGCCATCCCCAAGGGCGCAAAGCTGGAGATCGAGTGCATCGCCGTGCGGGACTGAGCGAAAAATAAGACAAGAAAAGCGGGACACCGGAGCATCTGCGGATGCTTTGGTGTCCCGTTTTTGATAACGTTTAAAACTGGTGCATTTACTTCTGCACACCGGCCTCGCATTGCTCGATGAACTGCTTGGCCACCCGGGGGCTGCGGCCGCCGGCACGCAGGGCAAAGGCCTCGGCCTTGAGCAGCAGCTGCTCGGTGGGCATCTGGATGTTGTGCTGCTTTGCCAGCTCCTCCAGAATGGTCTCGAACCGTGCCTTCTCCGGCCGCTGGAAGGTGACCGTAAGGCCGAACCGGGCGGAAAGGCTCATCAACTCCTGCCGGGTGTCGGCTTCATGGATGTCGTCGCCGGTGCGGTCCGAGAGGGTTTCCTTGATGAGGTGGCGGCGGTTGGAGGTGGCGTACACCGCAATGTTCTGAGCGCGTCCGCCTACGCTGCCCTCCAAGATGGCCTTCAAGGCGGCAAAGTTGTCGTCGTTGGCGGTAAAGCTCAGATCGTCGATGAACAAAATGAACTTGAGCGGGTTTGCCGCCAGCTTGTCCATCAGGTCGGGGATCTGATACAGCTGGTTCTTTTTTACCTCTACCAGCCGCAGTCCCTCGGGCGCAAACTCGTTGGCAATGGCCTTTACCGCGCTGGATTTGCCGGTACCGGCGTCACCGTACAGCAGCACATTGTTGGCGGGCATCCCGGCTAGCAGTGCCTTTGTGTTGGCGATCACCTTTTCCCGCTCCTTCTCGTAGCCGGGCAGCTCGGAAAGGCGCTGCGGGTCGGGGTATTTTACCGGCACAAGCTGGCCGTTCTCCACCGTGAATACATGGTGCTTTGCAAACATACCGTAGCCCTTTTTGCCCACCTCGCTCATGCGCTGGGCGTAGGCGGCGGCAAGGTCGAGCTCACAGGTCTGCCACCGGGGCAGGAAAGCCAGTTCCGGCCGCTGCGCCTGCTCCGAGTAGGCGGTCTGGAACAGCTCGTCCAGCGTCAGCCCGCACAGCTGCTGCAAAAACTGCAGCTCGCTGTCCAAGGCGCTTTGCAGCAGCGCGTCCAGCTGCCCGGCAGCGGCCTGCCGCACGCAGATGGTCTCGGCCTCCAGCACAGCATTGCTCAGGTAGCTGCCCCAGTTGGTGGTGTACTCGAACAAAGCGGCCTCAAAGGCGGCTACGGCATCGCACACCGGGCCGTAGGAGGAGCAGCCCGCCTCCATGCGGTCGGTCAGGTCTAAAAGCTTTGCCACAACAGGGTCGTTCAGCAGGGCGCGGAACACAACAAGCCCATGCAGATGGGCATTCCATTCTCTCAGTTTCATAGGTGATCCCTTTTCCTCTCCATTGGCACATACCCTACAAAACGCAGGTACGCGGATATCAAAAGTATACAGCGGTTCGGGCGGGGATGCAAGGGGTGTTAAAAATGCTTCATCTTTGGGCTGATTCAGGTTACAAATTGTCGATTGACAAAAGCCCGGTTTATAGTATAATTTACATCAACAAATGCGCAGATGGGAAAAAGTACCACACGATCCCCACTGTTCAGAGAGCTGCCGTCTGGTGCAAGGCAGTCAGCGTTTCGTGCGGAAAATCATCCCGGAGCAGCCTGCCCAACGGGTGCAAACCCCTGTAAGCAGCGCCGGTTGCAGCCGTTACCGTGCAGGGCTTTGTTGGAAGCCCGTGAGAGGGTGTGCACAGCACGCCAACGAGAGTGGTACCGCAGAGAGCTTGATGTTACAAGGTCTTTGTCTCTTGAAGAAAGCAGGGGACAAGGGCTTTTTCTTTTTCGAAAGCTCTCCCCGGGGGAATGGATAAGAAGTGGAACAGGAATAGGAGCAACACCATGCAGTTGAATGGTTCTCAGATCTTTGTAGAGGTCCTGTGCGAGCAGGGAGTGGACACTCTTTTTGGCTACCCCGGCGGCGCTGTGCTGAACCTTTACGACGAGCTGTATAAGAATGCCGACCGCATCACCCATGTGCTTACCGCCCACGAGCAGGGCGCAGCCCATGCAGCGGACGGCTACGCCCGCGCCACCGGCCGCACCGGCGTGGTGCTGGCTACCAGCGGCCCGGGTGCTACCAATCTGGTCACCGGCATTGCCACCGCCTATATGGACTCGGTGCCCATGGTGGCCTTTACCGGCAACGTGCCCACCAGCAGTATCGGCAAGGACGGTTTTCAGGAAGCTTACATTGAGGGCATCACGGTGCCCATCACAAAGCATAACTTCACGGTGCGCCGGGTAGAGGACTTGGCTGATACCATGCGGGCAGCTTTCCGCATTGCGCAGAGCGGCCGCAAGGGCCCGGTGCTGGTGGATATCCCCAAGGACGTGACCGCAGCGGTGTGCGAGTTCACCCCCAAGCAGCCGGAGCCCATCCGCACCGTGACTACCTATAATGAGGAGCAGGTGCACTGGGCGGCAGACCTCATCAACGCCGCACAGCGTCCGCTGATATACTTTGGCGGCGGCGTGCGCAGCGCAGCCAGCTGCCAGCCGTTGCGGGATCTGCTGCACAAGGCGGAGATCCCCGCCACCTACACCCTGATGGCCGCAGGCGTTGTGCCCTATGGCGACCCGATGAATCTGGGCATGCTGGGGATGCACGGCTGCTACACCTCCAACCGGGCGGTGGCAGAGTGCGATGTGCTCATCGCGGTGGGCACCCGCTTCTCCGACCGTGTGGCGCTGAACCCCAAGACCTTTGCCAAAAACGCCACCATCATTCAGATCGACATTGACGCCAGCGAGCTGGGCAAGAACGTGGACGTGGATCTTTCCATCGTGGGCGATGCAGCCTATGTACTGAACGCCATGCTGCCCCAGATCAAGCCCGCCAAGCACCCGGACTGGATGACGATGATCCAGAGCTGGCAGGCACAGGATTACCACCCTGTGTCCGACCCCACCCGGCTGATGCCCCATCAGGTCATCGGCGAGGTGTGCAACCAGTGCGGCCCCGACGCCGTGTATGTTACCGACGTGGGTCAACACCAGATGTGGGCGGCGCAGTACCTGCGCCACACCAAGAGCCGTGGCTTTATCACCAGCGGCGGCCTTGGCACCATGGGCTTTGGCTACGGTGCCGCCATTGGTGCCCAGATGGCACTGGGACGCCAGCAGCGTGTGGTGATGTTTACCGGTGACGCCTCCTTCCACATGAACCTGAACGAAGCCTGCACCGCCGTCAGCTACGAGCTGCCCATCATCACGGTCATCTTTAACAACTCGGTGCTGGGCATGGTGCGCCAGTGGCAGACCAGCTTTTACGGCAAGCGTTACAGCCAGACCGACCCCCACCGCAAGACCGATTTTGTCAAGCTGGCAGACGGCTTTGGCCTGAAGGGCTACCGCTGCACCAATCTGCCGGAGTTTCAGGAAGCCTTTGCAGATGCCTTGCAGCAGAAAGGCCCCACCTGGATCGAGTGCATCATCGACAAGGACGAAAAGGTGCTGCCCATGATCCCCGGCGGCGGCGATATCAACGACATCATCATGGAATAAGGAGGACACAGCATCATGGAATCTGATCAGCGCAGGGTCATCAGCCTGCTGGTGGACAACCAAAGCGGCGTTCTGGCCCGGGTGTCCAGCCTGTTCTGCCGCCGCGGCTTCAATATCGACAGCCTTACGGTGTCCGCCACCAACGACCCGGCAGTCAGCCGCATCACAGTGACCATTACCAGCGATGAAAAGGCCTTGCAGCAGCTGGTATTGCAGACCGAGCGGCTGGAAGTCACCCGGCAGGTGTTCGTGCTGGACAGCGAAAAAGCGCTGGAGCGGGAGCTGCTGCTGCTCAAGGTGGAATCGGACGTGCACAACCGCACAGAGCTGCGGGAGATCGCCTGCATCTACAAAGCAAAGATCATTGATCTTTCCCCGGACAGCATGGTGTTTGAACTCATCGGCCGGCCGGACAAGCTAGACGCTTTCCTGAAAATGTTCGAGGGCTACAACATCCTTGAGCAGTGCCGCACCGGCGTTACCGCACTGGAGCGCGGCGGGATGCACCAGCATATCCAGAAGCCGCCGCAGGAGGTGCGCTCCGTCCAGCTGCCCCCGCCGGGCGCAAGACGGGCATAAATCACATTGCTTTTCCGCTCAGGGTGAGCGAAAGATAGAACAGAGCATACAAGACCGGAAGATAAAACAACCAGTTAATGTAAAAGGAGACTAACGATTATGGCTATCAAGAAATACTACGATTCCGACTGCAACCTCGGCGTGCTGGACGGCAAGACCGTCGCTGTTATCGGCTTCGGCAGCCAGGGTCATGCACACTCTGAGAATCTGGCCGAGAGCGGCGTCAACGTTGTGGTGGGTCTGCGCAAGGGCTCTGCTCACTGGGCAAAGGCTTCTGAGTTCGCTGCCACCCACGAAAACTTCAAGGTGATGGAAGTGGAAGAGGCTGCCAAGGCTGGTGACGTTGTCATGATGCTGGTGCCCGACGAGCTGTGCGCCGATATCTACAACACCCAGGTTGCTCCCTACATGACCGAGGGCAAGGCACTGGCCTTTGCACACGGCTTCAACATCCACTTCAAGACCATCACCGCTCCCAAGAACGTGGACGTCATCATGATCGCTCCCAAGGGCCCCGGCCACATCGTGCGCCGCCTGTACACCGAGGGCGAGGGCTGCCCCTCTCTGATCTGCGTGGAGCAGGACTACACCGGTAAGGCCAAGGATATCGCACTGGCTTATGCTTCCGGCATTGGCGCAGGCCGTGCAGGCATCCTGCAGACCACCTTCAAGGAGGAGACCGAGACCGATCTGTTCGGCGAGCAGGCCGTGCTGTGCGGCGGCGTTTCCGAGCTGATCCACGCCGGTTTCGATACGCTGGTGGAGGCCGGTTACGAGCCCGAGATGGCCTACTTTGAGACCTGCCACGAGATGAAGCTGATCGTTGACCTGATCAACGAGGGCGGCTTCTCCAAGATGCGCTACTCCATCTCCAACACTGCCGAGTACGGCGACTACCGCACCGGCAAGCGCCTGATTACCGAGGAGACCCGCAAGGAGATGAAGAAGGTTCTGACCGAGATCCAGGACGGCACCTTTGCTTCCGAGTTCCTGACCGAGATGAGCCCCAAGGGCGGCCGCAAGGTGCACTTCCTTGCCAAGCGCCGCATGGAGGCTGAGCTGCCCATCGAGAAGGTGGGTGCTGAGCTGCGCAGCATGATGAGCTGGCTGAAGAAGTAAGAGGAAAACCCTCTCAGACCGCTTTTCGGCGGTCAGCTCCCCCGAAAGGGGGAGTTTTTGTTGAAAAGGGAACCTTATAGCTCCTCCGCGAAAACCTCTCCCTCTCGGGAGAGGTGGCACGGCGCAGCCGTGACGGAGAGGGCTTTATCAGAAAAGAGGATTTGCAATGAGAAGTGACAATGTGACTAAGGGCTCGGAGCGCGCGCCCAACCGCAGCCTGTTTTATGCGCTGGGCTACACCCCGGAGGAGCTGGAGCGCCCCCTCATCGGCGTGGTGAGCGCCTACAGCGAGATCGTGCCCGGACACATGAATCTGGATAAGATCGCCGAGGCTGTCAAGGCCGGTGTGCAGATGGCCGGCGGTACGCCCATCCTGATCCCCGCCATCGGTGTATGCGATGGCATCGCCATGGGTCATGTGGGCATGAAGTACTCTCTGGCCTCTCGTGAGCTGATCTGCGACAGCGTGGAGACCATGCTGATGGCACACCAGCTGGACGGCCTTGTGCTGGTGCCCAACTGCGATAAGATCGTGCCCGGCATGGTGATGGCAGCGGTGCGCATGGATGTGCCCGCTGTGGTCTGCTCCGGCGGCCCCATGCTGGCCGGCAGCTACGGCGGCGAGGAAGTGAGCCTTTCCAAGATGTTCGAGGCCGTGGGCGCCTATAAGGCCGGTATGATCACCGACGAGCAGCTGGAGGACTGCACCTGCAACTGCTGTCCCAGCTGCGGCAGCTGCTCCGGTATGTACACCGCCAACAGCATGAACTGCCTGTGCGAGGCCATCGGCATTGCACTGCCCGGCAACGGCACCATCCCGGCTGTGTACTCCAAGCGCCTGCAGCTGGCAAAGCACGCCGGTATGGCCGTAATGGAGATGGTGCGCAAGGGCATCACCGCGCGCCAGATCATCAACGAGCGCTCCATCCGCAACGCACTGACCTGTGATATGGCGCTGGGCTGCTCCACCAACACGGTGCTGCACCTGCTGGCTATCGCCTACGAGGCCGGTGTGCCCATCGACCTGAAGCTGTTCAACGAGATCAGCGCCAAGACCCCCAACCTGTGCCATCTGGCACCGGCAGGTCCCACCCATATGCCGGATCTGTATGCAGCGGGCGGCATCCCGGCAGTGCAGGCGGAGCTGGCCAAGAAGGGCCTGCTGGATCTGGATGTGCCCACCGTCACCGGCAAGACCCTTGGCGAGAACATCAAGGGTGCCCATATCCTGAACGAAAAGGCCATCCGTCCCATCGAGAACCCCTACTCTGAGACCGGCGGTCTGCAGATCCTGTGGGGCAACATTGCCCCGGACGGCTGTGTGGTCAAGCGCAGCGCTGTCGCCCCGGAGATGCAGCAGCATTCCGGCCCGGCGCGGGTGTTCAACAGCGAGGAGGAGGCCATTGCCGCCATCTACGCGGGCAAGATCGTCCCGGGCGATGTGGTGGTCATCCGCTACGAAGGCCCCAAGGGCGGCCCGGGCATGCGGGAGATGCTCAACCCCACCTCTGCGCTGGCAGGCATGAAGCTGGATAAGACAGTGGCCCTCATCACCGACGGCCGCTTCTCCGGCGCATCCCGTGGCGCCGCTATCGGTCACGTCAGCCCGGAGGCAGCCTCCGGCGGCCCCATCGGCCTGATCGAGGAAGGGGATACCATTTCCATTGATATCCCCAACGCCTCCATCACGCTGGAGGTCAGCGATGCAGTGCTGGCCGAGCGCAAGGCAAAGTACGTTGCGCCCGAGCCCAACATCAAGACCGGCTGGTTGAGCCGTTACGCCCGCATGGTCACCAGTGCAAATCTGGGTGCGGTGCTGAAATAAACGTAACGAAAGCGCCTGTTGTGCGGATGCACAACAGGCGCTTTTGTCACTCTCCGTATTTCATGAGCATGGCGCGGACGGTGAGGAAGATGATCTTCCAGTCCACCCAGAAGCTGCGCTCCTGGATGTATTTCATATCCAGCGCCACCCACTCGTCAAAGCTCATCTCGTTACGGTGGGGTGCGATCTGCCAGTAGCAGCTCAGTCCGGGGGTGACGTACAGCCGCTGGCGCTGGTAGTCGCTGTACAGCTCTACCTCCCGGGGCAGTGCGGGGCGCGGCCCCACGATGCTCATATCGCCCTGCAGCACGTTGAGCAGCTGTGGCAGCTCGTCCAGACTGGTCTTGCGCAGAAAACGTCCCACCCGGGTAATGCGGGGGTCGCCCTTGATCTTGAACACCGGGCCGTCCATCTGGTTCTGGCTCAGCAGCTCATTCAGCTGCTCCTCGGCGTCCGGGCACATGGTGCGAAACTTATATAGCCAGAACAGCTTGCCGTCCCGTCCTACCCGCCGCTGCCGGAAAATAGCTCCGTCTCCGGGGCTGTCCAGCACGATGGCAAGGCTGATCAGCAGTGCCAGCGGCGCAAGCAGGATCAGCGCCAGCAGGGAGAACACGATGTCCTGTGCACGCCGCAGCACCCAGTAACGCCGGTGGCTGCGCAGCGTCTTTTCCCGGTCGATAGAAATTTGCGGGGCGGCGCTGATTGTTGACTCCATGCAATGACCCACTCCTGCCTGTAAAATGTGTAGAATTTTTACATTATTTTAACATAAAACAGGACGCAATTCAACCGGATGAAGCGCGGCGGGCAGGGGACTGTGAGCCTGCTGAAAAAAAGTGAAAAAAGGTGGTTGACAAAACCCTTTTCTCATGCTAAAATAAACAAGTCGTCCGGTGCACGGATGCACAACAACTGAATATGGGCGTGTTCCCGAGTGGCCAATGGGGACAGACTGTAAATCTGCTGCTTTCAGCTTCGGTGGTTCGAATCCACCCGCGCCCACCAAACAAGAAAAATCCGAACCTGTTTCCGATTGGAGAAGGGTTCGGATTTTTCGTTTTCTTCGGGTACAACAATGAAGGCTCCCGTGGACGGCGTAAAACTCCGATACCTTGTCATAGACCGTAAGCTGATAACAAGATTTGGAGGGTATGATTATGAAGTACAATGCAAGAGTCTGCAAGTTTAACATGGATACCAGGTGTGTGGAGTTGACTCTCCAAGATGGGAGAAAAATCTCCATCGACTGTACCGGGGTTGAGGATGCGCTGGACGTGACCATGGCACAGCAAACCGAACTGGACTACCTTATCTACAATGACCCGCTGAGCTATGCCGATTTGATTCTGAACGGTGATCCGGAGGAATATTTGAAAAATGCAGCCGGGAGCCATGGGCTAGAAGATTAAGGACAAAAAAATAAGAGGTGTGCCCAACTGGACACACCTCGGTGAGATACATCTATGTAAGGCAGGGCGTTCCTTTCATCGGGAGCGTCCTGCTGTTTTTATGCTGCAACAGGCAAGGCTTGTAGAGCTTCCTGCTCTTTCAGCCATTCCTCATATTCACGCTGGCCTTCCTCGCTGTTGAAAAACTCAACCATGGAGGGATAAAAGCAACGTGCAAGGGTCTTGATTGCTTCATCCGGGTAGCCGGATTTGTTTGACTTCTTCTTTTTATTCAAATAGTATCCTCCGAAACTCAAAGTTCCATA
>ENA-OUQM01000543-OUQM01000543.1-human-gut-metagenome-genome-assembly--contig:-NODE-543-length-24534-cov-4.838964_pt1 | contig 24534 bp, 19 predicted proteins | sample MGYA00237949_ERZ548830 | MGnify/ENA primary metagenome ERZ548830 (study PRJEB26490, sample SAMN05194706) | human gut metagenome | biome: terrestrial biome; feature: human-associated habitat; material...
AAGCCGTGACTTTAAAATCCGCAATCTGGGCTAAGATGAAAGAAAATGTACAGTAAATGTGGATAAGAATTGTAAAAGACGTAGAAAAGGTGGATAATATATGGTACCTGTAAAAAAAGAAGACTTGAGAAAATTAGTGACAGATACAACGGTTGAGATTTATGAGGAGCTGACACCTCAACTGGTGAAGCTGATTCAGGATACGAAGAAGAATACAGAACTGACAGAGGGGCAGAAGCAGGATGAGATTTCTCTTCATATGATGGGATATGTAAAATCCTGTACAAATGAGATCATCATACAGGTTCTGTCAGAGATTCTGGGACTTGAAGACGAGGATGAAGAGTAAAATTGTCCTGGCCAGGTATAAATGTGATTTGTCAGAAAAAGAGAAAATATTGATTCGAAAAAACAGGATTGTTGTTAGATAATACTGAAATGATAAAAAATATGAAACAACAATTGACAATGTAAAAAAACTAAGCTAAACTAAGTCGCATAAAAGCAAAGGCGCTTTAAGAGAAATCTTGAAGTGCCTTTCTTTTATTATAAGAAATGCCGAACAGGCATATCTTATATCCCTGACAATATATAGTGACACAAGGGTGTGTATTTCTGTGAGTCGACGACAGAGATATGCAAATTTTGACTGGTCGAACTTCGTATTTAACTTAGTATTCTGTGCGACAACAGCAACGATTGTATCAGGAGCTATGGCAGAGAGAACAAAGTTCTTATCTTACTGTATTTACTCCGCAGTTATTTCTGCAGTGGTCTATCCAATTGAAGCACACTGGATTTGGGGCGGAGGCTGGCTTGCAGCACTTGGCTTCCATGATTTTGCAGGTTCCTGTGCAATCCATATGGTCGGTGGTTTAAGTGCATTTATTGGAGCAGCAATAGAAGGTGCACGTATTGGTAAATTTACAAGAGATGAAAATGGAAAAGTAACAAAAGTCCATGCATTTCCTGGACACAACATTGTAATCGGTGCACTTGGCTGCTTTATCCTTTGGTTTGGCTGGTATGGATTTAATGGTGCAGCAGCAAGCACAGGTGCTCAGTTAGCTTCCATTTTCATGGCAACAACAATCGCACCGGCAGTCGCAACTGTTGTATGTATGATCTTTACGTGGGTTAAATATGGAAAACCAGATGTATCCATGTGTCTGAATGCTTCACTTGCAGGTTTGGTAGCAATCACAGCTCCTTGTGATGTAGTAGATGCAACAGGTTCTATTATTATCGGAGTCGTTGCAGGATTTCTGGTTGTATTCGGTGTATGGTTCTGTGACAATGTGGTACATGTAGATGACCCGGTCGGAGCAGTCGCAGTTCACTGCTGCAATGGTATCTGGGGAACAATCGCAGTTGGTTTATTTGCTACAACAAATGCACCAGAGTGTACAATTAACGGATTATTCTATGGCGGCGGCTTCCATCAGTTAGGTTTACAGCTTTTAGGTGTTATTACAGTTCTTGCATGGACAGCAGTTACCATGACAATCGTGTTCAAAGTGATTGACAAGACGGTTGGACTTCGAGTTTCTGAGGAAGAAGAGATTGTTGGTCTGGATATTAAAGAACATGGCCTTGCATCTGCATACGCAGGATTCAGTCTTATGGATATTACAGAAGGAAGTATGAGTGTCAATGAAAATACAGAGCTTGGTGTAGATGATTATGATCGTGCAACAGAAGCTCAGAAGGCAGCATCTGTAAAAGTTTCAGGTCCTGCCGATCCGGATGCAGGTATGCATAAAGTTGTCATTATTGCAAAATTGTCCAGATATGATAAGTTGAAAAATGCACTCAACAGTCTTGGAGTTACTGGAATGACAGTGACACAGGTCATGGGCTGTGGAATCCAGAAAGGTGCCGGTGAGAAATACCGTGGAGTTGAGATGGATGTAACCGTACTTCCAAAAGTAAAAGTAGAAGTAATTATTGGAAATATTCCGGTAGAGAAAGTGATTGAGACAGCTAAGAAGACACTTTACACAGGTCATGTAGGAGACGGAAAGATCTTTGTATACAACGTACAGAAAGTTGTAAAGGTTCGTACAGGAGAAGAAGATCTGGAAGCATTAAAAGATGTAGAGTAGAGGAATAAATTAACATAGTTGCCAATTTTTAGTTTCATATAAGTACAAAATTCCCGCAGAAACATTTCGATGTGCAAAGCATTTGGCATATGCAGTATCGTAAAATAAATGAATGACTGCGGGAATTTTGCGTTACTAGCTAATGGAAAAGTATAATAGATAGGACTTGATATTTTGAAGTATTAGTGTTAGTATATGTATACAAACGTCTGCCGACCAGTAAACTGGATTGATGACAATCGTCATTTTTAGAAGTAATTCAGGGCTTGTACTGGTTTCGACGGGGGTCTGGAAGCCTTAGGTCATCCGTTGCTTAAGTAACCGGCTTCAAACAGACGGAGCACTTCGTTCTCAAAGCTTTGAGGGAATGGAAGATTTTATGAAGCTACTAAGATCAGTAACCCGTCATTAGGTGACTGATGGAGGGAATGTCAAAGTAATGACTGTGATGGGAGAAGCTCTGGTGGATGGGCTTTCGGACGCGGGTTCAACTCCCGCCAGGTCCACTAAAAAAACAAGTCGAACTTTTTGTATGAAGGAATCATATAAGAAGTCCGGCTTGTTTTTGGTAATGAAGAAAATTATAATAGAACTGAATTTAAAGGAAAAAAGTATATGACGTTTTGCGGACGTTATTGTAGGAAATGTCTCAGTGCCATAAATGAAAATAAGGAGTGTGAAAACTATGCACCAGACAGGACAGATATACAGACCGCCATCAGAAGCCAGTGTACAGAGACTGGAGGTTACAATAGGCTGTTCTCATAATAAATGTTCTTTTTGTACCATGTACCGGAAGACACCGTTTCGTGTTGCGCCGCTTGAAGATGTGGAGATGGATTTAAAAGAACTTCATGACAGAGGCGAGAAGATTACGAGAATCTATCTGACGAACGGAGATCCCTTTGTACTTGGGACCGACAGACTTGTAAAAATTGCAGAGTTGGTTCATCAGTATCTGCCGGAAGTAGAGGTACTTACCTGCTATGCTTCTATTCAGAATCTGAAAGCAAAATCACTGGAAGATTTGAAGCTTCTGAAAAGTGTCGGATATGATGAGCTGTATGTAGGACTTGAGACGGCATATGCCCCGGCGGTAAAACTGATCAATAAGGGCTTTACGGTCGAAGAAGCTTATGAAAATATCGGAAAGCTGAAAGAGGTAGGAATGAAGTATTCAGCGCTTTTAATGCTTGGAATTGGTGGAAAAGGGCATAGCAAAGAAAGTGTAGAAGCCACGGCGGCTCTTCTGAACAAGTATCCGCCATATCGTGTATCTCCTCTTTCAACAGCGGTTTTACGCGGAAGTGAGCTGGAAGAGCTTTGTGATAAAGGAGAGTATGTACAGCTTACAGAGCGTGAACTGGTAGAGGAAGAAAAAATGCTGCTTCGTGCATTAAAGATAAATGACTGCATTTTCTTCGGAAGTCACCCATATAATCTGATTACGATCAGCGGAGTCCTGCCACAGGACAGAGAGGAAATTATTAAGCATCTGGATTCTGAGATGGCGGCGTGGGACAGAGATCAGCCGGGATTTCTGGATACAGTTTGGAAGAGGACAGATATGTAGAAAAAAATTTTCACACATAGCACATATTTTCCTGTTATACTATAAAATATGACGGGAAATATGTGCTATTCGCGTCTAAGCGTAAGAAATAAAAAATCAGAATGTACAGTTCGTACAGGGAGGTTTATGATATGGAAAAGATCAAGATATTAGTTGTAGATGATGAGAGCAGAATGCGTAAGCTTGTGAAGGATTTCCTTGGAAGAGAAGGATATCAGGTGCTGGAGGCAGGAGACGGTCTTGAGGCTATGGAGGCGTTTTACGCAGAGAAAGATATTGCGCTGATCATATTAGATGTCATGATGCCGAAGATGGACGGCTGGCAGACTTGCCGTGAGATCCGTCAGTCTTCTAAAGTACCGATTATTATGCTGACGGCACGCGGCGATGAGCGGGATGAACTTCAGGGATTTAATCTTGGCGTGGACGAATACATTTCTAAGCCATTTAGTCCGAAGATTCTTGTTGCGAGAGTGAATGCACTTCTGAGACGTTCGAATGTGTTGGATGCAGATGAGCATGTGGAAGCGGGTGGTATCGTTGTAGATAAGGCAGCTCACCAGGTGCAGGTAGACGGAAAAGATGTGGAACTTAGTTATAAAGAATTTGAATTATTGTCTTATTTCCTTGAGAATCAGGGAATTGCACTTTCCAGGGAGAAGATATTGAATAATGTATGGAATTATGATTATTTTGGAGATGCAAGAACTATCGACACTCATGTTAAGAAGCTTCGCAGCAAGCTTGGAGAAAAGGGTGAATACATTAAGACAATCTGGGGAATGGGCTACAAATTCGAGGTAAATTAAGATGAAGCATTTTAAACAAAAAGAAAAAAGAAAGCATTCTATTAAGAGGCAGATGATCGCAGTTTTTGCAGGCATGGTCATCTGTCTGCTTGCTATTTTGCTTGTTGTTAATGTAAAGTTCTTAGAGCCGTATTATATCAGAGACAAGGAAATGCAGTTCATTCATGTATATGAAGAACTACAGAATGCTGTGAAAAAGGGGACGATCAGTAATGATGAAGTACAAGATGAATTACATGTCCTGTGTGAGAAGAGCAACATTTCCTATATTGTATTGGATATGGATAATGAAAAACTGATTACAAATGTGCACGATACGAATATGCTCAAGCAGCAGTTAGCGGGATATCTTCTGAACCAGGCGCAAAAAGGTGGGAAAGTGCTGGATAGCACAGACAATTACCAGTTGATGAGAAGTCAGGATCCATGGAATCAGAGCGAATATATTGAGATGTGGGGACAACTTGACGATAATGTGAATTTCCTCATTCGAAGTCCTGTAGAAAGTATCCGTGAAAGTGTTGCATTATCCAATCGTTTCCTAATATATGTAGGTATGGGAACACTGATTATCTGCATGGGACTTGTATGGTATTTCTCCAGAAGGATTACAAAGCCAATCCAGGAACTGGCAGAGCTGTCTGACCGTATGGCAAATCTGGATTTTGAGGCGAAGTATACAAGCGGTGGTAAAAATGAGATTGGTGAACTGGGTGATAACTTTAATCGTATGTCGCAGAAGCTGGAAAAGGCAATTTCTGAATTGAAGCAGGCAAATAACAGTCTGCAGCAGGATATTGAGCAAAAAGAGAAGATGGAGCAGATGCGTACGGAGTTTATGGGAAATGTATCTCACGAGTTGAAAACTCCGATTGCTCTGATCCAGGGATATGCAGAAGGACTGAAAGAAGGAGTTAATGATGACCCGGAGAGCCGCGACTTCTATTGTGATGTTATTATGGACGAAGCAGGTAAGATGAATCGGATGGTCAAGAATCTGATGACACTGAATCAGTTGGAGTTCGGGAATGATAAAGTAGAATTTGAGCGTTTTAATCTGACAGAGCTGATTGGCGGAGTACTTCAGAGTATGGACATTCTGTCACAACAAAAGGATGTTAAACTTATTTTTAGGGAAGAAAATCCAGTTTACGTCTGGGGGGATGAGTTTAAGATTGAACAGGTCGTGCGTAATTATGTAAGTAATGCCTATAATCATGTCAATGAAGAAAAGATTATTGAAGTGAAGATTTTGCGGGAAGACGGACTTGCAAAAGTGACTGTATTTAATACCGGAAAGCCAATACCGGAGGAAGATGTTCCGCGTATCTGGGATAAATTTTTCAAAGTGGACAAGGCTCATACACGCGAGTATGGAGGCAATGGAATCGGACTTTCTATCGTAAAAGCCATTATGGAATCCATGCATCAGCAATACGGTGTGAAAAATTACGATAATGGTGTTGAATTCTGGTTCACACTTGATGTACGATAGAAGAAACCACAACAAAAGAGAAAGATGTGCGTTAACAGGCATAAAGGAATGAGAAGAAAGGGACACGAGCACATGATAGCAATTATTGATTACGATGCAGGGAATATAAAGAGCGTGGAAAAGGCTATGCACCTTTTAGGACAGGAAGTTGTTGTAACAAGAGATAGAGAGTCGATTTTAAAGGCAGACAAAGTAATTCTTCCGGGAGTCGGAGCATTTGGAGATGCTATGAGCAAGATCAGACAATATAATCTGGAAGAAGTGATTCATGAAGTCGTGGAAAAAGGGACTCCATTTCTTGGAATTTGTCTGGGACTTCAGCTTTTATTTGAACGAAGTGACGAGACACCGGGAGTAGAAGGACTTGGTATTTTAAAAGGAGAGATTCTTCGGATTCCGGATCAGCCGGGACTTAAGATTCCTCATATGGGCTGGAATTCTCTGAAGTATCCGAATGAAGGCAGATTATTCCGTGGAATACCGGAAGATTCTTATGTATACTTTGTACATTCTTATTATCTGAAGGCAGAAGATGAGAGTATTGTAACAGCCACAACAGAATACAGCACATTGATCCATGCATCTGTGGAAAGTGGAAATGTATTTGCATGCCAGTTCCATCCGGAAAAGAGCAGTGATGTTGGAATACAGATTTTGAAGAATTTTGTTGAGTTATAGACAGGAGGAACGGTATATGCATACAAAGAGAATCATCCCATGCCTGGATGTAAATAACGGACGAGTTGTAAAAGGTGTGAACTTTGTAGATTTGAAGGATGCTGGAGATCCAGTGGAAATTGCTAAGGCTTATGATAAAGCAGGAGCGGATGAACTTGTTTTTTTGGATATTACAGCTTCATCCGATCGAAGAAACACAGTTGTAGATATGGTCAGAAAAGTAGCTGAGACAGTATTTATTCCATTTACTGTTGGTGGAGGAATCCGTACGGTAGACGATTTTCGGGCACTGTTGCGAGAAGGAGCAGACAAGATCTCGATTAATTCATCAGCCATTGATACTCCGAATCTGATTTCGGATGCGGCAGACAAGTTTGGAAGCCAATGTGTGGTTGTGGCAATCGATGCAAAGAAACGTGCAGATGGCAGTGGTTGGAACATTTACAAACATGGTGGAAGAATTGATGTAGGAATTGATGCACTGGAGTGGGCTCATAAGGTGGAAAAACTGGGAGCAGGAGAGATACTCTTGACCAGTATGGATTGTGACGGAACAAAGGCAGGGTATGATCTGGAACTGACTCGTGCAGTTGCAGAAGCAGTTAATATTCCGGTCATAGCCTCCGGCGGTGCAGGCAATCTGGAACATTTTTACGAGGCGCTGACAGACGGAAAGGCAGATGCAGCATTGGCAGCATCTCTGTTCCATTATAAAGAATTAGAGATTAAGGAAGTAAAAGAATATCTTCGTGGCAGAGGTGTTTCTGTGCGATTATAACAGATAAAAGGTATGGGTAATTGTAACTTAAAGTTGCAATTACCTATATCTCTATCTAGAAAGTAAAAAGGAGAAAAGAAAATGGCAGCAATTAATAATGACTGGCTTGAGGCTTTGCAGGGGGAATTTAAAAAGCCGTATTATAAAAAACTATTTGAGACAGTAAATGAAGAATATCGAACAAGACAGATATTTCCACCGGCGGATGACATTTTCAATGCCTTTCATTTGACACCATTACATAAAGTAAAGGTTGTGATTCTTGGACAGGATCCATATCATAATGTAGGACAGGCTCATGGACTCTGTTTTTCTGTAAAGAAAGGTGTGGATATTCCACCATCACTGGTAAATATCTATAAAGAACTTCACGATGATCTGGGCTGTACCATCCCGAATCATGGCTGCCTGACAAAATGGGCAGAGCAAGGTGTTCTGATGCTCAACACAGTATTGACTGTACGGGCACATCAGGCGAATTCACACAGAGGCATTGGCTGGGAGGAGTTCACGGATGCAGCAATTATGGCACTTAATAGCCAGAATCGTCCGATTGTATTTATTCTTTGGGGAGCTCCGGCACAGAGAAAAGCCAGCATGTTGAATAATCCGAACCATCTGATTCTGAAAGCACCACATCCAAGTCCGCTTTCCGCTTACCGTGGTTTCTTTGGAAGTAAACCATTTAGCAAGACGAATAAATTCCTGGAAGCAGGCGGTGTGGAACCAATCGACTGGCAGATTGATTAGTAATAATTAAGAGAAAATAAAGGAAGACTATTGACAAACAGACATATCAGGAATATATTTAAAACAAACATATGAACAAATGCTCAATTGTTGATACAACGTGCAGGAGGATAAAATATATGAAAGATATGGAGAAAGAATTACACGAGCACCATCACCATGAGGAAGAGTGTGAATGTGGTTGCGGCTGTGGACATCATCACCATGACGAAGAGCATGAACACCACCATGAGGAAGAATGCGGCTGTGGTTGCGGCTGTGAACATCACCATCATGAACATGAAGCTCATGAGCATCATCATCACCATGAGGAAGAATGTGGCTGTGGTTGTGGACATCATCACCACCATGACGAAGAGCATGAACACCATCATGAAGCAGTGGAGCATGAGCCTTGTGTTATGCCGGCAGGTGTAGCGCAGAAGACATACATTTTGGAGAATCTTGGATGTGCGAACTGTGCAGCTAAGATGGAGAGAAAGATTCAGGCGTTACCGGAAGTTGAAGGTGCAACATTGACTTATGCAACAAAAAAACTAGTTGTCGCATCAGATCATCAGGAGCATCTCCTTTCCAAGATTCAGGAAATCTGTTCCTCTATCGAGTCAGAAGTACAGGTTGTTGCAATGCCGGATGATCAGCCGATCAAAAGAGAGAAGAAGAACCCGTTTGAAGAGAATAAAAAGGATATAGTACTTGTCGGAGCTGGAGCGATTCTTTTTGCAGCAGGTATTATTGCAGAAAAAACACTTCCGAATCCGATGATCAGTGCATGTATTTTCATTATTGCGTACTTACTTCTTGGACTTGAAATTGTAATGAAAGCGCTGAAGAATATGGCGGGAGGACATTTGTTTGATGAAAACTTTCTGATGGCAGTTGCGACAATTGCAGCGTTTGTGATTGGTGATTTTGCAGAGGCAGTCGGAGTTATGCTGTTCTACCGTATCGGAGAGTTGTTCGAAGATATTGCCGTGGAAAAGAGCCGTGGACAGATTATGGATGCCGTAGATATGCGCCCGGAAGTTGTTAATCTTGTCGTTGGTTCCGAAGTAAAAGAAATTCCATCACAGGATGCAAGGGTAAAAGATATTATTATGATCCGTCCTGGTGACAGAATTCCGCTGGATGCAAAGGTTATCGAGGGTGAGAGCCGGGTAGATACTTCACCGGTCACAGGAGAGCCGGTACCGGTAAGAGTTGTTCCGGGAGACGAACTGATTTCCGGTTGTATCAATGAACAAGGTGTATTAAAGGCTGAGGTTACAAAACCACTGAGCGAATCCATGGTCACAAAGATTCTTGATTCGGTGGAAAATGCAGCGGCAAGTAAGCCGAAGATTGATCGTTTTATCACAAGATTTGCGAGAGTTTATACGCCAGTTGTTGTTGTGGCAGCAGTTCTTACTGCAATTATCCCTTCCATTGTAACGGGAGACTGGAACCACTGGATTTACACAGCGATTACATTTCTTGTAATCAGTTGTCCGTGTGCACTTGTATTGAGTGTACCATTGGCTTTCTTCTCGGGAATTGGAGCAGGATCTAAGAGAGGAATCCTCTTTAAAGGCGGTTTGGCTATTGAGGCATTGAAAGATGTTAAAGCAGTCATTATGGATAAGACAGGAACCATCACAAAGGGGAATTTTGCTGTACAGAAAGTCATGGCAACAAGAAAACTGACAGAAAAACAGGTGCTGACTATGGCGGCGGACTGTGAGCTTGGTTCAACACACCCAATTGCGGTCAGCATTGTTCAGGAAGCAAGAAGACAGAATCTGACGCTTACAAGACCGAAAGAAGTGGAAGAGATTTCCGGTAAAGGTATCCGTGCAACATTCCCGGAAGGAACCGTTCTCCTTGGAAATTATACACTGATGGAAATGTATCAGGTAGATACGACAGGATACGAAAAAGGCGGTTATGGCTCAGAAGTCTTACTGGCAGTTGATGGTGTGTTAGAAGGATTTGTAATTGTAGCAGATGAAATTAAGACTGATGCGGCTGCTTCTGTAAGTAAGATGAAAGTTCTTGGAATTGCAACAGTTATGTTAACTGGTGATGAGAAGAACAGCGCGCAGGCAGTTGCAAAAGAGACAGGAATTGATGAAGTTTATGCACAACTTCTTCCACAGGAAAAACTGGAGCATCTAAAGAACGTTCGTAAGAATCACGGTGCTGTCATGTTCGTTGGAGACGGAATTAATGATGCACCGGTACTGGCTGGTGCAGATGTGGGAGCAGCAATGGGAAGCGGAGCAGATGCCGCAATAGAGGCGGCCGATGTGGTATTTATGAATTCTTCAGTAGAAGCAATCCCACAGTCTATCGCGATTGCGAAGAAGACAGGAAGTATTGCAATTCAGAATGTAGTATTTGCGCTGCTGATCAAAGCAATTGTTATGATTCTTGGTTTTCTTGGATTTGCGAATATGTGGCTTGCAGTGTTTGCCGATACAGGTGTAGCAATGCTATGTGTATTGAATTCTATCCGCGCAATGCATGTGAAAACAAAATAACGATAACATAACATTACAAAAGTGTTAAATTATGCCAAATGGTTGAAATAGTTTTCTCCATTTGGCATAATTAATATAAACAGGCATTTGTACAGGCATAGTCTGGCTTTGAAAATTGTAATTTTTAAGATTTAAGCCTTACAAAAAGCATGACAGTCGGGTCATGATAGTCTGTAGTTTGAAAGGATGAAATATATGGGAAAGACAGAAGTTGAATGCTGCGATGTGACATGTATTCATAATGAGAACGTAAAACTGGCTTTGGAGCAGATGCCGGATGAAGAACTGCTTAATAGTCTGGCTGATTTTTATAAAGCATTTGCAGATGGAACAAGAGTGAAAATTCTGTATGTATTGCAAAAATCAGAGATGTGTGTGTGTGATTTGGCGGAGATACTGGGAGTTACACAGTCAGCAGTCTCCCATCAGCTTCGTATGTTAAAGCAGATGAAACTTGTGAAGAACCGAAGAGACGGGAAGACTGTTTATTATTCGCTTGCAGATGGACATATCCAGTCTATTATCAGTCAGGGTATGGAGCATATTACAGAATAAAAGATATGTTAAGATGACTGACCAAAGCGTTTTCCTGCATCTGGGCGAAGCAAAGATGCAAGTCTCAAAATAAGAAAGAGAATGTGGGAATAGAGTTATGAAAAAGCAGTTAAAGAGAAAATGTATAGTCTATGGATTGGGGATAATAGTATACGCAGGTGCTGTCTGGGGGGCAGCCCGATTTATGCTGTCCGATCAAGAAAAATTCGCAATATTTCTGGGAACCTATTTACTGACAGGATATGGGGCATTTCAGAAACTGAGTGAAGAGATTATGGAAAAGAGATTCCCGGTAGAATATATATTAGTTATCTTTGCAACAATCGGAGCATTTGGCATAGGGAAATATATGGAAGCTGTGATTGTTATGCTTATGTTTGAACTTGGAATGCTTGCGGAACAGATTGCGACAGACCGGACAAAGAGATCTATTGCAAAGATGATCGATCTGAGACCGACATATGCTATTCGTAAAGTAAAAGGGCAGGAAGTACAGGTAGATCCTTCGGAATTAAAGATGAGCCATATTATTGTGATCAAACCAGGAGAACGAATTCCAGTCGATGCGGTTGTTCTGGCTGGAAGCTCAACTATAGATACAAAGGCAATCACGGGAGAGGCAATGCCGGTGGAAGTGTATAAAGGGGATAAGATTTACAGTGGCTGTATTAATCTGAGTGGTGTGCTGGAAGCGCGAGTGACAAGAATTTACAAGGATTCAATCGTCTCAAGAATTATGGAAACTGTGGAGGAGGCGCAGAACCGTAAATCCCAAAAAGAAGCATTTGTGACGAGATTTTCCAAAGTATATGCACCGATCATGGTATTGCTGTCTGTGTTGATCATGGTTATTCCGCCGTCTACATTTTCTTATGGAAACTGGGAGACATGGATATATAAAGGACTTATTTTTATAATCGTGGCATGTCCATGTGCGCTTGCAGTGGCAGCACCACTTGCATTTTTAGGTGGAATTGCTTCAGCAGCCAGACAGGGAATCGTGGTCAAAGGTGGTAATTTTCTGGAAAGTCTGGTGAAAGCAGATACATTTATCTTTGATAAAACAGGAACTTTGACACAAGGAGAGTTCCGGGTGGCAAGAATAAAAGCAGTGGGTATGACAGAAGAAGAACTTTTAAAGCTGGTCGCTCATGTGGAGAGTTATTCCAATCACCCGCTGGCAAAATCATTGGCAGATGCATATGGAAAAGAGCTGGATACTGACAGTGTCAGAAGCGTAAAAGAAAAGCCTGGATTTGGAATCAGTGCAACCTATGAAGGTCAGAGAGTGCATGTTGGAAGCCGCCGTATGATGGATGCAAAAAAGCTGCTGGTAGATGAAATTAATGAACCGGGAACAGTCGTCTACGTATGTGTGGGCAGAGAGTATGCAGGATATGTACTCGTTCAGGATCAAGTGAAAGAAGAGGCGAAAGCGACGCTTACATGGCTGAAGGAAAAGTATCGGGCAATTTTGGTGATGCTGACGGGAGACACAGAAAAGACGGGACGGGCGGTTGGACGCGAACTTCATATGGACTATGTTTATACGGACTTACTTCCGCAGGATAAACTGGAACAGTTAGAAGATTTCATGTCTATTCAGGGAGAGGCAGAGAAGCTGGTCTGTGTCGGTGATGGAATTAACGATGCTCCGATGCTGGCGAGAGCAGATATAGGAATTGCCATGGGAAATCTCGGGTCAGAAGCGGCAATTGAGGCAGCAGATGTGATTCTTGTAAAAGATGACCTTCATGGAATAGTAGCTTTGATGAAAATTGCAAAAGAGACACTGCGCAGTGTTTCACAGAATATTACATTTGCAGTATTTATAAAGATACTTGTGTTGTTTATGGCAGTTATTGGATACTTTGGTATGTGGGAAGCAATTTTAGTAGAGATGGTCGTGGTGATACTGGCAGTGATTAATTCAGCAGGAGTTGCAGGATATACTGCTTAGACAGGAGGAAAAAAGACAAGAATTATGAAATGTTATAAAAGAATTATACCACTGATACTGGCGTGCATGATGCTTGCCGGCTGTGGTCAGAATGTGTATAAAAAGGGTGTGGAAAGTCTGGAAAATAAAGATTATGCAGCAGCACAGGAGAATTTCCAGAAAGCAGTAGAGGATAAGAAAAATGTGGCAGATTCCTATCGTGGACTGGGAATTGCATATTATGAACAGGAAAAATACAAAGATGCGCTTGCTGCATTTGAAAATGCAGTTTCAGCCGGAACGAAGGAGACAGGAACAATCTGTAATATGATGGCAGTGTGTAAGATGCAGACAGAAAACTATGAAGATGCTATTTCTTATTATGAAAAAGCATTGGATCATTCAGATTGTTCTGACGATATGAAGCAGGAAATTCAGTTTAATGTAATAGTCTGCTATGAAAAACTGGAAGACTGGGATAATGCAAAAGCAAAACTGGAAGATTATGTGACTGCATATCCGGATGACGAGAAAGCTGCTAAAGAAGCAGAATTTTTAAAAACCAGATAAGGGAAGTTTAAATGATAGAATTAAAGAAAGAGACAGAACGTGTTATATTGGTAGGGGTATGTCTTCCGGGGCAGGAGGATATCGATGCATCACTGGAAGAACTAAGTGAGCTTGCGAAGACAGCCGGTGCTGTTACAGTAGGAAAAGTTGTGCAGAGCCGGGATCAGGTACACCCGGGAACTTATGTCGGAAAGGGAAAGATTGATGAGATCAAAAGCCTTTTGTGGGAGTTGGATGCAACAGGAATTATCTGTGATGATGAATTGTCGCCGGCACAGATGAAGAATCTCCAGGATGAACTAGATGCAAAGGTTATGGATCGGACTCTGGTTATTTTGGATATATTTGCTGCAAGAGCATCTACCAGTGAAGGAAAAATTCAGGTTGAGCTGGCGCAGCTTAAGTACCGACAGACGAGACTTGCCGGATTTGGAACTGCCATGTCAAGGCTTGGCGGTGGTATCGGTACGAGAGGTCCGGGAGAAAAGAAGCTGGAGATGGACAGACGTCTTATTAAAAATCGGATCGCACTTCTGAATCGGGAGCTAAAGAGTGTAAAGCAACACCGTGAAGTGACAAGAGAAAAAAGAGCAAAGAGCCGGATTCCGGTCGCAGCAATCGTGGGATATACGAATGCCGGAAAGTCAACACTTCTCAACGCTTTGACTGGTGCAGATATTCTGGCGGAAGATAAGTTGTTTGCAACACTGGACCCGACGACAAGAAGTCTGAAGCTTCCAAGCGGTCAGGAGATACTTCTGACAGATACCGTAGGTTTTATCCGGAAGCTGCCACATCATCTGATCGATGCATTCAAAAGTACACTGGAGGAAGCAAAGTATGCAGATATGATTCTGCATGTGGTTGATGTCTCGAATCCTCAGGCGGATGAGCAGATGTTTACTGTTTATGAGACACTTCAGGGATTAAAAGTCCAGGATAAACCGATTATTACCGTATTTAATAAACAGGACCGACTGGAAGGAATACCAGTTATTCGAGATTTTAAGGCAGACTATACGGTTTCAATATCTGCAAAGACTAAAGCAGGACTCGGGGATCTGCTGGAGACGATTGAAGCGCTTCTTCGCCAGCAGAAGGTTTATATAGAGGAAGTATATCCGTACAGTGAAGCTGGGAAGATCCAGCTTATTCGAAAATATGGAGAATTACTGGAAGAGAATTATACAGAAGAAGGTATCCAGGTTACGGCATATGTACCTGCTGATATTTATCTGCAAATTGTTGTCAACAGGTAATTCTTATTATGTTTTATAGTGTATCATTTTTTCATACATTTAAACGACAGAAAAATCATTATATACATTGAAAAAGAAATTGATGCCTGTTATGATAAGAATAGTGAAAATTGTCTGAAGATTTAAAACGGAGGTATGTTATGAAAGTGGTATTAGAGCGTTATCATGGATTAAGCAACGATTATGTAGTATTTGATCCAAATAAAAATGAACTGGAACTGACACCGGGAAATGTTAAGATGATTTGTGACCGTAATGCAGGACTTGGAGCAGATGGAGTCCTGGAAGGTCCGGTTATAAAAGAAGACGGTATGCATGTCAAAGTATGGAATCCGGATGGAAGTGAATCTGAAACAAGTGGAAATGGTGTCCGTATTTTTGCAAAATATTTAAAAGATGCAGGCTATATCCAAAAGAAGAATTTCAAATTATATACCAGATATGGGGAGGCAGCAGTTACATTTTTAAATGAAGACGGAAGCAGACTCCGCGTTTCTATGGGAAAGATTTCTTTCTGGAGTGATGAAATTCCGGTGACAGGAGAGAAGAGAGAAGTTATCAATGAAGATATGGTATTCGGAAGGACATTGTATCCGGTTACTTGTGTAAGTGTCGGTAATCCGCACTGCGTGATTCCGATGAGAGAAATCTCTAAGAATATTGTATGTAAGATTGGTGATTACTCCGAGTGTGCGAAGTATTTCCCGCACAGAATTAATACACAGATTATGAAAGTCATCGACAAAGAGAATATCGCTATTGAGATTTATGAACGTGGTGCAGGCTATACTCTGGCATCTGGAACAGGTGCATGTGCAGCCGCAGCCGTGGCGCATAAGCTTGGTATGACGAATAATAAAGTAATCGTACATATGCCAGGAGGAGACCTTCAGGTGGAAGTAGAAGATGACGGAACGGTCTTTATGACAGGAGATGTATTCTACGTGGCAAAGATTACGCTCAGCAGTGAATTTACGGAGAATTTAAGAAGCCTGTAAGAAGGAGAGATATGTCTTTAAAATTCGTATTTGGGCCGTCTGGCTCAGGAAAATCTTATCAATTATATGATTATGTGATCCGGGAATCTGTAAAGTTCCCGGATCGTCAGTATATTGTCCTTGTACCGGAGCAGTTTACGATGCAGACGCAGAAGGATCTTGTCATGCAACATCCGAATCATGGAATTATGAATATCGACGTACTTAGTTTTGTGAGGCTTGCTTACCGCATCTTTGAGGAGACCGGTGGGCAGGCCCTTCCGGTGTTGGATGATGAGGGAAAGAATCTGATTCTGCGAAAGATTGCCGGTGATTATGAAAAAGATTTAAAAGTCTTAAAGGGAAATATGAAAAAGCTTGGCTATATCAGCGAAGTCAAATCAGTGCTTTCAGAATTTGATCAGTACGATATTGGGGAAGAGGAACTGAGGCAGATGAAAGCAGCAGCAGGGGAGAATTCAAGGCTTTATTATAAACTTCAGGATCTGGAAGTTCTGTATATTGGTTTTAAGAAATATCTGGAAGATAGATTTATTACGAAAGAAGAACTCCTGGACGCACTTTGCCGTGTAGTGAAAGGTTCGGATATTTTAAAAGAAAGTACGATTGTTCTGGACGGATTCACAGGATTTACACCAGTACAGAACCGGCTGCTTGGAGAACTTCTTGAAGTATGCCGGGAAGTAATCGTAACTGTAACGATGGATGATCGGGAAAATCCGTACGTTTATAAGCACCCATATCAGTTATTTGCACTCGGCAAGCATACCGTGACATCGTTAATACAGATTGCGGCAGAGAGAAAGGTGAGTGTGGAAGACCCATTGTGTCTGTACGAACGTTCACTCTATCGATTCTGTGACAATTCGGCTATGGAGTTTCTGGAGAGAAATATATTCCGCTATAGCAAAGAATGTTATAAGGAAAAACAGGGAGCAGTCCGGGTACATGTGGCCAGAAATCCAAGAGAAGAAGCGATGAAAGCTGCAGGAAGAGTTCGGAACCTGGTTCGGACAAAAGGATATCGTTACCGGGATATCGGAGTTATTGTAAGCAATATGGAGGTGTATGGTGATGACCTGGGACAGGCATTTGACCTCTACGAAATTCCGGTGTTTATGGATCATAAGCGGAGTATTCTTTTGAATTCTTTTGTAGAATATATCCGGAGTCTTCTGAATATGGTGAAGGATAATTTCAGTTATGAGAGTGTATTTCGTTTCTTAAGAACAAATCTTAGTGGTTTTACTTATGGTGAAGTCGATGAACTGGAAAATTACGTAATTGCGCTTGGAATCCGTGGATATAAGAAATGGCAGGAGAGCTGGATCCGCCGCCCGAAATATCTGGAAGAAGAAAATCTGGAAATTCTGAATCATAACCGGGTTCGTCTTGTGGAAAAGGTGGACACGCTTGTGTATGTATTAAGACAAAGGAGCAAGACAGTCAAAGATGTGACGATGGCGCTTTATGAGTTTATGGTGAGAGAAGAACTTCAGTTAAAATTGCAGCGTCAGTCTGAAGCATTTCAAGAGGCAGGAGAACTTGCACTTGCCAAGGAATACAGTCAGGTTTATCGTATTTTGATTGAACTATTTGATAAATTCGTAGAACTTCTTGGTGATGAGAAGGTGACTATGGATGAATATCTGAAGCTTTTAGACGCGGGCCTTGAAGAAGCAAGAGTCGGAGTCATTCCACCTGGAATTGATCAGGTTGTTGTTGGAGACATGCAACGTACAAGATTAAAAGATATTAAAGCACTTATTTTTGTCGGGGCAAATGATACATTTCTTCCGGGAGCATTAATAAGGAGTGGTCTTCTTACAGAGCGCGACAGGGATAAGTTTGCAACAGGAAAGATCCATCTGTCACCGGGAGGTAAAGAGAAAGCGTACGAGCAGAAATTTTATCTTTACATGAATCTGACAAAACCTTCTGAGACATTGGATATTTATTACAGCAAGGTTTCCACGGACGGAAAAAGTATCCGCCCATCATATCTGATCCAGGAGATGCAGAGATTATTTTCAGGTCTGGAAATAGAAGACGAAGAAAAACAGGCATTTTCTGCCCAGGAGTGGACCCCCAAGCTTGGTATGCAAAAAGTTATCAGAGGATTTCAGGACGGGAACGCTATGGATCAGGAATGGCAGGAATTATATTCCTGGTACAAGAGACAGCCACAGTGGCAGTATCGTGTAGAAGAACTTATGAAATCAGGATTTTATACCCGGCCGGCAGATGGACTGACAAAAGAGGTGGCTAAGCAGCTTTATGGAGAACATTTTCAGGACAGTATCACGAGAATTGAACGGTTTTCAGCCTGCGCATTTGCTCATTTTCTCACTTATGGACTGCGCCTTCGGGAGCGTCAGACATACGAATTCCAACCGCTGGATCTGGGAAATGTGTGCCACAGTGCCCTGGAGTATTATTCCAGAAAGCTAAAAGAAGAGCATTTGTCCTGGACAGAGATAGAGGAAGAAAAAAGACAAGAATACATTGATGATAGTGTGGAACATGCCATTTCCGACTATGGGAATTCGGTGCTTTACAGTTCGGCGCGCAACGAGTATATGATTGAGCGCATGAAGCGTCTTCTGACGAGAACCATATGGGCGCTTACAAAGCAGCTGGAAGCAGGAGATTTTGTGCCGGTGGCTTATGAAATGCGTTTTGAGAATGGTAAGATTGACCGTGTGGATCTGTGCAAAGACAAAGACAAGGTCTATGTCAAGGTGCTGGATTATAAGACCGGGAGCAAGGCCTTTGATGTGGTGGCTTTATATCACGGGCTCCAGCTTCAGCTTATGGTCTATATGGACGCAGCAGTAAAAATGACTCAAAAACATTACCCGGACAGTGAGGTGATTCCGGCAGGTGTCTTTTATTACCGTTTAAATGATCCTCTTGTGGAGAAGAAAGTGGTTGGAGAGAAAGAAGAAATCTGGCAGAAAGTACTAAAAGAGCTGAAAGTGGATGGCGTGATGAATTTGAAAGATGAGACACTGGAGCATCTGGATCATTGTCAGGCCGGAGAATCTGCTGTCATTCCTGTGAAATATAATAAAAACGGTAGTCTGTCAAAAAATTCAAAAGTTGCATCGGAGCAGGAATTTGAAGTGATGATGCGCCATGCCCTGGGGAAAGTATTAAAGGTACATCGAAAAATATTAAGTGGAGAAGTTGCAGCATTTCCATACCGGAGGAAACAGGAGAGTGGATGTGATTATTGTGCATACCGGCATATCTGTGGTTTTGACCAGAAAATACCGGGATACAAATATCGGGATATTTTTGAGATGACACAGTCAGAGGTGATAGCAGCCATGGAAGCAGATGCAGTCAAAGAGAACGTGAATCGGGACGATCATGAAAAGGAGCAGGAGAAAGGAACGGGCTCATGGGAGTAAAATGGACAAAACAGCAGCAACAGGTCATTGATCTTCGGGACCGCAATATTCTTGTGTCTGCAGCAGCAGGTTCGGGAAAGACAGCAGTGTTGGTAGAGCGTATTATTACAATGCTGACTGATGAGGAACACCTGGTCAATGTGGACGAACTTCTGATTGTAACATTTACAGAAGCAGCGGCAGGTGAGATGAAAGAACGAATCCGGGGTGCCATTGAAAAGGCATTAGAAGAGAATCCGGAAAATGAACATCTGAAAAGACAGGCGACTTTGATCCACAATGCGCAGATTACAACAATTCACAGTTTCTGTCTTTCTGTGATCCGTGATCATTTTCATGTAATTGACATTGATCCAGGTTTCCGTACTGCAGAAGAAGGAGAACTGAAACTTTTGCGGCATGATGTATTAGATGAACTGCTGGAAGAAAAGTACGCGCAAAAAGAAGAGCGGTTCTTGCGGTTTTCTAATGCCTATGGTGGAAGAAGAAATGATAAAAAGCTAGAAGAAATGATTGAGAAGGCTTACGATTACAGTCGGAGCTATCCAGACGGAGAGGGCTGGCTTGATTCTTGTGTTGATGCATATAGAGTCGACTGTGCAGAAGATCTGGAAAAAAGTGATTATGGAAACAAGATTGTAACCTGGGCGAGAGCCTACCTGGAAGAAGCAAAACTATTGAATGAACAGGCAACGCAAATTAGTCTGGAAATAGATGGCCCGGCTGTGTATGAAGAGGCTTTGAAGCTGGATGCTCAGATAATAAGAGAGCTCTTAAGTGCAAAAAATTATAATGAGCTGTCTGGGCGCATCCAGAATGTAGAGTGGAGCAGGTTTGCATCATGCAGAGATAAGACTGTATCGAAAGAAAAAATAGAAGCAGTTAAGGATCTTCGTGAGCAGGTGAAGGGAATTGTCAGTGGTCTGAAGAAAGATTATTTTTATCAGAAACCGGAAGAAATGGCAGCAGATATGCAGATATGTCTTCCTTATATGGAAGAATTGGTGGGCCTGGTAAAATGTTTTTCGCAAAGATTTGACGCAAAGAAGCGCCAGGAAAATGTTATTGATTTTTCAGATATGGAGCAGTTTGCACTTCAGATCCTGGCAAAAAAAACAGAAGAAGGGTTTGAACCTTCTGAGGTTGCAAAGGAATATCAGGATCAGTTCCGGGAGATTATGATTGACGAATATCAAGATAGTAATCTGATCCAGGAGACAATTCTGACCAGTATTTCCGGTGTTTCGAAAGGAAAATATAATATTTTTATGGTGGGAGATGTCAAGCAGAGTATTTATAGCTTCCGACAGGCATGCCCAGAGATTTTTATGGACAAATACGAACGGTTTCATGGAAAGGAAGAGGGGAGTATTGCTATTGATTTACATCAGAATTTCCGAAGCCGCGAAGAAGTCTTATCCTTTACCAATGATGTATTTTACCAGTTGATGCATAAAGACATTGGTAATGTGGAATACGATGATTTGGCAGCACTTTATCCGGGGGCTTCCTATTATCCAAAGGCAGATAACGATACATTCCGGACAGAAATTCTCATTGCCAGCCGGAATCAGGAGGAGATGGAGGAAGCAGGAATCGAAGATAACATTTCCTTTGAAGCAAAGATGATTGCAGATAAAATACATCGTATGCAAGGACATCAGCTTGTTACGGATAAGAAGACAGGAGAACTCCGTCCGATGCGTTATCGTGATGTTGTTATTTTGCTTCGTAGTCCGGGAGCAATGGCGGAAGATATGATTGCCGTACTCGAGGAAAACGGAATTCCTGCTTTTACAGAAAACAAGACAGGATATTACGATGCGATGGAGGTGCAGACGGTTTTAAATCTTTTGCGTATTATCGATAATCCAAGACAGGATATCCCTTTTGCAGCAGTGCTTCATTCTGCCATGTTTGCATTTTCAAGTGATGAGATTGCAAAAATTCGCATGACGGAAAAAAAGAGCTGTCTGCTAGAGGCGATGGAAGCTTACCGGGATGCGCATCCGATGGAGCAAAAAGTAGGAGATTTTCTGGATTTTTTGGCGGAAATGCGTGCACTGGTGGCGGATACACCGATTCATGCGTTTATGGAAATGCTTTTGCAAAAGACGGGATATCTGACGTATGTTACAGCTATGCCACGCGGGGAAAGCAGACGTGCGAATCTGGAGAAGTTAATCGATCAGGCTGTTATGTATGAGAATACCAGTTATAAAGGGCTGTTTCAGTTCATAAACTATATTGGACAGTTACAAAAATACGAAGTGAATGAGGGCGAAGCACAATTAATCAGTGATCATGACGATGCTGTGGCAATTATGAGTATTCATAAGAGCAAGGGGTTGGAATTTCCGATTGTCTTTGTTTCCGGTATGGGGAAACAATTTAATACACAGGATCAAAAAGGTCAAATGCTTTTGCATAAAGATATGGGAGTAGGTCTGGATCTGGTGAATTACGATGCCCAGACAAAGACAGTGCCTCTTTATAAACAAGTGGTGGCACGTGCGTTACACAGTGATGCCTGCGGAGAAGAGATGCGTGTCCTTTATGTGGCATTGACAAGGGCAAAGGAAAAGCTGCTTTTAACAGCAACGCTGAACAAGGCAGAAGCAACGCTGGAAAAATGGCAGGAAAATCGAGGTGTGCTTACCTTTTCCGAGAGGGAGGAAGCGCAGGGATATCTGGAATGGATCATACGTGCCACGGCGGCAAAACGGGAGCTGTATCCGATTACGGTTGTGAAAGCTGAGGAAGTGATATTAGAAGAGGTTGCCGGGTTGATCGAAAAGCAGCAGAAGAAGGAAGCACTGCCTCTTTTGGCAGGACAGGCCAAAGCATCCTGGGTGGAAGCATTAGACGCACAGATGCAATATGTGTATCCGTATGAACAAAATGGCGCATACAAGAATAAATACTCCGTATCTGAAATCAAACACCGACAGATGGAAAAAGCATTTGCAGATGATTTCAGCGAGCGCCCGGATTTCTTGCAGGAAAAAGCGGAGCCGATTGTCCCATCCTTTATTACAAAGACAGAGAAGGACGAAGTTTCGCGTGGGGCATTAAGAGGAACCGCAATGCACCGTTTCCTAGAATGTTTTGATTTTTCCAATTATGATAGTGAAAAAAATATGTATGAGCAGTTAGAGACCATGTGCCGGTCAGGGCGGTTGCGGGAAGAACAGCGGGAATTGTTGCAGATGGATCGCATACACCGCTTTTTAGAGAGCAAACTTGCGAAACGTATGAAGACGGCTGCCAGGAAAAACCAGCTGTATGTGGAAAAACCATTTGTGATGAGTGTAACTCCAAAAGAGTTGTTTTTGGAGGAGAACGACAGCGAAGATACTGTTTTAGTCCAGGGAATCGTAGATGTGTTTTTTGTCGAGGAAGACGGTATTGTGCTTTTAGATTATAAGACCGATCGCGTGAAAGAGGCAGAGGAATTAACGAAACGCTATCAGGCACAGCTGCAGCTATATGCCAAGGCCTTACAGCGCACAATGGACTTGCCGGTAAAAGAAATATGGATCTATTCTTTTTATCTTGAGAAAATGATTGCATTGTGAGAGGGAAGTATTTATACTATACTTTGATTGTGATAGGACATAGAAACTGTGTCACAGGAAGAAGAATATGTTAATAGGAGGTTTTTTGAAATGAGCAGTTATGAATACGATGATGCTTGTATTCAGGCATTTCTTGAACAACAGTTGAAATTATTCCCTGAAGAAGTGGCAAATACACCGGAAGAAGCAGAGGCCTTTCTTGAGGACTGTATGGCGATGGTTTGCGATGACAAAGCGGAAGTGATCGAATATTTAGAAGATGAGATGGATATTGTAGGCATGGACGAAGAGGAGATTCTCGAGGCAGAAGAAGTGTTTGCCATTGGCGATGGACGATATCTTGTAGTAGAAGGATAGCGATATGAAACACAATAGGAATAAAATATCGGCATTATTGCTGCTTCTTTGTATGAGCATAGCTCTTTTATGCAGTGGATGCTCTATTGGAAACCGACAGGTTTATTTTGCATCAAAAAGTGGTAGACATACGGTATTTAAGATCGGTGAGATGGCATGTAGCAGAGAAGAGGCAAAAGTCTATCTTGCGAACTACAAGAATCTATATGGAAAGATTTATGATACAGATCTTTGGTCAGGGGATTATGATACCAAGACGATGGAAGAAAGTATCAAGGATGCTGTGCTGAGTCATTTGACAAAAGTGTATTCTTTGAATATGTATGCCAAGACAAAAGAGATTACACTGACAGAGGAAGAATATAGTAAGGTTTCAGATGCCGCTGAGGTGTATTACAAGTCTTTGAATCGTGCGGAACGAAAATATACAGGGGCTTCGAAAAAAGACATTGAAAAAATGTATGAACATTATGCGTTGGCAGAAAAAGTTTACCAGCAATTGATGAGTGGCGTAGACGAAAATGTCAGCGAGGATGAAGCACGTATTATGGAAGCAAATGTTATTTATGTAACAGATGCATCTTTAGCAAAAGACATTGCAACACAGCTGAAAAACGGAGCATCGTTTGACCGTCTGGCAAGCACCTATAGTGAAGCAGATACCATTCATGTGACATTTGGACGAAACACATATGATACTGCAGTAGAAGATGTTGTTTTTCAATTGGATAATGATGAAATTTCGGACATGATTGAAGCAAAAGATGGTTATTATTTCTTTGAGTGTGTGAATAAATACAACGAAGAATTATCAGAGCAGAACAAGGCAACCATCGTTAGCCAACGACAGGAAAAAGCAATGGAAGATGTTACCTCTGCCATTGAGACAGAGTATTATTCTGATTTCAACCAGAAACTGTGGGATAAAATCACGATTGATCAGAACGAAAAAATTACGACGAATTCCTTTTTTACGACATTAGATGGTAAAATTGTCTTTTAATTGGATATTTTTAGAATAATGTGTATAATAATGATTGTAACTAATGTAAGAGTTATATAGAGGAAAAGGAGTGTTTGTTATGGCAGATACGAAAAAAGTTGATGTTAAGAAGATGGCAGAGGAAGCAAAAAAGGCCACCGAAACAGTAAAGG
>ENA-OUQM01000547-OUQM01000547.1-human-gut-metagenome-genome-assembly--contig:-NODE-547-length-24449-cov-9.216488_pt1 | contig 24449 bp, 24 predicted proteins | sample MGYA00237949_ERZ548830 | MGnify/ENA primary metagenome ERZ548830 (study PRJEB26490, sample SAMN05194706) | human gut metagenome | biome: terrestrial biome; feature: human-associated habitat; material...
TTGAAAACCGGCGATGTGAAAGCATCCGTGGGTTCGAATCCCACTCTCTCCGCCAACTGAATTTTTCCATCGACCTGCGGAAGTACCCAAGAGGCCGAAGGGGCTCCCCTGCTAAGGGAGTAGGACGTGTAAAAAGCGTCGCGGAGGTTCAAATCCTCTCTTCCGCGCCAAGTTAAAACCTTGAAGCCATAACGGTTTCAAGGTTTTTCTTGTTTTTGGTAAAAACGTTTTTGCTTCGGTTTGGAATAGTTCCTTACGTGGGCTGCATTGTGGGCGACATAGTAGTTTACTTCACCGATTTTGTTCTACAGTTGACACTATTGTTTATAATTTTATCCTGGGCAGAAGATAGCAGCTCGTCCCACGAAATAGACTCTGTAGAATATCGGTAATGGTTACTGCATGTCCAAAACACTTTAGCCTTTGGTTGACCTCTTGCATAAAACGCTTTTGATTTTCCGGCGAGAGACGGCTAAAGTCCTTTTGGAGTTCCAATCCTGATTTAGAAAGTTTTGCTATAAATTTCTCATATTGTCCTTGATCTGCAGTCATGTGACACCTCCGTACTTCTTTAGTGTGTTCTGCGCTCCCATAAAATCATAGCACGCCTTCTATGGACTGGAAAGGCAGTATCGAATTTACAAACAAGTTCTGAACGAAAAGACAGCATTTCTTCTCGACGATTTTCCATTTTTCTGTTACACTACGGTTATCAAAACTTACGGAGAAGGACTATGACGAAAATCTTATTTATCTGCTTGGGCAATATCTGCCGCAGCCCGATGGCGGAATTTGTGATGAGGGACCTGGTCGAAAAGGCAGGACTTGCCGACGAATTTCAGATCGACTCCGCGGCGACGTGCCGCGATGAGATCGGCAATCCCGTCTATCCGCCCGCGCGGCGCAAGCTCGCCGAGCACGGCATTTCCTGCGAGGGGCACGCTGCGCGCCAGCTCACGGCGCAGGACTACGCGGAATATGACCTGCTCATCGGAATGGAGGCCGCGAACCTCAAAAACATGCAGCGCATCTGCGTCGGCGACCCGGCGGGGAAGATGCACCGGCTGCTCGACTACACCGACCGCCCCAGCGACGTCGCCGACCCGTGGTATACAGGCGATTTTGAGGCGACATGGCGGGATGTCTCGACGGGCTGTCAGGGCCTTTTGGCGTCAATTCAAAATAAAAACGTGTAAAGTGAGAAAAGCAGGCCTTTGGTCTGCTTTTTTGCATCTATTTGGTGGGCTTAATAATTTCTACCGTGGATGTTCGGAATTTGTTAAGAATTTTCACAGTGGAATCACAAGGTTTGCATGATATAACTTTTCCCACAGGCGGGAAAGAAACCAAAATGGGCCGGAGCTTCCGGCAATGGAGGAACATATTATGCAGACTGTCATCACGATCAACGCCGTCATCATGGCGCTATTTTTCGTATGCTATTCCTATCAATTCTTCTATGTGGCGGTGGCGCTGCTGAAGCGGAAAAAATTCACCTGCCGCAATGAAAACCACCGCATTGCCGTCCTCATCGCCGCGCGCAACGAGGAAAACGTCATCGGCCAGCTGCTCGACAGCATCCACGCGCAGAAGAACTATCCTATGGACCACGTGGACATCTACGTCGGCGCGGACAACTGCACGGATGACACGGCCCGTGTGGCGCGCGAGCGCGGCGCGATCGTCTTTGAGCGCCACGATACGGTGCATGTCGGCAAGGGCTATGTGCTCAATGAAATGCTCAAGCGCATCAAGCGCCCGGGCCGCAAGCACTACGATGCCTATCTCGTGCTGGACGCCGACAATATCCTCGACCCGAACTTTATCTCCGAGATCGAGAAGGTCTACTCCAGCGGCTATGAGATCGTGACGTGCTACCGCAACTCCAAAAACTACGGCGACAACTGGATCTCCGCGGGCTATGCGCTGTGGTTCCTGCGCGAGGCGCAGTATCTCAATAACGCGCGCATGCGCCTTGGAAGCAGCTGCGCCGTGTCCGGCACAGGCTTTCTGTTTTCCGACGGTGTGCTGGAAGCGTGCGGCGGCTGGAACTTCTTCCTGCTGACCGAGGACATCGAGTTTACCATTGACAACGTCGTGCGCGGGGAAAAGGTCGGCTACGCGGCGGGCGCGGTGCTCTATGACGAGCAGCCCACGAGCTTTGCCCAGTCCTGGCGCCAGCGCATGCGCTGGTCGAAGGGCTACCTGCAGGTGTTCCGCAAGTACGCCTCCGAGCTCTTCTCCGGCATTGCGCGCGGCAGCTTTTCCTGCTATGACATGACGATGAACATCATGCCCGCGGCGGTGCTCACGGGTGTGAGCGTGGTCGTGAACATCGGCGCGGCGATCGCGAACGCGACGTCAGGTGGTTCGATGGCGGTGCTGGCGGTCTCCGTGCTGCAAACGCTGATGAGCCTGTACTTAACGCTCTTTGTGCTCGGCGCGATCACGACCGTGACGGAGTGGAAGAATATCCGCTGCGCGGCGTGGAAAAAGGTGCTCTACGCCTTCACGTTCCCGCTCTTCATGCTCACCTACGTGCCGATCTGCATTGCGTCGCTCTTTACGAAGGTCGAGTGGAAGCCGATCTGCCACACCAGAGTGATGACGCTTGAGCAGATCGAAGAGTCCGGCCTGCGCGCATCGTAAAAAGTGATTTTCCATAAAAGGGGAGAGGGTGAAAACCCTCTCCTCGTTTTTTATTATTACCGCTTGTCACCGGGCTTAAAAATGAGCGCCATCAGCACAGCAAAGACGACCGCTGCGGCGATGCCGCCCGCCGTGGCGCTGAGGCCGCCGGTCATCACGCCGAGCCAGCCCTGCTCGCTGACCGCTTTTTCGACGCCCATAGCGAGCGAGTAGCCAAAGCCGAGCAGCGGCACGGTCGCACCCGCGCCGCCCCATTTGACGATGGGCTCGTAGACGCCGATGGCCGTCAGTAAAACGCCGCAGACGACATAGCCCGTCAGGATACGCGCGGGCGTGAGGGGCGTTTTGTCGATGAGGATCTGTCCGATGGCGCAGAGGATGCCGCCGCAGAGAAAGGCGTTCAGATAATCCACCGCTTATCCCTCCTTGTGATTCGAGAATACGACCGCGTGGCAGATGCCGGGGATGCTCTCGCCCTGAAATGTCGTCGTGGGGGAGAGCAGCGCGCCCGTCGGCGCGAAGATGATGCGGTTCCATTTGCCCTCGCGCATCCCGCGCAGCAGATACCCGCACAAAACGCTTGCCGAGCAGCCGCAACCGCTGCCGCCGCAGTGCATGTCCTGCGATTCGATGTCGTAGAGCAGAAGCCCGCAGTCGGTGTAGCGCTCACCGAGAGGGAGCCCATCGCGCGCGAAAAAGTCCGAGACGATCTGATGGCCAAGCCTGCCGAGGTCGCCCGTCACGATGAGGTCATAGTCTTTGGGTTTTGTTCTTGTGTCGCGAAAGAGCGCGCACAGCGTGTCATAGGCGGCGGGGGCCATCGCCGCGCCCATGTTGTTTGCGTCGGTGACGCCCTTGTCGACGATTTTCCCGGTTGTCACGTGTGTGATATAGGGCCCCTCGCCCTCGCACGCGAGGAGGCAGCAACCGCTGCCTGTGGCCGTCCACTGCGCGGTCGGCGTGCGCTGCGAGCCGTAGGGCACCGGCATGCGGTACTGCCGCTCGGCGGTGCAGAAGTGCGAGGAGGTCAGCGCCGCGGCGCAAGAGGCATACCCGCCGTCGAGCATCAATGCGGCGAGCGACAGGCTCTCGCCCATCGTGGAGCACGCACCGTAGAGTCCATAGAATGGGATGCGGCTCTCTCGCAGAGCGAACGACGAGCCGACGCACTGGTTCAAAAGATCACCCGCAAAGATGAGGTCAAGGTCACTCACCTTGAGCCCCACCTTTTCCAGCGCGCGGGAGAGCGCGTGGCGCTGCATGGTACTCTCACCCTTTTCCCAGGTCTTCTCGCCGAAGAAGTGATCCTCGCTCAATTCGTCAAAGTATTCGCGCAGCGGGCCTTCGCCCTCGAACCGCCCGCCGACGGCGGCGAACGAGAGGACGGAGGGACATGTGCGCAGGCGGCGCGTCTGCGCGCCGACGGTTTTTTGCTCCATCATGCTCTTCCTTTCCGATGGATTTAGGGGAATCGTTCAAAAGTGGCATTAGTTTCTGCCGTTTTTCCAAGAATATGAGTACTTGACGCATATTGCGCAAGATGTTATGATAAAAATACATTGATATAGGAGGATTTTTCCGTGAAGCATGTGATTTCTACGACCACTGCCCCCGGCGCCGTCGGCCCCTACTCCCAGGCGATCGAAGCAAACGGTTTTGTATTTGTCTCCGGCCAGCTTCCGCTGGACCCGGCGACCGGCGCATTTGTTCCCGGCGGCACGTCCGAGCAGGCGGAGCAGAGCATCAAGAATCTGCTCGCGGTGCTCGAGGCGGCTGGCTGCAAGGCTGAGGACGTTGTCAAGACGACCGTGTTTATGATCGATATCGGCGATTTCGGCGTTGTCAACGAGGTGTACGGCAAGTATTTCTCCGGCGAGTGCCCCGCGCGCTGTGCGATGCAGGCGGCCGCCCTGCCCAAGGGCGCGCTGGTCGAGATCGAGGCCATCGCGGTCAAGCCGTAACGCGCGAAAACCAAAAAGAAAAGGGAGAAACAGCGGGTTTCTCCCTTTCTTTTTGCGCACGGACGCGGTATAATACTCAAATTACCATATGATATTTTACTTTCCGGGAGGAAATGGAATGAAAGAAGAAATGCGTACCATCGGCTATCTCTGCCCCGCGTGCCACAAGCGCGTCATCCAGCAGAGAAGCGTGTTTGCCCTGAGCGCCTCGGGCGCGGTTGTGAGCTGCGAGTGCGGCGAATCCAGCCTGACCATCGAGGCGGAGGAAAATAAATTCCGCCTGAGTGTGCCGTGCGGCGTGTGCGGCGAGGAGCATTTGGCGGAGTGCAGCGCCGACAAGCTCCTGCACGGGCGTGGCATCGGCCTTGCCTGCCCCGATACGAAAATGCTCTGCTGCTTCATCGGCGAGGACTACGCCGTCGAGCACGAGATGGAGCAGCTTTCGCTCGCGGCGGCCAAGGAGCGCGAGCAGGGCGACGACCCCGCCGCCTTTGCCGACAGCGTCATCATGTATGAGATTCTCTCCGAGCTCAAGGAGATCGCCGCGCGCAAGGACGGTATCACCTGCTCCTGCGGCAGCAAGAGCTACGGCATGGAGATCCACAGCACCTACGTCGATCTTGTGTGCAAAAGCTGCGGCGCGAAGCTGCGCATCCCCGCGGCGACGGACGAGGACCTCGACCGCCTCTGCTGCCGCATGAAATTACAGATCAAAAGCGAGTGAGGGAAGACTATGATCGGTTTTCTTGCGAGTCGGTTCATCAAAGACTATCAGAACACGTCTGATGCCGCAGTGCGGCGCGCTTACGGTGTGCTTTGCGGAGCGGTGGGCATTGTCATCAATTTGCTGCTCTTCGCGCTCAAGCTGTTTGCGGGGACGCTTGCGGGCTCTGTCGCCGTCACGGCGGACGCCTTTAACAACCTGTCCGACGCGGGCGCGTCCATCGTGACGCTGCTGGGCTTTCGTTTGGCCGGGCAGAAGCCCGACCCCGAGCATCCGTTCGGCCACGGGCGGCTCGAGTACATCTCGGGCCTCATCGTCTCGATCGTCATTTTGCTGATGGGCTTTGAACTGCTGCGCGACGCCGTGGGCGCGATCCTGCACCCCGAGTCGGTCGAGTGCAGCGCACTGACGGTGGCGATCCTGCTTGTCTCCATCTGCGCCAAGTTCTACATGTACTGCTACAACCGCGGTGTGGGAAAGAAGATCAACGCCGCCGCCATGCAGGCGACCGCGGCGGACAGCCTGTCCGACTGCGCGGCCACCGCGGCGGTGCTGCTCTCGACGCTTGCGGGGCATTTCCTGCACTGGCAGATCGACGGATGGTGCGGTCTTGTCGTGTCGCTGCTCATCTTGTGGGCGGGCGTGCAGGCGGCAAGGGATACGCTCTCGCCGCTGCTCGGCCAGCCGCCGACAGAGGAATTCGTGCAGGAGATCCGCGATATTGTGATGGCGAATAAGGCCGTGTGTGGCATCCACGACCTTGTGGTGCACGATTACGGCCCCGGCCGCGTGATGATCTCGCTGCATGCTGAGGTCCCCGCGCACGGCGATATTCTCACCCTGCACGACGAGATCGACAACGTGGAAAAGCAGCTGCACGACAAGCTTGGCTGTGAGGCGGTCATCCACATGGACCCCATCGTGACGAACGATGAAGCGGTGAATGTCACGCACCAGAGGATCGCAGCACTGGTGCGCGGCATCGACGAGAACATCTCCATCCACGATTTCCGCATGGTCACGGGGCCGACGCACACGAACGTCATCTTCGATGCCGTGGTGCCGTATGGCTGCGCGCTGAGCGACAGGGAAGCGGAGGAGAAGATCAAGCGGGCGGTACACGAGCTTGATCCGCGCTATTTTGCCATCGTGCAGATCGACAAGAGCTATGTGAGATAAGCGCACGCGCGCAAAGGAGAAGCTATGACGGACGAAGTCAAGAAATTAAAAGAACTCATCGACGGAACGGACAACATCGTGTTTTTTGGCGGGGCAGGTGTTTCGACCGAGAGCGGTATCCCGGATTTTCGCAGCGTGGATGGCCTGTATCATCAGCAGTGGGACGACCCGCCGGAGACGATCCTGAGTCACACGTATTATGAGCGCTATCCCGAGAAGTTTTTCGCCTTTTACCGCGCGAAGCTCCTCTGCGAAGGCGCAAAGCCCAACGCCGCGCACTTAAGGCTCGCCGAGTGGGAAAAGGAAGGAAAGCTCAAGGCCGTCATCACGCAGAATATCGACGGGCTGCATCAGGCGGCGGGCAGCAAGAATGTCCTCGAGCTGCACGGAAGCACCTTGCGCAACTACTGCGAGAAGTGCGGCAAGTTCTACGACGTGTCCTACATCAAGCATTCGCAGGGCGTGCCGCGCTGCACCTGCGGCGGGCGCATCAAGCCCGACGTGGTGCTCTACGAAGAGGGCCTGGACGAAAAGACACTCTATCGCGCGGTGGAGTACATTCAGGAGGCCGATGTGCTCATCATCGCGGGCACATCGCTCGCGGTCTATCCGGCGGCTGGCCTCGTGCGCTACTATCGCGGACACAAGCTCGTTGTCATCAACAAGACGCCGCTCGACCGCGGACTTGGTGCAGACCTTGTCATCACGGGAGCCGTGGGGGAGACGCTCGCGCAACTTTAACACAAAAAAGATGCCGGAAAAGTTTGGAAAATCTGAGCTTTTCCGTCATTTCTCTTACAGCAAAATTTTTTATTTTTTCTCTCAAAAAAAGGTTGACATTTGGCCTATTTTGGGCTTATAATAGCCAAGCGGTCGTTGAGAGACAGCCGTTTGAAAGATGAACATGCGGGTGTGCTGGAATTGGCAGACAGGCTAGCTTGAGGTGCTAGTGTTCGTATGGACGTGCGGGTTCAAGTCCCGCCATCCGCACCATCTTTTTAAAAATCAAATATGCGCGAGTGGTGGAATTGGCAGACTCGCTAGATTCAGGTTCTAGTGCTCATTACGGGCGTGCGGGTTCAAGTCCCGCCTCGCGCACCATGATTGATCCTTGAAAGCATTGTGCTTTCAAGGATTTTTTCATTTCTACAATCCGTTGACCCTTATTTATACCCTTTACGGCTTGGTCACATTGTGGATGTATTGGTCCATTCTGTTTGCGCTTTCATGCTTCATGCTGCTTGTGGCATGGGCATATACATCAAGTGTGAATGCCGCCGTTTGGTGTCCAAGGTTTTCCTGTACAGTTTTGATGTCATCGCCGGACTTTAGACTGTTAACGGCGTAGGTGTGGCGAAGATCATGGAACCTTGTCGCATCAAGGTGAAGGCGGCACATGACTTTTTTGAATGCAAGATAGACCGTTTGATTGCAGAGGTAACGGCCTGTTTCTGTGGTGAATACAAGATTGTCTGAGTTCTCCCAGCCATCTTTCAACCGTGCTGCCCATCGCTGCTGCCGGATCTGCTGTTTTTTAAGTGCATCCATCACACCGTCTGCCGCTTCGATGAGGCGGGGACGGTCGTTTTTTAGACTGCTGAAGCAATACTCGCAAGTGCCTTTTTTCTTGCCGTGCTGTTTGTTTATCAGCAGTGTGTGTTTTTCAAAATTCACACAGTCCCAAGTCAAACCAAGCACTTCTCCTTGCCGCAGCCCCGTGAAAACGGTGACGAAGTACACCAGCTCGTAGGTATCTCCGCGAATCTCCTTAAGAAACGCGCATAATTCATTATCTTCCAGAGGCTTTATCTGTTTTTTCTCAATGCGCGGCAGCGTGACAGCTGCGAGGGGATTATTGCGGATGTAACCCATTTTCTGAGCTTGTTCCAGAGCACGGTGTAATACTCCATGCACATTTTTGATGGTCTTCGGCGAGAGCCCTTTTTCTGTTTGCAGTTCATTATACATTTGCTGGATCATGGCAGCAGTTAACTTTGAGAGGGGAACAGCCCCGACATAGGGAATGATATTTAGCCTTACATGATCTTGATAGCTCTTGCGAGTAGCGGGCTTTACGTTGCCGATGTATTCTTCTACCCACGTATTCAGCCAATCTGCGGTTTTGAGTCGGGGAACATCCATATATGTTCCCTCATCGATCTCCGCGGTGATTGCGGTAAGCTTTTGCCTTACCTCCTTCTGCGTCTTGCCGTAGACGGATTTTTGAATCTGCTTTCCCGTTCCGGGATCGATGCCAAGGGTATAGCGTGCCTCCCAGCGTCCGTCAGGGCGCTGGCGGATCGTGCCGCCGCCCTTGGCTCCTTTTGCTTTTCGCGTTGTCAATGTTTCCTCCATTTCTTCTGAAATCATAAAACGGCCAGTCAGTCCGTTGTTTTATCGCTGTTTGTCGCTGTCGAGCCACGCCACAAAATCTTCAAGGGACAGCTTGCCCGCTACGCAGGCATCGCGCTTTTCCCGCGCTTCTGCCGCCCATTTGTTAAATTCCTCGCGTGTCATCAGACCATAGCGAATGCGGGCGTTGTGCGCCTTGTAGGAGCGCTTGTACTCCTTGATTGCCGGCTCGCTGAAAATTTTCTTCTCATATAACCGGACAGAGCCCATCTCCTTGCAGGTCTTCTCTGAGCCGGGGATCACGCGGGAGCAGTATTCCTGCTTGTAGTTCCCTGTGATGCCGAACAGCTTGCCGCAGAATTTGCAGGTGCGGAAGCGGAGATTCATGTCTAAATAGCGGCAGAGCAGGAAACAGATCAGGTCGCTCACACTCTCCGTATTCAGCACCTCTGCTGTAATTGCTGTTGGCTCGGAAAATGTCCCAAAATTCAGCAGATCATCGTAGGGATAGGGGACATTGCCGCCGGAATAGACAGCCTCCAAATGCAGCCGGCCATATGAGAGCTGCGGAAAATTGTCCGTATCTGCACCCTGCTTTTCAAGGTACGCTTTCCGCATATCGCCATTATCTTCAGACTCCAGTACACAATGAGCAATGGTCTTCAGCTTCGGCTGCCATGCGCGGTATTCCCCCATCATGTGCTCAATTTCATCGGTACTGAGAGCTTTGCCGTTTTCGGCATTGATCTCTAACCGTTCCAAGGCGGCGGCCAGCGGCACATAGAGCGGGTTATCGCTGAGCCAGAGCTTGGATAGGTCAAAGAACCCTCGCATGGATTGCTCACGCTCCTGCCCTGCATTGATCGAGTCCACGCGCATCTTTACCGCGTTTAGATCGCTCTCAAAGTGCTTCAGATCATCATAGAGAAAGTCCGTGATCACAGAACCGAGTGGCACAGATTTGTGCCAGAGCGGAGAATAAGAAAATTTTCCCGCCTTGTCTACGGTGCGCAGCTCGAAATATTCCGATTTCTTATCCGTATATGCCGCTGCCCATAATTTTTGATGTGGGTGCGGATAGCTTTTTCCAGGGAGCATAGGAGTCCTCCTAAATAGACTGATAACATAATTGCAAAAAGAATCTATTGACAAATATTGTGCCGATAGATATACTGCAATCAATAGAAGACTTAATGATGATAATATATATCAAGGAGTCTATTGTGTCAAGAACAATTTTTGAAGGAGGCCTTACATGAACAACAACTATGAAAATCTTCCCGCGGTGCTGAATGCCAATCAGCTCGCGGCGGCACTGGGCATCTCCCGTGCAGGAGCGTATCAGCTCCTCAACACGGGGACGTTTCCAACGCTGCGCATCGGCAAGCGCCTGCTTGTGCCGAAGGACAAACTCATCGACTGGATCGAGCAGAATACGGGAGGTGGGAATGCGAATTGAAAAAGAAACGACTGCCCTGATTCCATCTGTTGCACCAGATGGGGAGCAGCCGTCCGCGCTTGCACGCACGGATAGTATAGCAGAATTTGAAGAAACGTACAAGCAGTTTGGCAAGATGCGGGTGATGACCATGCCGGAGCTGATGGAAACGCGCTTTCCGCTTCGTCCCGCGGTCATCGACGGACTGCTGCCGGCGGGGACTTACCTCCTCGCCGGCGCGCCGAAGATCGGCAAGTCCTTTCTCGTCTTGCAGATGGCCTATCAGGTGAGCATGGGAGCGCCATTCCTTGGCTTTTCTTCCCGGCAGGGTACGGTTTTGTACCTTGCCTTGGAGGATACCTGTGAGCGATTGCAGAAGCGTCTGGCACAGATGACGGAGCAGGACAGCGAGCACTTGATCCTCTCCGTCTTTTCCGAAACACTGGACGAAGGCTTGACGGAACGGCTGAGCGACTTTTGGAGTGAGCACACGGACACGGTGCTCATCATTATTGACACGTTACAGCGGGTGCGGAGCCGGACACCGGATGGCGGCAGCTATGCCGCCGATTATGATACGCTGGCAAGGCTGAAAGAGTTTTCCGATACCTTCGGCGTCACCGTGCTGGTCGTTCACCATACGCGCAAGGAGGGCGCAGAGGACGTGTTCAACATGATCTCCGGCACCAATGGCTTGATGGGCGCGGCAGACGGCGCGCTGCTCTTACATAAAGATAAGCGCACAGCCTCGGACGCTGTTTTGGAGGTGGTCGGGCGTGACCAGCCGCAGCTCCGACTGCATCTCCGGTTTGCTGCTGCGCATCTGCGTTGGGAACTGCTCGAGGCGGAAACAGAACGTTACAGAGAACCTCCATGCCCGCTGCTCGAAGTTCTTTCCCAGCTGGTAAAAAAAGAAAACCCGTCGTGGAACGGCACGGCGACGGAGCTTGCGCAATGTCTTTCCAAGGTGGACAGCAGCCAAAGCTTTACGCCGAACTGGATCGTGCGGACACTGAACGCGCAGCAGGATACACTGCTGCGGAAATACGACATTCACTATGTTGCCTACCGCACGAAAGAGGGAAAGAGCCTTTCGCTGCGGTGGGACGGTGTACGGTAATGTACGGCATGTACGGTAAAATGGGGAGCGGGGTATCCCCTCAAAATACCGTACCTTATCGGACATACCGTACACCGATAAGGTCATTTTCCGTGCCGTGAGGCGGCGGGAAATGACCGCTTGAGGGAGTCCAGAGGGAACGGCTGGCACACGGACTTTGGTACAAAGTCTAGTGTGTTATACCCATCACGACGGGGGACGGGAAAACTGCGCGGGGACGCTGCTCCCCGCGCAGCTTTGACCGGGCCGAAAAAGAAGAACGACAGATGACGGTATCGTCATCTGTCGGGCGCACTTTTTCAGAAAGTCGTGGTGGGGATTTTTCGCTCCCTCGTCCCCAAACGACGACGAAGGAGAAACAGCGATGGCCTATGCCATTTTACGTTTTGCCAAGCATAAGGGCGGCGCGTCCAAGACGCTGAGCGCCCACCACGAGCGGACAAAGGAGTTTTACGCCAGTAATCCGGACATTGACAAAAGCCGCACCATGCAGAACTATCATTTAATCGCGCCGCGTTGGAGTTACGAGCAGGAGATCCGACACCGCATCCGTATGGCAGGCTGCCGCGTCCGGAAGGACAGCGTGAAATTTGTGGACACGCTGGTGACGGTCAGCCCCGAGTTTGCAAAAGCACATGAATCAGAAATGCCGGAATACTTCAACCGTGCATTTGACTTCTTGAAAGAGCGCGTGGGCGAGGAAAACATCATTTCTGCCGTGGTACACATGGATGAAAAGACGCCGCACCTGCATCTGTGCTTCGTGCCGCTGACGAAGGACAAGCGGCTGTCCGCAAAAGAAATTCTCGGCAACAAGGAAAGTATGATCCGCTGGCAGGACGACTTTTACGCCTGCATGGCGGAACGGTGGCCGGAGCTGGAGCGCGGCGCGCCCGCGGTGGAGACCAAGCGCAGGCACCTGACGCCGCAATGGTACAAGAAAGTCACGGCGATGGATGCTAAACTGGAGAAGCTGGAAACGGCCTTGAACGGCATCAATGTGCTGAACGCGGGCAAAAAGCGCGAAGAGGCCGTAGAGACCTTCAAGCAGCTCTTGCCGGAGGTGGAGTCGTTTCAAGCGGAAATTCAGCGGATGCAGCAGGCCGTGACGAAATCACTCTCCATGCAGCGATGCAGCGCCGAGGAAAACGAAGCGCTGAGAGACGAGCTGACCGCCGAGCGCCGCAAGGGGTACGAGCAGCGTGCAAAGATGGAAGCGCTGACAGCGCGCTGCAAGCGCGCGGAAAAACTGCTGGAGAGGGTGCCGCGGGAGACGGTGGAAATATCAGAACAGAGATGTAAAAATCATTAAAATCAGGCTTAGGACAGACAGATCATAACTGATCTGTCTGTCCTAAGTGAGTAAGGAATTCGGATAAATTCAGTGTTTTGCAGATTTCCCCTGCGCAACGAGTTCATCAATGTATTCATCGATGCGCCGTAAGCCCTCTTCCAGCTGATGCGCGTGGGAGAGCGTAATGCGGAAGCTGTGCGGGATGTTGAAGCAGTCGCCGTGGCAGACGAGTACGCCCTTCTGATCGAGCAGGTCATCGCAGAACTTTTCTGCGGGAACATCGAGATCATAGTGGACGAGATACGTTGTACCGTGCGCGTCGGCGTACTGGTGCAGATACGGATTTTTCTCGATCCACTTGTCAATAACGGCCTTGTTGGCATTCACAATCCCGCGGGAACGCTCAAAGATCTTGTCCACGTGTTCAAGCGCGATGGCAAAGATCCACTCGTCAAACACGCCGCCGCAGATGGAATCGTAAGAGCGCCAGTTGAAGAGACGCTTGCGCGTTTCGGCATCGTGACAGACGATCCAGCCGACGCGGGTACCGGCCATGGAGTAAATCTTGGACGAGCTGGCCGTGGCAATAGCCTTGTCGTAGAGGTCGGCAAACGAAGGCATATATTCTTCGTCCAGGCCGCGGTACATCTCGTCGCAGATGATCCAAGCGTCCACGCTCTTGGCGATCTCTACCAGCTCGTTCATCTCATCGAGCGTCAGCACGCTGCCGGTGGGGTTGTTGGGGTTGGTGAATAGGATCGCCTTGGTGTTCTTATCTACTGCCGCGCGGACTTCGGACAGGTCGAGCTTGTAGCCGTCCTTGATCTTGAGGTCGACCTCGCGCAGTTCCGCACCGATGGAGCGGGGGATGGAGAAGAACTGCTGGTAGTTCGGCATGATGGAAATCACGTTGTCCGAGCTCTCAATGAGCGCGTAGCAGACGGTCGCGTTCGCGCCGGTGCCGCCGTGACAGAGGATGATCTCATCGGGGGCGACGTTTTTGTAGAGCCCGGAGAGCGCTTTGCGCGTGCGGGGCGTGCCCTCAAAGCGGGGATAGCCGAGATTCATGTGCTTGAGTTCTTCAAAAAAGGACTCCATGCTCTCGCCCGTGAGGTCGAACAGCTCTTCGACCGTCATCGGCAGCACACAGCTGCCGCCGAGGTAGTACTTGTTCTTTTCGCTGTCGCAAGCGGGGTTGAGCCAGTTTTCCAGCGTAAAATCATCAATTCTCATTGCAGTGCTCCTTATAATTCGATAATATGGGAGGGATCGTTGCCGGCCTCTTCCACGACCTTTTTCGCAACGGCAAGGTCAAGCAGCGCAAGACCTGTTGCGTCGAAAACGGTGATCTCGTCGGCGCTTGCGCGGCCCTTCTTCGCACCGAGAAGAACCTCACCGATCTGACCGGAGATATGCTCGCGCGTCATATAGCCGCCCTTGACGGCAAGCTCGCATTCGCCCGCGTTTACGCATTGATCGACGTCGTCGACGTAGACGACCGCGTCGCGCAGGATCGCGGGATCGACCTCTTCTTTGCCGGGCATATCGGCGCCGATGCAGCTGAGATGCGTGCCGGGTTTGACCCAATCGCGCGAAATAAGCGGCTTGGTGGCACGGGTGATGGTGATGATGATATCCGCCTTGCCAACGCTTTCGGCAAGATCGCTCACCGGAAGGAACTGTACGCTGCCGGTATCAAGACCGAACATTTCCTGCATCCGCTGCGGGCAGGCTGCGGCATACGGCTTGGCAGCGTCAAGATTCATCGGCTCGGCGCAGTACACGGTCTTGATGTTCGGCATTGCGGTCAGCGCCGCGCCGATCATGAAGAGGGACTGGCGTCCCGTGCCGAGCACGAGCAGCGTATCGGATTCCGGACGGGCCAGCGCGCGGGCGCTGACCGCGGCGGCGGCGCCGGTGCGCATCGAGGTGATGAACGATGCGTCCATGATGCCCTTGGGAAGACCTGTCTTGCCGTCCATTGCGACGAGGATACCGCTGAACGGGGGAAGACCGAGTTTGTCGTTTCCGGGGAAGGTGGCAAGGAGTTTTGCACCGTAGACCTCGCTGCCGCGGTCGTAGCCGGAGCGGATGTCCATGACAGCGCCGCGGTCTTCGAAATTGTGCGTGACGGTCGGCCAGACGACCGTCTTGCCTTCGGCCTTGGATTTGTAGACGCCCTCGACAACGTCGAGCACATCGGCCATTTTCAGGCGCTGCTCCAGCGCAGCACGGTCGAAGAAGCAAACTTTCATGATGAAATTACCTCCGATATTCAGATATTTTTTCAGGTATGGCAAGATGATGCGTACCTGGGAAAAGAATGATGAGCTTACTGATTGCCAAGAGTCGCGACCATGACGGCCTTGATGGTGTGCATACGGTTTTCCGCTTCATCAAATACAACGCTGTTTTTGCTGCGGAAGACGTCGTCGTCGACTTCGCGGATATCGTAGCCCTCGTCCATGCAGTGCTGAGCCGTCAGTGTTTTGAAGTCGTGATAGGCTGGCAGGCAGTGCATAAACAGGCACTTGGGGTTTTCCGTTGCGGCCATGACCTTGCTCGTCACCTTGTAGGGGGCGAGCTGCTTGACACGCTCGGCAAGCTTGGCTTCCTCGCCCATGGAGACCCAGATGTCGGTATAGATCACATCCGCCCCCTTGAGCAGTGCGAGGTCTTCACCGAATTCGAGCACCGCGCCGGTGTCCCTGGCAACTTTATTGCAGTAGGCGACCACATCCTCGGCGGGAGAAAGCTCCTTCGGGCCCCAGCCGACAAAATGCATTCCCATCTTGGCGCAGCCATACATCCAGGCATAGGCCATGTTGTTGCGTGTATCGCCGCAGAAGACGACCTTGACCTCGTCGAGCGGCTTGCGGATATGCTCCTGAATGGTCAGCAGATCTGCGAGGATCTGCGTGGGGTGGTCAACATCCGTGAGACCGTTCCAGACGGGAACGCCTGCGTGTGCGGCGAGCGTTTCCACCACGGACTGTTCAAAGCCGCGATATTCGATACCGTCATAGTAGCGGCCAAGCACGATGGCCGTATCCTCCCAGCTCTCTTTCTTGCGCATATGGCACATCGACGGGGTGAGATAGGTGACATCCGCGCCCTCGTCCTTGGCCGCGACCTCAAACGAGCAGCGGGTGCGGGTGGAGGCCTTTTCAAACAGCAGCGCGATGTTCTTGTCCTTGAGCGTTTTATCCTTGATACCGGCGCGTTTTTTGTCCTTCAGGTTTGCAGCGAGCTTGAGCAGATAGGAGATTTCATCGGGGGTAAAATCTTTCAGCGTGAGAAAAGAATGTCCTTTGAGATTGACAGCCATAGATGAGTCCTCCTTGTGTTTATTTCAGGCACGCTTGAATGGGAAGCCTGAGTTTCAATGTCATTGTATCGGGAGAGCTGCTGACTTTCAACGGAATGTTTTTGTAAAAAGAAACAATTTGAAAGTTTGATAATTGGAAGTAATACATTGATTCCTTCGAGAAAATATGATATCCTGAGAAAACAGAGCAGTTGCCGACCATGAAATAGAAATTATTAAGATTTGGACGCTGATTTTTATAAAATCCATAACGCAGGAGGAAAACGATGGACTACACAGTATCGGATTTTTACCATGTGTTTGAAGAAAAATTTGTGCTGCTGGCAGGGAAAGACGGCCTTTCCCGCAATGTAAACAGCGTTGGCATTCTGGACTATGAGCTGGACCCGTCGGTCAGGGACCGCTATGTCTGTGATAACTTTCACGAAGGAATGATCGTCGTTTCGACGTTCCTCTATGCCAAAAAGAACCCCTACCTCATCGGCGACGCGGTGCGTCACCTGATGAGAAAGGGGTGCAGCGCACTACTAATCCGCAACGTTTTCAACCTGCAGATCCCAGAAACGGTACTGAAGTATGCTGATTCCAAGGATTTTCCGATTCTGCAGGTCAATGGCAGCGGCGTCTACTTTGAGGACTTTGTCTACGAGGTCAGACGCCGGCGGGAGCAGATGGAGCGCGCTGATTTTTATGACGATGCGCTGAATGAGCTGCTTGGCGGCGAGCTGTCGCCGGAGGAGGTCGTCCACCGGACGAAGGTCATTGTGCCGTCGCTGGGACCGTCGTATTTTGTCGCCTGTGCGATATCGGATGAGCCGCTTGGGGAAGAAGAAACCATGCGCCTTTTGGAGAAGTACCGGCAGAGCAGCCTGTTCAGCGTGACCAATAAGCTGATCAGATTCCGCGGGCAGGTGCTCTTTATCGTTTCTTCGGACACACTGTCGCAAAGCTACGGGAAGCGGCTCTTCTCCGATATCGCAAGCCTGCTCAGCGGCGGCGGGAGACGAACGGTGCGGCTTGGCGTCAGTGCGCTGCACTACTACCGCATGGAATTCCGCGACGCGATCCTGGAAAGCCGCTATGCGGCAAGCTGTAGCCAATCCGAACAGGACCCCTTGACCTGTTATGAAGACATCGGCATATACAAGCTCCTGATGCCGTTTTGCCATACCAAGGAGTTTTCCCGCTTCAGTGACCGCATTCTCGACCCCATTCGGGACTATGATACAGAAAACGGCACCGTGCTTTTTGAAACGCTGCTTTGCTACGTGAAGAACAATGCCAATCTGAAGCAAACTGCGCAGGAGCTTTCTCAGCACGAAAATACCATTCGTTACCGGCTCGAAAAGATCGGAACCGTCTGCGATCTGAACTACCGTTTCAGTGAAGACGCCGAGCAGCTTTCGCTTGCCGTGAAAATCTATATCGCCCGCACGCTCCTGCCGGAGGAGAACTGAACAGAGAAAGCGCCCGCTGTTTCCGGAAACGGCGGGCGCTTTTTCAGCAAGGGAAGCGAATTAAAGATTTCGGGCAGCCGGATCAAAGTCCGGCTGCCCGAGAAAAGTAAGGAAAAGAGAGTCTGTTTACGGGGGCATAGGTGGGCGTCAGACGAGCAGATCACGGATGACGCTGCGCAGAATGTCTGGCATGGTTTCAAAGCTGTATGCTTTTTCAAGCCGTTCGGTATACTTGTGCGCATCGTAGCCGTAGGTCCCGATCATCGAAACGGGGATCTTCAGCTTTTTGAGCGCATCCAGCGGAAGCTGGTACAGTGTTCCGAAGCCGGGCGTATTCTGTGAAACGGCGCTGAGTGCTTCTGGATCATCGGGAGCGGCGGCATAGCTCAGGTCAGAGATGCAGGGGAAGAAATTCCTGCGCTTCATCTGATAGCCGCGGCCCTCCTGCACCATGGCGCGATCCACCGCGGCGAGGAGCCTGCGCTCCTTTTCATTCGCTCCGGTCGCGTGGACGTGCGGATAGTACGGCGGTGTGAAGTAAACGATGATCACGGGATTCTGGTCGCTCCATAAACCGTGGACGAACTCAACGAGCTTTGTCGTTCTTGCGCAGGTGTCGAGCGAGCTGTCAGCGAGCCATTCAGCGCACTTTTCCTGAATCAGACGGTCGAGTGCCTCGCCCTGTTCGGCACGCACGGCTTCGTAAAGCGCCTGATAGGGGAGGACTCTCGCCTTCCAGGGCAGAGGCTCAAATGTGCGGCCGATGTGGGCGCAGAAGGCCTTGTAACGCTCGTTGAGCAGTGCGACAGTGGCTTCAAAGCACTCCTGCGCGGCGCTTGTCATACGCGCAAGGATGGCGTTCGGCTCACTGTAATGTGTGACGTAGTTGAAAAATACGATGCTTGTCTTGGCAATCTGCGTGGAATATTCCGTCTTTTGATCGCGCAGCTGGAGACTTACGGGAGGGAGCGTTGCCTCGTCGTCCGTTACGTCGCAGAATTCCGGATTCATGTCGATCTTTTCTGTCAGTGCGGCGGCCAGGAGATTCGGGTCGAGGCCTTTGAAGGCTTCGCCGGCATGGGTCTCCTTGCCCACAACATAGAATGTGGGCATGATCTTTCCGACGGTTCCGGTGTAGAGATAGCGATTGGGATCTCCTTCATATTCCGCCGTCATGCAGTCGGTGTCCAGCAGGGCGAGGAAGTCAAGCCCCTCCTCGCGCTGCAGACGCTCGAGCTCAGGCACGAAACGGAGCATTCCGCGGGAATTGCACTCCTCGTCACACACGGTGCCGAAGAGGATGTTGCCCTCAAGCTCGGATACCTGCCCTGCAAGTTCCTCCAACAGTTCAATCAGCACAGCGTCACCGGACTTCATGTCGAAAGCGCCGCGGCCAAAGAGGTAGTCGCCCGATTCAAGGTCGGCGCGGACATTTTCGGGAAGTTCCAGTGCGCGGAGCTTTTCACGCAGCAGATCGGGCTGGTTGGCATAGGGGGCCAGCGCGCCGTAATCGGAGATGCCGACTGTGTCAAAGTGGCCGATGGTCACAACGGTCTTGCTGCTGGGGCGCTTTTCTCCGCGCATCAGGGCGAGAACGCTGATGCGTCCCCACGGGTCGCCCGCGATCGGAAGACGGCGCAGGTTTTCCGGATGCGCCTGAAAATAGGGGTTTTCCGCAAGCATCTCGTAGATGATATCACCCATTTTGGCTTCACCGTCTGTTTCGCTCACGCTGAAGCAGCTTGTCAGCCGACGGGTGATCTCTTCGATGCGCGCGCTGCGATTTTCTTTGGTGTTCATAAAGGGCCTTTCTTAGAAATGAGTTACTTAATCGTTCTTATTTGCAGCAGTGCCCATAACGCGCTCCTTCTCTGTGAGCAGGTCGCTGTAGTGCTCCTTGGTGATCTCGTGCCAGAGTTCGGCATTCTTGATGCCGCAGTCCTCGGGAACGAACACAGGGTCAAGACCGAGCTTCTTCTGCTTTTCAAAGTCCTTGAGCAGGGCTGCGATGGGCTTGACCAGGAACAGCAGACCCAGCAGGTTGAACCATGCGATAAGACCGACGCCGACGTCGGCAATGTTCCAGACGAGAGCGGAGCTGTTGGCGCTGCCGTAAACGGTCATGAGAACCTGAACTGCGACAACGATGGCACAGATGACCTTGGCCTTCTTTTCGTCGCCCGTGAGGAAGATAACGTTGGGCTTGGCATAGTAGCCGAACGAAAGCAGTGTGGTGAATGCGAAGAACAGAACAGCGATGGCAATGAAAGCGGAACCGAAGCCGGGGAAGACGGTGTCGATCGCTGCCTGGGTGTAACCGGTACCGGGCTCAATGCCGGGAAGGGCCTCGACGAGCGCGTTGCCGGCGCCGTCGACGATGTTATAGCAGCCGGTGCAAGGATCATCAGGCCGGTGGCAGTGCAGACGACGAGCGTGTCGATGTAAACGGAGAAGGCCTGAGCGAGACCCTGTTTAACAGGGTGAGAGACCTCGGCTGCGGAAGAAGCCTGCGCGCCGGAACCCTGGCCTGCCTCGGACGAATAAACGCCGCGCTTGACGCCCCACATGATGGTCGATCCAAAGATCGCACCGAAAGCAGCCTCCTTGTTGAAGGCGCAGCGGAAGATAAGACCGAACATGGCGGGAACTCTCGTGATGTTTGTACCGAGAATGATGATCATCAGAACGATGTAGACACCAGCCATGAAAGGAACGACATAGCTTGCGAACGAGCCGATACGCTTGGCGCCGCCGGCAACGATGACAGCAAAGAGAATCGCAATGACAATGCCGGTGACCAGCGGGGGAACATGGAAGGCGTTGCGCATGGAGTCGGCGATGTTATAGGACTGGACGGTCGGGCCGGTCAGACCAAAAGCCAGCACCGCGGCGAGAGCGTATAAAATGGCGAGCGGTTTGCAGCGCAGGCCGCGCGCGATGTACTGCGCAGGGCCGCCGCAATATTCACCGTTATCTTCGGTTTTCCAGATCTGGCCGGCGGTGGATTCAGCAAAAGCGCTTGCCGCACCCAGCAGCGCGTAGACCCACATCCAGAACAGTGCGCCGGGGCCGCCGTAGAAGATCGCAGTGGCGACGCCTGCGATGTTGCCGACACCGACGCGGCCGCCGAGCGCCATTGCAAAGCCCTGGAACGAGGAAATGCCGTTTTCAGACGAAGAACCCTTCGTCAGATAGTGTACCATGCTTTTGAATAAGCGAATCTGCGGAAATTTCAGAACAACAGAGTAAATGATCGCAACGCCGAGACACAGTACGATCATAATTGGACCCCATAGGTAACCGTTGAGTGTATTGATGAAATCTGACATGAAATTTCTCCTCCAATTATGTGGTTTGAAGTGCTGCAAAAGTCTCCTGTTTTTAGCAATGGTTTTGTGTAGGCTGCCTATAATTTATTCTTAACAGTTCTTTTGCGATAAAGCAAGCAAAAACTTTTGTTTTTTCGAACAGGAAAAAAGGCAAGTTACTTGATGAATGAACAAAGAAAAAAACTTGCACTATGACAAAAACTGCTGATATAATGAAATCGCTTTGACCATGACAAAATAGTTTTGCAGCATCGAGCCATACGTAGCTGCGGATAAATAATGCTTTGGCCTGTATATAAAGGGCAGCGATAGCAGGATGCCTTGATATAGAAATATATAAACGGCGGAGGGATTGGTTGTGTCGATTTCTTTAAAAGAGTTGTTGTATTATGACTATTTTAAGGATTTGAAGTTGATTGCGGGGGCAAACGGCTGCTGCCGCCAGGTCCTTAACTGCAGCATTTTGGACTATGAACTGGATCGCAGCGTGAATCAAAAATATGCGAATCTGAATTTTTTGCCGGGTCAAATGGTCGTGACCTCGTTTCTCTTTGCCAAAAATGCGCCGTTTATGATCCGCGACGCGGTGAAATATCTCGTCTCAAAAGACGTGAGCGCGCTGGTCATCAAAAATGTCTTTCATCTGCCAATTCATGAGTCCATTCTTAGATATGCCGATTCCAAAAATTTTCCGATTTTTCTGATGGATGACACAAATATGTTCTTTGAGGACTTTATTACTCAGGTCAGCCGCTGTATTGAAATTTCGGAAAGTACGGAGATGGCTTCACGGGAATTCAACGCGCTCTTGTATCAGAAGTTGGACGCCGGAGAAAAGAAGGCTCGCATTCGCCGGATATTCCCAATCTTCTATGACCAATATGCGATGGCTTTTTTTGATACGAAACATCCTTCGATTGCAGAGGACTATCCTTCACAGGCTGCGGCGGCATTAGAGAATATTCAAACGCCGGGCCTGTCGAAAAGTATCCTTCGGTACGATAAGGGATTCTTTTTGTTTGTGTCCGGTGCGTCGGTTGAGGCTGCCGACTTGGATGCCTGCATGATTCCGCTCGCCAGGAAGTTTCCCGAGAGCTATATTGGAGTAAGCGGTGTGCACTTCAAGATTGAGGAAGGAGACAGCGCGCTGCGCGAAGCAATTTATGCGGCAAATGTTCACAAGCTCAAGCGGAAAACGCAGGAGGAAGCTGCGCCTTACCAGTCGTATTCTGAGATCGGAATTTACCGTGTGCTGCTTACGCTTGCCGACAATGAAGCATTGCAGCAATACGCTTTGGAAACGCTCGATCCTGTACTCGAATTTGACGCAGAGAACAGGGGAAACCTGTTGGAGACATTGCTGGGATTCGTGCAGTACGGAGGCAGCCTGCACGAGTTGTCGAACAGATCGGGGCAGCATACCAATACGCTCCGTTACCGCTTGGATAAGATTACTGCACTGACTGGCCTGAATTATCGCAAGATGAGCGATTATGAACAGCTTGCCTTAGCTGCGCGTGTTTATCTTTTGCTTCAGATATGAAGAGGAGAGAATGCAAATGCATTCTCTCCCTTTTTGGCTATTTAGCTATTGTGATTGTGCGCAGAACAAGTTCTTCTGCTGCGCTGCGGATATTGTTCATTGCGCCGACCCACGCCATTTGATCCTCTTCCTTCAACTGCTCTGAGATACCTTGCGCCTGCGCCATCTGCTCGATCAAGAGATGCAGCATCTCGTTTGCCTCACGATCAATCTCATTGAGATGATGTGTCAGTTGACCGGAGGTTTTTAAATTGATATAGGCCACTCGGCAATGCGCCTTTAGATACTTTAGCCGCATACGGCCAAAGCGTCCGTAAGTCGGTTCTTCCCAGGATACCACCAGATTGGGCAGGCAGTACTCTCCATACTTACTGTATGTAATTTCCATTATGTAATCGTCCTTCCGTGAGCCTGAATTTGACCCTTATTTTGACCCTTTAGCGGGTCATCTTCTATAAAACAATCGGACTGACTGGTACAGATTGTTTTACGTTCCATACGGTTTAACACGTAATTGTACGAGAAAAGTTGCTAAAAATACTTTTGCTGATATTCAAGTCCCGCCTCGCGCACCAAAGTGTTGAAACTCAAGGGTTTTTCCCTTGAGTTTTTTCTTTTACATTAGATTCCTTGTGGTGGTAGAGAACTGGATTTTTTAGAGATCTGAAAGCGGTGTTATTTTTTGCACTTTACGAACAGCCTTCCTAACAAAAATTTCCCTCTTGTTTCGCTTACGCCGGAATACAGGTATGTTTCAAAAAAATTTCAAATGTGAAACATTTCCGCAGCCTGAATGATATAGTAAGTGAAAGGCCTTTCAAGGAGAATCCTATGTTGACAGAAGAACAGTTTTCGTATCTTGCAAAAAAGTATATGGACACGGTGTTCCGTCTGGCGCTCCACTACACCAAAAGCCGCTCGGAATCGGACGACATCACGCAGGAGGTGCTGCTCAAGCTCTACCGCGCGGACAAGACGTTTGAGAGCGAAGAACACGTCAGGCACTGGCTCATCCGTGTCACGGTCAACGAGTGCAAGCGGACGTTTCTCTCTCCGTGGAAGCGGACGGAGCCGATCGATGATTATGCCGAGCAGCTTGCGTTCAAAACGCCGGAGCACAGCGAGCTTTTTCATGCCGTGATGGCGCTGCCGCAAAAATACCGTGTGCCGCTCTTCCTGCATTATTACGAGGGGTACTCCTGCGGGGAGATCTCCCAATTCCTCGGCATTCCCAACGCGACCGTCCGCACCCGATTGCGGCGCGGGCGGGAACAGCTCAAAACCGATCTTCAGGAGGCGAACAACAATGTTTGACGAAAACCTATATCAGGAGACGATCTCCGCGCTTCACGCCTCCGAAGACACACTTTCGGAGGTAATGAACATGACGCACAAGACAAAAAGAAGAGGCCGCCTGCGCACGACGGCGGTGCTTGCGGCGGTCATCGCGATCCTGTGCTGCATGGCGGCAGCTGCAGCGGCGCTTGGACTGGATCAGCGGTTGGCGGAGTACTTTGGAGCAACGGCGGAGCAGGAAGAGCTGCTCTCGACTGCGGCGGTCCCGATGAACATTGTGAAGCGGGACAGCGGCGCGGTGATGCGCATCGAGCAGGTCATCGCCGACCGCTATTGTGCGGCGGTCCTCATCGACTTTACCGCGCCGGAGGGGACAGTGCTGGATCAGGACTACTACGCATTCGATCGGAACGTGTCCGCAACGTCCCGGGACGGAGTGAAAATGGAGACCTACGGCATTGGCTGGGAGGTATTGCCAAGCAGCACGGAGGATGAGACGGGCCGCCATGCCACGATCTTGATGACGATCCATTCTCTGAAAGGAGAATTCAACTTCATCGGTGCGAAGGTGAAGTTGACGCTCGATGGCCTGTATCGGGACAACTGGTTGGAAGAACTCGTCGTTCCCGGGCGCTGGAGCTGCACATTCACTCTGCCGGAGACTGATCCGGGACGCCTATGCACGGTGAATGAGCCGATCGAGATCGAGGGAAAGAACGCTGTTCTGACGACGCTCTATGTCTCGCCGCTCTCGCTGACCTGCGAGATCAAGCAGGGAA
>ENA-OUQM01000551-OUQM01000551.1-human-gut-metagenome-genome-assembly--contig:-NODE-551-length-24349-cov-17.763316_pt1 | contig 24349 bp, 17 predicted proteins | sample MGYA00237949_ERZ548830 | MGnify/ENA primary metagenome ERZ548830 (study PRJEB26490, sample SAMN05194706) | human gut metagenome | biome: terrestrial biome; feature: human-associated habitat; material...
TTACGGATCGACAGGCGTTGCTGGTGGGCGATGTTCTGGCTACCGGTTACTGGGCGGCGCGTATTTCAGAGATCTCAGAGCAGGACACGGTGCTGATCATCGGGGCCGGTCCCACCGGTATCTGTACCATGCTTTCGGTAATGCTGAAAAAACCAAGGCGGATTATCGTGTGTGAAAAGGATGAAAATCGCCTGCAGTTTATCCGACAGCATTATCCGGAGATTTTGTCGGTTTCTCCGGAGAAGTGTGAAGCGTTTGTACGGGCAAACAGCGATCATGGGGGAGCTGACGTTGTGTTGGAGGTTGCGGGAGCGGAAGCCACCTTCCGTCTGGCCTGGGAATGCGCGAGACCCAATGGTCTGGTGACGGTGGTTGCTCTTTATGATCAGGCGCAGATCCTGCCGCTTCCGGATATGTATGGCAAAAATCTTACCTTTAAAACCAGAGGGGTGGATGGCTGTGACTGTGAAGAAACATTACGGTTGATTGCAGAGGGAAGACTGAACACAGAGCCGCTTATCACCCATACCTATCCCTTGGAAAGAATAGAGGAAGCCTATGAACTCTTTGAAGGTAAGAGGGACGGTGTAATTAAGGTAGCAGTAGAATGCTAAAAGAAGATATAGATAATTCCAATCATTAATGTACTATATATGGTATGATAATGATTGGAATTTTGTTATAACAGGGGGATTTCCAACCATTAGTATATACGATTCATGAAAAATCAGGTAAAATTATGTATAGGTAATTAAGGGATCGGTTTTATGCAGGTCTGTTGATGTTCGAGGCTTTGGATAAAAATCCTGGATATCCGGTATGACAGGGAAGGGGGCGGGAGTCTATGAAAAATTTAAAAAAACTGACGATTCTTCATTCGAATGATATGCATGGGGATTTTTTAGCGGAGCAGATCGATGAAAATCTGGTGGGAGGGGTGTCCTTCCTCTCCGGTTATGTGAATCAGGTACGGAAGCAGGAGAAAAATGTGATCTATGCGATTGCGGGAGATATGTTCCGCGGTTCTGTCATTGACTCCGAGTATAAAGGCGTGTCAACCATCGGCATTATGAACCTGCTGGGTCCGGACGTGGCGACAATTGGAAATCATGAGGTAGATTACGGGCTGTCTCATCTTCTGTTTCTGGAAAAATGTGCAAATTTCCCTATTATTAACGCCAATTTCCATATCCGGGCAAACTGGAGGCGGCTGTTCCAGCCCTTTTACATTGCGGAAATGGACGGTATGAAGATCCTTTTCATAGGAATTATTACGGAGGATGTGTTGGCACAGACAAAGGCGGAAGAGTTGATAGGTTCCTTTGTGGACATCGGGGAGGCGGCCCAGGAGGTTGGAAATATCTGTAATGCGTACAATGCGATTGATATTGATTTTACAGTGCTTCTGACGCATATTGGATTTGAAAAAGATAAAAAACTGGCGGCTCTGCTGGATCCGGCCTGGGGTGTGGACGTGATCATCGGCGGTCATTCGCACACTCTTCTTACGGAGCCTGCCCTGGTAAATGGAATCTATATTGTGCAGGCAGGAACCGGGACAGACCAGATCGGGCGGTTTGATATTATGGTGGATACGGATCTCAATGCAATCGATACCTTTACCTGGCAGCTTATTCCAATCAACAATATCACCTGTAAGAAAGATGAAGAAATGGAAGAGTTCATCAATCATTACAGGAGGGAGACGGATAAAAAGTATGACCGTATTGTGACCAGATTTACGAAATCTCTGACGCATCCGGTAAGAAATCAGGAAACAGCTCTGGGAAATCTGATTGCGGATATTTTGCGGGACAGTCTGGGGATCGATCTGGCGCTGATGGGGTCCGGAGCGATCCGGAATTATGAACTGGGACCGGTGGTCCATTATCAGGATCTGGTGGAATGTCTTCCTTATGATGAAGCGATGTATATGGTTCAGGTAAACGGAGTACAGCTGGAGCGGATGCTGCGTTATATTCTGCGTGAAGAGGCGTTTGAGGGAGAGCATACGGAGTTTTATCAGTTTTCCCATGGGCTGCATATCGTCTGGTCACGCAGCCGGCAGGAGTTTGAAGCGCTGACGCTGGAGGGAAAGGCACTGAATGAGCAGAAGCTATATTCCATTGCCCTGTCGAAATATCATTATATGAATATGCAGGATTTCCTGACACTGTCTTTGGATGAGGTGAAGGCCAATGCACTTCCCCGCGTGCTGGCTACCTCCTGTCGGGATATCGTAGAAGAATATATGATGGTGAATCCGCACCTTTCCCGGGAGGTGGAGGGCAGGCTGGTCATAAAAGCATAGAAGAAACAGTTGATTTCGCAGGAGGAAAACCACTGCTGTGCAGAAAAAATGTACAGCAGTGGTTTTTAATCGAAAATTGACAAAAATTTCAGGAACAGGGTGTACATTTGTGAGAAAAATAGGTATAATAAAAATAAACTTTCTGTTTGCGGAAAAAGAAAATGTGAAATGTGGGGGAATTTCTATGAAAAAAGGGAGGAACATTATCGGGCGTCTGGGGTATGGTCTGCTTGGCCTGATGGCTGTTATGGGCTTAGCCGGGTGCGGGAAGGCAACAGCCAGGGAACCGGTTACCGTTACTATATGGCATGTCTATGGAGGACAGGCAGAGTCACCGCTCAATGATATGATAGCGGAATTTAATGAGACGGTGGGAAAGGAAGAAAATATCCAGGTACAGGTGGGAAGCGTCACCAATACCAATACGATCCATGAGAACGTGCTGTCCTCAGCATTTGGGGATCCGGGAGCAGAGGATCTGCCGGATATGTTTGTTTCCTATCCGAAGACAGTGCTGGCATTGCCTGATGAGACGGCGCTGGTGGATTATCAGGATTATTTTTCTGAGGAAGAATTAAGCGGTTTTATTCCGACCTTTCTTACAGAGGGGCAGATTGACGGCAGACAGCTGATTCTTCCCGTTGCGAAGTCCACAGAAATTATGTTTGTAAATGAAACGGCATTTAACCGATATGCTAAAGTCAGTGGAGCTTCTCTTTCTGATCTGGAAACCTGGGAGGGAGTCTTCCGTATAGCCGAGGATTACACAAGGTGGACGGATGAGCAGACGCCGGATATTCCGGAGGATGGGAAACCGTTTTTTGTTCATGATTATCATTTTAACTATTTTCAGGTGGGTGTAGAGTCCCTGGGAGAGCATTTCTTTACGAAGAATGGAACAGAGCTTGTCTTTGGGCCGGCTTTTGAACGGGTGTGGGCACCTTATGCCAAAGCGGCAGAGGAGGGTGGTATCTGGCTTCAGAGCGGTTATGCTACAGAACCGCTGCGAACCGGGGATTCTATCGTGTCCGTAGCCTCTTCTGCCAGCGTCCTGTATTACTCCGATACGGTGACCTATGCGGACAATACCACAGAGAAGGTGAATATGATTTCGATGCCCTGCCCGGTTTTTGAAAATGGGGAAAAGCTGGTGATGCAGCGGGGTGCTGGAATCTGCACGGTAAAGTCTACTCCGGAGCGGGAAAAAGCCTGTATCACATTTTTAAAATGGCTGACAGATCCGAAGCGGAATGTGGAATTTGTGACACAGCTGGGATATATGCCGGTAAAACAGGAATCCTTTGAAAAATATCTCCCGGCAGCAATCGACCGGCTCCGGGATCCCATGTATCAGTCTCTGTACCAGGCATTTTTACAGACGCAGGAGCAATATATCTTCTATACGGCGCCACAGTATGATACCTATCTGGATCTGGAAACCAGATTTGAAGATCTGGTTCGTCAGAAGCTCCAGATTGCGCGCCGTTCTTTCCTGAAAAGTCCGGAGCAGTCTCCGGAGGAGCTGGCAGAGACAACGCTGGAGAGCTTCAGGAAGGATTATCAGCAATGAAGGTAAGAAAGGCGGTGACGCAATGAGTCGCTTGTTTCATAAGATCAGCTATTCGCTGCGTCACTGGAATGAAGTTGGCGTATCCATGCAGCGAAAGCTGACCCTGTACGTGGCCTGTATGGTACTGTTTGTATTTGCGGCAGGCGTAGTTGTGATTCAGAAAGCAGGGATTGTGCCGGGATCGGAGCGTAACCTGGGAGAAGCACTGACGGTACAGCATCAGAATACTGTTTCAGCAATGACGAAGCAGATGGATCTTCTGACGGCAAGAAGCATCAGTCTTTCAGAAGAAATCACGCGGACCATGGAGCAGGTGCTGATTGAGAGTGGAAAATCATTTTCCGATCTCAATGACGATTCCGAGCTGATTCTGGATCTGGAGAATTCTCTGTATGGATCGCTGGAGACGGTTTTGCGTTCCAATGCATGCAGTGGCGCATTTTTTGTGCTGGATGCCACTGTAAATACAAAGGCAGAATGCGCAGATACGTCTCGCATGGGAGTCTACCTGCGTTTTTCGGATCTGAAGGCTGTCGGAACGGCAAACCAGCATATGGTGTATTTCCGCGGGGCGGCTGATCTGGCCAGAAAAAAACAGATTCAGATGCATAATCGCTGGGATCTGGAGTTTGACACATCGCTGATTCCCTGTTATGATACGCTTCTGCATTTTAACCGCAGCCGTCTGGCAGAGGGAGCCGTCTGGACAGAGCGGTTCCGGCTGCGGGATACCTGGGAGGATGTAACGCTTCTGTGCGTGCCGGTTCTGGATCAGAACGGAGAGCCCTGCGGGATCTGCGGTGTGGAGCTGAGCCAGCTTTATTTTGTCCTGTCTTATCCGGCGTCAGAAAGCCAGTTCGGAAATATGGTTACTCTTCTGGTTTCCGGAGAGGGAAGAAAGTACGATTTGTCCAAGGCTATGATTGGAAACGCAGCAGGGACGTATCTGAAAGCCTCCGGGCTGATAGAAATCCGGAGCGGGAAATATTATGAGACAGCCTCGACTGGCTCTACCCGCTATTTTGGATTGGCTACTCCGTTGGAGGCCCGCCTTTCTAGTGGTCAGACACCTATGATTTTAACTCTGCTGCCCGAGGACAGCTATCACCAGGCATCCCTTCGAAACCGTCAGCTCTGGTATGCGGGCACGGTCCTGTTTCTGATTCTGATTCTCCTCCTGGCAGGAGGAGTGTCCGGTCACTTTTCGGCCCCAATTGTGCGAAGTCTGAAAGCCATGCAGCTGGAGACGCCGGGAGGGGACGGTCAGAGCGCCGGTATCCGGTCGGGAATTTCGGAAATTGATGCGCTGGTATCTTTCCTGCAAAGCAGAAGTCAGGAGCTGAAAACCAGTGATCTTCCGCCGGAGATTGAAACTATGCTGCAGGAGTTTAAGGGCCGGGTGACAAGGCTGACACCTGCGGAATTACATATTTTTCAGATGTTTATCGAGGGCTGCGATGTCCAGACCGCAGCAGAACGGAGCTTTGTCAGCGTGGCAACGGTGCGAAAGCATAATACCAGTATCAACCGGAAGCTGGAGGTATCCAACCGGGAAGAACTGATGGTTTATGTTGATCTCTTCCGGCGGTGCGGACGGCTGGAGGAATTAAAAGACAGATAAGAAGAAAAAAGGAGAATCCGGATTACTGGGTTCTCTTTTTTTAGGACAGGATATCTATATATGGTATAAAAAATGTTTAAAGCACAATATATTGTATTCCAACCGTTGGAAAGTTATCGAAATAGTCTGATATTCCAACTGTTCCCATATATTTTTTCTGTAAAAACTGATATGCTGATTTCAGATAAGAAACAACAAAACCAGAAATACAGATGCGAAAGGAAAGGAGATTTGTTTATGGGACTGATTAAAGCTGGTATGGGTGCATTAGGTGGAACATTTGCGGATCAATGGAAAGAGTTTTTCTATTGTGAAGCACTGGGAAAAGACGTTCTGGTAACGAAGGGCCAGAAGCGTATCACGGGCCGGTCTTCCAATACAAAGGGAAATGATAACATCATTTCCAATGGAAGCGGTATCGCGGTAGCAGACGGACAGTGTATGCTGATCGTGGAACAGGGAAAAGTCGTAGAGGTCTGTGCGGAGCCTGGTGAGTTTACATATGATACCTCTTCGGAGCCAAGTATCTTTGCCGGAAATCTGGGAGAGAGCATCCGTGAAACCTTTAAGGTAGTTGGAAAACGATTTACTTACGGCGGTGACACAGGAAAGGATCAGCGTGTTTACTATATTAACACGAAGGAGATGGGAGAAATTCTTTATGGAACCGCAACTCCGATTCCGTTCCGCGTAGTTGTAAATGAGGAACTGGGGTATAAACTGTCCGTGGATCTCCGCTGCAATGGTAACTTTACGTACCGTATCAGCGATCCGCTTCTGTTTTATACCAATGTCTGCGGCAACGTGGAAAGTGATTATGAAAGCGCAGAAATCGCGCCCCGCTTAAAAGGGGAACTGATGACGGCTCTGCAGCCGGCTCTGGCAACCCTTTCGGCGCAGAAGATTCAGTATTATGAGATTCCTGCTCATACACTGGAGCTCTCGGACGCTCTGAATGATGTTCTTTCTAAAACCTGGAAAGAAAAACGCGGTATCGAAGTGTTTTCTTTCAACATTAATTCCTTAAGTATTCCGGAGGATCAGCGCCTGAAGCTGACGGAGTGGGAAGAAAATGCTATGACGACCAATCCCAATACGGCGGCAGCCCGCCTGGTAGGCGGACAGATCGACGCTATGAAGGCGGCGGCAAACAATAACGCCGGAGCCATGACCGGATTTATGGGAATGGGAATGGCCATGAATGCAGGTGGAATGGGCGGCATGAACGCACAGAATCTGTTCGCAATGGGTCAGCAGCAGAATCAGGCGGCACAGCAGCAGGCAGCGGCACAGCAACAGGCAGCGGCACAGCAGCAACAGGCAGCCCAAAGCGCTCCACAGCCTGGGGCAAACAGCTGGAAGTGCCAGTGTGGAGCAATCGCGACCGGAAAGTTCTGTCCGGAGTGCGGCTCGAAAAAGCCGGAGCCGAAGATGGAGGCAGCGGGAAGCTGGAAGTGCTCCTGTGGAGCAACTGCGACCGGAAAGTTCTGTCCGGAGTGTGGCGCGAAAAAGCCGGAAGACAGCGATGGCTGGATCTGCTCCTGTGGAACTGTGAACAAAGGAAAATTCTGTCAGAACTGTGGCGCGAAGAAGCCGGCAGGAGCACTCTTGTACCGATGTGACAAATGTGGCTGGCAGCCGGAGGATCCGACGCATCCGCCAAAATTCTGCCCGGAGTGCGGCGACCCGTTTGATGATGGAGGTGTTACGAACTAAATCATTACATCATTTTAAAATAACAATGTAATGAAAAGATTCCGAGAGTACATATAACAGGAAGGGAGGTTTCTATATGGGATTCTTTGATAAAAAGTATTGTGATGTGTGTGGAGAAAAGATAGGGCTTCTTGGAAACCGTAAGCTGGAGGACGGAAATCTCTGTAAGGAATGCGCGTCTAAGCTTTCACCGTTTTTCTCTGATAGAAAATCTTCTACGGTTGAGGAGATTAAGCAGCAGCTGGCCTACCGGGAGGAAAACAGGCAGCAGCTGGCAGGCTTTCGGGCGACCCGCATAATCGGTGATCGGATGAAGGTTATGGTAGATGAATTGGGAAACCGCTTTATTGTCACTTCTTCTAACGATATTCTGAAGGCGAATCCGGATATCATTTCTATTTCCGATGTGATCTCCTGTAACCTGGATTTGAAGATGGAAGATACGGAATTGAAGCAGGAAGATGCACAGGGTAAGGAGGTCAGCTACAACCCTCCCAGATACTGCTATTCCTACAATTTCTTTATCGAGATTTCTGTAAGAAATCCTTGGTTTAGCCAGATTCGTTTTCGCCTGAATTCCAGTGATATCGAGATTGTGGATGAATTTACCGGTGCCGGAATGGGAAGGATGATGGGCAGCCGTCGTCAGAGTATGGTGCATCCGGAGTACAATATGGAATATCGCAAATATCAGCAGATGGCAGATGAAATCGTGGCAGTATTGTCAGGGCAGCCGACAGCGAGAGGAATGGCGGCTTCTGTGATAAACCAGATGGCAGATGGTCAGGGATTGGTAGGTGCAGTGGTATCCGGTCTGGGCGCAGGCATGGCAGGAACCGGCATGATGCAGAATGAGCACATGATGCAGAATGGAACTATGATGCAGAATGGAACTATGATGCAGAATGGAACTATGATGCAGAACGGTAACATGATGCAGAATGGAACTATGATGCAGAACGGTAACATGATGCAGAATGGAAATGTGATGCAGAATGGAAACATGATGCAGAACGGGAACATGATGCAGAACGGGAACATGATGCAGAACGGAACTATGATGCAGAACGGAACTATGATGCAGAACGGAAACATAGCACAGAACGGCAGTTGGGTTTGCTCCTGCGGCATGACAAACACCGGAAAGTTCTGCCAGAATTGTGGAGCACCAAGGGACGGCAGAGACAGAATTCGCTAGAGCGTATTTGAAAAAGGCTTTTCGTAAGCTGTGAGTCCCATTTTGTGGGAGAGTTTGTCTGTATGAGGCGGTTGAAGCGGGTTACGGCAACCAAATGGGGTTAAATATTGCAAAGTGGGGCTTGCAGATTGCGGAAATGGAAAAAATTTTATCAGTAAAGGAGGCGTGGAGAATGAGAAAAAGAAAATTTATGACAGCGATGCTTGCGGCAGTGCTGGCGCTTAGCCTGACGGCTTGCGGCGGAGAAAAGAAACCTGCAGACACAACCGACACCACAGATACCTCACAGACTGATACTTCGCAGACGGATAGCTCACAGGCCGACAGATCGCAGACCGACAGCTCACAGACCGATACTTCGCAGACAGAAAAGGAGCAGCCGGAAGCGGAGTCTGCAGAGGCTGAAACGAAGATTCCGGAGAATGCCACAGAAATTTTGCTGACAAATCCGAAAATTCAGGCGCAGGCAAAGTTCTATTTCCCAAAGGAAGCGAAGGAATGGGAAACAAAGTGTCTGAGCAAAAGGGATCCGGTCAATGTACCTCAGAGATATGTGTATCAGTCAGAAAATGCAGAGGGCGTTTCGTTACGGGCGGATATCCGGCTGACAGCCACATTAACGGCGACGCTGGCCGCGATGCTGGAGAATGAGGAGGCGGAGAAGATACAGGTTCAGAATTACCCGGCAATTTTGGAAACCACGAATACCTCCTGGCAATACACCATTGATCTGGGGCCGTTTACAGAGGGGCTGAATCTGTATATAAATGCTAGCTTTGAAGGCGGAAATGAGGAGTTTGCTAATATAAAGGAACTGGCGGATGTCCGGGATATGTTTTTGGAAACCCTCACAGTAACCACGGATTACGAAGGCAAAGAGGATCGCAGCGGGCGCAAATATCAGGGCGTTGGTTTGTGTTCCCTTCCGGATACTATGGAATATCATGGAGAGAACATTGAAGTTATGCAGGTTTTCGATGAGTATCATATATACAGTCTGAAGACAGAGGTATATGATTCGGATCCGATCCCGACAAAAGTGACAGCAATGATCAGCGGTACGATCAAAAATGACGCGCTGGAAATGGAAGGATATCAGGAATACACCATTGCCGGATATTCCGGGATCATGAAACAGACCGAGTTTTATGGATACGTGAGCAGTTTTCTGCGTCTTAAGATAAATGAGGGTACCAATTATGATGTGTACGCGATTACGTATGTGAACGATGATGAGCTGACGGATCCGGTGGCACTGGCAGCGGCTGTGAAGGAGATGAAGGACGATCCGGATACCTATTACCAGAAATCACTGGAGTTGCTGGAAGCTATGCTGACCGCGGCAGAATTCAGAGAGCCGGTTGAATCGTGGTTTGAATAAATCCAGGCAAAAAGAAGGAGGATTGGAGCATGAAACAGCACAAACGTTGGTTATATCTGCTCCTGGCCGGAGGGATACTCCTTGAAGTTTCAGCCTGTACGCCGAAGGAGCCTGCGACTCCTTCGGCATCGGATCATATCATTCTGGAAGATTATGAAATCCGTTACAAGGGCTTTACCGTGATGCAGGATATCAATGAGAACCCGGCGCTGGTCATAAACCTGGATTTTACAAATAATGGGAAAGAGGCAACATCTTACCTCTGGGCAGTATCAGAAAAAGCATTCCAGGACGGGATTGGCCTGGATGTGGCAACGGTATTTTCTGATCCGGATTCCTATGATACGGTTACGAAAGCACAGCTGACGGAGATCGTGCCGGGAAAAACGATTGAGGTGAAATCGGCCTATGTTCTGCCGGATAGTGATGCCGAAACCGTAGAAGTGGAGTTTTCCCAGAATCCGGGAAAGAAAAAGGGCAAACTGAGCATTGATTTAACCGAATCAAGCAAGTCCCCTGCTTCCAGTGCGAAAAGCAATAAGCAGGGGGTGGGGACTTGCCTGTATCAGGAAGAGTGCAAGCTCCTTCTGAATAAACTGCGGAGCAGTTATTCGGTTATGAGCAAGTAGCGAAGCGGATTGCGAATATCCGTTTGACCGAAAGCCAGGTAGGAAGGAGAACAGGAGTATGGCTAATATTCAGGAATATAAATGTCCTTGCTGCGGCGGAGCCATTGCTTTTGACAGTACAATTCAGAAGATGAAGTGTCCTTACTGTGACACAGAATTTGAGATGGAAGCACTGCAGGGGTATGATGAAGTCTTAAAGCAGCAGGAGCAGGGTGACGATATGACGTGGGATACCACGGCAGGAGGAGAATGGCAGGATGAAGAGGCAGGCGGACTGCGTACATACCAGTGTAAATCCTGTGGAGGAGAGATCGTAGGAGACGAAAACATGGCGGCATCTTCCTGTCCGTACTGCGGAAATCCGATTGTACTGATGGGACAATTTGCCGGGGCGCTTCGTCCGGATTATGTGATTCCGTTTAAGCTGGATAAAAAGGCGGCGAAGGCAGGGCTGATGAAGCATCTGAACGGAAAACGCCTGCTTCCGAAGATCTTTAAGGATCAGAACCATATTGACGAAATCAAAGGCGTATACGTGCCCTTCTGGCTGTTTGATGCAAGCGCGGACGCCACGATCAGCTATCAGGCAACAAAACAGCGAACCTGGAGTGACAGCAGTTATGATTATACAGAGACACAGTATTTCATGCTGAACCGGTGTGGAAGCATTGGATTTGAGCGGGTTCCGGTGGACGGCTCAACTAAGATGGAGGATGAACTGATGGAATCCATGGAACCCTTTGATTTTCATGAGGCAGTTCCCTTCCAGACAGCATATCTTGCCGGCTATATGGCGGATAAATACGATGTGTCCGCAGAGGAAAGCATCGAACGTGCCAATACCCGTATAAAAAAATCAACGGAGGATCATTTCCGATCTACGGTAAAAGGATATGACGATGTAAGTGTGGGTCAGAGCAGTGTGCAGCTTCATGGCGGAAGCATCAAATACGTGCTGTATCCGGTGTGGCTCTTAAATACTACATGGAATGGAAAGCAGTACCGGTTTGCCATGAACGGACAAAACGGAAAATTTGTCGGAGACCTTCCGGTGGACCAGGGAGCGGCAAGACGCTGGATGATCCTTACAACAGCGGCGGTCGCAGCAGGAGCCTATGGCATAAGCTGGCTGTTATGGCTGGCAGGTATTTTATAGAAAGGGGAGTAGGACAGATGAAAAGGATGCTAAAACAACTTACGGGTATGATGGCTGCCGTACTTCTGGCTGTATCGTCTTTCCCCATTGAGGCAATGGCTGCCGGAGGATTTGCCAGGGAATATGAACGGTTGATGGATATGGCAGATCTGCTGACCGAAGAGGAAGAGGAGGAATTGATTGCCACACTGGATGAAATCAGTGAACGGCAGAACCTGGAAATTGTAGTAGTTACGGCGGAGAATCTGGAAGGCTACAGCGATGGACAGGAGTATACCGATGATCTGTATGAATACTGTGATTTTGGATATGGGGACGGGAGAGACGGAATCATGCTGCTTCTGGATATGGACGGCAGGGACTGGTATATTTCCACCCAGGGCTATGGAATCACAGCCTTTCCAGATGCGGCCATTACTTATCTGGGAAATGAAATGAAGGAGGATCTTTCCGCCGGAAATTATGCTGCTGCGTTTCGGATTTATGCGGCAGACTGTGATCAGATGATTACACGGGCCAGGGATGGCAATCCGTTTTCCAAGAAGGATCTGCCCCATGAGCCTCTGTCGCCGCTGGTACTGCCGATCTGTCTTGGAATCGGTCTGGTGGCAGCGTTTCTTACCGTAAATTCCATGAAGGCGAAGCTGAAAACGGTACATAGTCAGAAGGCAGCGGCAGACTATGTGAAAAAAGGAAGTATGCAGCTTACAGCCCAGCAGGATCTCTTCTTATACAACAAGATCGATCGGGTGAAAAAAGAGGAAAAGAGCAGCTCCGGAGACAGCACGACCCACAAATCATCTTCCGGCACTACCCATGGCGGAGGCCGGGGAAAGTTTTAAGTTCAGAATCCGGAGGTCAAGGAGGAATGACAAATGGGAAAAAAAGGAAACCTTGGAAAAATGAAAGGGATGCTTCTGATGGCACTCCTGCTGTTCTGTGCATTCCTTACCGGCTGCAGTCTTCTGGATATCAAAGACGGCGGGCTGGGTATGACCAATCCGGATTATGTGGAGCCGGAGAAGGACGAAACCGATGAAGAAAATCCGGAAAAGGCGCAGTATGAAAAGGATCCGTATGAAAAGTATCGGTTTGAAAAGAATCAGCATGAAAAGAATCCGGATGAAGAGGCGCAGCCTGAAGAGGATCAGACAGCTTCCTGGCTGTCAGAGTCTGGAGGACAGGCACTGGCAGAGGAGCAGGAAAGTCTCAGAGATTACGGGGCAGTTTTAGGCGCCGCGTTTCTGGGCTATACGGCAGATTACAGCTTTCCGGGAAAACAGAAACAGAGAGAAGAGACGTATCCGTATCTGGAGGGAATTCCGGCAGAGCGGATTATAGAATACGAGGGAGACGAGTGGTATGTGATTCTTCCGGAAGCTGCGGACTGGAGTATCTCTGTGGAAGCCTGCAATTGGAATGAGGATTTCACCGATGTCAGCGTAGGGGAGCTGCTTTGGGAAGGCACAGACGGACTTCCTGTAATTTTACGGTGTAATCTTAGCGATTTACATTCCAATGTACGAATCACAGCCAGAAAAGGAAGTCGGGAAGTTTTCTGGTATCCCTATTACCTTACTTTTGCGGGCGAAATCGAACCGACAGAGGAAGTCATGCAACTTGTATCAGGCTCCTACATGCCAGAGGAGGGATATCTCTATGGAATGGAAGGAAGCTGGTATTGTGATTCTGCCAAAACAGACGCAGGCGAACCCTATTTTTACAGCGTTACCTTCCTGACAGGTGAGGATGGCTTCCCGTTGGATATGTGGTATTATGGAGGTCTTTTGAATGAAGGGGTGGAGGAAATCTGCTTTTTCTGGGATGGCTCTTATGCATATGGGGATTCGATGGGGGAGTCGCTGGAATTCTGGCTGAATACGCCGGACGGAATCCGAAGCGGTACGATTTGGTTGAATCTGGAAGGAGATTATCTGAGTATTCAGGAAATGGAAGGAGATGCCTTTTTCCCATTTACAGGCGGGTCGGTGGAAACATTCTATCTGCGTCCTGTAGAAGAGCCCGGGGAGAATGGTGATTTTTCCGGTAACGAGATGGATTTATTGCTTGCGCAGGCAGAGGTTCAGGAAAAATTGAACCAGGGTATGGCAATCCGGGATGTGGACGGTATGGACATCATACAGGGAGAGGCCTGTGTACTTTTTGCACTTGGGACAGAGCATCCGGATCAGTTTGTAGCGGAATATTATTATGCGGTATCCTCTTCTGGAGCCGTTTACCGAATGGATGATCTGACCGGAGAATGGGAACCGGTTTAACCGTAACATAGGAGGATGGGGTATGGAGCAGGAAAAAATTATGACAATTCACTGTGCCAGCTGCGGAGCGCCGGCCCAGTACGATATTGTGAAACAGAATTACCACTGTCCGAACTGTGGAGAAGATACAGGAACAGAGATTCCGTTAAAAAAGCTCCGGGAGTTTCGGAGTCTTACGAAAACATTGCTGGAGCAGGAGCTCCCGGACAGTCAGACGATCGCCTGCGAGTGTCCAAACTGTGGGGCGCGGGTGATTGTGAAGGAACACGAGGTAACAGAAACCTGTATTTTCTGTCAGTCTAAGATTCTGCGCTCGAATGTGCAGATGCGAGAAGGCTTTCCGGAAATGGTGATTCCCTTTCGATTAAATCGGAAGCAGGCGGAAAAGCAGCTGGACGAATGGGTGGAGAAGCATTCCGATAAGAAGGAATCCCAGATTCTGAAGGAAAACAGGAAAAAATTAAAGGGAATTTATCTGCCGTATGAGCTTATACGCAGTCCGATCCGCTTCAATGTGGCAAGGGATAATTCCGACAGGCGGTATACCTGTGGAGGATTTCTGGAGCATGTGGCGGTCAACGTAACGGAACGCTGCAATAACCTGCTGCTGAATGGGATGGAGCCGTTTTTGTGGGAGGAGCTGGAACCGTTTCAGTTTGGATATATTGCCGGTCATGCGGCAGAGGTCCCGACTGCGGACGGCGAGGAGCTGAGGCGGCGTGTATTTGAAGAGGTGGCGGAGGAGTATCGCCCAACCGTGGAGCGCACGATGCAGACAACCGGCTTATCCTTATCTCCGTCTACAGATGCGCTTCTTCGGATGCCCGCATTCCTGCCGGTTTATTTCCTGGATTGCGGAGACGTCCAGGCAGCGGTAAATGGGCAGACAGGAAAGGTATCTGTGCTGGCTGCCAAGGAAACCAGGACGTATCCCTGGGTGATGGAACCACTTCTTGGGACGCTGGCTGTGATGTTCTTTATCTTCTTTGTTTTCCGTAATTATGGCGGAGTGCCCATGGATCCGAAGGAGCTGTTTGAACTGGTGGGTATGGTCGGTCTGGTGGCAGCGCTGATCCTTTTTACGATATTCAGTAAGGGAAGAGAGGCCAGAGTCCGGAGAAAGGTTTATAAGAGTATCAGCGAGGAGAAAAAGAAAAATCCGGAGGAGACGATGAAACCGGTATTTTTTGAACAGATCGAGGGTCAGGAGATTCCGGTACAGCTGGGCTTTTATTCCGGTGGGCGTATCGCGAGGATTGCGCTGATTCTGCTGCTGATCAATCTGTCGCCGGGCATGCTGGCATGGCTCTTTACGGCGGTTTCGTGTATCGGAACCGGAGACTGGACTTTGCTTTGGCAGCTGGATTATAGCTACAATGTGGTCTGGCTGTGTCTGTCCCTGCCGGTTTCCATGGCCGGGTTTGCTGTATTCGGGCGAATTGAGATTTACGATTCACCGGTGATCTTCCGAATTCTGGAAAATGGAGGACGGAAACGGCTCCGGGTGAAAAAGGAGAACAAAAAGACGCTGCACATGCGTTGGAGGACAGCCCGCAATACGATGGGAAACTGGGCATTACCGTTTTTAATTGTATTGCCGCTGTATGCCATGACAGTCTATATGATCATGAATCCTTATCCCTAAGGAAAGGAACAGACAGGAAGGGGGGAGCAAAGATGAAGAAGAATCGGAAAGCAGGCGCAGTGATTCTGATAGTGCTCGGTTTGATTTGTGCGGTATCTACAGTGAAATCGTGCGGCGCGAAGCAGGAAGCGACAGACGAGGTGGTGTATGTAGGGCAGAACGGCTATGATCCTGCAAATGACGGAAAGATTGTGATTGTCTGCGGAGAGCTGAAGGTTCTGGAGCCGTCCTATGACGATGAACTGGGACTTACAATTGCCGCTCCACGCACCATGCGGAGCGCAAAAAAATTGGAACTGAAAGAATGGAATGCCCCGATGACAGAGGAAAATATGGAGTGGAAATCTGCTCTGGGTGGGATGGGAATCTTCCAGGGGAAAGCAGATGTGGGAGCTTATCATCTGTCCGAGGAGTTTATCGAACAGCTTATGCTGGGAAAAGAATACGAATTTGATGAGGAGACGCTGTCGGAGGCAGGACTTACCATTCTCACAGACCGGAAATACCGCGGAGAGAAATTCATCGGAACCCAGAGGATGGGCAGAGAAGTCTTCAAGGAAGGCGATCTGCGTTATCAGTATTCCGTCCCCTATCAGAGCGATGGAGATATGGTGACGGTGATCGGCATTCAGGAGCAGGACACACTGACCTATGTGAAAGGGGCTGCTCCCAATATGCTGAGCGGAGAACTGGACCAGAAAACCGCGCTCAAAAAAAGCGGAATGTCTTCCGGCGGAGTCGGTATTTTCCGGCTCCTGTTAACAATTTTATTTCTGGCAGCCGGTGGTGGAATGCTGTTCCGGAAACAGGAACAAAAGAAAGACAGAAGTGGTTTATGAAAAAAGAAAAAAGAGGCTGGATATTGCTTCTGGCATTTACTACGTGGGCGGCGCTGATCGCAGGCTGCGGAAAATGGCCCGGAAATAAGCCGGAGAAAGAGCCAAAAGAGACGACAACGCCGATTCCCAAGATTCAGGAACTGACGTATTATATGCACGGAACGATGATGGAACCGATCTGGAGCGTAAGCCTGATCCGGCGGGGAGAGGAAGCGCTGGTACGGGTGGAGCCCTGGGACGAAGAAGAGGAGGAATTCTACGATTATCCGGCGGAGGCAGAGATTCTTGAGAAAGCCCGTGTGATTCTGGAGACCTATGATGTGGCATCCTGGGCTGGCTTCCGTGGAAGGGATCCCAATGTCTTAGATGGATATTCCATGGGGTTTCAGGTGGAATTTACAGACGGAAGCAAGATAGAAGCGTTCGGTGAAAATCAGTTCCCGAAAAATTGCCACGCTGTTTTCTCTGAGTTGAATGATCTGACGGCTGAGGCGAGAAATAAATTTACGGAAGAGGAAAACGGTTAATGCAGTGCTTTTGAGGGACAAACTTTCGTGCATTCATAGCAGAGAATACACTCTGTTCCGTTTTTTCGCTTACGGGTTTCCTTATTAACCTCCACGTTCATGGGGCAGACCTGCAGACACTTCCCACAATGGACGCACTTATCCTCATCGCAGTGGACGCGCAGAAGAGAGAAATAGCTCATAGGTTTGAGAAAAACCGTAATGGGACACAGATATTTGCAGAACGCCCGATTATCTTGAAACAGGAAGGCAAACACAATACCGACAAGGTAATAAAGCGCATTCCCGGCAAGAAAAAGCCAGAACATCATTTGTTCCAAATGCGCCACCTGCATCAGAAAGAGCCCGGACACCAACGCAAGAGACAGAAGAAACATCACATAGCGAAGGATGCCCAGCTTTTCTTTTCGTGGCTTCTGCGGCTGCTTGTAGGGCAGAAAGTCCAGCACCATAGCTGTCCAGCAGGCGTAGCCGCACCAGCCACGCCCAAAAAGCAGCGGTCCGAAAATCTTTGCAACCGCGTAGTGGATAGTCGCTGCTTCGAAAACGCCGAGGAACAGGTAGTACCAGAACCCTTCCATCTGCATATTTTCACGGGAAATCACGCCAAGGTACAGCAACATATAGCTGCCCACCGCCAACTGGACGAAATGCCGGGCATACCGTTTTCCGGCGGTAAACAGTGCCGTTCCAAGCCCAAGGCAGGCTCCGATGTAGCTGAAATTCAGCAGATAGAAAAAATTCTCCTTTGTGAGCCACAGCGTAACTGCCACTGCTTCAAACAGCAGAAACAGCAGCATAGATGGCACGTATTTGTGAAGTCTGTTAGGGATTTTCGTCATCTCTTTGATCCTCTGTTTTCTTGTTTTTTCTCAATACACTGACTGCCGGACCGGTTCAACGCCCGACATCTTATTATAAGTATAGCAGAGAAATGAAAAAATAGTAATCAGATTCTTATAAAACATCTGCAAAAAAGTGAAACGATTACAGGCGCAGACGGTTATGACCGCCTGCGCCTGTAGTCGTTTGGAGTCATGTCAAACTGTTTTTTAAAAGCTGTCTGGAAGTGACTTGGACTGGAAAAGTTTGATGTATTCCTATGTATAGGGTATAATGTCTTTAGGAAAAAAGATATGATTACGAAAACAAAATATTCCGCAGACATGATAGAGAAAGCAGGTATGCTATGAAAAGAAAAATTATGATAGCTGCAGTGGCAGCTGCTGTGATTTTTGCGGTGATTGCGATTCTTTCCGTTTTGGCGCAGACACCGGCATTAATCTGAAGGACCGAAATGATCTGCTGTGAAATTTCCGGCAGATCATGGAAGTATGGGAGAATTGGCGTTTCGCAAATGATTTTGCGTACTTTCGTACAAAAAATACTTTGAATATCAAGAAATCTATGTTACACTGATACTGCATGAAAAACGCAGAGCTATATTTTTCTTCTTTTTTACAAAAAGGGACATTGAATTTGATCTGCGTCTGCTAATATATTAGTACAGTGTTCTCAAAATAAAAGAAAGTGGGGATTGGAGTATGAGTGGTCTGTTTCGGGCTCTTCATCGGACAAAAGTGTTTCGAAATCTGACGGAGCAGGAGTTTGCATGGGTTTTATATGATGTGGGAAATTCGGCATTTATTATGCTTGCCTGTTCGCTGATTCCGATCTGGTTTAAGAGTCTGGCAATCGGTACAGGGCCGGGAAAAATCAGTTCGGATCAGGCGACGGCGTATTATTCGATTGCCATTTCCATTGTTACGGTGGTGGTGGCACTGATCGGTCCTGTTTGTGGTGTGCTGGCGGATCATAAGGATAAGAAAAAGATCTTTTTTACCACAACGGCAGGCCTGGGCATCGCAGGATGTGTGCTGAATGGCGTTGCGACGAGCTGGGTGCTGTTTCTGGTCATTTATATTGTGACAAGAGTCTGCTATAATGCATCTCTGACGATTTACGATTCCATGCTGAATGATGTGACGACGGAGGAACGTATGGATGAGGTATCCTCCTATGGCTATGCATGGGGATATCTGGGATCCTGCATTCCGTTTCTTGTAGCACTGATTGCTTACGTGTTAGGACCGGATATGGTCGGGGTGCTGCCGGATTTTGTCTCCAAGATGATCGGCTTTGGCGTGACGGCGCTCTGGTGGCTGGTAGTGACATTGCCGCTGCTGAAGAATTACCGACAGAAAAATTACGTGGAAACGAGAAGGGTTACCGTTGGTCAGACGTTTGGAAAAATTTTCGGGACACTGAAAAAAATCGCAGTTTCGGATCGGAAAGTATTTTTCTTTCTGATTGGATTTTTCCTCTATATTGACGGAGTCGGAACGATCATCGACAACTGCATCAACATCGGAACCGATCTGAACCTGAATACGGTCGGACAGGTCGTTTTTCTGCTTGCCACGCAGGTTGTCGCTTTTGGAGGATCTCTGTTTTTTGCAAAATTGTCGCGGAAAAAAGATACGGTATCCCTGATTCTGATCTGCATCGCAGGCTATTTTGTCATCTGCCTCTATGCGCTGACACTGCGGACGCTGGTGCATTTTGCAATTCTGGCATTTGGAGTGGGCTGCTTTCAGGGGTCGATTCAGTCGTTGTCCCGGTCGTATTATTCCAAAATTATTCCGGCGGAGAATTCAGGAGAATATTTTGGAATCTACGATATTTTTGCCAAGGGCGCTTCCTTCCTTGGATCAGCAGTCATTGCAGTCGTAAAGCTGGCGGGAGGAACGATCAACGTAGCGGTTGCATGTCTGGCGGTTTTCTTTGCACTTGGATTTATTTTCCTGAAAATTGCAGAGCATCAGCCGATGTCGGGTGAAAAATAAAAAATACAAACCTAAAAAAATCTCAAAACCAGGAGAATAAAAGCATCTGGTTTTGAGATTTTTTGCTTTTGACTCCGGGGTTTCACAAAGAGAGGTTTTGTGTTACAATAGTCAGTGAGTCGGGCTGCCGGGAATATGGCTGCCTGAAAAAAGCACAGATGGGATGAAAAAATATGGAACAGACCAAGAAACTGGCATTAGGCATTCTCGCCCATGTGGATGCGGGAAAAACGACGCTGGCAGAGGGGATTTTATATCAGACAGGCCAGATCCGGAAGGCCGGAAGAGTCGATCACAAGGATGCGTTTCTGGACACGGAGGAGCTGGAAAAGGCAAGAGGAATTACGATCTTTTCGAAGCAGGCAGTATTGAAATTAAATGAGACGGAGCTTACCCTCCTTGATACACCGGGACATGTGGACTTTTCGGCGGAGATGGAACGCACGTTGCAGGTTATGGATTATGCTGTCCTTTTGATCAGTGGTGCAGATGGTGTACAGGGGCATGTGGAGACCCTGTGGAAACTGCTGGCGCGGTATGAAATTCCTGTTTTTCTCTTTATCAATAAAATGGATCAGCCGGGGACAGACGCAGAGAAACTGCTTTGGGAACTGCAGAGCCGTCTTTCGGAACACTGCCTGAATTTCTCACAGGAGCTGCAGAATGCGGATCTGCAGGAGGAGATTGCCATGTGCGACGAAAATGTCCTGGAGGCGTATCTTGAGACGGGAAGCGTGACAGAAGAGCAGATCTGTACCATGATCGCCGGGCGGAAACTGTTCCCGTGCTGCTTTGGATCTGCGTTGAAAATGGAAGGTGTTACGGAATTTCTTGGGATTCTGGACCGCTTTACAAAAGTGCCGGAGTACGGAACAAAATTCGGTGCGCGTGTCTTTAAAATTTCGAGGGATCCGGCAGGAAACCGCTTAACACATATGAAAATCACAGGCGGTGTGCTGAAGGTAAAACAGATGATCGGCGAAGAAAAGGTCGATCAGATCCGCATTTATTCCGGTGCCGGTTACACGATGGTACAGGAAGCCCCCGCAGGTACCATCTGTGCAGTGACGGGACTTTCGGATACCTTTTCCGGTCAGGGGATCGGAAATGAGACAGAGGCGGAAAAACCGGTGCTGGAGCCGGTGTTGACGTATCGGATTGAGCTTCCGCAGGACTGCGATGTCCACCAGATGCTGATCCGGCTGCGCCAGTTAGAGGAGGAAATCCCGGAGCTCCATGTGGTATGGAAGGAACGTCTGGCGGAAATCCATGCACAGGTGATGGGCGAAGTACAGATTGAGATCTTAAAAAGTCTTATTTACGATCGCTTCGGCATCCGGGTCGAATTCGGAGCCGGGAACATTGTATACAAGGAGACGATCCGCGGGGCGGTGGAGGGGGTCGGCCACTTTGAGCCACTGCGCCACTATGCGGAGGTTCATCTGCTGCTTGAAGCGGCAGAACCGGGAAGCGGGTTGCAAGTTGGAACCGTGTGCAGCGAGGATATGCTGGATCGTAACTGGCAACGTCTGATTCTCACCCATCTGATGGAACGGAAGCACCCGGGTGTGCTCACCGGATCGGAAATTACCGATATGAAGATTACGCTGGTTAAGGGCCGTGCGCACATTAAACACACCGAGGGAGGCGATTTCCGTCAGGCAACGTACCGCGCGGTGCGGCAGGGACTGAAAAAAGCAGAGTCGGTTCTTTTAGAGCCGGTTTATGCGTTCCGGCTGGAGATTCCATCTGAATTGACGGGGCGTGCGCTGAACGATATCCAGCGGATGTACGGCAGCTTTGAGCCGCCGGAAATGGAAGGCGAGATGACGGTGATCACCGGAACGGCACCGGTTGTGACGATGCGGGATTACCAGAAAGAGGTGACTGCCTACAGCCGGGGCCGCGGAAGAGTGTTCTGTACGCTGAAGGGGTATGAGCCGTGCCACAATGCAGAAGAAGTGATTGCATCCATCGGCTACGATTCCGAGGCAGATGTGGAAAACCCGACCGGTTCCGTTTTCTGTGCGCACGGGGCAGGCTTTGTTGTTCCGTGGAATGAGGTGGAAGATTATATGCATCTGGAATACACACTGGAAAATCCAGATGCCAAAGACAGTTCGTCCGCGGCAGGGGCAGAGCCGGGCAGCGGTGCAGCATCACTGCAGAAAGCAAAAAAGGCGTCCGACCGTGTGCCGATGGCAGCTTCCCTGCAGGAAGCAAAGGAACTGGAAGAAATTTTTACGAGAACGTACGGTAAGGTTGAGAGGAAGCGCGCCGGTTTCGAGCGGCGGACACGGCCGGTCAGCCCGTCGTCCGGCATCGGAGATCCCAAGTACACGAAAACTGGCCGTCAAAAGGAGCCACAGGAGGAATACCTGCTGGTAGACGGTTACAATATTATTTTCGCCTGGGATGACCTGAATGAGCTGGCAAAGTACAACATTGAGAGTGCCAGAGGAAAACTGATGGACATTCTGTCCAATTATCAGGGATATAAAAAAATGACGTTGATCCTTGTTTTTGATGCCTACAAAGTAAAGGGCAACCAGGGTGAGATCGGCATGTACCATAATATTCATGTCGTCTACACGAAAGAGGCGGAGACCGCTGACCAGTATATTGAGAAAACGGTACATAAGATCGGCCATAACGGAAATGTAACGGTGGCTTCTTCGGATGGCCTCGAGCAGATCATCATCATGGGAGCGGGCGCAAGACGTCTTTCCGCACGGGATCTGCGCATCGAGATTGAACATACAAATGGTCAGATCCGGGAAAACTATCTGGAAAAAGAACAGAAAACGAAGTCGTACCTGCTGGAACATGCATCCGGTGAACTGGGAGACTTTTTAAAAGAGCTGGAAGAAGAACGAAAAAAAAGAGAGTAAAAAGAGCAAAGGAAAGGCTTAACATGAACTACGCAATCATATTATCAGGGGGAATCGGAACGAGAATGCAGATGGGAGATTTTCCGAAACAGTATCTGGAAGTGGAAAAGAAACCGATTCTGATCTACACACTGGAGCAGTTTCAGAAGAGTGAAGCCATCGAAAAAATCGTCATTGTGGCTGCAGAGGCATGGAGAGAGAGGATCCGTACATGGATGGAAGAGGATGGCATCACAAAATTTCTGGGATTTGCGGATGCGGGAGAGACGCGGCAGGAATCCATTTATAACGGTCTTACCATCTGCATGGAGGATTCCGAATCGGAAAACGACGGTGTGATCATTCATGATGCTGTACGGCCCCTGGTGAGTGAAGCGTTGATTGCAGATTGTATGGCAGCGCTTTTGGATCATGAGGGCTGTATGCCGGTACTGCCGATGAAGGATACGATTTACCAGAGTAGTGACGGAACAAAAATCGACCATCTGCTGGAGCGCAGTACCTTGTTTGCCGGCCAGGCACCGGAAGCGTTCCGGCTACATCCATATGCGAAAATTAACCGTGAGGCTTCCAGGGAGGAACTTGCCGGAACGCGGGGGACGAGCGAAATTGCTTACCGTCACGGAATGGATGTGGCGATGATCCCGGGCGACGAGCGGAATTTTAAGATTACAACAAGGAGCGATCTGGAGCGATTCTGTACCATCGTAGGAGGAGAAACAAAATGAGAGCATACGAGCTGCATGGCGTCAATGATCTGAGGCTGGAAGAGATAGAAAAACCGGAAATCCCATCGGGCTGGGTGCTGGTGCAGGTAAAAGCATCGGGCATCTGCAGTTCGGATATTCCGCGTATTTTTACAAATGGAACGTATCACTTTCCGACGATTCCGGGGCATGAGTTTTCGGGCGTTGTTGTTGCATGCGGAGAAGGCGTGCCAAAGGAACGGATCGGAAAACGGGTCGGTGTTTTTCCTCTGATCCCATGCCGCACCTGTCCGCAGTGCAGGGAAAAGAAATATGAAATGTGTGACCATTACGATTATCTCGGATCACGCCGGGATGGCGGATTTGCAGAGTATGTGGCTGTGCCGGACTGGAACCTGGTGGAATTGCCGGAGCATGTAAGTTTTTGCGAGGCGGCCATGCTGGAACCGCTTTCCGTAGCACTTCATGCCGTGAAACGAAGTGGTGTGAAGCCGGGTGATACGGCGGCAGTGATCGGAACCGGTATGATCGGTTTTGCGGCGGCAGCGTGGGCTAAAGTGCTCGGTGCAGAGTCGGTATTTGTAGTCGGAAGAAGCGAAAATAAGCGTGCGATTGCAGAAAAAATTCCGGGTATCACCTATGTGACGGAACAGGAGAGCGATACCATAGAGGCAGATGTCGTGGTAGAAGCGGTCGGAACGCCGCAGGCGATTTCAAAAGCGGTTCTTCTTGCAAAGCCGGGCGGAAGTATTGTACTGATGGGAAATCCCTCCGGAGATATTTCGATGGAAAAGACGGTATATTGGAGAATCCTGCGCAAACAGCTTACTGTGACGGGGACATGGAACTCTTCCTATGAAAAAGATAAAGAATGTGACTGGACGGAGGCACTCGATGCTCTTTTACAGAAGAAAATCCCGGCAGAAGCACTGATGACACACTGTTTTTCATCCGACCGGCTGATGGAAGGACTGGAATTGATGAAAAATCATAAAGAGCCATACTGCAAAGTAATGGTTTCATGGGAGTAGAA
>ENA-OUQM01000556-OUQM01000556.1-human-gut-metagenome-genome-assembly--contig:-NODE-556-length-24178-cov-5.243585_pt1 | contig 24178 bp, 20 predicted proteins | sample MGYA00237949_ERZ548830 | MGnify/ENA primary metagenome ERZ548830 (study PRJEB26490, sample SAMN05194706) | human gut metagenome | biome: terrestrial biome; feature: human-associated habitat; material...
ATCTGGAACTTTATCATATGATCTGCAAAATTATACCCGAAGAGTCTGCAAAAGAAGCTATGCGGAACATCCGAACCATCTGCGACCAGTGCCATGTCATATTCCCGGATGAAAAACATTATCCACAGTACCGTGATAAAAACGGACAGATTGTAGAAGATGCAGCGGCAGAATTAAAAAAACAGACATACATCGGAATCAAAAAACGTTTCCCAGAAGGGACTTTTACACAGGCCTACACGGATCGTATGGAATATGAATTAAAGGTCATCATAGACCTGGGGTATGCTAATTATCTTTTGATCGTTGCTGATTATATTAATTTTGCCAAAGACCTGAGTGTAAAGAATAATGAATATGCTGTGGGATATGGTGTGGGACCAGGAAGGGGATCCGGTGCAGGCTGTCTGGTCAATTATCTGCTTGGCATCACCAATATCGACCCAATCAAATACGGTCTGATCTTTGAACGATTTCTCAATAAAGACCGTGTTTCCATGCCGGATATTGATACAGATTTTTCTGAGGAAGTCAGAAATCCTACAATTGAATATGTCAAATCTAAATACGGAAAAGAATGTGTCGCCATTATCCGTACATTAGATACACAGGGAGCCAGGGATGTTGTACGTAATTCTGCCAGAGTCCTTGGATGGGAAAAATTCCCTGGAAAAGAATCTGACACGGAAATACAGGAAAACCGAAAAAAATTAAAGGCTATCGGAAATCAGATCTGCAAAGAAATTCCACAAAGACCAGGGATCAAACTGACAGATTGTGAGAAAGAACTGGCGCCTTTCCGTAATGATCCGACTGCAAGCTTAATCATCCGTAGAGCTATGGCTGTAGAAGGAACTGCGACAGGATTAAATTCCCATGCTGCAGGCGTGATCATTGGAGACGGTCATCCTCTGAAAGAGTTCATCCCTCTGCTTTATAATACCAATATGAATCAATGGTCTGTACAGTGCAATATGGTCGAAGCAGAAGAAATTGGGCTATTAAAAATGGATTTCCTGGGGCTGAATAACCTGGATGTGATTAGTGAATGCGTGCGTCGAATCAAAGCAAACTATGGGCGCACAATAGACCTGGATCATCTTACATTTGAGTCAGAAGTGTTTAGGGAAATCTTCAGTAAAGGAAATACCAGCTGTGTCTTCCAGGTTGAATCCGGGGGTATGAAACGGATGCTGAAAGAGTTTAAGCCAGATTCTATTGAGGATTTGATCGCATTGGTCGCTCTTTACCGTCCAGGTCCTATGGATTTTATTCCGGATGTTATTGCAGTTAAACAAGGACGTTCAAAACCACACTATATCGTCCCTCAATTAAAAAAGATCCTGGATCCGACTTACGGGCAGCCAGTCTACCAGGAGCAGCTGATGGATATTTTTCATCAATGTGCCGGTTTTTCTTTAGGAGAAGCCGACATTATCCGACGATACATGAGTAAGAAAAAAGTCAAGAAATTCCTTGCTTACAAACCGCAATTTATATCCGGAATCATTGCAGCTGGAGCAAAAATGGAGGAAGCCGAGGCATTCTGGGAATCTTTAACTGGATTTGCTAAATATGCATTTAATAAATCCCATGCAGCAGTTTATGCTGTAATCTCTTATCAGACTGCCTGGTTAAAGTACCATTATCCAGTCGAGTATATGTGTTCAGTCATGAATCATGCTGATACAAAAAAACTGCCATCCCTTTTATACGAATGCAGAAAAATGAATATTAAAATCCTCCCACCGGATATCAACCGGTCTCAGATAGGTTTTTCTATCAATAATGACGGAGACATCATTTATGGACTTCGTTCAATAAAGGGAATCAGCAGTCATGCTTCCTGGATCATAGAGGAAAGGAATAGGAATGGATTCTATGAATCTTTTCTGGATTTCCTTGTCAGGGCACATGAAAATAAAGGAGTAACAGAGACACTGATCAAGGCAGGAACATTTGATCAATGTGGAACATTTAGCCGTACTAGTCTTTTATACACTTTGGATGATCAGCTGGATACTTTGAAGAATTTAAAGAAAAAAATTAAGATTGTAGAAAAAATATCTATAGAGCTGGATACATGCACAGACCGAGTACAAAAAGAGCAGGAAACAAAACGGTTGAACAATGCTAAAAATTCTGTAGAACGTGCAAAATTAAAATTGCAGGAGATCCAGCCTAAAACCACATTATTAGATGATGATACGGAACGTCTGCAGGAAGAATATGAACTTCTTGGAGCTTATATTTCTGATCATCCATTAAATTCTTACAAGTACATCTATGAAAATGATAATGTGACGAATATCACTGATTTTGAACCGGACACTTATCTTACTTTTGCCGGAATGATCACGAACCTGAGAATGGCAAAAAGGAAATCAGACGGGGCTGATATGGCATTTTTCACATTGGAAGACCTGACAGGAACATTATCAGTGAATTGCTTTACAAAAGCTTTTGAAGAATACGGGAAACTGGCAAAAGAAGGGAATGTTGTAAAAATCTATGGAAAAACTTCCATGGAAGAAGATTTTTCTGGCAGCGACGAGGAAATCCCGACAATTACAGTCCGTTCTATGGAAATCTGCAGAAGCAGAAAAAAACACATTTTTATCAGTGTAAAAGATCAAAGTATTTATGAAGAATATATTAAAAAGAAACTTTTGTTCTTCTCTGATGATGGAGGACATCCAATCTACTTACATTTTTGCGATACCGGAGATATTGTGGTGCCAGATTATTATCTGAATTCGGATATTTTGGAAACGGAGATCAAAGGGGTCGTGATCCAAACGTAAAAATTATTACAGCAGAAGTTTTTATTTCCTAGCTTCTGCTGTTTTTTATGTTTTTCATGCGTAATTTTCCATTCTAATAGTAGAAATAAGTGAAAGGAAGATAATCAATATGTACAAAAAAAGTAAAATTATTGCAGCCGGAATGATCGCCATTATCGGAATCACCGGATGCAGTACTCAAATCCAGCCAGATTCAAAATCTGCCGGAACCTATTCCACACAGACCCCGATGAGTTCCTTGGAATATTCCATATACATGAACAAACAGATCACTGTATTTACGAACCAGCTTTCGTCCAGGATGATTATGGCAAAGAATGCTGAAAACAGTTCTTATGAAAATGAAAAAGATCTGGCAGAGGAAAGTTTAAAAGTTTTACAGGATACCTTGGACGAAGTCACAGTCACAAAACCTGCCAAAACAGCAGAGGATGATCGGGAAACGGCTATTGAAGCTATGCAGACTGCTGTGGATCATATGAAACAGTATGTGGATGCTTTAGATGATGAAAAAGATGTTAAAGCTTTCGCTGACACATTTCAGAATGATTTTAACGCCCTGTCAGGGCTTGCGAATCTTTATTATCAATAAAAGAGAAGAGGTGAAATTATATGGCAAAAGAAAATACAGTCTATCTTTATGGACGGGTACTTGTTCCTCCAAGCATCAGGATAGATACTGATGGGAATTATCTCAGCGGGAAGATTATCCTGCATACGGTAAGACGTTCCGCTGCATCAAAAGAACTTCTTTTACAAGGGGAACGGAGGTGGGATTACATTGCTGTCTTATCCAAGCATGCAAAACTGATCAAAGACCGTATGGCAGACTTGGAAGAAGGAGATATGGTCCAGGTCAAAGGGACTTTATGCACCTATGAAAAAATCAAACAGTTTATCTGTCCGCATTGTGGAGAAGTTATAAACCGTGACGGGGTCATTATTTATGTGGACCCCATCTTTGTCAAACGCTGTGAAATTGGGGTAAGCCAGGAAGAAGGGTACCGGTTGATTGAAGACAGTGAAGAAATCAGTAATCAAGTCAAGATCATGGGAACTTTATGCCGTGAACCACAGCTTTACGAGAATCCAAAGAATAAACAGATGGAATGCGATTTTCAGATCGCATCGAACAGGAACCGGCACATTTTAGAAGATAATCCGGAAAAAAGAACAGATTACCCTTGGGTCAAGGCTTACGGGAACCATGCAGTAGACTATTATGAAGCACTGCATGTGAATTCTACCGTTTATATTGACGGGGCGCTTCAGGCACGCTCTGTTAAGCGTGAATTTGTCTGCGAGAAATGCGGCGAAGTCTTCGAGGCTGTAGATAGTGCCATCGATATCATTCCTTACAATCTGGAATATCTTAAAGACTGCAGCCTTCCGGATTCTAACAGTGAAGAAGAATTTGAAGGAGGAGGGGACGAAAATGGCAAATAGCGGACTGCTGGCCAAGCGCCTTGCGAATGCAAATCATCCCCAGTCCAATCCTCCTGAGATACACACACAGGCAGAACCAAAGAGAACGGTATCTCAAAATATATCCAAGACAGAGGATCATGATATTCTGAATAAAAAAAATAAAACAGAAGAATCCTCGGTCATTTTTTCAGCACCGGAACCGGAAAAGACTGAGGCTCAGATTGAAATTGAAACATTAAAGAAACATCACGAAGAGCAGAAAAAAATGGAAAGGTGGAAACTTTCTACCCGCATCATCAACATTTTTCTGGTCGCTGCCTGCGTATATGTTCTGTTTCTCATTTACGGCGTTCTGGTAACAGATTACCAGTATTCAGATGATGGAACGATCAAACCACAGACATTAACTGTTTCTGAAATAAAAGACAAGAAAAATTTCGAGGAAATCTATTATCAATATCTGCACTGCCGGAACCTGTACGAAAAAGTCCTGCTTTTGGATTACCGTATGGGAAAGGGAGAAGAAGATCCGTTAACTTTGGCTCCGGAATATGAGTCCATGTTAGACGAAGTATCAGATCTTTCCATTAAGACTGATGCGTTGGAAGTTGATTCCCAGTACAGCCAGATCAAATCCCTGCTCCTGACTTGGATCAAAGATGATATTGCAGTATATCTCCAGAATATGTCTGCAGCCATCTCCAAGAATGATGCAGATACGGCTAATAATGCCCTGCAGGATAAAGAGCGGGTCTATTCAGATTTTTCCGTTATTACACAGAATATTGCAGCAACTGGAGAGAATATCAAGGGTGTGGATATCACAGATGTTAAAGAGTGGACTCCAGAAAATTATGTTGATGAGGAAATTAATGGAAAGTAGGTAATACCATGGCATCAAACAGTGATTATGAAATCTTATTAAATAAATATAATATTGCGATCGCAAAAGCCCAGGATCTTCAGGAACAGCTCCAGACCAAACAAAAACAATGGGAGAAACGGGATGCTGATTTTTCTGTCGTAGAAAAGGTTACAAGAGAGCTATGCGAAGATATCCTTGCGAAAGCGCCAAAAGAAATGGTACTTGGCAGAGATTATTCCTGGAGTTCAGTACCGATTGTTGAGCTTGTAAATAAATCCAAGGGCGTTTTAAAAACTTATGTAGAAAATCAAATTTCTTTTATGCGGAAGATCATGGACCAGTCAGAATGGAGACGGCAGGAAATTGAAAGTTTACAAGAACAGATATCCATCATGAAGACACAGCCGGGAACGCTTAATATCTCACAAGAAGATCTAAAAAAGCAGATTGAAGCAGAAAAAGTAAAAGAGAAAGCAGTTGCCACTATGCCAAAAAAGACAAAAGAACTTGTAAAAAATGGAAAAGCAGAAATTGTCATTGACGGTTATGATCAGATCGATCCTGATGAAGAAGACCTTTATGATGGGGTTGCAGAGGCAAATGCCAAAGTCCAGATCACTCCAAAATCTGTTCCAGTCACACAGAGCAGAAAACAGGCAGAACAAAAAAAGAAAAGGAAAGAAGAAAAGTCAAAAGCTCATATGATAGATCTGGCAGAATATGAAAAAAAACTGGATGAAGTCGGATGGAATCTGATCCGGCTTATGGGAAACACAGGCATATCCGTCTATAAAGATATAGAATCAGAGATGTTCAAAAAAGATCCATCTGTCACATCGAACAAACTCAGGTCCTGTATGGGAGTATTGACATCTATTGGAATCACTCATAGAGAGGAAGTGTCGAACCCGCTCCGTGGAAAAATGTACGTTTACCATTTAACTGATATGGGAGCAAGATTATATAAAGATAAATTTAATAAGATCCCGGTAACTTCTGAAATGGATATACTTACCGCAGAACACGATAACTGTGTCCATGGTTACGGTATCAAATTTATTGCTGATATGATGCGGGAGAGCAATGCTTATCAAAGCGTTTCTGACAGGAATCGTAAAAATCCTATCACTATTTCAGATGGTGTTTCATACGTCCCGGATATCATCTGTACAGATAAGAATGGACATAAGATTTATTTTGAATATGAGCTGGTGAATCATACACAGACTAATTTTAATGGAAAATGCAACAAGATGACTTCCGTTACCGATACATTGAATTTTATTGTTCCGAACCGTGAAGCCGTAGATAAACTTGGCGAAAAAGTAAAAAAATGGATTGAAAACAGAGGGAACGTTTCCTTAAAGCACATTACGGTGCGTGTTACCAGTGCTTATCAGATTAAAGATGTGGATCTAAGCCTCGATAAAAGCTGGAAGCTGGTGTTTAAACCCGGCAAACGGGATGAACCATATGTAAACTTCTGATCCACTCTGTTTCTTTTGACAACCTGCCGGATATTTTCGGCAGGTTTTTGTTTTACATCTGATTTACCATTCTAATATTAAGAAATGATTTTAGAAAGGATGTGGGGTCATGCTGAATTCTTTTCTTGCGTTCCATGTTAATGCTGTCAGTAATTTCGCTTACATGGTCACAAGCAATTTGTGGTTCCTTCTCCTGATCATAGGAGTGGTAGGGACCATCGCCTTAAATTTAAAAGAAGAGATCGATGTCTCTGTCAGAGAAGAGCAGAACATCATCTAAGACATTACAGAAAGAAGGTGGAACTATGCAGCAGGTGCAAAAACCTCTGACTTATAAACAGAACATGAGTAAAACAGAAGTCTTCCATGTTATCAAGGCAATCGGCATACCGCTTATGGTCTTTGGACTGGGACTTTTTACAATTTCAAATTTTGCAGCATTTGGAGCAAAACTGATCTGTCCATTATCAGGAGCCATGTGGCTGGTCGGGTTTATCGTTGCACTCTTCATGCCATCCCAGCGCAGAGAGACATTGAATCAGACCATGGTGATATGCAGTATTTATTTTTTAGCGCTCCTAGGACTTAAGATCCTGCTGGCAGTCGTATCTGGCGTCAGTTCTGAGATGATTGCGGCCAGTTACGACCAGGCAATCCCGACTTCTACCGGGAATGCGATTCCAGGATACCTGCAGAGCATGCTCTGGTTCGTTGCAGTCCTTTTACCAGTCGGCAATATTTCTATGCAAGTCAAACGTTTGTTCCAGTTCAAACATAACCAGTCCCTGCACAAGACTTTTGGACAAAAACGTGGAATCCGCAGTAATGGTAAGAGCAACAGCACGCTGACACAGTAAAAAAGAAAGGAGCGAATACAGGTGTTATCTTTATTTGACATAAAAAAAATATTAAGCCCAAGCAGAGATTATATGCCGGAAGATGACTTCCGTATCATCCAGAGCTGGGCGGAATATGACGATTCTTCTTCCAAGACACCGGAAGAGAGAAACTTAGATTATCTTTGTTATGAACTGGAAGTCATGAATCCGGATACCGGAGAACGGACACATTTTTATAAAGCGATCAAGATGGCCAGAGTCATTCGTCTGCCGGCAAATGCTAAACAATCTACAGCCTTTATGGATATGCAGGAGCAGGTCCTTGCCGGTGTACATGAGCAGAATTACAATCTGATCACGATCATTGCGAACATTATCCGTCCAGTGGCACTGGGGCTCTTATATCTGTACGGTGTACAGGGCGTTTCGGACAGCCTGGAAGAAGCAAAGGCAAAAGCTCATTCTGACTTCCTTGGATTCATAGGTATGATGCAGGGTACTTTCCGAGTTTTAGAGATGAAGAATGTAGAAGCACAGGAAACAGAGTGGTTACGTGAAAAAATGTACAATATGGATTATCTTACTGTTGTCCGCGGTATCCCAAAAGCAAATAAAGCAGGAGAGGATGCAGGAAACCGAGGAATGGGTGGAAACAATCTGAACCCGGATTCCCAGGGAACGTTGGAAGAAATGATCACTGGTATGGCTGATTATGAATACGTGATCGAAATCTTATCCACACCTGTCTACATGGATACTCTGATGGGTTGGCAGAGACGTTCACAGAAAGAAATGACTGACTGGTATGGACAGTTACAAGGAACGAAATCCTTAAGCCTGAATTTATCTATCCCAATGATGTATATGGCAAATGCAAGCCAGAGCCAGGGATGGAGCAAGGCATATACAGACGCCAGCACGGTCAGCTATTCCCAAGGCGAGAATTTCTCGACTTCCCAGGGACAGTCAGTCGGGGAATCTTTATCCAGAAGTTTCGGACAGTCCGTAGGACATACTGAGGGACAGTCCCTTACCAATTCCGTTTCCCAGGGAATCACCCACAGCCAGGGTGTCAGTTTTGGGGAATCCTTCGGGCAGAGCCACGGATTCAACACCGGGCAGAGCCAGGGAATCAGTAATGGGATTAGCCAGGGCGCCAGTGCCGGTGTATCGAATGGGATCAGTGCAAATACCGGACAGAGTTTATCCCAGGGGGTAAATTCCTCCCAGTCTTTCGGACATAGCGAGGGAAGCAGTTACAATCTTTCTCACGGGCAGAATGTCTCTCAAAGCCACAATGTTTCCCAGAGCCAGAATATTGGATACAATCAGTCAGAATCTGTCAATATGGGAAATTCTGCAAGTTACGGTCAATCATCAGGACAGTCCATGAGCAAGGGTTACAACAGTAGTTACAACTCCGGGAATTCTTTCGGGGCAAGTAACAGTACCAATGTAGGACAGAGCCACGGGAACAGCTTTGGACACTCACAATCAAAAGGGTATTCTGGTGGAGTAAATGGAGGAGTTTCTTTAGGTCTTAATCTATCTGGTAACAGGTCAAATAGCGGAAGTGCTGGCATTAATGTGGGTGAATCAAATTCCCAATCTGTTAGTTCGGGTTCCGGACAGAGTTGGGGAACCAGTTTCGGGCAGTCCTTTGGCGCATCTGCTTCTTCCGGTGCGACATTCGGACAGAGTGTCAGCCAGGGTGAAAGTATCGGCTATGGACAGTCCCACGGTATGAGCCAGAGCTTCGGAGCATCGGAAAGTTATGGAACCAGTGTTGGAGAAAGCCTATCACAGGGATGGGGCGTTAACCAGTCTGACAGCGTTTCCAAGAGTTTTGGAAATTCCGTTTCTATGGGACAGACACAGAGTCTGGGACAATCCTATGGCACATCCCAGTCCCAGAATATCGGTCAGAATTTTGGTACCAGTGCTTCGGAAAATATTGGGGAAAATTACGGACTCAGTGCTTCAAGAAATGTCGGACAAAGCGAAAGTGTTTCTGAATCACAGACATTAGGACAATCCCTCGGACAATCCGTCAGCAATTCCATGACACAGTCTGCATCTACCGGATATGGACAAAATGTCGGAAGGACAGAAAGCGTATCCAATGGGAACAGCTATACGACCAGTAATGGACAGAGCCGTGGCAGCAGTAACGGTTCATCCGGGACTTCGACACTTGGAACCAGCAGTTCTATGGGACTTGGGCCGTCCATCGGTTACAGTAAATCTTACCAGTGGTTAGATCAGGGAGTAAAAGACCTTCTGGAGCTGCTGGAATACCAGAATGAACGGATCAAAAAGGCACTTCGGGGCCAGGGGGCATTTTACACCTATGTCTATATTGCCTGCCCGTCTTTAGATGCATTGTCAACCGCACAGGCTGTTGCAAAATCTACCTGGCAGAATGAATATGCTATGATTCAGCCGATCCAGATCCTGGACCTGACAGAGCATGAACAGAAACATCTGCTATACCATTTTGCGGCATTTTCCGCAGATGTGACAAAGGAAGATGTCTACGGAGTAGAAGAATATAAATATTGTACTGTTTTACTGCCGGAAGAATATGTGGCTTATACACATCTTCCAAGAATCTCGGAAGGAGGCGTATTCAGTATCATACAGGACATTCCAAAATTCAGCGTGCCGTCCATGCTGAAGGGCGAAATTTATATGGGTACGATTCTGAACCCGGAACGCTTTACATTCAAGAATGGATACCGCACTCAGTTCGACTACCGGATTGATGAGGCCGGACTGATGCACGGATTCTTTACCGGTGCGTCCCGTTCCGGAAAAACGGTAGCAGCTATGAGATTCATTGCAGAACTGTCAAAAGTCCGTAGAAAAAAGACAGGAAAGCGATTAAGAATTGTTGCCATGGATCCAAAACAGGACTGGAGGACGTTAGGAAGATATGTGGAACCGGAACGGTTCAACTTCTATTCACTTGGTAATGTAAACTTCCGTCCGGTCAAGATCAATCCTTGGAAAATCCCGAAAGGCGTATGGCCGCAGACCTGGATCGACGGTGTCATTGACATCTACTGCCGTGCTTATGGACTTTTAGAGCGAGGCAAACAGATGCTCGGTGATGTAATCTATGAGATTTACGATGAATGCGGGGTCATGGAAGCATGCAACAAGGACAACTGGAAAGAGACCGTCCCGGATCTGTCAAAGGGAGTTAACTTTGATTCTATCTACAAACGTATGTTCGACAAAAAGGCATCCCTGGAAGATCCAAATAACAAAGGCGGACGTGCAGGAAATGATACCCGTGATGCTTATGCGAGACTTCTGGACAGACTTTCCTGCTTCAGCCGTGAGTATTCCGTAGAACACAGGCTTTATGGAACATCAGACGGAATTGGAATTGATGACCTGATCGGGGATGATGACATCACAGTACTGGAATCAAAAGGACTTGAAAATACGTTCAAGAACTTCATCTTTGGTGTGATCACTTCTGGATTTTATAAATTTGCCCTTGCACATGAAGGCGGCTATCTGGCTGATGACCAGTATGAGACCGTTCTTGTTATTGAGGAAGCAAATGAGGTATTGACCGGGAATGATGCTGCCGGAACCGGTGGCGGGGAAAGCTTTGGAATGAGCGGGCAATCCGAATTTGAACAGATCCTGGATCAGAGTGCAGGATACGGACTTTTTATTTTTGCTATTACACAGAAAATTGCAGATATGCCTTCTTCTATTATTGCGAACTCTGGACTTGTTTTTGCAGGTAAATTGAAACGTCCAGATGATATCAATGTTGTTGTCCGTGCGGTCGCAAGAGAAGAGCGTATTGATGACAGGGATCTGGTGAAATGGTTTCCTCGAAGCCCAACAGGATGGTTCGTATGCCAGAGTTCCAGAACATTTGATTTTAAAGATGCAGAGCCGATTTTAGTCCAGATCAGCCGGTTGAATATTAATCCGCCATCAAATCTGGAACTGGATGAAATCATGATCCAGAAAGAAGCAGCAAAACATCTTAAAACAATGGCATCTTAATAATTTACAGCAGCTCGTATATTGGGCTGCTGTTTCTGCGTAAATACGTTCCTCTGATTCATCATTCTAATAGTGTACGAAAGAATATACGGGGAGGGAATTATGCTGAATATAAACCAAATATACAACGAAGATTGCCTATCTGGTATGAAAAAACTCCCGGATGGTTCCATTGATTTTATATTTTCTGACCTTCCATATGGAATCACAAATAATTCTTGGGATATTCCTATTCCATTAGATACGATATGGAAAGAATTTGAAAGGATCATCAAAGACAATGGCTGTATTGCATTGTGGTCGCAATCTCCATTTGACAAGACACTCGCCTGTAGCAATCTCCAATTATACCGATATGAATGGATCATTGAGAAAACAAAAGCCACAGGACATCTGAATGCAAAAAAGATGCCAATGAAAGCACACGAAAATATCTTGATCTTTTATAAAAAACTTCCGGTATATCATCCCCAGATGACGAATGGACATTCCCCAGTTCATTCCTATGCAAAACACACAACGGACGGAAGTAATTATGGAAAAACAAAGATTGGAATTTCAGGAGGCGGCAGCACACAAAGATATCCCAGAGATGTCCTGAAATTTTCTTGGGATACACAAAAGAGCAAAATCCACAGTACACAGAAGCCGATTGCAGCATGTGAATATTTCATCCGCACTTATACAAATCCGGGAGACATCGTGCTGGATCCATGCGCAGGAAGCGCAACAACTGCCGTGTCCGCAATTAATACCAATCGGAATTTTATTTGTTTTGAGAAAGATAAGGAAATATATAGCAAAGCAAAGGAAAGGATTCTCAAAGCTCAAAATAATATATAACAAAAGACTGCAGAGTAATCGGCAGTTTTTTTTGTCCGAAAAACAGATTATGATTGCCTGTTTTTCCATACTATTATTGACCGACAAAATAATGAAAGTGAGGCGAAATCGTTTGTGAATGCAAAAAATAAGAAAATCATTATGATCCTATTGACTGCTCTGGTCATTGCCGTGATCGGTGGAATTGCCCTTTACATGTACCTGGTCCCTCAGAAAACCACGGTATATGTATTTAATGATAATTATCAGGCAGGTACCGCACTGACAGAAAAGATGCTGACCCCTGTACAAGCAGATTCCAAGATCGTAGTTGCAGGCAAAAATTCCAATACATCCTCTCGATTCGTTACCGGCGCAGACATCAAGGCTGTGTTAAATTCCGGGGATTCTCTGAGAATGGATGTAGCAGAAGGTATGCCGCTGACTTTATCGATTCTGTCAGTTACGGGAGGCTCTTCTGTTGAAATGAACATGGATCCGGCAAAAATCGCTGTTACAGTTCCAGTCACAAGCATTACAGGTGTAACAAAGGACTTAAAAGAAGGCTCCAGAGTCAACATTTACACCACTGGTGGAGATGCCAACGGAACGACACTTCTGTTCCAGAACATGCGAGTTCTGTCTGTAGAGAAAGACAGTAATGGTGAACTTTCCAGTGCAACCATTGAGGTAAGCACAGATGAATCATTGAAACTTGTTTATGCAGCTAACACAAGCTCCATTTACTTTGGACTTGTTGATAGCAGCGGTTATGAGTATACCGAAGAAAAAACACCAAGTTATGCTCCGGCAACAACACAGGAAAATCAGTAAACCAAAAACAGCCATACTGCAAATACAGGAATATTTCCTATTCTGCAATATGGCTGTATCAAAAAAAGAAGGAGAAACACAGACATGAAAAAAATATTATTACTTGATACGAACCAGGCATTCACATCAGATGTAGAGAGCCGCCTTATTTTAGACAGCATCGATGATGCAGACATTATTATCGGTACGAATTTCGATAATGTATCGATTGATATCGAAAAGTATAAACCTACGGAATTGGTTTTGAATACAGCATTACTTTCTGCCCGTCCGGATTGGAAGATTGGGATACCGGTCAGATGTTATGCAAGATCAGCAGAGGGAATCTCCGAAGCGAACGAAAAAGATATTCCATGTTACGGAATCATAAAAACAGCAAAAGACCTCCTTTCATCCATTGAATCCGAAAAATTTGTTGAAGTCGTATCTGAAAGATCAGCAGCACCAAAGAAACAAGATGATCATGTCCAAAAAACAATTTCAGACACATTAAAACCTTCACAGACACCGGATCCACAGATGAATGCTACCGAAACTCAGTCTTCTCCAGAAAAACAGCCAGGTGTACAGAATCAATCAGGAGCTGAAATACCAATGTCAAGAATGACCATGGAACAGATGCAGGCAATGATGATGCAGATGTTCCAGCAGATGCAGAATCAAGGGAATTCGGGCACTGCTACACAAGAAGGGCAGACTACACTGCTCCAGCCTGATATGCAGAATCAGCCATGGAGAACAAATGAAATGAAGGAACAGCAGATGTTCCAGGTGGCTCATCCTATTCCAGAGTCTGATCCAGCTTCGACAGTAAAACCGGATGATGTTCTTGGTGCGCATTCTGAACACAAAAATATCAAAGAAAAATTAGAGGAGTCCAGACGTAAGAAAGAAGAGGAAGAAAGGGAACGTACAGAAGCAATCCGCAAAAAGCAAGAAGCAGAAGCCAATGCAGCAGTCGAAAACGATCTTGGAAATGTCAGGAAACCGGCAAAGGTCATTACAGTCTATTCTGCCAAGGGCGGTGTTGGTAAAACAACCCTTTCCTGTGAACTGGCGACATTCCTGGCACTGACCTCTCATGGCAGGGGAAAATTCAGGGTGTGTATTGCGGACTTTAACATCGATTTCGGTGATGTCCTGAACACATTGAGCTACAGTGCAGAAAAAGCTTGCATGTCCTACTGGGCCGCTGATATCCAATCTCAGCTCGATCTTGGAAAGAGGCCGGAAGAAATCACCTATACAGAAGACCAGATATCTGTCTATCTGCAGCAGAATGAAAAAGACGGATTATTTGCCCTGCTCGCACCATTTACGAATGAGGATAGTATGGAGATTACAGAAGATCAGATCGAAATCATGTTGGACAATCTGATCAAGAATGGCGGTTTTGATTTTGTCGTATGTGATACTGGAAATAATACAAGGGATTCCTCCATCATTTCCCTGGAAAAAGCGGACGAAGTACTGCTCGTCATGACACAGGATGTAAACACTGCCAACTGCAACAATGGGTTCTTATCTACCATGAGCAAAATCGGGTTTGATCTGAACAAGATCCGTCTGGTCATTAACAAGGCACAGCCAGCAAAAATGGTTGCTATTTCTACGGACGAACTGGTGGAAGCATTTATCAATCCGTTGACAAACGACCAGTATCCATGTGTTGGAAAAATTAAATATGACAATGAGGTCAAGCATATGAATAATCTTGGCAAACCTTTAGTCTACAACTCATCCTCTGATTTTACAAAATCCATTGGGGCTATTGCAAGCGAGGTGATTGGAGAGGAATTTACGCTTGGCGTGCCGGAGAAAAGGGGATTGTTTGGGAGATTATTTGGGAAGAAAAAGAAATAGGAGCAAATATTAATGCAAAATATTATTGTAAATATATAGAATTTATTTTCAATAAAAGGAGAAGATTGCGTATTATGCAAGAAAATACGAGAAATCACAAAATCATTGCCAGCTTAGACATATATGATTACATCATAATAACCTTTTTCGTTGCGTTATTTGCTTTAGTATTCATACGAAATTATCAATTAAAAGATGCTAAACTGCCATGTATATTCGCGCTTCAAACAGAAAAATTAGAGCAAATGCAAGAGGGAGAACCTGTAAAAATACGAGGAAAATTAGTGGCATACAAAGATCAATTGCAATATGAACATTTAGATCCTAGTACATATACCTATGTTTTAACCTGCGAAGCTGTGGATTATGATAAATCTGGAACGAAAATTTCTTATGGAAAATACAAACATAAAGCTCTGATTAATAACGGTGATGACCGGTTGTCCTCTGAAAAGTTTACAATAGATAAAAATCAGGAAAGTGGTTTTCTTAATTTGACGTTCTCTTTACCCGAATCCCTGACCTACCTCTATGCAATTCACTGTACCGTATATGACGAAGAAGGAAACGCGGTTGTAACGACTTATCTTAATCCGCCATATGGAGCATAATTAACGCGGTGTGGGCGTTGGTTAAGAGAGAGGATTTTCCCTCTCTCTTTTTTCTTGTCCACAATTCCTTAACTCTTCCGTGATTTTCCATTCTATTAATAGAGTAAAAAATCAAAATAGGAGGAATCTGCTATGTCACTATTAAAAGACAAATTAAGAACAGACGCAACCATAAAAAATGCAATCACAGAAAAAGTGGAATCAGAATATATCAAACCGACAGAGCAGGAGCAGAAGACCGCGGCAGACGTGATCCGTACCATATCTGAACAGTTTGCAGATGAACTGATCGAAAAGGATATAGATGATGTACAGGACGATATTGTAAAAGCAGTCCAGGATCAATGCCAAAACTTAGACCTCTCTTTCGAAGAGCAGAAAAGAATCGAAAAAACAGTTCTCTTGACTGCACTCGGAAATGGTCCAATAGAAGAGTATCTGCAGGATCCGGAAGTCACGGAAATCGTTGTACAGAGATACGATAACATTGTCATTGAGAAAAAAGGCCGTACACAGAATGTAGAAGCAAGTTTCAACAATGAACAGCACCTGGAGACGATCATTAAAAGAATCGTGCAGCGAGTCGGCAGACAGATTAATAAAACGACACCAATCGTGGATGCCAGACTGAAAGACGGATCCCGTGTCAATGCCACGATTCCCCCAGTCTCCCCGGATGGAGCTACGCTTACCATACGAAAATTTAACCAGAAAGCTTTAAGCGGAAAGGATTATCTGAATTTTGATTCCCTTGACCGTTCCATGCTTTATTTCCTGGAACGCTGTGTCAGAGGAAAGATCAATATCTTTGTATCGGGCGGAACAGGGACTGGAAAGACTACGCTCTTAAATATGCTTTCCCAGTATATCCCAAACGATGAACTGATCATTACCATTGAAGACACACTGGAACTGAAGCTTCAGCAAAGCAATATCCGGCGTATGGAGGTCCGGTTATCTACGTCCAGTGAAATGATGCAGGTAGACCAGAAAATGCTCGTAAAAGCAGCTTTAAGACAGCGTCCGGACCGTATTATTCTTGGTGAGACCCGTGACGGTTCCATTGTAGATCTTATCTCCGCCATGAGTACCGGGCATGAGGGTTCTATGAGTACCATCCATGCCAACAGCCCGCAGAACATGGTGGATGTCCGTATCCCTATCCTGTATTCCATGAATGAAGATACAAACTTTTCAGAAAAATCAGTGGCTCTCCAGATTGCAGAAGCACTGCAGCTCATCGTACAGATCAGCAGATTCCCGGATGGAAGCCGTAAGATTACGCATATTTCGTATGTGGACGGGTTGACTCAGAATGACAAGGTCAATGTCCGGGATATTTTCATCTATAACCGAAAAACTAAGAGCTTCCAATATACTGGATACTACCCGAAGGCTCTGATCCGGTCTGTCCGAGAAAAAGGACTGGATTTCGATGACTCCATTTTCCAGAAACAAAAAGATTCAACTGCTCCGGTCAGACAGCCGGTATCGAAAGGAGAGTAGGACATGAGCGGAATACACATTATTATTTTATTTATACTTTCAGTGCTATTGGTCGGATTGTTCTTTGCTATGAAAGTCCATTTCAAAAACAGCGTCGTTGACAGTGAACCGGATTTTATTACAGACATAAATGATAAGCTGGATAGACATATCAGGAAAATGGATGTGGGATTTAAAAAGGAATGGTATCTGGCAACACTGATGATTGCTCCGCTAATCTTAGGTGTTTTAATGTTCATTGGTTCCGGAAGTGGACCGATGTCTGTAATAATCGGATGTCTTGGTTTTTTAATACCAGAGCTGGTCATGCTTACTATGAAACAGGAAAAACAAAAAAAATTTGAGGAACGCTATGCAAAATCATTGGAACAGCTTGGATCTTCTTTAAGAGCAGGTATGAGTATCGCTCAGGCAGTAGAAGATGTCGCAAATTGTAAATTCGTACATGAATCCATGCGGAAAAAGTATGCAAAGATTAGTTCAGACCTGCAGATGGGTCTGACTGTTGCCGAAGCTTTTCACCGGTTCGAAGCCGGGACAGGAAGCAAAGATGCAAAAGACCTTGCTGTTGCCATTGACGTACAGGATAACGTCGGCGGGCATGAGGCAGATGTTATTAAGGAAGTTGCAGACAATATTTATGGACGTATGATGTTGAGGCGTGAAATTAAGAGCCTGTTTGCATCGACTAGCGCTATGTGCTGGATCATGGATTTTATCTGCCCGATCGTAACCGTTGGGTTCACATTGATGAATGCGGATTTTATGTCACTGTATTTCTCGAATCCGTTATATACAGTTGTTTTTATTATCCTTGTTGCCATGATGGTGATCGGTTCCTTTATTAACCATAAAACCATTGCAAGAATTAAGAAAGGAGCATAAACATATGCAGAAGCAGGCGTTATTTATTTCTTTATGCATGGGAGCAGCCATACTGATCTTTATCATTTTCCTTACAGCTATGCAGTATTCCAAATCAAATAAGCATTCTGTTTATGGAAAGAATAACCCGGATGATTGGCTGTTTCATAACTTTTATTTAAAAGTATACAGTGCGTTTTTCGGTATAAAAGAACCGGAAGATGTGGCAATTAAGCTGGGAATCAATATTGAAAAATATTATAAGAACTGTCAGCTTACCAGGACTAGACCAAATGCAAAGAGACTGATCGTAAATACAATTTATGGTTTTGCTGCTTTTCTTGTTTCTATCCTGTTAAGTCTTTTAGTGTCTCCGGTTTTTGCAGCTCTAGGTGTATTCCTATTCTTTTACCTGGTTTTTTTTGAACAACAGAGGCTGAACAGTAAGGCAGAAGAGATGAAGGAACAGGTTGCAGCAGAACTGCCAAGATTTCTTGATATCCTACAGACAGAACTGATCGTCGGGTTGCCGATCGAGACATCTATTTACATTATTTGTGAGAAGTTCGACAGTCTTATCTCCAGGGAGTTTCTAGAGGCATTGAATGAGATGGAACTCGGAATCAGCGGCTGGCAGCAGGCACTGGAAAAAGTCGCTGCAAAGTACGACATTGAGACTTTGAGCGACTTTGTACTGGATGTTTCTACCTCATACATGAAAGGTGTATCAATTACAGATTCCGTAGTAAGAAAGACAAAAGAAGTCAAGGAAACACATTTATTAAACATCAAGGAACGGGCAGGGAAAGCTACAAATACCATGCTTATTCCAATGGCAATTTTTCAGTTCATTCCACTGTTCGTCCTTATCATGTTCCCAACTATGATCCAGATCTTTAACGCTTTTTAGGAGGATTTTTTATGTACATCAGATGTATTTTATGTTTATTCTTTTTATTCTTTGCAGTAGTCGAGGATGTACAGTACCGGCGCATTCCAAATGAGGTTGTTCTGTGCGGGGCAGCGGCAGGATTCCTGACATGCGGTTCTTTGTATACATTTTTATGGCGAATCCTTGCGCTGCTGTTCCTATTCTGTCTAGGATATTTTCGAATTATGGGAATGGGCGACCTGAAATTATGGATGATGATTACGATATTTACAGGGCTGCGGAACAGCTGTTTTATCATGGTATTTGCCGCAATCTTTTTATGCATTTATGCATTCTTCAAGAATAGGGATGAAGCCATGCTTATTTTTAAACATATACAGACTTCATTCCTTACAGGAAAAAAGCCAATTCTGATGGAACAGTCAGGGTATGCTTTTTCTCCGTTCATGCTCGCAGCAACTGTATTTTTTTATCTGGCTGTTTTCCTATAAGTGGAAGGAGGTGTGTCCTATGCGAAAAAAACTACGCAGGGGCGGAGGAGAGTTTATCGGCTTTGCTATCGGTATGCTCGGTCTTTGCACCATGATCCTTATGTTGCTGGGCGTATTTCAATTATGTATGGCTTCATCACAATTAGAAAATGCAGCAAACTTGATATCCAGAGATATTGTTAGCGAAGAATCCCTGGATGACGCCAGAGCAAAAGCCCAGACCGATGCTGAAAATCTCCTGGGTGGATACCAGGCGATCGATTCAGGCAGTATTAATACAGAAGTTGAGTATGCGCCTGGGTCTGACCGGGAATGGAAGAAAGGAAATTATATAAAACTATTTATCACCGTGAAGCTGAATTGCAGAAATCCAATTGTATCAGGCAATAAAACAGTTTCAGCATTAGTCATGATAGAAAGGGATGGTTAGGAGACCATCTTTGATCTTCTTTTTCCCATACTAATATTTAGAAAGGAGAGATCATTTATGCAGAAATGGAAAAAAGGTTCCGGTGTACTCCTATACGGAACTTTCGTCATGTTCCTTGCTATGACTATGTGCCTGTTCTTTATCCAGACTTTTTATCTCCAGCAGAAACATCAGGATGCTCAGACCGCAGCTGATTCCATTGCAGATGCAACGGCAGTCTATGCAGCCACGCAGAGTTCTGATTATGATGACGTTACTGCTCATGCCGGAGAAGTCCAGCAAAAGGTGGCAGAACAGACGGGGGTAACGACTACGGACTTACAAATCGACCGGGACAAACTGGAAAATGACAGCCAGGTTGCGGTCAGCTTAGGGCTGCCTGGGACTTATCAAAGCGGAATTGCAATTGGGCGTAATTTCGGACAGACCTCCAGTTTCATGGCAAGAGCTGGGGCTGTTACGGAATTTACAGGATTCGGAACAGATTATGTCCGTTGGATGATCAGTATTGCGAATGATCCGAGTGTCGGCTATTCACAGTTTCATAGAGACATGAATCCGGATGTGGACTGCTCTTCGTTTGTATATTATGCATTGACATATGCAGGGTACGATGTTGGTTCTATCGCTTTTAGTACCAGTACTATGGATTTATATTTGACAAGGGCCGGTTTCCAAAGATTACCTTACAATTCATCCAATCTTAGAGAAGGAGACATACTTTGGCGTGCTGGACATACAGAAGTCTATATTGGGAATGGTCAAACTGTAGGAGCGCATTCTGATGAAAATGGTGGTACAGCAGGAACTCAGCCTGGTGATCAGACCGGTCGTGAAGTTTCCGTGGGAAATAACTGGGGAAGTTGGACTTACATATATAGAAAATAACATAAAAAAAAGCAGCCATTATGACTGCTTTTTATTTACTATTATTATTTTTCAAGCTCTGTAAATGAAACATTCTCAAAATGAAAATTATTAGAGGCACCTCCGTTATAAATTACATTACAGGTTCCTAAACCGTAATAACAAGCATAGTCTTCATTAAAGAATAAGCCAGTACCGTCTTGAATCATAAAAGGAAAGTCTAAAGTTATTTTATTGCCAGAAATCTTATATTCTAATCCTCTATACTTTTCTGAAATCTTTCGTATTTTGAATGGTCAGGTTTGTCCTTTTTTATTTTATTTCCGCAGTAAATACAGAATTTTGCCTCATCCTGAATTTCATTTCCACACTTTGAACAATACATGATTATCCTGCTAATTATAATAATTATTTGCATTTATAGTGGCTGTGCCTGGAAGTGTAGTTTCAAAATGATAACACAGCTCATTCATATCCATTAATATCATCCAATAGATATTAAAAGCTTTGATATCATAATCATTCTGCTCTGTTAATGAAGCTATGCACGCAATGGAATCTCCGCCTTGATCAAATGTAATATATTCTTTCCCATCTTGCCATAATAATGAACTTAAATCGTATTGAGGAAACCCGTATCCCCAATCCTCATAAGCTTCTAAAAATTTATTTCCTTTGACAAAGCTAAAAATGGAATAGGGTTCTTCATTATATATCTGTTTTGTATATCCTATTGTAGCAGTATCAGTAGTTTTTATATTCAGATAATTATCATAATAATGAGGATATGAAAAGGTGTAATCAGCCGTTTCATATTTTTCTGGGTCTTTCCAATTTACAAAATTAACAATATAAGAATCATTTTCAACAGAAGCTCTGTCCATTCCCCAATAGGTGTAGATATCTTTTGACATATATTGGTAATAGATTTCACAGAATATTTTTCCTTCCTCATGCAAATTGAAATCTGTCATTCCGTTGTCTTCTGAAACAGTCATTGTGCCAGTGTTGGAGTAAGAATAGAATTCAACCGGGCTGTTAGCTGTCTGAGATCCTGATATTCTGACTGCAATTTGCTCATCCATCACATACAAATACAAGGAACAACTGCAGGCAGTCTCAGGGGTCTTCTCTAAACCGGTGTTAATTGTAATCTGTTGTTCCGCAGAAACCTTCCAACAATTATTAGCATATTCATATACCCTTATAACTGGAGAAGCCACAAATCCGGTATCATCATTTTCGATAGAAACAATTTCATATTGTCCATCCTTGTCCATGTCTAAAACAGCTGTTTCGATACAGCCGGTTTTTACAGAAGGCTCATCTTCATAATAATATAACTGATCACCGATATATTCTTTGCCGATTATCTCAGCTAAATCTTTTGATGATGTTGGCAAACTGTCCGATCTTATGGATGTGGCATTCGCATTATTATTTTGTGTTTTATCAGGAGCCGGTTCTTCTTTCATATGATGATAATAGAACACTCCTAATATACATACTGCTATTATTGCAACTGATGCAATGCCGATCACAACTTTTCCTACAACAGTTGAAATAAAACTTTTCTTTACAGTATTTCCAGCTGCATTCTGTGCCGTATTTGATTCATTTCCTGCATGTGGGAATGCCTTGCTGTTAACACTATTATCCTGCATTTGTCCGGCAGGCTGCGTCCCAATGTCTGATGTGCTGGATGCAGTTTGTCCCGAGTTTTGTGGAACAGCCTGTTTTGCATCTTCCAGACTTTGAGATGTGGTTTCATTCAGTTTGTTGCCAACCTGTCCGGAAATACTCCCTCCAGAAGCTGCATTTGCAATTATATGGACTTGTTTCATAATTTGCTCAAACAGGACTGTATTTCCCATTGACGGGGTAGCAGAAGCTGCATTCTGGTCGAACTGAGCCATGAGCCATACAAAGAATGTGAATGGAGCCATGCTGTAAAGTTTGATACCCTGTTTTTCTAAGTCCTCGACTTTTGTTTTGATTTTCTTTTTTGCATAATTTACATTACTTTTTACCGTACCACTCGACATGCCGAGTATTTCTGCAATTTCATCTGTTTTATATTCATCCATCCATAAAAGAATGCAGTTCTTTTGAGCTTCTGGAAGTTCTCCGATGATATCCTGCAGGATATCAGAAACTTCGTTTTGAGTGATCTGTGCTTCCGGATTAAAATCTGTTGCATAATCCTCTTTATAAAAATCTTTTACGTCATTATCATCAGCTGTTGATTCTGATACTTTTTCTTCTTGTGTTTCATATTTATATTTTCGATAATGATCCGCAGTCGTATTCAGAACAATCCGTTTTCCCCAGGAAAAGAAAGCTTCCGGATTCTGAAGTTTTTTCTCCATGATATCTTTAAAAATGCGCCGGTACGATTCCTGCAGGATATCGTCCACAGCATCCTTGTTCTTGCTCTGCAAGTAAATGTAATACCGATAAGGCTGATTCGTTTTCGCCCATAGTGTCGTAAAAGCCTCCTCGTCACCTTGTTCTGCACGTAATACCACTGGTGCATAATCAAATCTTTCGTATTTTGAATGGTCAGGTGTGTTCTTTTTTATTTTATTTCCACAGTAGATGCAGAATTTTGCATCATTATGAATCTCCTTCCCACACTTAGAACAGTACATGGTTATCCTCCTTGTAAATGTAAATGGTATATTCTTAATTCCAATATTAACACCATTTTACATCTTGTTCCATCCGTTTTTTGTTTGATGCGTAATTTACCATACTATATATGAAATCAAAATGATAATTTTTACATAAAGGAGGCGGGCAAAATGCATCTGAAAGCTTTTACAAAAAAAGCAAGAGAGTACGCAAAAGATTTTGTTCAGGACGAATCAGGTATGGAATTACTACAGCTTGCGATTGCAGTTGTTATCACATGTGGACTGATTGGGGCTGTTGTTGGCATTCAGTCTGTTATAAAAAATGGACTAAATGATTCAGCAGATACGGTTACATCAGGCTTTAACGAAGCATTAGGCAGAGGCAACTCTGGAGGAGGCTCAACAGGTCCGTAAAACAATTCGTTTGCTGCTATTGCATCTGGAGCATATTTTGCCCCAGGTGCAATTTTTCTCAAAAAGAAAGAGGTGATCACATTGAAATATAAAAAATGTCAGGCGTTATGTGTTCTGACTGCAACACTAATGCTTTGTACACAGCCATTGCAGGTATTGGCAGATGAACAGACTGGAAATACTGATGTTAATCAAGATGTTACAATGCAAGTTCCTGGACAAGCCGGAACCCAGTCCAATGGAAATACCACGAATAATACCAATTCTACTTCCGGTGAATCCAGCAACAGTACTTCCGGAAGCGTGAATAACCATTATCAGCCGACCGCAGCAGAATCTGGGGCCTATAATGAAAAAAGTTCGGTCAATAATATCCTAAAAGGCTACATTGATCAAATTAAAAACGATAGAAATTTTAATACAGCAGGAATACAGTTCGATAACACGGGACTGTTTAGTTACTGTCTCTTATACACATCTCCGAGCCCAC
>ENA-OUQM01000562-OUQM01000562.1-human-gut-metagenome-genome-assembly--contig:-NODE-562-length-24058-cov-14.959880_pt1 | contig 24058 bp, 19 predicted proteins | sample MGYA00237949_ERZ548830 | MGnify/ENA primary metagenome ERZ548830 (study PRJEB26490, sample SAMN05194706) | human gut metagenome | biome: terrestrial biome; feature: human-associated habitat; material...
AGGTTTATGTTGATTTTATAACAGAGAAACTGAAAAAACTGCTCTCCATCGACAGTCCGACCGGCTACACGAAAGATGCCGTTGCATGGCTGAAAGCAGAGTACGAAGCAATGGGCTATGCGCCGGTGATCACCACAAAGGGCGGTCTTCTCGTGCAGCTCGCCAAAGGCTGCGAAGGAAACGGCGGTGTCCTTGTGGAGACACACACCGATACGCTCGGCGGCATGGTAGCGGAAGTGAAAGCAAACGGTCGTCTTCGCCTCACCGCACTTGGCGGCATGAATCCAAACAATGCGGAGGCCGAGAACTGCGTTATCATCACAAGAGACGGAAAACGGTACGAAGGTTGCTTCCAGATGAATAACCCGTCGATTCATGTGAACGGTTCCTACGACCAGCAGGACCGCACCTATGACAATATGGAAGTGGTTCTGGACGAAATGGTATTTTCGAAAGAAGAGACAAAAGCGCTCGGCATCGAGACCGGCGATATCGTCTGCTTTGAGACGAGAACCCGCATCACCGAAAAGGGATACATCAAGAGCCGTTTCCTCGATGATAAACTGAGCGTTGCCATCCTGCTCGGCTATGCGAAGTATTTAAAAGAAGAAAACGTAACACCGTCCCGCCCGGTTTATCAGCATATCACCGTATATGAGGAGGTCGGCCACGGCGGATCTGCTTCTGTTCCGGAGGGTGTAACCGATATCCTTTCTGTTGATATGGGATGCGTCGGCGATGGACTGGAGTGTAAGGAACACCAGGTATCCATCTGTGTCAAAGACAGCGGCGGCCCTTACAGCTACGATTTTACTGGTGAGCTAATTGCAGCAGCAAAAGCAAACGGAATCGACTATGCAGCCGATGTTTACCCGCACTATGGCTCTGACGTAGAGGCAACGCTCCGCGGCGGTGCAGATGCACGCCACGCCCTGATCGGCGCAGGTGTGTACGCATCCCATGGATATGAAAGAAGCCATGTGGACGGTGTGAAGAATACGCTGGAACTGCTTGCGGCGTATCTGGACAAATAAAAAATAAGAACAAGTGAGAGAATTGCATGAGAAAATTAGCATTGCCAGAAGAAGTGCTGCTCCAGATTGAGCAGCCTGCGCGATACATTGGAAATGAATTCAACAGTGTCGTAAAAGACAAAGAAAAAGTAGCCTTACGCGGCGCTTTCCTGTTCCCGGATGTGTATGAGATCGGTATGTCGCACCTTGGCATCCAGATTCTGTACGATATGTTTAACAAACGTGAGGACATGTGGTGTGAGCGTGTCTATTCCCCATGGCCGGATCTGGACCGCGTGATGCGGGAACAGAACATTCCTCTTTTTGGACTGGAATCCCAGGAGCCGGTGAAAAACGAAGATTTTCTGTTTATCACCCTGCAGTATGAAATGTGTTATACCAATGTTCTGCAGGCACTTGACCTCGCAGGTATTCCGCTGCATGCAGTGGAACGTACCGAAGAAGATCCGATTGTCATTGGAGGCGGCCCGTGTACGTACAATCCGGAACCAATCGCCCCGTTCTTCGATCTGTTTTACATCGGAGAGGGAGAGGTTGTGTACGATCAGCTTTTTGACACGTATCTGGAAAATAAAAAGAACGGTGGAACCCGTCTGGACTTTCTGAAAAAGGCATGCCGAATTCCGGGCATTTACGTACCTCAGTTCTATGAAGTAACGTACCACGAGGACGGAACGATTGCGGCATTTACGCCGTCTATTCCGGAAGCACCGGAAAAAATCAAAAAACAGCTCGTTATGGATATGACAGAGGCAACGTACCCGGAGAAACCGGTTGTGCCATTTATCAAGGCAACACAGGATCGTGTTGTTCTGGAAATCCAGCGAGGCTGTATCCGAGGCTGCCGTTTCTGCCAGGCGGGCATGGTGTATCGTCCGACCAGAGAGCGTGACGTGGAGAAGTTAAAAGAACTTGCAACCCATATGCTGCGCAATACCGGCCACGATGAGATTTCTTTGAGCTCCTTAAGTTCGAGTGATTACAGTCATCTTCCGGAACTCGTCAACTATCTGATTGACAGCTGCCCGGAGAAAGGGGTAAATATTTCCCTTCCGTCCCTTCGAATTGATGCGTTTTCTCTCGATGTCATGAGCAAGGTGCAGGATATCAAAAAGAGCAGTCTGACCTTCGCACCGGAGGCGGGAAGCCAGCGCATGCGAAATGTTATCAACAAAGGACTGACAGAAGAGGTGATTCTCGACGGGGCAGAAAAGGCGTTTGAAGGCGGTTGGAATAAAGTAAAATTGTATTTCATGCTGGGACTTCCGACCGAGACAGAGGATGATATCAAAGGAATCGCACATTTGGCTGAGAAAATTGCAGAGCGTTATTATGAGATACCCAAGGATCAGCGAAATGGGAAATGCCAGATTACGGCAAGCTCTTCGTTCTTTATCCCGAAACCGTTCACTCCGTTCCAGTGGGCGCCAATGAACAGCGAGCGGGAGTTCCTTGATAAAGCGGCCATTGTAAAGGCAGAGGTTCGCGCACAGCTTAACCAGAAGAGCATCCGTTATATTTATCATGAGGCGGATATTTCCCTCCTGGAGGGCTTTCTTGCCCGTGGTGACCGGAAATGCTCCGAAGTCATCGAAAAAGCGTATCAAAAAGGTGCCATTTTTGATGCCTGGTCCGAGTATTTTCGAAAAGATGCCTGGGAAGAAGCATTTGCAGAAACCGGCATGGATGTTTCCTTCTATGCCTGCCGTGAGCGCAGTACCGATGAGATTCTCCCGTGGGATTTCCTGGATATCGGTGTGACGAAAAAATTTCTGATTCGCGAATGGGAGCGGGCACAGCAGGAAACTGTTACCCCGAACTGTAAGATGCAGTGTTCCGGCTGCGGCGCAAAATCATTCGGAGGAGGTGTCTGCTATGAAAATCAGAATTAAGTTTGCCAAAATGGGTGTAATGAAATTTGTAGGGCATCTGGATGTCATGCGTTACTTCCAGAAAGCAATCCGCCGCGCAGAGCTTCCGATCGCCTACTCCGAGGGCTTCAGTCCGCACATGCTGCTTTCGTTTGCTTCTCCGCTCGGCGTTGGTATCAGCAGCACCGGGGAGTACTTCGATATGGTGCTTGCAGAGGATATGAAAACAGATGAAATCGTAAACCGTCTGAACGCAACAATGGTCGAGGGAATGAAAGTACTTTCCGCCCGCCATGTGCCGGATGGAAAAGCGAGCAAGGCAATGTCACTCGTTGCCGGAGCGGATTATCTTGTACAATTCCGCGATGGTAAAATGCCGGATATCAATCTGGAAGAAAAAGTGCCGGAGTTTTTTTCGCTTCCGCAGATTGAAATTATGCGAAAGACAAAAAGAAGCGAGAAGCTGACCGATATCCGCCCGTGGATTTACGATATGAAAGTAAAGAAAAGCGGCGTCTGGATGCAGCTTTCCACCGGAAGTGTTTCGAACCTGAAACCGGAGCTTGTGATGGAGGCATTCTGCAAATGGTGCGGTGTGGAACTTCCGCCGTTTGCATGCACGATCCTGCGTGAGGAAGTTTACGCGGACATCGGAACAGAAGAAAAGCGAAAGCTGGTTCCGCTGGAAGCGCTGGGGGAAGAAGTTGAGTAAACGAATTGTCATTGCCCATCTGCCGTGGGAGGGGAGAAATTACCTTGTGCACACGCTGTTTGAGGAAGAAAGTCCGGTCGAGCTGACGGCTCTCTGCCGGGAAAGCGAAACGTTGCTTGGCAATATCTATGTCGGGCGCGTGGAAAAACTGGCTCCCGGTATCCGCGGCGCGTTCGTCTCGTTTGCGGAGCAGCAGAACTGTTTTCTTGATCTGTCCCGTGTAAAAGAAGGATATCTTCTGAAAAAAACGCCGGGCGTTGAACTTCGTATCGGAGACGAAATCGTTGTACAGATTCAGCGGGAAGCGCAGAAGACAAAGCTTCCGTCTGCGACAGCAGAGCTTTCCCTTTCAGGAAGCGCGTTGGCACTCTACTATGGAAAGCCGGAAATCGCGTGCTCGGGACGCCTTGGGACAGAACAGAAAAAACGGTTAAAAGAACTGGGAAGCCGGATGTTTCCAGAACTTTCCGGCGGAAAACTTCCGTTTGGCGTGATCTTCCGTACCGCATCCGCCGATGCGTCGGAAGAAAAAATCCGGCGGGAATATCTCGAATTATCCGAAAGGCTCGCGCGGATCGTCCAGTACGGAACGATGCGGAGCCTGTACTCCTGTCTGTATCGTGCGTCGGATGCCGTGCCGGAACTTGTCAAACGGTATGCACCGCTGGTTTCGGAGCTTGTGACGGATGACAGGGAAACATATGAGATCTGCAGGGAATATCTGATAAACCATGATTTTAAGGAATGCCTTTTGACCAGGTACGAGGATAAACTTACCACACTGGCAAAGAAAGAAAATCTCGAACATCACGTAAAGCAGGCACTCGATAAACGTGTGGAACTGCCCTCCGGCGGATTTCTTGTGATCGAACCGACTGAGGCGCTGACCGCGATCGATGTGAACAGCGGAAAGCAGCTTGGCGGACGAAAAAAAGAGTTTCTATACAGTGTAAACCAGGAGGCAGCACGTGAAATTGCCCGGCAGATCCGTCTTCGTGGCATTTCCGGACTGATTCTCATCGATTTTATCAATATGCCGGAAAAGGAGCAGGAAGAACGTCTTCTTAGCTTTTTACAGAACCGGGTGAGCGAGGATCCCGTTCCAACGAAGGTTGTGGATATGACAGCACTTCATCTCGTGGAGCTGACAAGAAAGAAAATTCGTCGGCCGTTGGCAGAGCAGATGGGACGCGTACATGAATAATACAAAGGAGAAATGGGTATGGAACAGCAAGAGAAACCGATTCATCTAAATGAAAATGATACACCATATCTTTATGAGCCTTTTCGAAACAAAATGCCGGAAAACAGACCGCGCCCGGTAAAAAAAGAGAATACACTCAATGCATGGCAAGGCCTTCTGGCATTTGCTTTTCTGATGATTGCGTTCAATATAATCGGAATCCCGTTTGTGACGGTCGGCGGGATGTATGGAAATGCACTGGATGAAATTCTTGTATTTCTGATTGGCTCTGTTCTTGTGGTGCGCGCACTTCACATCCCATTAAAAGAGGTATTTACCGTGAAAAAGCCGGATGGAGCCGGAATCCTTGGAACAGTTCTGATGTGGTATGTGACGTATCGTGGCGTACTTGCCCTGTTTCTTCTGATGGAATGGATTTTTCCGCAGGAATATGCCAGTCTTTCAGAATCTATGGACAGCAGTATGGCAGGACTTTCTTATCTTGGCGAGCTGCTTGTCGTTGCACTGACACCGGCCATCTGTGAGGAGGCGCTGCACCGCGGTCTTTTACAGTATAGTCTGCGTGGGATCAGAAAAAAATGGGTGATATTACTCTGGATGGGCGTTTATTTTGGCGCCTTTCACATGAGTCTGATCCGTTTTCTTCCGATGATGATGATGGGAATCGTCCTCTCTTATGTGCGGATGAAGACCAATAACATGTTTTACAGCTCATTATTCCATTTTATTCACAACGCATCGACGATAGTGATGAGTTTTGCGGCAAGTTTCCTATATCTGTTTTCTTATGGGACAACAGCAACGGGCAGCAGCTACCGAGCAGAAATTTACATTGGTATGTATCTGATTGAGGCGGCACTGATGCCGATCGGGCTTTATCTTGGAAGCCGACTTCTGACATACCAGCAGACAAAGAGCGAAGGATTTTTTCCAAAAAAAGGAAGAAAAAAGACGATTGTAAAGATCGTGATTCCGACTGTCCTTCTGATTCTTGCCGGACTGATCTTCCTTGGCATTGGGCTGTTTTGAGAAGCAGGACAGGCTGTTTGGGCAAATTTGCAGAAATGTCCAAGCCAGGTGGAAAATGGCTACGGTTTATGATAGAATAACAAAACAAAGTGTTACATGATATTGCAGAAAGGAAAAGCTGTTTGTGAAAGAAACAGCAGAAATAAATACTATGGCAAGAACAGCGATTGCTACCGACAGCAACAGCGGTATTACACAGAGTCAGGCAAAAGAGCTGGGCGTTTTTGTCCTTCCGATGCCGTTCTTTATGCGTGGAAAAATTCAGTTTGAAGATATCGACCTGACACAGGAGCAATTTTATCAGATTCTGGCGGAAGACGCTGCAGTTTCCACATCTCAGCCGTCGCCGGGAGATCTGATGGATTTCTGGAACAAGATTCTGGAAGAGTACGATGATGTTGTCTATATCCCAATGTCAAGTGGCCTTTCCGCATCCTGTGATACGGCAACCGTGCTGTCCGAGGATTACGAGGGAAAAATCCAGGTAGTGAACAATCAGAGAATCTCTGTCACCCAGAGACAGTCCGTTCTGGATGCCAAGAAAATGGCAAACCGGGGCGTTGCGGCAAAAGACATCAAAGCGATTCTGGAAGAGGATGCATTGGATGCAAGCATCTATATTATGGTAGACACACTGAAATACCTGAAAAAGGGCGGCCGTATCACACCGGCAGCAGCAATGATCGGAACCGTTTTAAATATCAAACCGGTTCTGACGATCCAGGGCGAGAAGCTCGACGCATTTGAAAAAGCGCGCGGTATAAAGCAGGCGAAGAAGGGCATGATCAAAGCCATGAAAAAGGATCTGGAAAAACGGTTCGCAAAAGAGTGTGCAGCCGGTATCATGGGACTTCAGATTGCCTATACCGCAAACGATCAGGAAGTGATTGATGGATGGATTTCCGAAGTAAAAGAAGCCTTCCCGGATTTTGAAGTTGATGCACACCCATTGTCCTTAAGCATCGCCTGCCACATCGGACCAGGTGCGATTGCCCTTGCATGCGAAAAAAAATCTGCAATTTCCTGAAAAATTCTATTGACAAATAAAAAAGGGAATGATATATTGTAGAAGTATGCCGCACAGAGAGGTAAAAGAGTCGAAAGACCACCGAATCTGGCGAGTAATTGATAGGGAGGTGCCATATGTACGCAATTATTGCAACAGGTGGTAAACAGTACAAGGTAGCTGAAGGCGATGTTATCCGAGTAGAGAAACTTGGCGTTGAAGCTGGAGAAACCGTAACTTTTGATCAGGTACTTGCAGTAAGCAATGACGGACTGAAAGTTGGTGAGGACGTTAAAAATGCATCCGTAACCGCATCTGTAGTTGGAAACGGTAAAGGTAAAAAAGTTATCGTTTACAAGTACAAGAGAAAAACTGGTTATCATAAGAAAAACGGTCACAGACAGCAGTACACTGAAGTGAAGATTGAAAAAATCAACGCTTAAGTCTTATGATTTGTATAACCGTAACAGAGTCTGACGGCGAGTACATCTCCGTGGAGTCAAACGGTCATGCAGACTATGCTGAGGAAGGGCAGGATATCATCTGTGCCGCTGTCTCTGCATTGGTTGTAAATACTGTAAATTCCGTGGAAACATTGACAGAGGATCTGATTATAAGTGAAGCTGGAGATGGATACGTGTATTTTTCATTCCCGAATGGGTATTCTGAAAGTACCGCACTTCTTGTAAAATCACTTTTGCTGGGCCTCGAAAGTATCCGCCGCGATTATGGAGCACAATACTTAGAGATCGCATTCAAGGAGGTGTAATACCATGTTAAATATGAACCTTCAGATTTTCGCTCATAAAAAAGGAGTTGGTTCTACCAAGAACGGTAGAGATTCCGAGTCCAAGAGATTAGGAGCAAAAAGAGCTGACGGACAGGTTGTAAAGGCTGGAAACATTCTTTACAGACAGCGTGGAACCAAAATTCATCCAGGCGTTAACGTAGGAATCGGAAAAGACGATACCTTATTCGCTATGGTTGACGGACGCGTAGCTTTCGAAAGAAAAGGACGTGACAAAAAACAGGTTTCCGTATATCCGGTAGCAACAGAAGAGTAAGACAAAGGTGCGGCTTCAAATCTTCAGAGGTTTGAAGCCGTTTTTGCTACTATTCAGAGCTGGATGAAAGTGCATGGAAAAGTGCGAGTTCTGCTTGCATGAAGAAATTCTTTTTCGTGTACTCTGGTTATGGAAAAGCGGTATTGAGATACAGCACAGAGGAATCAAGATGTTGCACTGAGTAGTTGCATAGATTAGATTAAGACAGGAGAAAACGATACCATGTTTGCAGACAGAGCAAAAATTCTGATCCGCTCCGGCAAGGGCGGAGACGGACATGTCAGTTTCCGCAGAGAGCTTTTTGTGCCGAATGGCGGGCCGGATGGCGGCGATGGCGGCAAAGGCGGAGACGTTATTTTTGAAGTTGATGAAGGGCTGAATACACTGGTTGATTACCGCCACAGAAGAAAGTTTTCTGCTACCGACGGTGAGCCGGGCGGAAAGCGCAGATGCCATGGCGGAAACGGAGCAGATATCGTTCTGAAAGTACCGGAAGGAACGGTTATTATGGATGCCGCGAGCGGAAAGGTTATTGCGGATATGTCCGGTGAGAACCGCCGACAGGTTGTATTAAAAGGCGGTAAGGGCGGAAATGGAAATATGCATTACGCAACCGCTACCATGCAGGTTCCGAAATATGCACAGCCAGGCCAGCCGGCACAGGAGCTGGAAGTAAGAATGGAACTGAAAGTCATCGCGGACGTCGGACTCGTCGGGTTCCCGAATGTTGGAAAATCGACACTTCTTTCCCGTGTGACAAATGCAGAACCGAAAATCGCAAATTATCACTTTACCACACTTTCCCCGAACCTCGGTGTCGTTGACCTTGAGGGATGCAGGGGCTTCGTTATTGCAGATATCCCGGGTCTTATTGAGGGTGCATCAGAGGGTGTTGGCCTCGGTCACGAGTTCCTGCGCCATATTGAGAGAACCCGTGTCATGATCCATGTTGTGGATGTCGCATCAACGGAGGGAAGAGATCCGGTAGACGATATCAATAAGATTAACAAAGAGCTGGAAGCATACAATCCGGAAATTGCAAAACGTCCGCAGATCATTGCGGCAAATAAAACGGATGCCATTTATGTGGAAGAGGGCGAGGAGGATCCTGTAGAACGTCTGAAAAGAGAGTTTGAGCCGAAAGGTATCCCGGTTTATCCGATTTCTGCTGTAAGCGGAAAAGGCTTAAAAGAGCTTTTATATGCTGTGCAGAAAAAACTGGATGAGCTCCCGAAAGAGCGTATGGTCTTTGAACAGGAATTCTTTCCGGAAGATATGCTTCTTGCAGAAAACCTGCCGTATACGGTTGAGCAGGATCCGGAGGATGAGCACCGCTTCATCATTGAGGGACCGAAGATTGAAAAAATGCTTGGCTATACCAATCTGGATTCCGAGAAGGGCTTTGCGTTTTTCCAGCGGTTCTTAAAAGATACCGGTATTTTGGATGAACTGGAACAGGCGGGTATTCAGGAAGGCGATACCGTCAAGATGTATGGATTTGAATTTGATTATTATAAATAAAGAAAACGAAGGAGGAAAAGTATGACCAGCAAGCAGAGAGCATACCTGAAAGGCCTTGCCATGACGATGGAACCGATTTTGCAGGTAGGAAAAAGCAGCATTACTCCGGAGCATACCGCTGCTGTTGCAGAGGCACTTGAGGCGAGAGAGCTGATTAAGATTAATGTGCTGCAGAATTGTGTGGATGATCCAAGAGAAATCGCAGAAGTTCTGGCAGAACGAACCAATTCCCAGGTGGTACAGGTGATCGGCAAAAAGATTGTGCTGTACAAAGAGGGGAAAAAAGAGAAAAAGAAAATTCAGCTTCCGAAATGATCCGCAGGAAAGAACTGGCGAAACCGGGGCATACTGTTTTTGGTTCCGCCAGTTTTTTGAGGAAAACGTATGGAAAAGACAATCAGAAAAGTTGGCATTATGGGAGGCACGTTTGACCCCATTCATATCGGTCATCTGATCCTCGGAGAGGCGGCATACGAGCAGTTTGAACTCGATGAAATCTGGTTTCTTCCTGCCGGGAAGCCGCCTCACAAACGGAATCGTTCGGGGCGGGCAAGCGATGTACAGCGCGTTGAGATGGTACATCGAGCCATTGCATCCAATCCGCATTTTGTACTCTGCACAAAAGAGATGGAAGATCAGGGCTATACTTACAGCTATCGGACACTTGAGACGATGCGTGAGGAAAACCCGGAAACGGAATTCTACTTTATCATCGGAGCGGATTCCCTGTTTTATTTTGATGAGTGGAAGAATCCGGAACGAATCTGCGCTGCAGCGAAGATCCTGGTGGCGACCAGGGATCATGCGGGAGATGAGAAACTCCTGTCCTGTATGAAGCAAAACGCAGAAAAGTTTCACGGCATTTTTCTGAAACTGGACACACCGAATCTGGATATTTCTTCCCACGAACTGCGGGAATGGATCCGGGAAGGAAAATCCGTGAAATATTATCTTCCCGATTCCGTCATTTCCTATATTCAGGAGCAGAAAATCTATCAAGATTAGAGGAAAAGCAGGATGGAACAGTACAATTTATGGAAACTGGACAAAAAACTTCAGAAGGCAGTCGATGAAGAGCGGTATCATCACACGCTCGGTGTGATGTTTACAGCAGCATCCATGGCGATGGTATGGGGCGAGGATCTTGAAAAAGCTCGCGTGGCCGGATTGCTTCATGACTGTGCAAAATGCATTCCAAACCCAAAAAAAATCACCTTGTGTGAAAAAAATAAAGTTGAAATCACGGAATTTGAGCGGAACAATCCGTTTCTGATTCACGCAAAGCTCGGTGCATTTCTGGCGAAGGATAAGTATAAAGTTGCAGACCCGGAGATTTTAAGTGCGATTACCTGGCACACAACAGGAAAAGAAAAGATGACGCTGCTGGAAAAAATTATTTACATTGCAGACTATATCGAGCCGGCACGAAATAAGGCACCTCATCTTACCCGCCTTCGGAAACTGGCATTTACCGATATCGATGAATGTATGTATGAGATTTTAAAAGACAGTATGGCGTATCTGTCGGAAAACCCAAAGACGATGGACCCGATGACGGAGCAGGCGTATACGTATTATGAAGCGCTGCACCGGGAACGGAAGGCAAAGGAGGAAGGAAGCAATGAGTGAAGCAAAACAAACTGCAAAACTTGCACTGGAAGCACTGGAAGACAAAAAAGCAATGGATGTCCGTATTCTGGACATTACCCATGTTTCTACTCTGGCAGATTATTTCATGATCGCCAGCGGAAGCAACCGCAATCAGGTACAGGCGATGGCTGATAACGTAGAGGAGGTACTCGGAAAAGCCGGAGTACATCCGAAACAGATCGAAGGCTATCAGACCGCAAACTGGATTCTGATGGACTACGGCGATGTTGTGATTCATATTTTTGATGAGGAGAACCGTCTGTTCTACGATCTTGAGAGAATCTGGCGTGATGGTAAGATTGTAGAAAAAGAAGAGATTATGTAAAAATTTCGAATAAAATTCAGAGTCCTGGGAAATGACGTAAGACACAAAAGAAGGTCCTGAATCGAGAAAAGATAGGAAAAAAGGCACAGAAAATCGAAAGGCAACGCAGAAGTGGGCGCTTGGATTTTCTGTGCCTTTCTGGTTTTAACATAAATAGTGAAGATTGCGAGAGTGCAAAGCACGTAGCAATCTGGTAGCAAAGGGGCCAAAAAACCTTTTGTCCCCAACATGTAAATAGTTACGATATCACAAAGGAAAATGGGATGAAATATGATGAAAAAAATAGAAAGTGGTTCACTTATTGTCACACTTGATGAGAAAACGCTGACACTGCGAATTGAAAAAGAGGGCATTGTATGGAACACAGCTCCGGAAGAAACACCGGAGCTGATTTTTGAAGAGGGAAACTATCGTTTTCTGGATGCCGAGAAAATTTCCCATGAGGTGTATGCATCCGGAGTCGGATACGGTATCCGAAGCCGTTATGCGGGATTTGCAGGAACGCCGTATGCATTTGAGACGCTCATCTGGATCGAAACCACGGATGAGACACTCTGGATGGAATGGATTCCGCTTTGCGAAGAGGGACTGCATCCGGTAAAGGTACTGTGGCCGACGGCAATGGAGTTTACAAACGGCCGCGCGGATTGGTATACACTTCTTACTGAGGGACAGGGACTTCTGATCCCGAATACCTGGGAGACGGAACTTGGAAAGCTTTCGTTTGATGGAAGATTTGAGACTTCCGGCGGCTATATGCCATGGTTCGGTCAGGTGAAGGAAAGAAACGGATATATGGCGATCTGCACAACACCGTGGAATGCCGGTTACCGGGCAGAGCACCCGGCAGAAGGTCCTTATACCCGTGTGGGCGCATGGCTGGAACCAAGTCTTGGAAGGATGGATTACCGCCGCGTACTCCGATATACATTTTTGAATGACTGCGATTACAACGACCTCTGCAAAACGTACCGCCAGTATGTACGGGAACAGGGCCATCTGCGCACGCTGAAAGAAAAAGCGGTACAGAATCCGTCGATTCATGATCTTGTCGGAACGTGTTTTATGCATACGGGTATCAAGACGGTTGTGCAGCCGGAGTCCGGCTTTTTCGATCCGCAGAACCCGGAGAAAAACAACCGTGTCGTACCGTTTTCTGTATGTGAACAGGAAATCAAAGAGATTCATGATCTCGGCGTAGAGAAAGTCTATCTTCATCTGGACGGCTGGGCAGAACCGGGCTATGACAATCAGCACCCGGACTATACTCCGGCGTGCGAAGAGGCCGGCGGATGGGAAGGCATGAAATCGCTAGTCGATACGATGCACGCGTTCGACTATTGCTTTGGCATTCACGATCAGTACCGCGATTACTATCATGCAGCCCCAAGCTATGATGAAAATTATGCGTGTCTCCTTCCGGACGGAACGGTGCCGGGACACAGTCATTGGGCGGGTGGATCGCAGGATTATCTCTGTGCGACACAGGCACCGTTCTATGTAAAACGGAATTTTGCAGAACTGAAGAAAAACGGAATCCGGCTCGACGGTGCCTATCTCGATGTGTTTACATGCAACGAGGGCGATGAGTGTGCTAATCCGGAGCATGTGATGACGAGAAGAGACTGCTACAGGTACCGCGGAAATTGCTTTTCCTGGCTACTTTCGCAGGGAATCCTTTCGAGCTCCGAGGAAGTCAGCGACTGGGCGGTTCCGTATCTGGTATTCTGCCACTATGCACCGTACGACTTTATGCTGCGCCCGGCAGATGTGCCGAAAAAAGGAATCCCGGTTCCGCTGTTTAATCTCGTATACCATGACTGCGTGATCGAGCCGTGGATGATGGATCGTGCCTCCAAAGATGAGGACTACATGCTGTATGCGCTTCTTGCGGGCGGTGCTCCGTATCTTATCCGCGACGGGGCATATCCGAATACAGATGGAGCCTTCGAAGGGGAAAAGATCAGCCTTGCGGCGATGGCGGAAAGATGTCGTGCTGTAACCGAGCTGCATGAAAAAACAGCATTTCTGGAACTAATACGTCATGAGTGCCTGACGGCGGATGGAAGTGTACAGAAGAGCATCTTTGCGGACGGAACATACGTTATCTGTAACTTTACAGAACAGACGTATGAAATTGTGATAAGCAAATAAAAATTCAGTGCCATATTTAGAGTATGTTTTTATAAAAATACAAGATTTTGTGGTTTTCCCTTGTACTTTTTTGCGTGCATATCTTGCGCTGAAAGCAGAGATTTGTTATATTATCCATGCGGAGGTGTTCATGCCCGGTGCAAAGAAGATGCCGGCGCGTGACGAAACAAAATAACACCAGAAAGGAACAAAGCAAATGAGAGAATTTGAACAGTGGGATGGCTTTACCGGAAGACTCTGGAAAGAAGGCATCGACGTACGTGACTTTATTCAGAACAACTATACTCCATATGACGGAGATGAGAAATTCCTGGAGGGACCAACAGAGGCTACAGACCGTCTGTGGGGCAAATTACAGGAACTCCAGAAAGAAGAGCGTGCAAAAGGCGGCGTTCTGGATATGGAGACAGACGTTGTAAGCGGAATCACAGCTTACGGCGCAGCATATATCGATGACAGCATGAAAGATCTGGAGCAGGTAGTTGGTCTTCAGACAGACAAACCGCTGAAACGTGCATTTATGCCGTATGGTGGAATTAAAATGGCTGAGCAGTCCTGCGAGACTTACGGCTACAAACCAAGCGAGAAGCTTCATGAAATTTTCACTAAATATCACAAAACACATAACCAGGGTGTATTCGACATCTACACACCAGAGATGATGAAAGCCCGTCATAATAAAATCCTGACCGGTCTGCCGGATACCTATGGCCGTGGCCGTATCGTAGGCGACTACCGTCGTGTTGCTCTGTACGGTATTGATTACCTGATCGAGCGCAAAAAAGCAGATTTCGCTGCAACAAATCGTCAGGGAATGCGTCGTGGTGACTTCCAGTTAAGAGAAGAGATCGCTGACCAGGTCAGAGCACTGCAGGATATGAAAGTTATGGCACAGTCCTATGGCTATGACATTTCCGAGCCGGCTAAGAACGCAAGAGAAGCTGTTCAGTGGCTGTACTTCGGATACCTTGCAGCTATCAAAACTCAGAACGGTGCTGCAATGAGCGTTGGTCGTGTATCTACTTTCCTTGACATCTACATCGAAAGAGATATTGAAAAAGGAATCCTGACTGAGAAAGAAGCACAGGAGCTAATCGACCATCTGGTAATGAAATGCCGTATGGTTAAATTCGCAAGAATTCCGTCTTACAATCAGCTGTTCTCCGGTGACCCGGTATGGGCTACTCTGGAAGTTGCCGGTATGGGAATCGACGGACGTTCTATCGTTACAAAGAATGACTTCCGTTTCCTGCATACACTGGAAAACATGGGACCGTCCCCAGAGCCGAACCTTACTGTTCTGTACTCTGAGCACCTTCCGGAAGCGTTCAAGAAATATGCAGCTCATATTTCTGTACAGACAAGCTCTATCCAGTATGAGAACGATGATGTAATGCGTCCGGTATGGGGCGATGATTACTCCATCTGCTGCTGTGTATCCGCTACCGAAACAGGTAAAGAGATCCAGTTCTTCGGCGCTCGTGCAAACCTTGCAAAATGCCTTCTGTACGCGATCAATGGCGGTAAAGACGAGAAGACAAAACAGCAGGTTGCTCCGGAATATCAGCCGATCACTGCTGAGTATCTGGATTATGATGAGGTTATGAAGAAATACGACGTTATGATGGACTGGCTGGCTCATCTGTATGTTGGAACTCTGAACATGATCCACTACATGCATGACAAATACTACTATGAAGCAGCAGAGATGGCTCTGATTGATACAGATGTAAGACGTACCTTCGCAACCGGTATCGCAGGATTTTCTCACGTAGTAGACTCCTTAAGCGCAATCAAATACGCAAAAGTTAAAGTAATCCGTGACGAAGAAGGAATGGCTGTTGACTTCGAGACAACCGGTGACTTCCCAAGATACGGTAATGACGATGACAGAGCAGATGAGATTGCTGTATGGCTGCTTCGTACCTTCATGGACAAACTGAAATACTGCCATACCTATCGTGATTCCGAGCCGACCACTTCTATTCTTACCATTACTTCTAACGTTGTATATGGTAAAGCAACCGGTTCTCTGCCGGATGGAAGAAAAGCTGGCGAGCCTCTGTCTCCGGGAGCTAACCCGTCTTACGGTGCAGAAAAGAGCGGACTTCTTGCTTCTCTGAACTCTGTAGCAAAACTGCCGTATGAGGATGCTCTGGACGGAATTTCTAACACCCAGACCATTAACCCGGGTGCACTTGGACATAACGACGAAGAGCGTACCGAGAACCTGGTACATGTTCTGGACGGATACTTTGAGCAGGGTGCACATCACCTGAACGTAAACGTATTCGGAACCGAAAAACTGATCGATGCAATGGAGCACCCGGAGAAACCGGAGTACGCAAACTTCACGATCCGTGTATCCGGTTATGCAGTTAAATTCATCGACCTGACAAAAGAGCAGCAGATGGACGTAATTGCACGTACCTGCCATGATCATATGTAATTTCTGAAAATGTTATTTCTAAAGCCCCCGCGGCCGCAGCAATGCGGCTGTGGGGGCTTTTTGTATATCGGTGCTTGAATTCCAGTAAAATCCACTTGATTTAGAGTACATAAAATGAGAAAATTTATCAGATGCAGAATACTAATTGAAAAACTTTTATCAAGTAATTCATAGCGTAAGTTACAAGTTAATGTTATAATACCAAAGTTAGAGTTTCCTAACATAAGAAAAAATGGAGTTTTATTTATGAAAAAGAAAATTGTTGCAGCATTTTGTCTTGCCATGGTGATGACGGTCGGTGGATGTTCCGGTACGGGGACAGCAGCGCAGCCGGAGAGCAGCGGAAGTCAGACACAGTCGGCATCTGTTGCGGAGCCTTCGAGCAGTTCTGACGCTTCGGAAGAGAATTCCACGCAGGAATCCGCATCATCCACAGCTTCTTCCGATACCGCAGATGCATCGAGCAGCCGTGATATTTTTGCGATGGATACGTACATGACGGTCACTGCCTATGGTCCGAATGCAGAAACGGCGGTGGATCAGGCGCAGCAGGAGATTGAGCGGCTGGATGCACTTCTGTCGACCGGAGAGGATACGAGTGAAGTAGCGCAGATCAATGCAAACGGCGGCGGAACCTTATCGGAGGACACCACCTATCTGCTGGAACGCTCTCTGGATCTGTATGACAGCACAAACGGCGTTTTCGACATCGCAATCTATCCGATCATGGACGCCTGGGGTTTTACAACCGGAAATTATACGATTCCTTCGGATGAGATGATCGAAAGCCTCCTTCCGCTGACCGATGCCAATGATATCCTTTACGACAAGGACAGCGCATCCATCAGCTTTGCCAAGGACGGTATGAAAATTGACTTCGGCGGAATCGCAAAAGGCTATACATCCGGCAGAATCGCCGATATTTACCGGGAATGCGGTGTGACGAGCGGGCTCATCAACCTCGGCGGAAATGTTCAGGTTGTCGGCACGAAAACGGATGGCAGCAAATGGCGTGTTGCCGTGCAGAGTCCGGAAGCGGAGGATGATTATCTCGGCATTCTCTCGACGGCCGACCGGGCGGTCATTACTTCTGGCGGCTATGAGCGGTATTTCGAACAGGACGGCGTGAAATATCATCACATCATCGACCCATCGACCGGTCATCCGGCAAATAACGGTCTGGTGTCCGTGACGATCGTAAGTGCTGACGGAACACTGGCGGATGGCCTTTCTACTTCTCTTTTCATCATGGGAAAGGACAAGGCAGCTGAATACTGGCGTGCACACAGCGATGAATTTGACACCATTCTGGAGGATGAGGACGGAGTTCTATATGTAACCGAAGGAATTGCCGATGATTTCACATCCGATCACGAGACAAACATTATCAGGAAAGACGGTGATACATAACCATGGGAAAATGGAAAAAACTGACAGCATTTGCACCGGCTCTCGCAGCAGTCATTGTAGCGGCCTGTGCCGGCATTTCGCTGAACGGCTATACTGCGCCGGTTTACGCCGTAGAGCAGCCGGAGGCACTGGTGACACCAGAGCCGGAACAGGATACCGATACAGCGGAAAAGAAAGATGATACAAAAAAGAAGGACGATACCAAAAAGACAACCGATACCGAAGCAGAACTTGTCGCAGCCGTCGGTTCCGGCAGCTTTGAGCTGGCGGACGGAACGTACGAAGGAAGCGGAACAGGTTTTGGGGGTACGATTACAGTCTCTGTCGTATTGAAAGACAAAACGATTCAGTCGATCTCGATTGTAAGCGCTCCCGGCGAGGACGCAGCTTTCCTGAACCGTGCGAAGGGAGTTATCGACCGTATCATCGCATCCCAGAGTGTGGATGTGGACACGGTTTCCGGTGCAACTTTCAGTTCAAAAGGTATCCTTGCAGCCGTGAAAAATGCACTGACCGGTCAGGAGGACACTTCAGAACCGGCATCCGCATCAGGAGCGGCAGGCGGCGGAGCCTCTGCTAGCGGAACCGTTACAGTATCTAAAATCGAAGAACCGGCTGCCTACCGGGATGGAACGTATTACGGAACCGGAACAGGATTTGGCGGCACAATGAAAGTCTGCGTTGTTGTCAGCGGCGGAAAAATTGCTTCGATTGATATTGTGGAAAACAGCGATACGCCAAGCTACCTTTCCAGTGCTTCCTCTCTGATTTCGACGATTATTTCAACACAGAGTACGAATGTGGATACGGTCTCCGGCGCGACATACAGCTCCCGCGGTATTATTGAAGCTGTACGGAGTGCTTTAAGTCAGGCGGCAGTGAACGGGTCTTCCAGTACAAACGGAGGAAGCCAGAGCAATACAAACAACGGAAACAACAGTCAGAATAACGGCCAGAACAATAACAACTCGTCTGCATCCAAGGGAAGCTTCCCTTATCAGGACGGAATCTATTACGGCACGGCCGCCGGTTTCCAGGGAGACATCAAAGTGGCGGTGGCCCTTCAGGACCAGACAATCAAAGCGGTACTGATTCTGGAAAACGAAGATGACGAGACATTCTTCAACCGTGCCAAAGTCGTGGCCGACCGCATTGTGGACAGCCAGAAAACCGATGTGGATCTCGTTTCCGGCGCGACCTACAGCTCCCGCGGTATCCAGAACGCAGTAAAACAGGCGCTGGAAAATGCGAAGAAAGCAACAAACGGCGAGACCGTTCCGGATAACGGAACGAGCAGCGGCGGAACCCCAACGATTCCGGAAGGAAAATTCCCATACGAGGAAGGCATTTACTACGGAACCGGCGAGGGCTATCTGGGAGACATTACAACGGCAGTTGTCATTCAGGATGAGACAATCAAGGCAATTCTTGTGACCGAGAGTGAAGATGACGAAGCATTCTTAAAACGCGCAAAACAGACAGCAAAGGACGTTGTGAAAAACCAGACACTGGAAGTCGACACCGTTTCCGGCGCAACCTACAGCTCCAGGGGAATCCTTGCGGCAATCGAGGAAGCTTTAAAAGAGGCAGAACGCGTAACTGAGGAAAAGAAAAATCCGACGCCAACGGTAACTCCGACACCGACTGAAACGCCAACGCCGACCGAAACCCCGGAGCCAACCGAGACACCAACACCAACGCCGACTGAAACTCCTGAACAAAAGATCTATCAGGACGGCGAATACACAGCGGTTGCCGTCTGCGAGCCGGATGAAGATGAAGATTTTACCGCTTACCAGCTTTCCGTGACGATAACAATTGAAAACGATAAAATCGTAGCGTTAAGCAACATCACCGGCGACGGAGACAGTCAGAATGCCTCCTACATCCGCCGTGCATCCGAGGGAACCTCCAAAATCAAAGGCGTTTCCGCTCAGATTCTGGAAACAGGGACACTGGAAAACATCGACACCGTTTCCCGCGCAACCTGCTCTTCAAAAGCCATTCTTGAGGCATGCCGGAATGCACTGGACGCTGCGAAAGTAACGCAATAAAGGGGAAAACAGATGAGACAATTAATTGTTCGTTTTTTGAATGTCGCTGTCATTGCCGCTGTTCTGATCGGCTACAATACCGTACTCGACAAAAGAGACAAAGAGGATCAGATTGCGTGGCTCTCGGCAGAGCTTGAGACGACCCAGCTTCAGAAGGAAAACCTGCAGGCCGCAGCAGCTGCATCCAACACGGCGGATACGGCCGCAAGTGAAGCTGCAGAAGCAGAAGGGCAGTACGTGGACGGCACGTATGACGGTGAGGCTGACGGCTTCGGCGGCACCATTGCAGTTGAAATAACTGTAGAGGGCGGTCAGATTACCGATCTTGCTATCACATCCGCCGACGGCGAGGACAGTGCGTATCTGTCAAACGCGGAGGCGATCATTCCAAAGATTATTGAGGCACAGTCTGCCGATGTTGATACAATCAGCGGAGCAACGTTCAGCTCCACCGGTATCAGAAATGCGGCACAGGAAGCAATAGAAAAGGCGGAGAAATGACATGAAAAATTTAGATCTATCCAAATTACCGGCAAAGAAAAGAAAACAGATCGTCTCTTATCTGCGCGCCGGAATCCAGCTTCTGTATTTCCTTTTTCTTCCGTCAGTATTTACCGCTGCATTCAACGGAGTCAAATACATTTTTACGCAGCTGGGACAGGGTGAAAAAATTGAGATGACCGCGTTTGTGTCGGCTCTGCTCCTTGTCTGTGCATTTACGATTGTTTTCGGCAGATTTTTCTGCGGTTTTGCATGCGCTTTTGGAAGTCTGGGGGATGCAATGCACGCAATTTATGGTATAATCTGTAAGAAACGTAAAAAGAAGCCCAGACGCATCAAACCGGAAACAGCAAAAAAACTGGCACTGATCAAATACGGCATTCTGCTTCTGATTGCTCTTTGCTGCTTTGCAGGAGTTTATCAGAAAGCAAGAGGAACCAGCCCGTGGGATGTCTTTTCCATGCTGCATGCGGGAAATTTCCGACTTTCCTCTTATGTTCCGGGAATTGTCCTCCTGCTGCTGATCCTGGTCGGCATGTTTTTTGAGGAGCGCTTTTTCTGCCGCTTTCTATGCCCGATGGGAGCTGTCTTTTCTCTGCTCCCGGTTCTGCCGTTTTTTACCCTGCACCGGAAACGTGAAAACTGCATCCGCGGCTGCAGTGCCTGCACGAGACAGTGCCCGTCTGCAGTGGAACTGCCATCCGACGGCTCCATGGAGATCTCTGGCGACTGCTTCCAGTGTCAGAAGTGTATTGATACGTGTCCGAAAGGCAATATCCGCTGCGGAGTAAAGGAACTTCATGGAAATGAAATCCTGTTTACCCTGTTCCGTGCGGTATTCCTGCTGACACTGCTGTTATGGGCTGGCATCTAATTTCAGAACAAGGAAAACTGTATGAAGAAAAAAGATCTGATTCTGGCAGGCATCGTTCTGCTGCTGGCTGGAATCCTTGCCCTGGCGCTTCGGCTGCCGAAAATGGAAAATGGAAATACCATGAAAGTCACGGTGGACGGCGAGGTCTACGGAACGTATTCACTCGCAGAAAATCAGACCGTGAAAATTCAGACGGATCACGGAACGAATGTCCTGGTGATCGAAAATGGAAGTGCCCATATGGAAGAAGCTGACTGCCCGGACGGCTACTGCAAAAGACAGGGTACGATTTCCCGGGTGAATGAGACGATCGTGTGCCTGCCGCATAAGCTGGTGGCGGAGGTAGAAAGCGACGGATCCACAACGGACGACGCCGACGATGCGCCGGATGTGATTGTAAAATAAGTACCAACTTAGAGGAAAGGAATTGGAATTTATGAGAGACAGCCGCACTGCAAGCAGAAAAATTGCCTTATGCGCCATGCTGATGGCCCTTGCCATGATTTTCAGCTACGTAGAGGTACTGATCCCGATCAACCTTGGCGTTCCAGGCATTAAACTTGGCGTTGCCAATCTGGTTGTGGTTGTCGGCCTCTTTTTCCTTCCGGCAGGGGAAGTCCTGATGATTTCCGTTGCCCGCATTCTTCTGATGGGCTATCTGTTCGGAAACGGAATGTCCATCCTCTACAGCCTTGCCGGCGGACTTTTGAGCTTTCTGGTGATGCTTCTGCTGAAACACATCAAAGGATTTAGTATCACCGGCGTAAGCATTGCAGGCGGCGTGACACACAATGTTGCTCAGATCTGCGTGGCGGCTCTCGTGGTGCAGAACCGCAAATTGTTCTATTATCTGCCGGCCCTTCTCGTGGCCGGTGTCATCACCGGAATGCTGATCGGAATCCTTTCGGACCGCATTCTTTCGGCAGTAAAACGCGAAGGAAAGAAGAGTTCTTCGCGGTAAGTGCTGCATATCTAGGGTGTTTTTTCTGTGCGGAAATGAAAATCACTCCGCAAATTTCAAAAAACCAAATAAGTAAATAGTGAAAAATACTCAATAAAGAGAATCTGTGTCTTTTTTGAGAAAAAATAATCAGTTAAGAGTTAGACAAAACGATCTAAAATTAGTAGAATAATCTATGGTTAGCTAAAACGATTATTAATTAGCAGCAGCTAATATAATAATAAAAGACAGTTTTGCCCCTGTTTTTCCTGCAAAACTGTGGAAAAGGAGGAAGTTATGATTAAAAGAAAAGAACTTCAGAAAAAATCATTAGCGGCCGTAATGGCAGCTTCCATGACCATGAGCCTGCTCCCGGGAACCGTACTGGCTGATTCCACGAACGGTGTGATTGCAGACGGTGTTTATGAAACAACCGCCCATGTCACCAGAACAGAAGACGATGAGGACGACGAATGGGATGAATACGATGTCAGTGTCAAACTGACTGTTGCAGACGGAAAGTTTTCTGATATTACGGTAACACCGGGAAGTGTTTATGATTCAGGCAATTCCAGTTATTTTGACAAAGCAGTTTCCAAGAGCAAAGGTTTCAAGACGAAACTGCTCGGACAGGCAGCGACTGTTGAAAATATTGAGAACTGGGATACCGTATCCGGCGCAACCAGAACTTCTACAGCAGTAAAAAACGCAGCTCTTGCAGCAGCTAAAACAACAACTCCAACCCCTGCAGCAGTAGATACCGCAGCTCTTGAAAAAGCAATTGCATCTGCAGAAGCATTAAAAGAAGCTGACTATACCGCAGACTCCTGGAAAGCTGTTCAGACTGCACTTACCGCAGCAAAAGCAGCACTTTCTGCAAAAGATTCTCAGACGGCTGTTGATACCGCAGCAGACGCACTGAACACCGCAGTAAAAGCGCTTGTGAAGGAGCCAACCCCAACGGCGACTCCTACAGCGACTCCTACAGCGACTCCTACAGCAAACCCAACTGCCGCGCCTACCACAACACCTGCAGAGGATGAATACAAATATGTGTATGCAGGCCTTTCCTGGGCAGAGTACTGGGCAGCAGAAGGTGTTTACCAGGCCGGAGATACCACAAGCTCCAGCGTTGTTGATGCCAAAGGTGAGTATGATAAAGGTGCTTTTGATACCGTAACCCGTGCAACGACGAATCACGGACTTCACAGAGGAAGTTTCCAGTGCAATGCCACCATCTTTATGAAGGATGGCACAACTTATAAAGTAGCATATTACACTGGCGCAACAACGGTTGTCCTGACAAATGGTGAAACCGTAACCTATGACAAGGCAAACATTGATCATTACGAAGTATACGGTTTAAAATATGTTCCAGTAAAAGTAAAAGCCACAGATTACGAAGCATTCTGCCAGAAATATGCAGTCGTAGAAAATGGCGGAACCTTAAATGGTGGATTTACGGAAGTTAAACTGAGCAGTTATACCGGGCTTGTTGCAAATGTAACAGAGAATACCAACGGACTGAAAGCTGCAACCAAGAATGCAGACGGAAGTTTCTCTTTCTCAGCAGGAAAAACAGGAAGTGATTCCGGTATCAAGGATACGGCACAGAAAACAGCTCCGTCTGCGGAAGCAACAGGTCTGACTGTAAAAGAGGCAAAAGGTTCCTATGGTGAGTTTCTTCGTGTGGATTTAAATGGTGATTATGGTGATCTTGGTTCCAATATGCAGAGTGTAACCTGGACCTATTATGGAAGTGATTCTTCTTACAGCAAAGCACTCAGAACTTTCGGAACGAAATTTGCAGCCGATAACTGGATGCACAAATCTAATGGAATCCAGCTTGGCCTGACGAATTCTGTTCGCTGCCAGCTTCCGGAAGGAACGGACGGAACCGGATACTGGACAATTACGATTCGTGCACTTGGATATGCTGATGTAACCTATGAATTTGAGGCGACCGATGCGAATATCGTAAAAGATGATCCGGTACAGAGTACAGCAGCTCTGGAAGAGGCAATTGCCAAGGCAGAAGCTTTGAAGGAAGCTGATTATACAGCAGAATCCTGGGCAAATATGCAGACAGAACTTTCTGAAGCAAAAGAAGAACTGGAAGCAAAACATACCCAGTCCGCAGTAGACGAAGCAACGGAGCATCTGAATGCAGCTGTAGAGGCTATGGTAAAAGTACAGAAAGAAACTTATGTCCTGATGAACATCCCATACGACCAGTTCTACAAAGCAGATGTAAACAACG
>ENA-OUQM01000563-OUQM01000563.1-human-gut-metagenome-genome-assembly--contig:-NODE-563-length-24045-cov-14.547561_pt1 | contig 24045 bp, 22 predicted proteins | sample MGYA00237949_ERZ548830 | MGnify/ENA primary metagenome ERZ548830 (study PRJEB26490, sample SAMN05194706) | human gut metagenome | biome: terrestrial biome; feature: human-associated habitat; material...
GAAGTGTGGTAACACATGGAGCTGACTGTTACTAATCGGGTGAGGGCTTGACCAACCAGCCGAGGAAGCGGGCAGGATGTAACAGAAATGGGGCGGAACAAGCTTGCTTGTGGAGAACCATTTATGGTACAGACTGGACATTTGCGAAGCAAATGACATCGAACGACGGAGTCGTGAGATGACCACCGCTGGAGTAGCCTAAAGAACAGGCGATGCAGCTTTAGCTGCGAGCACGTGAAGAAAGCTACGGATCGGTACGCAGGTTAAAATTGATTCAAAAAAGATTAACAATTATCAATAGAACATGTATGTAGTTTTGAATATACAATCATGAAAGAGTGGCTTAAACAGCCACTTTTTTATTACCCATAAAAACTGTCCCCTAAAAAAACATAAAAATTGCCCCTTGTAATATACCCAAACAAGCGGTACTATAACATCCAAGTTATTACATTCCTACATTAATACAATCATACATTAAAGTAATAACAAAGGTAATAACGAAACGAGAGGGGAATTATTATGAACACACAGAACAACACAGTAGTTAAACTTGCAGAAACTGCGTTATTAGCAGCTTTATGTTATGTATCCTTCACATTTCTGCAGATCAAGATCCCGGTGCCGGGTGGAGACGCAACATCCATTCATATTGGAAATGCTTTCTGCGTACTTGCAGCACTGCTTCTGGGTGGCGTATATGGCGGACTTGCCGGAGCTATCGGAATGGGAATTGCAGATATCATGGACCCTGTTTATATCACAGGCGCACCGAAAACCTTTGTACTGAAATTCTGTATCGGTCTGATCGTAGGTCTTGTGGCACACAAGGTTGCAAAGATCAATGAGAGTACAGATAAAAAATATGTTTTCAAATGGAGTGTGATCGCATCTGTCGCAGGACTTGCATTTAACGTAATTGCAGATCCTATCGTAGGATATTTCTACAAACAGTACATTTTGGGACAGCCACAGGAACTGGCACAGGCACTTGCAAAAATGAGTGCGGCGGCAACCTTTATCAATGCAGTTGTATCTGTAATTCTGGTAGCGATCATCTATAATGCAGTACGTCCGGTACTGATCAAAAGTCATCTGATCACAGTTACCAACAACAAAAATCAGGTTGCGTAAAACGACATACTAAAAAAATAATAAAAAACAAGAAATAACACAAGACAGCGAAATGGAAGTTAAAATTCATTTCGCTGTTTTTTTATGCGTGTATAGGATCATTTTTTATATGGTTATCCTCACATAGAAAACAAATTTCGGAACAACCAAGATCTGTTTTGACGTATCCATGGCAGTGATTGCTGCGGTACTTTCCTTCGTATTTGCGGGAAGACTGGATGGTGTAAGAGAAGGTACTGTTATTTCCGCATATTCTCCCGCACCTTCGTAGGTGTGCACCCGAAGTGCTCCTGGAACATCCGTCGAAACAGCTTATAATTGGTGAATCCATGGCGTTCTAGGATCACATGCACGGGGTCTTTCGTATTGATCAGATTTTTGTAGATAAAAGAAAGTCTGTATTCATTCTGATATTCCCAAAATGTAACCCCCATCTTTTTCTTGAAAAACGGCAGAAATATCCAGTCTGGAGATAAGCAACACCTGCGATCTCATCCAGAGAATAGGCCGTTTGTAATTCTCAGAAATATAATTCAGCACCAGATTCAGCCGGTCCAGATCTTTTTTCAGCCGGCTTAGATCACTTTGAAAAACTTTGACACTGAAATTGTGACACAGCTGGAACAAAAGTTCAAAGATCAGGATATTGCAGACGAGAGTCGTATGGTGGAGTAAAAAGATACAAAAAAAGCGGAGATTTATCGTTATAAAGACTATTGAAAATAAAAGAAGTTTGTAGTAAGGTAGTAGCTACAACGCTTACGAAAGGGAAGACTGTTTCGGGTGGGCAGTCTCCTTTTTGTGGAGAATTTTGGATGAAGGAAAACGAAAAACAAGGGGGAAGAATTTATGGAGAAGGTAAAAGAGAAATCTTCTTTTTTCCGAAAGTTCGTAGGAGATAAGAGGTTTTATCTGATGGTCCTGTCTATTGCAGTACCGATCATGGTACAGAACGGGATCACAAATTTTGTCAGTCTTCTGGACAATATTATGATCGGTCGTATCGGTACCGAACAGATGTCTGGAGCGGCGATCGTCAATCAGCTGATCTTTGTATATAATCTATGTATTTTCGGCGGGGTGTCCGGAGCGGGAATTTTTACAGCACAGTATTTCGGACAGAAGGATCATGAGGGTGTCCGCCAGACACTTCGTTATAAACTGTGGATGGCAGTGATTCTGACAGCGATCACCATTATACTGTTTCTGACAGCAGGGGGGTCACTGATCAGCATGTATTTAAAAGGTGACGGAACCGCACAGGAGATCAGGGATACTCTTATTTATGGGAAACAGTATTTATGGATCATGCTTCTGGGACTTCCGCCATTTATGATGGTGCAGGTCTATGCAAGTACTTTACGTGAATGCGGTGAGACCGTACTTCCAATGAAGGCCGGGATCGTGGCAGTGCTGATCAATCTGATATTTAATTATCTTCTGATCTATGGAAAATTCGGATTCCCGGAAATGGGAGTAAGAGGTGCGGCTGTTGCCACAGTGCTCTCCAGATATGTGGAAGCCTGCATTGTCCTGAGCTGGACACATAAGCATACAGAAAAGAATATTTTTGCACAGGGTCTGTATTCAACATTAAAGGTTCCGGCGAACCTGACAAAGAAGATACTTATTAAGGGAACCCCGCTGCTTCTGAATGAGACCTTATGGGCAGCCGGAGTGGCCATGCTGACACAGTGTTATTCGGTCCGTGGACTGAACGTGGTTGCGGGATTAAATATTTCCAATACCATCAACAATGTATTTAATATCGTATTTATCGCACTTGGAGATTCGGTAGCCATTGTTGTAGGACAGCTTCTGGGGGCAGGTAAGATGAAGGAAGCCAGAGATACGGACAACAAGATGATCGCATTTTCTGTGTTCTGCTGTACCTGCGTGGCAGCTGTGATGTTTGTAATGGCACCACTGTTTCCAAGGCTTTACAATACTAATGCTGAGGCACGTACTCTGGCGAAATATTTTATTATGCTCACAGCATTTTTCATGCCGCAGAATGCATTCTTGCATGCAACATATTTTACTTTGCGTTCCGGTGGAAAGACCATCGTTACATTTCTGTTTGACAGTGTGTTTATCTGGGTGGTAAGTGTAACGATCGCATTTACCTTAAGCCGTTTTACAGGTCTGCCTGTACTTGTGATCTACGCAATGGTCCAGGCAGCGGATATGATGAAATGTGTCATTGGATTTATCCTTGTAAAAAAAGGCGTATGGCTTCAGAATATCGTTTCATAGAATTTTTTGAAATCTTCCGGGAGGGGTGCTTCCAGGGAGATTTCTTTTTTGGCATTTTTGTCATGATGCATGGAAACCCGGGTGTCGGAAGCAGATTCATCAATTGAAAATGGAAGTTGAAATTTAAGCTTCCATGCGTGGAGTGCAGCCCGGGAAAACGGATTCGATATGTCCGATAAACAGTACAGAGAATCACCCAGAAGAGGATGCCCGAGAGATGCCATGTGTACACGGATCTGATGGGTACGGCCGGTTTTCAGACGGAGCATTACAAGAGAAGCCGGAGCTGCTGCGTCAGGGCCGGTAGATTTCAGAACAGAATAAAGGGTTTCTGCATGTTTGCTTCCGGGAAGCGTGCCATCTGTGGATACGACCATTTTCAGACGGTTATCCGGGTCAGGTGCAAGGGGAACGGAGATTCTGTGAAAAGCTCCATCTTCATCCACAGGCATGAAACCGGAAACTGCAGCTAGATAGGTTTTCTCTGAAATCCCTTCTTCACGCTGGTTCTGTAATCTGGCGGCAGCAGTCTGGTTCCTGGCAAAGAGCAGGATACCGGAGGTTTCTTTATCCAATCGTCCGATAGACCGGACTTTGGTAGGCTCTCCTTTGGAACGGAAATAGGAAGCCACCTGGTTGGCGAGACTGTCACTGTAGTGAGAACCGGAAGGGTGAGTGACAATCCCGGCAGGTTTATTTATGGCGAGGATATCCTGGTCTTCGTATATGATCGCCAACTCAGGAAGAAACTGTGACGTTGTAGCCGGTGAATGATAATTGTGAGAATTGACATCAGAACCTGCAAATTCTGAAGCTGCGGAATCAGAATATGAAATTGCGTCTGCGGAGAACTGGAAATTGTGATTGGACGAATTGACAGTAAAGGATGAAGATTCCAGCTGGGCAGAATCCACATCGTTCGCTTCCAGGCATATTATGATCTGATCCCCGGGATAAGCGGTTTCCGTTACCCGGCACTGCTGTCCGTTTTTCCGGATACCACCGGGACGAAACTTCGCCTGGCTGATCTGCTTTTTTGTAAGACCTGCCTGCGTGCGAAGAAAGCGGGAGACAGGTGCCGGAACAGCTGTTTTCGGGATATAGATAGTAAGATAGCGGTTCATTGTGAGGAATCCTCCGATTCTATTAAATTAATAAATATTTACAGGAATTTGGATGCAGGAGATTTTTACTTATGCTGATAATAAAAAACAGCAACTTGAGTCCGATCCCTCAGCTGCAGTTTATCCAGAATGGAACTGAGATAATTTCGTACCGTTCCCTCACTGAGAAACAGTTCTGTGGCAATCTCTTTATTGCTGTATCCGTTGGCAATCAGCCGGATGATATCCAGCTCCCGTTCGCTGATGTTTCTGGAAGCATAATCAAATCCGTCGGAAGACTGCAGGAGTTCAGGGATTTTGGATATAATCTCTGTGCCGAATACGGTCTGGCCGGAGTAAACCGCCTGAAGGGCCGGAAGAATGCTGGTATGATCCTGCTTCAGAAGATAACCCTTTGTGCCGAGGCGGAGGGCTTTTACAATATATTCATCATCGGAAAAAGTAGTCAGAAGAAGAATTTTTGCCTCTGGAAATTCGCCCAGGATCTTTCTGGAAGCTTCCAGTCCGTCCATTCCTTTCATACGGATATCCATCAGAAGAATATCCGGAAGATACTCTCTGTACAGAGAGCAGGCTTCTTCACCATCAGAGCCGGTGGCAGTCACTTCGATATCCGGGTTTGCTTCAAGAATGGTTTTTAGTGCTCCTGCAACCAGGCAGTCGTCGTCTACGATTATAATTTTCATGTCAAAATCTCCTGTTTATGAGTTATAAAAAGTAAATTTACAGATCAGAAAAAACAGACGGATCCAATATGCCGGGAAAGTACTTTGATCAAATCAGGAAGGTTTCCGGCAAAGGGAGAAATATCTGTCTGATTCAATTAGAAACAGATTTCGGGACCGTCACAAAGATCCGAAAACCGTTCTCCTGCGTAATCTGGACCGTACCGCCCAGCGCCTTTGCACGGTCACGGATATTGGACAGTCCCATACCACCGGAAGTACTTTTGGCCTTATTGCTGTCTGATCCAGTTTGCATATCCGGAATTCCATTTTCCGGTGTCCCATTATCCTCAATGCACAATTGATAAAGTGCAGGATGCTCCCGCAGAAGAATATTCACAGAATCCGCATTACTATGCCGCATCACATTGGAAAGCCCTTCCTTTGTAATACTGATCAGACTGTATTTCACCTCTCTTGGAATCTGCCTGGACATATCATAAGTAAGATTCACCGGGCAGAAGGTGAAATCCTTTACAAGTCCTTTTATGGCATCTTCCAGATTTATCGCATCGTCATGAAGATCATGTACACTGGAACGAATGCTGTTCATAGCACCGTTCAGGGATTCTTCCAGATTTCCAAGCAGAGGATCAAGAGAATCATTTTTGTTGATGGTTTTGCAGGCAGCAGTCATAAGGATAGAACGGGATAGTACATGTCCCACATTATCATGGATCTCTCTGGCAATTCTGTTTCGCTCGCGCAATGTAGCAGCATAAATCTCGTAATCCTGTTTTTCCAGAAGTGCCTTGTTTTTTTCAGAAAGAAGAAGCGTATGTTCCTCACTGTCATCCCGAATCTGATGGAAATCCTGGTAAAGAGCCTGATATTTTCCGGCATAGAGCCAGAGAAAAAATGAGAGAATGAAACCAAAAATCCCAAGCAGACAAAGAACTGCCGGAAATCTATTGATCTGAAAAACCAGAAATCCCCAAAGTGGAAGCTCAGCCACTGCCAGAGGAAAAAGCCCGGCAGATAAGGTCTGATACAGCAGCAGCGGGAAAAACAGAAGAAGATCCGAAAACCACAGGGAACATAATCCAAAGATCACATAGCTTCCTGCAAGAACCGGAATGATATTTCCGGCGGGTTTCAATACTGGCAAAGAATTGTGTGAACAGGATTCTGTTTTACATACCTTGCACAGATAAGTAATGCAGCAAAGGATCACCGCAAAAAGGAGGGCAAACACAAGAGCCTGATCTGCAGGCACATAAAAAAATGTTAAAGTACTGTATAAAAGCAATAGTATGGAATCTGTAAAATAACGCATAAAAAATATACCCTCCTTTCTCAGAATTACAGCATTTTCCGAAAGTCAGGCAGATAACCGGCTAAAATTATCGTATCCTGTTCCAGGAGAACCCCTTTTGCTGCACAAATTTCTGAAATCAATGTGTCTTTATTATAATATACCGGTTCCTTCCCTGCAAAGAAAAATCTATCCTTCTGAAAAAGACATGACATTTGTCATTCGCAGGTGGTGACATTCAACACTTGGTGCAGAAAGAAGAAAAGGATATAATGGCATCATCGAAGAAATATGAATTTCTGCGAAAAAGACATAAAAGTCCTGCTTAACGGACTGTAAAAAAGGAGGAAAACATATGCCACAGAGTATGGTCCACATAGAAAATCTGGTAAAACGATACGGTGATCTTACCGCACTGAATCATCTGGAATTGGATATCCGGGAGGGTGAGATCTTCGGATTACTTGGCCCCAACGGATCGGGAAAGACAACGGCCATCAGCTGCCTCTTGTCACTTCTGAAATATGACAGAGGTGAAATAAAGATATTCGGAGAAGAGATGAAGCCGGACAGCTATAAGCTCAAGGAACAGATTGGGATCGTGCTTCAGAATGTAGCCGTTTTTGATGAGCTGACAGTGCAGGAAAATATCGATTATTTCTGCGGCCTTTACATACGGGACAGGAAACGGAGAAAAGAGCTGGTGGAGGATGCCATTGAATTTACAGGTCTTGAAGATTTCCGCAAAATGTACCCGAAGAAGCTTTCCGGGGGCCTTTTACGAAGATTGAACATTGCCTGCGGGATCGCCCACAAGCCAAGACTGATCATTATGGATGAGCCGACGGTAGCTGTAGACCCACAGAGCAGAAACAAGATCCTGGAAGGGATCCAGACGCTGAACCACCAGGGCTCCACCATTATCTACACATCCCATTACATGGAAGAAGTGGAGCAGATCTGTACTAGGATCGCCATCATGGATCACGGAAGAGTCATCGCTCAGGGAACAAAGGAAGAATTGAAGCAGATGATCAAAACAGGAGAGACCATCACCGTAGAAGCCATTGCCCTGGAAGAAAAAAATCTCCGGGATATCCGCACACTGGAGCATGTGTTTGATGTGCAGTATGAAAAACAGGTGCTGGTCGTGCGCTGTACCGATGCGAAGCATAACCTGATCCGTCTTCTTAATTATCTGCAAAGCCAGGATATTTCTTTTGGAAGAGTCTTTTCCGAACTGCCTACATTAAATGATGTCTTTCTGGAAATCACCGGAAAACAGCTGAGAGATTAGGAGGGATGGGAGATGTTGCATTTACTGAAATACAGTTTTCTTTCCAAGATCCGGAATTTTAACATTGTATTCTGGCCGCTGGTCTTTCCGCTTGTGCTTGGAACCTTTTTCTATTTTGCATTCGGAAATATCAATGAGGCAGATTTTCAGACGGTTCCGGTGGCAGTGGTGAAGGAAGCTTCTGCGGATACGTTTTTTATGACCTATCTGATTGAAGTGGAAAAAAGCAGTCCGGATCTTTTAAAGGCAGAAGAAATGTCGGAAAAGGAAGCGCTGGAAGCACTGCAGGATAAAAAAGTAGAAGGGATTTATTATGTGGGAAAAGAGCCTTCCCTTACAGTAGCAGGAACCGGAATAGAAGAAAGTATCCTTCAGACAGTTCTCGACAGCTGCGAAAACACCAGAACGACTATCACCAATATCATGAAAAAAATCCGCAGATGGATATGGAAACCATGAAACCCTTGTTAAGTTCCGACAGCCTGGTAAGGGAAGTCTCTCTTGGTGGCCGGACCATTGACGGAAATGTGCAGTTCTTTTACGCACTGATTGCCATGGCCTGCCTGTATGGATGCTTTATCGGATTTGGTTCTGCGATCGGGATCCAGGCCAATATCACACCTTTGGCAGCCAGACGGTGTGTAACGCCGACCCACAAGCTGAAGCTGATCCTTACAGACCAACTGACATCTTTTGCTCTGGGCTATGTGGACGTGATCATTCTGATCCTGTATCTCCGGTATATTCTCAATCTGGATTTTCAGGGACAGATGGGAAAAATGCTGGTGGTATCTTTTTTCGGAAGTCTCATCGGTGTATCTATGGGAATGTTTATAGGCAGCTTCGGAAAAATGCAGGAAGGCGTCAGAATCGGGCTCATGCTTGGAATCTCTATGGTAAGCAGCTTTCTTGCCGGACTGATGAACGGAAATATGAAGGATATCGTGGAAAAAAGTGTTCCGTTTGTGAACCGGATCAATCCTGCATCACTGATCTCAGATGCGTTTTACTGTATCAATGTATATGATGATATGACCAGATACTATAGAAATCTGATCACACTGGCGGTAATGTGCGTGGTGCTGGTGATGGCATCCTTTTTCATGGTCAGGAGGGAACGTTATGACAGTATTTAAAGGCTATATGAGAATCATGAAAAAAAATACAGGTCTGATCCTCCTGTATCTGGGCATTTTTTTCGGAGTGACAATGGCACTTCAGGCAGCGGCCGGTAAGGAAACTTATACCAGCTATGAAAGCGAAAAAATAAAGATCGGAGTGGTGGATAAAGACAACGGACCACTTGCAGAAGGACTGGTAAAATGGCTTGAAGGTACGCATCACGTGACCATGCTGGAGGATAACAGGGAGAAGCTTCAGGAAGAGCTTTTTTACAGAAATGTAGAGTACATCGTGGTGATTCCTGAGGATTTTTATGAGAACTGTATGGTAAACGGCGAAAGTATTTCTGTGACCAAGGTGCCCGGATCTTATTCGGCATATTATGTGGATCAGCAGCTTGAGAGCTGCCTGAATACAATGCGGACATATCTGAAAGCCGGTTTTTCCCAGAAGGAAGCGGCAACAGCGATCCTGGATAAAAAAAGAGGAGAAGTCACCATGCTGGATACAGATGAAAACAGTGGTACGTCCGGATGGCTCTATTATTTCCGATATATTCCATATCTGTTTCTTGCATTACTTTGCTATGTGATGGGATATGTTCTGATGGCTTTCAAAAAAGACGATATACCAAAGAGAATGCAGGCATCTGCGATCTCTGCAAGACGACAGAGTCTGGAAGGGCTTCTGGCCATGTTTGTGATGGGTGGGGGCTTATGGGGAATCGGTATGGCTGGAGCTATCCTTATGTATGGAAAAACATTTCTCAGTTCAGAAAATTTCGGATACTATGTACTGAACACTCTGGTAATGATGGCAGTGGCACTTTCACTTTCCTATCTGATCGGTCTTTTTGTAAAAAATAGCAACATGTTAAGCGGGATCGCAAATATCCTGTCTCTTGGAATGTGCTTTCTGTGTGGTGTGTTTGTTCCCATGAATATTATGGACAGAAACGTCCTGAAGGTGTCTCAGTTTCTTCCTGTGTACTGGTATGAAAACGTAAATGAGACTCTTGGAAGTTATAGTCACCTAACAGGTGAGGCAGTTGTATCGGTGTGGAAAGGCATTGGACTGGAAGCTATGTTTGTGGTAGTTTTTGTCTGCATGATCCTGGCAGTGACCAGATATCAGCGGCAGAAATAACAGAAAATAATAGCAGATGGCTGTTAATTATGGTAGGATATAGCTGATAAAGATGATTTGCGGAGAAAAACATGAAAAAAATACAAGTTTTACTAAAACCACAATGCAATGCAGAAATTCAAAATCAGTTTGCAACAAAATTCGGAGATCAGTGCGAATTTACATTTCAGGGCAAAGAAACTGAGGATGCGATCGCAGCAGCAGAAGTAGTGATCGGAGAGCCAGAGGAAGAAGAAATCCTGAAAGCAGAAAATCTTCGCTGGATCCAGCTGACCTGGGCCGGTGCGGACAAATATACAAAAATGAAAGCATTCCCGACAGGAGTTACATTAACCAATGCTTCCGGCGCTTTTGGAAAGATCATATCAGAATATGTGATCGGGAATATCATTGCGCTGTACCGTGAACTTCCGAACTACTGGAAGAACAAACAGAAACACCTCTGGGTACAGAATCGATCATCAGAAACCATATATGGAAAAAACATTCTCATCCTGGGAACAGGGGATATAGGAAGAAATATTGCCCATAGAATGAAAGCGTTTGAAACGCATGTGACTGGAATAAAAAGAACTGCAGTCCCGGAGCATTTGCAGCAGATGAAAGAGTTTGATGAGGTATATGATCTGACAGCGCTGGATCAGCAGCTTCAGAAAGCGGATATTGTGATCGGCTGTCTCCCGGGAACACCGGAAACAAAAGGCCTTCTGAATTACGAACGGCTGTATTCCATGAAAAAAGATGCAATTCTGGTTAATGTAGGAAGAGGAAGCCTCATTCCAACAGAAGACCTGATCAGAGTACTGGAGGAAGGCCACTTAAAAGGAGCGGTCCTGGATGTATTTGAAACAGAACCATTGCCGGAGACATCACCTCTTTGGAATATGGAAAACGTCCTTATCACTCCACACATTGCAGGCCCGAGTTTCGGTGGAAACGCTGAAGTCCAGGATATGATCTGGAACATCTGTATGGAAAATATGGAACGATATCTGAATGGAAAAAAATTAAAAAATATTGTCCGGTTAAAGGATGGGTATTAAATAAAAAAGATAATTACAAGCTTTGGATTTGATGATAAAATACAATGTGTTTGTTAATAAAAATACATTGGAGGATGTTTAAATGAAAGACAAATATCAGAAGACGGTATATGCCTGTTTTGTGGGATACATTGTACAGGCGATCGTAAATAACTTTGTGCCGCTGCTTTTTCTGACATTTGAAAAAAGCTATCACATTCCGTTGAGCCAGATCACAATGCTGATTACATTCAATTTCGGGATCCAGCTGCTGATCGATCTTTTGTCAGCGAAATTCGTGGACAGGATCGGTTACCGGATCTCCATTGTTTTGGCACACGTATTTTCGGCAGCAGGACTGATCTGCCTGGTGATCCTGCCGGATCTTTTGCCCAGCGCATTTGCCGGATTGTTTATTTCCGTAGTGATCTATGCAGTAGGCGGTGGTCTGATCGAAGTGCTGATCAGCCCTATCGTAGAAAGCTGTCCAAGTGACAATAAAGAAAAGGCAATGAGCCTTCTCCATTCCTTCTACTGCTGGGGTCATGTGGCAGTAGTGCTGCTTTCCACGATGTTCTTCCGCATATGCGGGATCGAAAACTGGAGGATCATGGCACTGATCTGGGCGATCATTCCGGTTGTAAATGGTATTGCATTTACAAAAGTTCCTATCGCAACTCTCATCGAGGAGGGGGAGACAGGAATGACCATAAGAGAATTATGCAGAAATAAAACTTTCTGGATTCTGATGCTGATGATGCTGTGTGCAGGAGCCAGTGAGCAGGGCGTCAGCCAGTGGGCTTCCACCTTTGCGGAGATGGGGCTTGGGGTAAGTAAGACCATCGGTGATCTTGCAGGCCCTATGGCATTTGCGATCCTGATGGGATGTTCCAGAGCCTTTTATGGAAAATTCGGAGACCGGATCGATCTGGATAAGTTTATGATCGGCAGCAGCATTCTCTGTATTATTTCCTATCTGTGCATTTCCCTTGCACCATCTGCATTTGTGTCACTGATCGGCTGTTCCATCTGCGGATTTTCTGTGGGGATCATGTGGCCGGGAAGCTTCAGCAAGGCATCCCAGGCACTGCGAAGAGGTGGTACATCCCTGTTTGCACTTCTGGCACTGGCCGGAGATGTAGGCTGTTCCGGAGGCCCGACATTAGTTGGCTTTGTTTCCGGAATATTATCCGACGATCTGAAAAAAGGAATCCTGGCAGGCGCTATTTTCCCGGTGCTTCTTCTTGTGGCAATCCGGTTTTTAAACAACAGACAGGTCGCAGACGAAAATTAAACGGATAGCAGAGGAAAATAAGAATGATAACACGCCAGAAACTGATCGATCAGATAGAAAAATATAAGCCCTACAATGAGCAGGAAGAAAAAGATAAGATCCTGATCCTGGACTGGATCAGAAACAATGAGAACGCTTTTTCCAGGGAAAATACAGTAGCCCATATGACGGCTTCCGCCTGGGTAGTAAACAGAGAACGGACGAAAGTCCTTATGGTATATCACAACATATACAATTCCTGGTCCTGGCTTGGAGGACATGCGGATGGTGAGACAGATTTACTGTCTGTTGCTGTCAGAGAAGTAAAAGAAGAAGCAGGGATTTCCAATGTTCATCCGGTGTCAGAGGAGATTTTTTCCCTGGAATCCCTGACTGTAGACGGTCATGTGAAAAAAGGAAAGTATGTATCCAGCCATCTGCACTTTAATATAACCTATCTCCTTGAGGCAGATCCGGAGGAAGCTGTTTCCATAAAAGCAGATGAAAACAGCGGTGTAGCCTGGTTTTCACCGGAGGAAGCATTGAAGAAATCTACGGAACCATGGTTTGTAGAACATGTTTATATTAAGCTTTTGAAGAAAATGGATCTATGTTATAATGGGATAAAGACAAAAGAGGTTTGACGTTGACTGAGCAAATACGAAAAGCCGGAGGAGGTATAGAAAAATAAGATGAAATGTCCATATTGCGGAGGCGAAATGTGTGAAGGCCAGATCCATTCCTTTAACTCAGGAATAGAATGGAGGAGCAGAGGTGAATCCATGCGATTAAACACCGAAAAAGGCTTGTCAAAAATACTATATGGTGATCGGATCGAGGCTTATCGCTGCGAGCATTGTAAGAAGATCATGATATCTTATGAATGATGATCTGACTGTAATGTAAGACAATACAGTTTTACCGGAAATGATGAAAAGCAAGGTTAAAATAAAAGAATAAAGGACTGGATTGTATGAAAGTGCAGTCCTTTTTTTATCCGGAAAGGATAGAGGAGCAGGTAAACTGTCAGATAAAAAAGGGGGAAACAAAGATGAAAAATTATTCAGAAGACGCAGACAGACAGTATCACATCCAGGTGGCAAAGGGAGAAGTGGGACGTTATGTTATTTTACCGGGAGATCCGAAACGCTGCAAAAAGATCGCACAGTATTTTGATGATCCGGTTTTTGTGGCAGATAACCGTGAGTATGTAACGTACACCGGAACACTGGACGGAGTGAAGGTAAGTGTGACATCTACCGGAATCGGCGGACCGTCCGCTTCTATCGCAATGGAAGAACTTTATCGGTGCGGGGCTGATACATTTGTACGCATCGGAACCTGCGGTGGGATGCAGCCGGAGGTAAAGAGCGGAGATATTGTTGTTGCAACCGGTGCGATCCGTATGGAAGGTACCAGCAAAGAGTATGCACCTATTGAATTCCCGGCAGTGGCAAATCTGGAAGTGATCAATGCACTTGTGGAAGGAGCAAAGAAAGAAGGATGTGAATTCCACACAGGTGTAGTACAATGTAAGGATTCCTTTTATGGTCAGCATGAGCCGGAAATCAAGCCGGTCAGCTATGAACTGATGAATAAATGGGAAGCATGGAAACGTCTTGGATGTCTTGCTTCGGAAATGGAATCTGCTGCTCTCTTCATAGTGGCAAGCCATTTAAAAGTACGTGTGGGGTCCTGCTTCCTGGTGCTTGCAAATCAGGAAAGAGAGAAACTGGGACTGGATAATCCTGTAGTACATGATACCGATAAGGCGATCCAGGTTGCAGTACAGGCGATCCGTGAACTGATCCGTGCGGATCAGGCACAGAAAAAAGAAGAATAACGTATACATGCCTGATTCAGGAAAGGTGGGAAAACTATGGAAGAAAAACAGATTAAAGAAATGATCGATCTGGCAATCAGACAGATGGACTATTCATATGCGCCATATTCACATTTTCATGTAGGGGCGGCACTTCTTGCAAAAAACGGCACTTATTATACAGGGTGCAACATAGAAAATGCTGCCTATACGCCAACAAACTGTGCGGAAAGAACTGCTTTTTTCAAAGCAGTCAGTGAAGGCGTGAGGGAATTTCAGGCAATCTGTATCGTTGGCGGCAAGGATGGTGTTCCCACAGAGTATGCAGCACCCTGTGGAGTATGCAGACAGGTTATGATGGAGTTCTGTGATCCGGAAACCTTTCAGATCATACTGGCAGTCAGCAGAGAAAAATATGATATCTTTACGTTAAAGGAACTGTTGCCATTTGGATTTGGACCGGATAATCTGAAGAAACTGAAGTGATAAGCGCAGGTGGATACATGCAGAGATTTTCACGATATGAATGCAGTGAGAAGTAAAATATTGAAAAGTGATCGCCCGGATGTTGATAATATGACAGGCCGGGCGATCATTTTTTCTTTATGCAGGCCCAAATCGCAAGAAAAAAGCAAGAATCTAAGCATGGAGTTTTTGGCAGATGATGTTAAAATAATAATATCTGTATTGCAAAAGGGGGAAGCTTACATGTCGAAAGCGACACTGATCGATTGCTGTATTAAAAAATACGCTTATCGGGAAGTATCACAGATATATCAGGAATTAGAGATATCACAAGAAGGTCTGTCACGATCACAGGTTGAGCTGATGCGGGAGAAGTATGGAATAAATAGTTTTTCGAAGCAAAAAAACGATACTATGCTGCGACGACTGAGACGTGCATTCATCAATCCGTTTAATATCATTCTTTTAGTTCTGGGAATCATTTCGCTGGCTACAGATGTGGCTCTTGTATCTGATTTTGCCAGAAATGCAACGACTGCTGTTATCATCTTCTCAATGATCTTAATCAGCGGAACGATCCGTCTGGTCCAGGAAATCCGTGCAAAGAATGCTTCAAAACAGCTGAACCGGCTGATACATGAAAGCATTACCGTACGGCGTGCGGGAGAAGTGAAAGAAATCCTGGCCGAAGAACTGGTGGTTGGAGATATTGTTCTGCTTTCGGCAGGTGACCGTGTCCCGGCAGACTTAAGGCTTACTAAGGTCAGTGATCTTTTTATCTCCCAGGCAGCCATCACAGGCGAAAGTGCGATTCTGGAAAAAAATGCACAGGCATTGAGTTATAGTGATCCGGAATCGTTGACACAGCTTGAAAATCTTGCATTTATGGCAACAACCGTCATCAGCGGAAAAGGTGAGGGTATTGTGCTGGCAGTGGGAAAAGACACACTTTATGGCAGCTTTGCAAAAGAAGATCCGGATGAAAAACAGTCTTTTCAAAAAGGTGCAAATTCCATTGCCTGGGTCATGCTTCGTTTTATTGCAGTCTTGATACCAATTGTATTTGTACTATTGAAGATTACAGGCGGCAGGTGGCTGGAATCCTTTGCGTTTTCACTGTCTGTAGCTGTTGGGCTGATGCCAGAGATGCTGCCGATGGTGATCACAGCCTGCCTTGCAAGGGGCAGCCTGAGTATGAGCAGAAAGCAGACGATCATCAAAGATATCAATGCCATGCAGGGGTTCGGCAGCATGGATGTCCTTTGTATGGATAAGACAGGTACGCTGACCAATGAAAGTATCCTACTGGAATACTATATGGATGTGTTGGGAAATGAAAGTGGTCAGGTATTGGATCTTGCTTTTTTAAACAGTGCTTATCATTCCGGTGTATGTAATCCAATTGATAATGCGATCCTTGCCTGTCAGACGATGCCGGGGCACGAACAGCATTTTGCGGATCTTCTCACTTACTATCAGAAAGAAGATGAAATCCCATTTGATTATTCCCGTAAGCTTGTCAGTACACTGGTGACAGATAAAAATGGGGCTTGTCAGCTGATCATGAAAGGTAATATTTCCCAGATCGTGGCCCGGTGCAGTCATGTGGAATTTCGTGGGGAGATCCTCCCTATGGAGAAAAACGGGACGCAGAGTGTAGCTTCTGTAGTGGATGAGATGCTTCAGGATGGTATGAAGGTGATCGCTGTAGCACGGAAAAAGATTGAAAAACAGGATCAGATCATACCTGCAGATGAAAAAGACATGGTCCTGATAGGCTATCTGGCATTTTTTGATGCTCCGAAGAAAACAGCAAAGACATCTGTGGATGCCCTGAAAAGACTGAAGGTGACACCGAAAATACTGACAGGTGATCAGGCTGATGTGGCGGTTTCTATTTGCCGAAGGGTCGGAATCCCGTCTGAAAACATATTGACTGGTGGCGGTTTAGATCAGATGACGGATGATGAACTCAGTAAAACAGTGGAAAAGATCCATGTTTTTGCGGAACTCACACCAGGACAGAAAGTACGTCTTGTTTCTGCCTTAAGGCAAAATGGACATACCGTAGGTTTCCTGGGAGATGGGATCAATGATATCCCGGCGCTTTGTGAATCGAATGTGGGGATTTCAGTAGATACGGCGGTAGATGCAGCGAAAGATGCAGCAGATGTGGTGCTGCTTCAAAAGGACCTGGGTGTGCTGGAGCAGGGAATCCTGGAAGGACGGAAAACATTTACAAACATGCTCAAGTACATTAAGATCACGGCAAGTTCCAATTTTGGCAATATTTTTTCTATTGTATGTGCAAGTGCCTTTTTACCGTTTTTGCCAATGACATCTTTGCAGATATTATTATTAAACCTGCTATATGATGTTTTGTGCATCATCCTTCCATGGGATAATGTGGATGAGGAAGAGACACTCTCTCCAAGAGACTGGTCCGGAAAGACACTGGGACGGTTTATGTTATTTTTTGGTCCCATCAGTTCTTTGTTTGATATTGTGACATTTTTATTTCTGTATTATGTTTTATGTCCGATGCTGTGTGGCGGAGCAACATATTTAAATCTTGCAGACCCGGTGATGCAGTCGCAGTATGTCGCCTTATTTCAGACAGGATGGTTTCTGGAGTCCATGTGGACGCAGGTCCTGATCCTTCATTTTCTGCGTACACGGAAGATACCATTTGTACAGAGCAGTCCTTCTGTCCCGGTTATCTGTACGACTATTGCAGGAATTATTGTTTTTACGGGGATTACTTTTACCAGAAGTGCAGCTGTTTTTGGGTTGACGAGATTACCGATCAGGTATTTTGGATTTTTATTTGCTGTAGCGCTATTATATATGCTGCTGACTACGGTAGTCAAAACATCATATCAGAAAAAATATCATGAGCTGATCTGAAAGGAGGATAACCATTGTGAAAAAGAATATCAGTGTTATTTCCATGGATCCAATCCTTCAGGAGTGGCTCCTTCAGAAGCTGATCAAGGAACCACCGGAAAGTCACAGCGCAAAAGAACTGCTTTCCGGTATTTACGATATGATCAGTGGTGATGTAAATTCATTATTGCTCAGTACAGCAAAAGAATCAGAAATCCCATCCATCAATCTTTCTGACGAGATGAAGATCGGAGAATTAGTGATCAATCCCAAAAGCAGGAGTGTTATCAGGATGGGACATGAGGTTTCTCTGACTCCTAAGGAGTTTGATATCCTGTATTTTCTGGCTGAAAACAGAGGAGAGGTGTTTACAAAAGAGCAGATCTATAAGGCTGTATGGTCTGAAAACTATCTTTTGGATGACAGCAATATCATGGCGTTTATTCGAAAATTGCGAAAGAAGATCGAACCGAATCCGGACGAACCAAAATATATTCTTACGATCTGGGGAATCGGATATAAATTTAATGATAAGGTGTGAAAAAGGCGGGCTGAAATTAGCCCGCCTGAATTTATGTTTTTGTAATTCTTGCTAAATCGCAAGGAAATCGCAAGACTTTGGTCATGTGCATTTCCTTGTTTTTTTTGTATTCTTTAGGAGGTCGAAGGGAGGCGGTATGTATGGTATACACAGAGTTTGTTTTAAGAATTTCCTTATCCGTATTACTTGGATTTTTCATTGGACTGGAAAGGCAGTTAACCGGCCACCCAGCTGGAATACGGATTAATGTTCTGATCTGTATGGGAACCAGTTTTTTTACTTTATTTCCAATGCTTTATGGTTCCGATCAGGTATTTCGTGTAGGAAGCAGCATTATCTCCGGTGTTGGATTCCTGTGCAGTGGTGTGATCTTTAAAGACAGCGGTACGGTAAGAGGAATGAACACAGCAGCAACACTTTGGTGTACAGCGGCAATTGGCATTCTTGCCAGCACAGGAATGTTTACAATGGCAGTTTCCGCTGCAGGCATTTTGATCGGCTCAAATCTGATCCTGCGTCCGCTTGCAAGAAAGCTGAATCCGATTGCTGTCGGAGATGAATCTGAAAAAGAGTACTGTATCACAGTACTTTGTCAGGAAGATGCAGAACAGGAAATAAGACTTTTACTGATCAATAGCAATTCCAGTAAGAACTTGTATCTGAATCATCTGGAAAGTGGAGATGTCGTGGGAGACAAAGTCGAGATCATAGCGAAGTATTGCTCTGCAGGAAAATCGAAAAATAATGTTTTGGAAGGGATTGTCGGTCAGGCATTGGAACTTCCGGAAGTGATCAGTGCAGGTTGGGAGGTGTTGTAGTTGAAAAAAATCAAAAGCGAAAGATGGATATTTTTTTTCATCCTCTATATTTTGTTCACTGCAATATGCAGTTGTGTGAGCCTTATATTTCCGGTTCACAGAATTATTGTGATACAGGTCTGGTATCAGATATCTGTTGTTGTTTGGATCTTTTTAGCAGTTACGATGGTGAGATTGCTTATCAGACTTCAGAAAATAAATAAGCTCAAAATAAGGGGAACCAACGAAAGGAGAAAAAAATCATGAATTTAACCTGTATCTTTTTTGGTGTCATTTTCACGATCACCGGTTTTATGTTTGCAGGTGGAAAAGGGCATATTTATTTATCTTCCTGGAAAAATATGCCCAGGGAAGAGAGAGAAAAGATCAAAATCGTGCCGCTTTGCCGCAATATCGGTGAAGTCATTGCATTAAACGGTCTCATTTTTTTGCTGAAAGGCCTGTGGCCCGGATTTGAAAATAACTGGTTTGTGACTGCCATGATCGCGTGGTTTGTTGTGGCAGGATTTGATCTTTGGTATATCGAAAAAAGTGATCGATATTATAAAAAATAATTTTGAAATGAGGAGGTAGGACCAATGAATAAGAAAGAAAACCGTATTGCTGCTCGTCAGGCAGCACAGCAGGCTGTGATCCGTGACGAGCAGAACCACCGCATCGAGCATGCGGCCACCAATCCGATCAAGGAGGTTCTGAAGAGTCTTCACACAACACTACGCGGGCTGGATGCGGAAAATGTATCGGTAAGCCGTACAAAATATGGATCAAATAAAGTAACCCATGAGAAGAAACAATCTCTTGCAAAGCGTCTGGCAGGTGCATTTATCAATCCGTTTACAGCGATCCTTTTCTGCCTGGCGGTCGTTTCTACTATGACAGACATGATTTTTCCGTATTTTTCTCTGTTGGGAAGCGCACCGGAGGATTTTGATCCTTTAACAGTGGGGATCATTCTGACCATGGTTATGATCTCAGGTACGCTTCGCTTTGTACAGGAATCCAGAAGCGGTAATGCGGCAGAAAAACTGCTTTCCATGATCACAACTACCTGTACTGTCACAAGGAGAGAACAGAAAAAAACAGAGATTCCCATGGATGATCTGGTTGTGGGAGATATCGTGCATCTGTCAGCCGGAGACATGATCCCGGCAGATGTCCGTATCCTGGATGCAAAAGACTTGTTTATCAGTCAGGCAAGCCTGACAGGAGAAAGCGAGCCTGTGGAAAAGACACCAAAGGTATGTGCACAGAAAGAAAGTGTCACTGATTACAGCAACATCGCCTTTATGGGAAGCAATGTAATTTCCGGAAGTGCAGCCGCAGTGGTTGTCTGTACCGGAGATCGGACCCTGTTTGGCTCTATGGCTTCTGCCATCGCAGGTGAAGCAGTAGAGACCAGCTTTACAAAAGGCGTGAATGCAGTTTCATGGGTCCTGATCCGCTTTATGCTGGTCATGGTTCCGCTGGTATTCTTTATAAATGGCATCACCAAGGGTGACTGGCTGGATGCATTCCTGTTCGGAATTTCCATTGCTGTCGGGTTGACTCCGGAGATGCTTCCGATGATCGTAACCACCTGCCTTGCAAAAGGTGCTGTTTCCATGAGTAAAAAGCAGACTATCGTTAAAAATCTGAATTCCATCCAGAACTTTGGTGCGATCGATATTCTCTGCACAGACAAAACAGGAACGCTGACACAGGACAAGGTTGTACTGGAGTATCATCTGAATGTGAATGGAGAAGATGATACAAGAGTATTGCGCCATGCATATTTAAACAGCTATTTCCAGACCGGCTATAAAAACCTGATGGATCTGGCGATCATTCATAGAACAGAGGAAGAGGAGGCGGCAGATCCGAAGCTGCTTGATCTGTCCGAAAACTATGTGAAGGTAGACGAGATCCCGTTTGATTTTACACGTCGTCGTCTGACCACGGTGGTACAGGATAAAAAAGGCAAGACGCAGATGGTGACAAAAGGCGCTGTAGAAGAAATGCTCTCGATCTGTTCTTTTGCGGAGTGTGACGGCACTGTGCAGCCCCTTACAGAAGAGGTTCGCAGGCGTATCCTGAAGACGGTAGATGAACTGAATGACAAAGGCTTCCGGGTGCTTGCCATTGCCCAGAAGAGCAATCCATCTCCGGTTGGAGCATTTGGTGTGAAGGATGAGTGTGAGATGGTACTGATCGGATATCTTGCATTTCTTGATCCGCCAAAGGAATCTACCGCAGATGCGATCCGGGCACTGAAAGAACATGGTGTAACGACCAAGATCCTGACAGGTGATAATGATAAGGTAACACGTACGATCTGTAAGCAGGTAGGACTTGAGGTACGTAATATGCTTCTGGGATCGGATCTGGATCATATGACAGATGATCAGCTTGCAAAAGCAGTAGAAACAACAGAGGTATTCGCAAAGCTCACGCCGGATCAGAAAGCCCGGGTGGTTTCCATACTCAGGGAAAACGGTCATACTGTTGGATTTATGGGCGATGGAATCAATGATGCTGCCGCTATGAAGGCTGCTGATATCGGTATTTCTGTAGATACTGCAGTTGATGTGGCAAAAGAATCCGCAGATATCATCCTGCTGGAAAAAGATCTGATGGTTCTGGAAGAAGGCATCATAGAAGGACGTAAAACCTATGCCAATATGATCAAGTATATTAAGATGACGGCTTCTTCCAATTTTGGAAATATGTTCTCTGTATTGGCAGCTTCTGCACTTTTACCATTCCTTCCCATGATGAGTGTACATCTGATCTTTTTGAACCTGATCTATGACCTGTCCTGTACGGCGATCCCGTGGGATAATGTAGATGAGGAGTTCATTGCAATACCACGTAAATGGGATGCATCCAGTGTGGGAAGCTTTATGATCTGGATCGGACCTACAAGTTCAATCTTTGATTTTACAACCTATATTTTTATGTATTTTGTATTCTGCCCGTTATTTGTATCAAAGGGTGTCCTGTTCAATGATCTGGCAGCTCATTACAGCGGTACAGAGCTTGCGGCTATGCAGGCGCGGTATATCGGAATGTTCCAGGCGGGCTGGTTTGTAGAATCCATGTGGAGCCAGACATTAGTCATCCACATGATCCGTACGCCAAAGCTTCCGTTTATTCAGAGCCGTGCATCAGCACCTGTAACACTGCTTACCATGACAGGTATTGCAGTTCTGACTGTGATCCCGTTCACACCATTTGGAACTGCTCTTGGTCTTGTAGCTTTACCGGCATCTTATTTTGCATATCTGATCCCATGTATTTTGCTGTATATGATGCTGGCAACAAGTTTGAAAAAAGCGTATGTTCGTTATTATGGCGAACTTCTCTAGGAGGTGAAGAGAATGAACTGGAAAGAACTTTGGATGACTCTTTTTGGAAGATGTGAATGGCTTGGTCTCAATATGGGCTTCTGGGTATCAATGGCCACAGTCTTGCTGATCGTGATCGTCATGAATGCTGTATTCTGGGGAATCGGACAAAAAAATAAAAAGTAATCGGATTTCCTTTAAGCTTTATGGAAAAACAAAAAACGCTGAAAATCCTTAATCAAGGCTTTTCAGCGTTCCTACGAGCAGGGGATGAGAGAATCGAACTCCCACCAAAGGTTTTGGAGACCCCTATCATACCATTTGACCAATCCCCTATATTAAATTGTGTTTTCATCACTGTTGCAATTATACATATAAAATATACAATTGTCAAGAGATGAGAGTGCTTTTTGTATAATAAAATATAAAAAAAGATCCTTCCTGTCATAAATCGGCAGAAAAGCGGAGATGGAGGGATTTGAACCCTCGCGCCGGTTGCCCGACCTACCGCATTTCGAGTGCGGACCCTTCAGCCACTTGGGTACATCTCCGGATGCTTTCAGAGCTTTTCAGCAGCTTTCGTGAAAACCTTTATTATTATATAAAGTATCCGGAGAAAGGTCAATCTTTTTTTAAACTTTTCTTTTTTGTATTATTGACGAATCTTCCGGACTATAATATGATAATGAGATAAAGTGTACAGACAGAAGTGGATGTGCAGAAATGGAGGGAATTATGAGCGATAAGAAATCAGCGATTCTCAGAGTGGCGAAGGGTCTTACTGAGAATTATGCTTCAGAAGAACTTTTTATGCCGAAGAGCGGCAGACGTCTGCCGAACCGTTCGGTGATCATTGATATAGTAAGAGATCTGAAATCTATTGTATTTCCGGGATATTTCAGTACGGATACCAGTGCTACCGTATTTCCGGAGTATTATGTGGGACACAGACTGAATGATCTTTATGACAGATTGAAGAATCAGATCGAGATCGCACTTCTTTATCACGGAGAGGAACCAGAAGAAGCAGCAGCTCATGCAGACAGAACTGCCTGTGGATTTTTTGAGCAGCTTCCTGAGATCCAGAGACTGCTCCTGACAGATGTACAGGCTGGTTTTGATGGTGACCCCGCAGCCAAGAGCAAGGAAGAGATCATTTTTTCATATCCGGGATTATTTGCTATCTACGTGTATCGTCTGGCACATGTTCTTTATAAAGAAGAAATCCCATTTATCCCGCGCGTGATGTCGGAATATGCTCATGGCCGTACAGGGATCGATATCAACCCGGGAGCGACCATTGGAGAGTATTTCTTTATCGATCATGGTACCGGTGTGGTTGTAGGTGAGACTACAGAGATCGGAAATAATGTAAAGCTGTATCAGGGAGTGACACTGGGAGCGCTTTCCACAAGAAAGGGACAGCAGCTTGCCAACGTAAAACGTCATCCGACGATCCGTGATAATGTAACGATCTATTCTAATTCCACAGTGCTCGGTGGTGAGACGGTTGTAGGAGAGAATACCATTATAGGTGGTAATACCTTTATCACAGAATCCATTCCTGCAAATACCAAGGTCAGTGCAAAAAGTCCGGAGCTTGTGATCAAGAAACCGAAGGCCCAGGTTTCTGCCACAAATGTATGGGATTATTGATAAAAAATCCAATAAATAAAAAAGTTTAAAAAATTTCAAAAAACCTGTTGACAAATAAAACAGCATGCTATATACTAATCATCGTTGTAGCGGTCAAGCAATCGGTAATCACCGAAGCGACGATGCGCGGGTGTAGTTCAATGGTAGAACACCAGCCTTCCAAGCTGGATACGTGGGTTC
>ENA-OUQM01000570-OUQM01000570.1-human-gut-metagenome-genome-assembly--contig:-NODE-570-length-23715-cov-10.186264_pt1 | contig 23715 bp, 25 predicted proteins | sample MGYA00237949_ERZ548830 | MGnify/ENA primary metagenome ERZ548830 (study PRJEB26490, sample SAMN05194706) | human gut metagenome | biome: terrestrial biome; feature: human-associated habitat; material...
CACAGGCAAAGGCATGGGTCGGATGCCGTGAGGCAGACGGATCCCATAAAAAGATTATTGATACTTATAATGCACCAGTTGATGTTGTAGATGTATCTTTACAATCACCTGGCACCATCAGAATCGCACCGGCCCAATTCGCAGTCAGATTTGCAGTAACAACTGGGGCAGACCTGAACGCAAAAGGAAAAGAAATATCTAATGCATCCAATCTTCCGGAAGTATATAAACCGCCCCAAACGTTTGTGATATTAGTGGTTATGGTCTTTCTGCACCAGCATTCTGCAATTCCGCTTTTCCATTTGCGATAAGTCCAAATACCACTGGTACCTTGCGAGATGACAAAATCAGATTCTACAGAACCTTTTTTCTTAACACTCCACGAGGAGGCTATCTCAAAGCAACTGTCTGTTTCAGATACTTTTCCAATGGCCACGCCTTTACCGCCACTTTTGAAATCCATCACCACCGCTGCAGTAGAAACAATATCCTGAGCCGAAATTGTACAGAAGGCATCCGTCAATGAATATTTGACATCGTAGGTACTTTCTGTAGATATTTTGCCGTTTCCAAATGTGAAAGGTGTATCTGAATGAAAAGATACTCCACCGTTCGTCCAATTTGCATCAGAGTTTTTCTTGTAGAACTGAGAACAGCTCAGTGTATTTTTTTCGCCACATGATGAATAACCAAAAGATACAACTCCACGGATATATGTTCCATCATCATTTAGCGAGCCATTACTTAATGCTCTTTGAGAAACAACTGAATTTATATATGGCGGAGAATAAGCCACAACAGATATAGATGTTGTTTTTGCATCCGATACTCGCCCTCTGGAGTCTGTAACTGTGGCAGTAAAAGTAATCGTTCCAGAAGTATTCAAGAATCCTGTTGTAAGCGTGTCTGCTGTTCCTGAATATCCACCTCCATTAATGCTGTAAGATTTAACACTTGATCCATAACTTCCAGCAGCACCTGTTATTTGGATGGCTGCTTTAGATTTTGTCTGAACATATATCCCCCATGATGAAGGCACATCTCCATTTATTCTGGTCACTGACAGATTACCGATAGTAGGTTTTACCGAAGATGGAACTGTAAGTGTATGGGTACAAGTTTTAGAACCAACCTTTGTAGAACCGCTATAGGTATCGCAAGTAATCGTGCAAGTACCTGAAACAGCTGATGGGATCTGACTTGCCAGTGAAACAGTCGGAGTCCATGACACAGAAGTCGATGAAGTCTTTGAGGCTATCGTTCCCGATGCATTTCCAAATTTATAAGTTAAGGTATGCGTAAAGGAAGAAGATGCCCTGCTTATCGTAATGGTTGCAGCACTCCCCATATTAACATTTGATGCTTTTACTGACGAGGCTCTTGGAATAGTATTTAACGTATGCGTACCACTTGCCGTTACATTTACCGCATAAGTATAAACACCCGCCTGACAGCTCAGACTGAATGATTTTGTACCATCTGCATTATGTGCAATAGTTATCGTTCCAGATGCAACAGTCGTTCCATTGTACAATTGGATACGGCTGTCAGTTGAAGTTGAGTATACCGTTGTGCCATTGATGACTGCCTTAAAGCCACCGGACTTTACCCATCCTCCACCAGAACCGGAACCTTTTAATGCCCATGATATAGTCGATGTATTTTTCTCTACACTTTGACTGGATAAAGACCAAGAAAGTGTAACTGAACGCCCGTCTGGGGTTTTCCCCTGTCATTTATAGATGGCGTAACTTCTTATTAAAAAGGATACCTAGCCCTCACGGCTTAGGGGGACTATCCCCTATGGGATATGCTCCCGGGGATAGCTTGAAAATCACATAGTTTTCAGATTTGTATAATTTCGCAGAATTGTTTTTATACACATTGTTATACTTCACATTTAAAGCTACTTAGACAAAGCGACCTCTACCAAATCATTTTCTTTCACTTCAAACACTTTTAGTGCTTCAGGTGGCACTGAATTTCCAGCAAGCAATGACCCATATTCTTCTGCATTATAAAAATAGATGGATATAAATCTTCTCAAAAAAGTGATATTATCATATACTTTTTTCGGTATGGTTTTTTCCATATAATCAGTGAAATCAAAGCCGCAAGAATATAAAAGACTTTCACAATCTCGATAAGCATCTCTATAATTTATTGGCGCAAAAGTTTCCATTTCCGACCAACGACTAGCATACTCTATAACATAACAATTCTTCTTTTTTGCCATCCAATCATAGCATAAATTGTATGTAGGAGAATACTGCCCATTTACTGCTGAACGCACATCATCTAACGTATTCAATATTTCTGGACACCTATCAATGGTCGAATACCTTTTCATCTCATCTAGTGTTGCATGAATAAAACACTCCACAGTTGCATCATAATAATATAATTTGGTCGCAAGATAGGTGATTTTTTTAAAGCTTTCACACCTTGAATATCCTGTACAAATACGTTCTCTGCCATTGTAGCATTCTGGACAGATTTCATGATCACTCAATATCGGATAATTTTTCCCTTTAATTTCTATTTTATGCTCATCAACATCCACTTTAATTTTGTGTTCTAACAAAAATTGAGATAAAGGGGTATTCTCTTGAAGCATGGTTCTTAGATCAAGAATCCCTTTATCCACAAAGGAATGGATTTCATCTTCTGTAGATGTTGTCATATGACGGCACACTATTTGTAATTGACTGCTATCATATTCATTTAATTTTAAATCAAACTTTCTCACCAATGTTTCTGGTGTTAATGTATCAGGATTGACCCTGATAAAATAGTCCTCAACCGTTTCCTTGTCTAACTGAAAGTACTCACAGAATTTTTCTACAAGTTCTGTTGAACTATCGTTAAAGAAATCAAAAGTTATCATAATGTTCTCCCATAATTTTTAAATGTATTTGAGCTTAAGCTGTTTTTCTTTTATACTTCTATGCTCATATAGTTTCAACTACTTCAAATCACTTTTATTATATCAAAAAATGGTGCAGCCATCCAATCACAGCCACACCATTCTACAGTCACATTACTGTTTATTTTCTCTTTCTGTAAAAAGCACCCCATAGTCAAACATCTTCATGCTTTGATGTCTGCCTATGCTCATGAGGTTCGATAGGATGATCTCTACATCTTCGTCTTCTGTGCCTGGCTTTCCAAGTCTTCTGCATACCCTCTCATAGGCTTCCAGCATCTGTGAATATAATTTTTCACAGTATTCCCCTTCTGCAAATTCGTCTTTTACCAGGCTACTTTCTGCAACTGGGTATTCCTCAAGATTGTAGCTTCCATTCATCAGATCATAGATTTTTGTTTTGAACTCCTCATCTTTTACACTCATTCTGTATCCTCACTGCTTTCTTCTGCCGTGGAAAGCGCATAGAAAAAGGGGAAACAATCAATCAGATACAATTGAACTGCTTCCCCTATTTCTTCAAAGATCTCACGAAGTTCATTAAAATTCTCCGCTCATCAGCATTTAGGTTATCCCATGTTTCCAATATCTCTTCCTGCTCGTCTGTCAGATCTGGTCTCATGCCGTCCCCGGCAAAAAACTGTGCTAGTGAAATTCCGAATGCATCACAGATTCTTTCCAAAGTCGGTATCGTTGGAATGCTCTCTTTCTTGATTATATTCCCTAAAGCGGTCTGTGACATATCAGTGAGCTGTGCGAGTCGGTACTTGGAAACCTTATGCTTGCTGCATAATTTTTTTACCCTTTTCGGGATATAGTCCTCTGTACGCAAGTAAATTACACCTCTCTTCTGCTCTGCGATACATTTATTTTAACCGCAAACCAGAATAAATATTAGAACCATATCTCTTTAGTAATTTACTCCATTGTACTTTATTATAAGGGTAAAAAAATATGAACAGCAGCACACCGCAGTTCAATATGTATTTCTTATAATTCCTTGTTTTTCCTTGTTTCTTTCACTTCCATATTATCAGTTCCAACATCAGCATAGCATCTTTTATACCGCCCATCAATCAAAATCGTTCGACAAATGTCTACATATATTGACACCTCGTTATTCAGCAATACTCCACTCCACTTTATTAAATTACATAACTTTTTATCATTCGCTGACGGATAATCTATTTGCGTAAGAAAAAGAAACAGGAGGTAACATTATGAATGAATCACTTGCATCTGTAAATCATAAACAGATCGGATACCGCATTAAGGAAGTCAGGGAACAGAACAATTTTTCACAGGCGCGGCTTGCAGAGGAAACGGAACTCTCCATCTCCTACATAAGCCATATCGAGAATGCAAAGCGCAAAGCGAGTCTTGAGTCTATCATCAGAATTGTAAACGCCCTTGGAATAACAGTCGATGAGCTTCTCGCCGGAGTCCAGCTTCATAATCCGACCGCTTATCAGACTGACCTCGATCTGCTGATGGCTGAATGCACCGAAAATGAGAAGCGCTTCATTTATGAAATGGTAAAAGCAAGCATTGACAGCATGCATAAAAACGGATGGCATATCTCAGATGACGAAGCCTAGATGCTGCGGCACACTATTTTCACACATAAATTTTCGCTTTGAAATAGACTATACGGATATGCCTGTCCGTATGGTCTATTTTATTTTCTTATGAAAATTTTATAATAAACCACATCATAAGAAAAAGGTGGTAAGACATGAGAGAAAACGAACAGAAATCCGGCTCCATTGCGGACCAGAAAAATAAGATCAGGGAACGATATAAAGGGGTCAGCATTGATGAGCTTGATGTAATTCCGGCACTTCCACAGGAAGATATATTCGCTGTTGAAAACGAACAACGGGTAGCCGTCTACGCAAGGGTATCCACTGACGATCCAAGACAGACATCTTCTTATGAGTTACAGAAAAACCATTACCACGATGTCATCAGCAAAAGTCCAAACTGGAAACTTGTACAGATCTATGCGGATGAAGGCATATCCGGTACTTCCCTGCAGCATCGTGATCAGTTCAAGCAGATGATTGAAGACTGCAAAAAAGGAGAAATCGATCTTATCGTTACTAAGAGTGTGTCCCGTTTCGCCAGGAATGTTGTAGACTGCATCGGATATGTCCGTGAACTGCTGGCTCTCCCACATCCGGTCGGTGTCTTTTTTGAGACAGAGCGATTGAATACCTTTGATCCGAAAAGCGAAATGGTACTCTCCTTCATGGCCACTCTGGCACAGGAGGAAAGCCATACCAAAAGTGAGATCATGAATGCTTCTATTGAGATGCGATTCCGAAGGGGAATATTCCTCACTCCCACGCTTCTCGGCTACGACCATGATGAAGATGGAAACCTTGTAATCAATGAATCAGAAGCAAAGATTGTACGTCTCATATTTATGATGTACTTAAACGGCTGCACCTGTCAGGAAATCGCTGATACCCTGACGGAACTGGGTTGTGAAACTAAAAAAGGGAATACCGTATGGTCTCCCGGTTCAATCCTTCAGATATTGCAGAATGAACGACACTGCGGTGATGTTCTTGCCCGAAAGACTTATACTCCAAATTACCTGAATCACAAATCAAAAAAGAACATGCAGAACCGCCCGCAATACAGGAAACGTAATCACCATGAAGCAATTGTGTCCCGTGACGATTTCATTGCCGTACAACGACTCATCAGCAATGCCAAGTATGGAAATAAAGGAATACTGCCGGAGTTAAAGGTCCTGCCAGATGGAGTATTGAAAGGCTTTGTATCCATTAATCCACGATGGGCCGGCTTTAAAGAGGATGATTATATCAATGCTTCCCTAAGTGTATATGGCGGTACAGAACAGTTTCTCCCACCATCGTTACCCGTGAAAGTACAATCTGGGGATTTTGACCTGCGTGGTTATGAAATTGCACGCTCACAGTTTTTTGACAGCACTGATCGTATTACCGTGACATTCAGCCTAAATGATATCAAGTTTTCAACCGCTGCTGTCAGAAAACTGGACAGTACACTGGTAGAACTTCTGATACACCCGAATAAACATCTCTTTGCCGTAAGAACTGTCTCGCAGACGCACCGAAATGCCATGCAGTGGTCAAAAAAACGTGGGAATCTTTCTACCCCAAGGGCAATCAGCGGTACAGCTTTTATGCCTACTATCTATGCACTTCTCGGTTGGAACGCAGACTGCAGATACCGCATAATAGGAATCAAGCGTGGAAACAAATCCGATGCTGTCCTTATTTTCAATCTTGAAGAGACTGAAATTTTTATTCCAAATGATGTAATCGATGAACAGCAGATACCAGATGTGTCAACGGACGTAAAACCATTTACCGATAATCTCAAAAAAAATGTCCGTGCCTATCCGCCTGACTGGGCTGACACTTTCGGCAGCAACTACTACTGCCATGCACAGGCACAGGAATTTGCCAGATTCAATGACCAGAACACCCTTTCCAACGAAGCAGTTGCATACAAAGAGTCAGACATACAGGTGACCAGTCCTGATGAAGTAGAAAAAAGCATAGAACAACTCATGTCTGACATGAAGGAGAACCGTAATGAATGAACAGCCAAACAATGAAACCTTAATCCAGTCCTCTTCAAGGGACTTACAGATCATCGAGGACGATGCCTTCAGCTATGAGGGTTATCAGGTAGTGCGTGGAGAATTCTTCGCCCACACCTATGAACCATCCTTTACATTTAATGCCAACAAAGTATCCGTAAATACTGCATGTATCAAAAAGCTGCCTAAGACAGATTTTGTACAGATCCTTGTGAACCCAGATGAAAAAAAACTTGCCGTCCGCCCATGCCAGGAAGATGAAAAAGACTCCTTCCGATGGTGCTCTGCTACAAAGAAGCGTTCCCCAAGGCAGATCACATGCCGAATCTTTTTTGCCAAGGTAATAACCTTGATGGGATGGAATTCCAGTTACCGTTATAAACTGCTCGGCAAACTGATACGGTCTGATAATGAACTCTTATTCGTCTTTGACCTTACCACGCCCGAAATATATGTGCGTACAGCAAAAGCCGATGGAAAGATAAAGACATCCCGGACACCTACATATCCAGCGGAATGGCAGAACCAATTCGGTGTGCCGGTTGAGGAGCACCAGAGCAACTTACAGATCAATATGTTTGACGGCTATGCTGTCTTTGGAATTTCAGAGAACACACCGCCAGAAGAACCCAAAAATCCAGCCGAACCACAAAAGGAGGAAACACACTATGAGCAATCATCCCTCTTCACAGCCAATCCTATGCATTGACTTAAAGAAAAACCGCATCCGAATACACAAACATACTCTTCATATGCTTGGTGATCCGGAATATATCCAGCTTCTGGTAAATCCCGACACCCATATGATTGCCGTCAGGAAAAGCGTCCGTCAGGATTACCTTGCCCACCATGTCAGGGCATGCTATTCCGACATTCGAAACAGTTACGAATTATATAGCCGTGAACTGCTCCAGACTTTAAAACAGACCAATGCGGAACTTTCCAATAACAGATCCTACCGCATCTATGGTGCAATAAATAAAAAAGAAGGACTGGCAAGCTTTTCCATGCAGGAATGTATCCTCGTGGATGAATCTGTCAGAATAGGTGAAATCGTATGAGTGATCATCAGATTCCAGATTTTGAAACCGATGCTGAATTTCTGCAGCTCATCCAGCCAAGAGTAGAAAAATATATAGAAGATCTCGAAGAAGATATCTTCGATCATGGCTGTGATGAAGCTATATGTGTCTGGGGAAACATCCTCATAGATGGACATCTCCGTTATTCCATCTGCCGGAAGTGGGATATCCACTTCAATATACGCAGACTCTTCTTCCAGAGCCGTGACGAAGCGGAAGCCTACATATGTACAGAGCAGCTTAAACGGAAGGACCTCACAGGCGAATACAAAAAATATCTTATTGGCAGGCGCTTCCGAGCAGACATGAATATTGCCAGTGCTGATTTTCTGAAAAATCATCCTGAGAAACAGCTCAACGCAGACGGACAGATATCCCAGAAGTATGTACAGAAAACGGAGATTGCAGCCATTATCGGGAAAGAATATAACTTCGGCTTTTCCACCGTCACAAAATACGATGTGTATGCAAGAGCACTCGATGAGCTCCGCATCAAAGGGCCGGAAATAACATCCAGAATATTAAACGGCAGTCTCCGTGTATCCCATGAAAATGTCATAGAGCTGTCAAGACTTCCCATCGAAGATATCAATGGACTTAAAAGACTGCTCGACAGCGGTTCGATCGACCGCATCGGCTACTCGCAGTTACGGCATGAACTGCGATGGCAGCGGCTTCCTACAGGAAAACCGGATTCCCGAAGGCGCAGACGTGAAAGGGAAAGCGCCGAGGCTGGCATCAAACAGATGCCCGTCATTGACCCAGATGCAGAACTGGCAAGCCTTAAATTCACCATTCCTTCATGGTCAAAAACCATATCAAGGACAATGGAGCTTACGGATTTTCCTTCCACATCCGCTTCTGCCCGGCAAGAGGTCAGGACACAGATCATAAACCTTACACGAAAAATAAACAGACTGCTGACGCAGTTGGAGGAGGATTAAAATGACAGATGACCAAGCAATATCGGAACAGACTGATCTCATGCAGTATGTTCCAAAAGTACACTTTGAGCAGATTCCCATCAGGAATCTTGTATCCAACCAGGAATATCAGAGAAATCTTTCACAGAATCATGTCCAGCGTGCCGCTGCGAACTTCGATCTGTACCAGATAAATCCCGTAAAAGTCAGCCGCCGTAACGGCATCAACTATGTCTTTAACGGACAGCACACCATTGAAATCGTGGCACTCGTCTCCGGTTCAAGAGAGACTCCTGTATGGTGCATGGTCTATGATGACCTCGTTTACGAACACGAAGCCGATATTTTTGCTAATCAGATGAAGTATGTAAAGCCCCTGCTTCCCTATGAAATATTCATGGCAAACATTGAGGCTGGGAATGATAAACAGCTTATCATCCGTGATCTAGTGGAATCTTATGACCTTTCCATCACCTCTTCTTCTGTTCCTGGCGGTATCTGTGCCGTTGCTACCCTTGAGACCATCCACGACAAATACGGCTATCACATGCTCGATCATGTGATCCGCCTGATTGTCGCAACATGGGAAGGTGCTGCCCAGTCCTTCAGTGCAAACATGATGAATGGGCTGGCACGTTTTCTGAATGCCTATGGCGATGCGGTCAAAGATGATATTTTTAAAGAAAAACTGGGAAGAATATCCATTAAGGAACTGGCTCGTACTGCAAAGGACAGGCGTTCCGGCTCTCTTGGATTTGCAGAAGCAATCCTTATCGGATATAACAAAAAATGCAGGAATCCTCTTCCGTGGGATAAGCTCTACACGCATAAACTCCCACAGAAGAAAGCTGATGAAACAGAACAGGAAGAAGAAACTGATGATATGCCGCAGAACGGGCAGCTTGACTTATTTGGCTTGGATGATGAGGAGGAGGTTTCCGAATGATCATACGGAAACCTTTACCCTGCTGCCTTCCAAGAATGCAAACTCATATTTCTTTGCACCGAATATTGTTATTTCTTCCAAAACAAGCTGTGCGGCTTCAGGAACATACTGCTGAAGCTGTCCGCTTTCGGTTGCTTCCATCATCTGCCCCGCCCTTATCTTCTCAAGCGGAGTCCCATCTAATTTCATGGAATTCCATCTTTCTATATGCTTTTCCCGTTCACCGACCAATCGGTTGAATGCCTTTACAAATCCCTTTTCCAAATCCGCATTACCTACATAAGCATTGGTGCATGCAACCTTTCCATCCTTACGGTGATTCTTGCACTGCCATTGTATGATCCCCCTTGATTTCCAGGAATGTCTTGTAAAAAGGCTTCCACATTCCCCACAGAAGATCTTTTCGCAGAAGGGATAACATTCTGAACCGTAACTGTAGCGGTCTGTCCCATGCTTCTGCATGAATTTCTCCCTGCGTTCAAATTCTTCCTGAACCGCATTCCATGTTTCCTTATCAATGATTCCCTTATGGCTGTCCTTTACATAGACCTGTGCGATCTCACCGTTGTTTTTGACCTGTCTCTTGGTAAGGAAATCTGCCGTATAGGTCTTCTGCAGAAGTGCGTCACCCATGTGCTTTTCCTGTTTTAAGATCCCTATGACCGTGCTTGGATACCACTTTGTCTGCCCGAGACACCCAGGGACTTTCTCTTCCGTCAGTTCCTTTGCGATCTGTGCCGGATTGATTCCGATAAGGAAGTCCCTGTATATCCTTCTCACTGTCTTTGCCTGTTCCTTATTGATGACAAGCTTCCCGTTCTCATCCTTATCATATCCGAGGAACTTGAATGTGTTAAGATGCATTTCACCGTTCTTGAATTTTGTGCGGATGCCCCATTTACAGTTCTCTGAAATATTCCTTGATTCATCCTGTGCAAGGGAGCTTAGGATGGTGAACAGAAGCTCGCCCGTAGAATCCAGTGTGTTGATGTTTTCCTTCTCAAATATGATGCCGATCCCTAAATTCTTTAATTTTCTGGAATATGCCAGGCAGTCCTGCGTATTCCTTGCAAAACGGCTGATGGATTTTGTTATGACAAGGTCTATCTTACCTCCCTCGCAGTCTGCGATCATTTTTTTGAACTGTTCCCTTTTCTTTGTATTTGTACCCGATATCCCCTCATCTGCATAAATACCGGCCATTTCATAATTCTCATGCTCATTGATATATTTTGTATAATACTCGACCTGTGCCTCAAAACTATGGAGCTGGTCTTCCTGGTCTGTTGACACACGGCAGTAGGCTGCCACCCTTATCTTCTTTTCCTGTACCGCCTTATGCCCTGTCCGCACCTTCTGGCTTCTTGCTGGTATAACTGTAACGCTTCTTGCCATTCTTATCATCCTTTCTCTGAATATAAATATCTTTTTTGATCTCTCCCCATCCCTTTATGATGGTGTCCGGAACCCTGGTCCCATCACAGGCATCTTTTCCTTTCCGCTTTCTTCTGCTGCATACCCATGTGACTTTATGACTCTGAGGATTTACATATCTTACAAGTCTGCTTCCACATAACGCACAGAATATCTTCTCTCTGTAAGGATACTCTGCTTCAGTATTTTCCGGAATTGCAGGCGGTTGCTTCTTTTTATGCCTTCTTTTCCATGACTGCTCTTTTAAATAAGTAAATTCCTTCACTCCCTTATCCGATGCTTTCTCAGCAATATATGTGTTTTCTTTAAAATGCCACGCACTCCGGAGCACACCATCCGGGATATTAATGCCATCACAGAAGGTCTTTCCATATCTTTTTGTTCCACTGCATCCCCAGTTAAGTCTGTTGCCTTTGCTGTAGATCCGCTTGTAAAGGGGATATCCGCATTTAGCACAATAGATTTTATTCATGTAAGGATAATTTTCTTCTGTGAACTCCTCTATCACCGAGCCTTCTGCAAGATAATCCCTCTTTGCAGCCAATGCATCCTGTGCTTTCTGCCAGAGTTCCGGGGAAACAATAGCTTCATGGTCATCTTCGATGTACCATGCATCCACTTCTCCCCTGTTCCTAACCAGTTTTCTCTCTTCATTCACGAAATGCTTGTGCATGATGTAATCGCCTTTGTAAATCTCGTTTTCAAGAAGACGGAACACGGTACTGTCTACCCACTGCACACCGCCTACCGTCTTTATCCCGTTTTCATTCAGGTATCGTTTGATCGATGCGGGAGTATATCCCTCTGCTGCCATCTCATAGATTTTTCTTACCCATACAGCTTCTGCTTCATCAGCAACAAATACTCCTCTCTCGTCTTTTGTATAACCGAAAGACCGCTCAAGGTACTGTACGGGAATTCCTGCCTCGTACTTTCGCTGGTAAACCATCTTTGCACCAGCACTTCCGCTTTCACTTTCTGCCTGTGCGAATGCTGCAAGGATCGTAAGCATCAGCTCTCCTTCCCCTGACAGCGTATTGATATTTTGAAGTTCAAAAAAAACACCTACATTCAGTTCTTTCAGCTTTCGTGTAGCTTCCAGAACGATTGAGGTGTTTCTTGCAAAACGTGATACTGATTTTGTTAATATAAGGTCTATCTTACCTTTTTCTGCATCGGCAAGCATCTTCTGCAGACCGGGTCTCTTTTCTTTAAATCCCGATATGGCAAAGTCACTGTAAACTCCGGCATATTCATAATCCGGATTGGCTTTTATGACCATCTCATAATGCCTGACCTGATTTTCCAGCGAATTTTCCTGTTCATCCGCATCTGTCGATACACGACAGTATGCACAGACTTTTAATTTTCTTTTCTGCTCCCTGCTGCCTTCCCTGATCTGAATTTCCACAAGCCATACCTCCTTCCGTTTTGGTAGTCTATATATCACTCTGAAAGCCAATAATAGCAAGTGTTTTCTTGAATACCTTTCACCTTTCTTTCCTTGGCATAAACTGAAAAAAATACGGCTGACAGCCATTACTGACCATCAGCCATATTCCTATGCCTTCACGATATAATCCGAAGAAACAAATCCATAGTATTTTCCTGCAATACGGATATAATACCACGCTTTTCCGTCTGCCGCCTTTACTGTATCACAGACATCTACCAGATTCCCTCTGTACAGATATGGATAAGATTTGATCCTGCCATATTCCTTTCCTGCCCATTTGCGGACATTTAAGGATGAAGCCGTAACCTTCCCTACCCATTTCGGTGTTTTATTGATACCACCAGAACTGCTGCTCCCACCAGCATTCCCAGAAGAAGTATTCTGTGAAGATCCACTGTTGTATTTCGGTACTCCATATCCACGGATATATTTTCCATTTACCTGCAGGGTTCTCCGCCCTACTGCATTTCCTTTATTTCCTTAGGAAATATCTTTGCGCCGACTTCCAGACAAGCAAGCTGCAATTATGGCATTGGCCCCGATGGAAGAGTCGGAATGTATGTGGAAGAAAAGAATCGTTCTTGGTGTTCTTCATCTAATGCCAATGACCAGAGAGCCGTCACGATTGAATGTGCATCCGATACGAAACATCCATATACTATGAACAGCACTGTGTATGCAACTCTTATTAAGCTTTGCGTAGATATCTGTAAACGTAATGGAAAGAAGAAACTTATCTGGTTTGGGGATAAAAATAAGACTCTGAATTACTCACCAAAATCTGATGAGATGGTACTTACAGTTCACAGATGGTTTGCCAATAAGTCCTGTCCGGGAGATTGGCTTTACTCAAGACTTGGTGATCTTGCATCAAAAGTCACTGCACAGCTTGGTGGTTCTTCTTCTGGTGGAACAACTGCAAGTGGACTATATAGAGTCAGAAAATCCTGGAATGATGCAAAATCACAGAAGTCACTTATTAATGCAGCTAAAGAAGCAGGTTTTAAGATGAACCATGCATCAGTAAAGAGAATGCTTTCTAACAAGAAGTATCTGGGAACAGACTATTACCCACAGATAATTGACGAAGAAACTCAGACAAAATTTCTGGAAGAACTGACACGAAGGGCAGGAAACCTTGGAAGGCTCGACAGAAGATGTAAGGAACACAATAAGACAGTTCCTACAGCATTTCATTTCAAGCCAGCCGATTTAACATTTCCTGATCCATTCGAGCAGGCAGAATACATTTATAGTTTGATAGAAAGTGAGGAATAACATATGGCAGGAGCAAAGAACATAACAGTTATTCCGGCAAAAAAACGTGTAGGTAATACCGTAACCGCAGAAGATAAGCCAAAGTTAAAGGTAGCAGCGTACTGTAGAGTAAGTACTGACAGCGAAGAACAGGCTACAAGTTACGATGCCCAGGTTGAGCATTACACGGAATATATTAGAAAAAATCCTGAATGGGAATTTGCCGGAATATACGCTGATGACGGTATCAGTGGAACAAATACGAAAAAGCGAGAAGAATTCAACCGCATGATTGAAGATACGATGGCAGGCAAAATTGATATGATTATCACAAAGTCAATCAGCCGATTTGCAAGAAACACCTTGGATTGCCTTAAGTACATCAGACAGCTTAAAGAAAAAAATGTGCCTGTATTTTTTGAAAAGGAAAATATCAATACTTTAGATGCTAAAGGCGAGGTACTTCTTACTATTATGGCATCACTTGCACAGCAGGAATCCGAGTCGCTTTCCAAGAATGTAAAGATGGGACTTCAATTCAGATACCAGAATGGAGAGGTTCAAATCAATCATAATTGGTTCTTGGGATACACAAAAGATGAAAACGGGCATCTCATCATTGATGAAGATCAGGCTGTGGTGGTAAGAAGAATATTCCGAGAGTATCTTCAAGGTGCAAGCCTTAAGAATATAGCAGACGGACTTATGGCAGATGGTATTCCAACGGCAACCGGAAATATGAAATGGCGAAGTGATGGCATTAGAAAAATCCTTACTAATGAAAAATATATGGGAGATGCTCTTTTACAGAAGACCTATACGGTTGATGTCCTTACAAAGAAGAGAGTTGCTAATAACGGCATTGTTCCTCAGTACTATGTTGAAAATAACCATGAAGCAATCATTCCAAGGCAGTTGTTCATGCAGGTCCAGGAAGAACTGCAAAGAAGGGCTCATTTAAGAACAGAAGACGGGAAGACGAAAAGAGTCTACAGCAGCAAATATGCATTATCAAGCATCATATATGAGGGCAGTTTTTGAGAACAGAATTAATCAATCGCTTGAGGTCTGTTTTAAACAGCTTAAATTCTTGATTATCTATGAGATAACGTAGAGCTATTACTACTGCAAACAAGTCTTTCTTGCCGATAGTATATTGACCATTTTTCTGTGGTAACTGCAATTTACTATGTAAAACCATATCAGGAATTGCTTCATTTACCTGGAAGGAATAAAGCCTTTCATTATGGGCACATACATTTCTACAGCTTGCAAGAATACGAATGAGCTGATGTAACTGAACCTCTGACATGTTGGCGAAATTAAGACTGACCTTAGTGCGGATATCAGAAGTTGAATATTGATACATTTTTGAAATCTGTCCAAATGTAAGCGCATTGGTTGCTACCCACAAAGGTACATTACCATATACCCTTGCATGGTGCGTGATATAACTATAGTTGCTAGGCAAGGCTATAGTTTTGCTTAAGGTTGTAATCAGGCGATTTATTTTGCTGGAATTTTTGCGTGTATAGTTATAATTTCCAGCGGTTAAATATGCTGTTTGCTGTTCACCATATTTTTTACAGAAGTAATATGACAACATGGATTTTAGCTGTCTTTCCACATGTAATATGTATTTAAGAAAGAGCGTTCTCAATTCTTCATCAAAGTAATATAAGGCGGTAATTTCTTCAAAGGTGACACCATGTAGGTAATTCCCTGATGGCTTATGCTTAAATAAATCTTTATATCCGCCAATTAATGAAAAATAGCTAAGTTTTTGTAATGTTATTTTGGCAAATTCAGGATCAGAAATAACAAGCTGTTTTTCTTTTTCCAGTTTTTCAATTTGCTCATCATATGTGAAAAATGTTTTGTTAGCCATCTCTGAATCCTCCTTTGTTTTGGGGCATAAAAAAAGTGGAGCCCACGCATGGAACTCCACCGGCTGCGGGCATCGCAAGTTTCCGCAGCGCAACCACTAAAGATAATATACCATTGAAAGCAAAAACTGTCAAATGGATTTTTAGTGGTGGTAGTAGTTTATGCGTCACAAACTAATATTATTCTAATTGTTTTAAAACCGATTGTTTCACTCCAAGAAACTTATCCCTATATTCAATCGCCTTTTCCGGCTTCTTCCACCGTGCATACAGATTATTCAAATATCTATAAGTAGTTTTCATATAGTCATTATCCGTACCAACAGCATTACCAATAATGCTTTCTGCCGCAAGTAGGTTAACCTCAGCCGATTCCGGCGTTCCTTCCATCATATTAATGATGCCTTTGCTCAGCTTGCAGATTCCATAATCAAGAGAGGTATCTAACAGATGCTCCTGCACTAATGATTCATACTGTTCCAATACAATCTTGGCATTGTCCATATCCTTTGCCAGCAATAGTATATTGATAAGGTTCATCATCTGCTGCAAGGTATCATGGGATTCGGTTAGTCCCAAGTGTGCATATTCCATACGGATATCAAAGGCTGTACGGAGTGCATTGGCTGCTTCATTTCCACGCTTCATTAGCAGATAAATGTTGGAAAGGTTGTTGTACAGATTGGATAGCAGGTTTGCAGTTCGCATATCTGCATCTTTAGTATGAAGCTTTTCCATGATGTTGATTGCCTTTTCACGCTTCTTAACTGCATTTCCATAATCCTTTTTCAACATAAAACACTCTGCCTTATAATCCAGTAGCAACGCCCTGTCACATGGAGACTCCAGCTTGTATTTTTCCATAAGGTAGCTGATTTTATCAGTTAGTTTCGTCAGGTAATCCGATACAAGGTATTTGTCCAGATATGGGAACATATCCTGTAAAAACAGTAAGAAATATGCACCATCATCTACTATAATGCGCTCTGATACACTGATAAGGGAAGTAATGATATTTTCCGGTCTGCGAAGTTCCAAGCCATGTGCCAGGCAGATAAGGTGGAGGCTATTAAGCAGAGTCCGGCAGGCAGTCACGGTTGGTATGGTTTCAATGGAAATTACTTCCTGTAACAGTGGATGCAGGCTGATTTTCTTGTTATCTGTATCTTCGTTGATAAATCCGTACTTGATAAGGTGGTTTACATCCGCAAGGTTATCAAGTCTCATCCAGTTCTTGAAGCTATTCTTTAATATGCCGGCAACCGGTAGCAGAGACAGATTGCGAAGAATATCTAATTGCTGATTGGACAATTTGCCAAGTTGTAGGAGCCTTCGTAAATGTTCGATTATCAGTCCGTTAGTAAAATCATCATCTTTATACAGTTCCACATCTTCCCCCGAGGCGATATTCAGTCCACAGGTTCTCAGTTCAGCAAGCAGTTCTTCCGGTTCCATGCCGCTGGCTATCAGGGATAATGCAGACAGGCATACAGTAAGGGTGTGACAGCCCACAGTCTGGATAATGTCCTTTACTACATCTTCAGAACTCTTTGCAGAAGGGCAATGCTTATAAAACAGTTCTATAAGCTCTGTATCTGCGTCCATTTCAGAAACCTTTACCGTCTCGTACTGTGAAATATTACACCTACTGGTAACCAGTATCTTACAGTTCAATTTTATAAATTCTTTAAAGAAAGTATCCTCTTTTGGCAGAACATTGAAGTTGTCAATAATAATGAGACTGTCAGAGTGGAGCTTTTTAAATAGTTTCATGTGCCTGTCAAAGAGCATATCTTCGCTCATGTCCACGGTATCATCACTAAATTCCATCTGAGCAACACATTTCTTTAAATCACCATCGTAAAATAAGTGAATTATGTTGGTGTATTTCTTTTCACTCTTCTTAGCATAAGTCTTTGCCAGTTCACTTTTACCCATACCAGCAGTGCCGGTGATAAATACAAGATTGTTTTCCTGCAAAGCTTTGCTAACGACCTTTAATTCCTCTTTTCTTCCGAGAAAATGGCGGTTTACAGAAGGAAGCTTGTTACTCAGCAGAATATCCGACAAATCAGGAGATAACAGGGTGTGTCTGCTGTCGTGATTATTTAATATGGAGTAACGGACAAGAGCAGTAATAAACTCGGCATCATCTGTTATCCGGGCAAATTCATCCGCCTTTTTTGTACCAATTACATCCACACTGTCCATAACCAATTCTAAAAGCAGTTTCCTTGTGGCTGGCACATTGATAAGATTTGGAATTACATCATCCTGAATATTATCCTGAATGCCGTCAAATCCACAATTGTCATAAAAGCACAATATTTCCTTGGGTATCGGGCGTTCTCCGGTACACCACCTGCTGTAGGTAACATTTTTCTCAAAATCTTCTTTTTCAAATAAATCCATGTTGTACAGGCAGTCATAGAAGATGTCTTCAATCATCTGGTACTGTGCATAAGTTTTCTTTTTATTTTCCAATAACACTCCGATTACGTTGGAGAATGTAATGCGGTTTTGCAATTCATCACTTCCTATCTTTTTCGTCAACTTCCGGTCAACTTTCCGTCAATGATAATCCAAGACAAAATTTCGTATCATTAACCCATGAAAACGTAGCCACTAGGAGCCATGAGAGAAATGGTTTGGCTACAAGAAGATTATAACATAAAAAGAACAAATGTTCTATCAAATCTTTTTGTATTTTGAACATTGATAAACAATCCGGAAACGGATTCATGAGCTGTATTTTATGCCAACAGACTTTGCGAGGAGAACTGGGAAATCAGGAGGAGCGAGGGAAGACACTTCCGTCAAGGGTGGGAAAGGAACTCGAGCAGGAGTAGCCCGCAGGCAAATTGCTAAGACAACCATTGAACCCCATCAGCTCCCCTCTGGACATCTTCATCTGAACGCCCAGGGAAACATTCTGTGACAAAGATTCCACCTCATTCTGCGCCAGTGCGGATAGGAGTGATAACTGCATTTCACTCTCCATGGTGGAAGTGTCAATATTTTCTTTTTCAAATATGACTGTCACTCCCTTTGCCTTCAGCATTCTTGTATAAGAAAGCACATCCACAAGATTTCTCGAAAATCTGGATACCGACTTGGTAATGACAATATCCACCAGACCGTTGGCTATGATTATCACCTGGAAGACAAAAGCATTACCATCAATGAAAAAGAGGCTGAGACAGTCCGTATGATTTATGATTTGTATGTGCAGGGATATGGTGCTTATACGATTGCGAAGGAGCTTACGAGATTGGGAAAAGTGAATAAGAAGGGTGAGGTTAAGTGGACGGATAGTGGTATCCGAGGCATTCTAAAGAATGAGAAGTATAAGGGCGACCTGCTTATGGGTAAGACTTATACCGTTGATCCGATTTCCAAGAGGAGGCTTGATAATCGTGGGGAATCCAATAAGTATTATACAAGGAATCATCATGAGCCCATTATTTCGGAAGAAATATGGAACAAGGCACAGGAAATCCGTGAGAGCAGATATCGTACCAATGAGAATGTGTCCGATGGAGCAAGAACCAAGTTTGCAAGGAAGTACGCATTCAGCAGTATGTGTCAGTGTGGTTTCTGTGGAACGAATCTTACCAGGCGTTCCCATCATCAGGATACACAGCATAAAAAGCCTGTATGGAAATGCAGGACAGCGGCCAATAAAGGAATTGAAAACTGTCCGCATAGCAAGGCAATTGATGAGGTTATCATAGAGAATGCATTTCTGGAGATGTTTCGGCTACTGGCTGAGAATTTCGATGATGTGCTGGAATCGGTGCTTTCCTCATTGGAAGCTGCTATTTCAAAGGATGACAGCACTGAGAAGCTAAAGCGGGTGGAGAAGGAAATTTCGACTCTTGAAAAAAAGAGAAAGAAATTGACCGACATGTATCTGGATGATAAAATTTCTAAAGAGGCTTATGAGGAAAAATACAGTGAATTGAATCACAAACTGGACAAGCGTGAGGAAGAGAAGCTGTTGTTTTCCGAGAATGCTCTGTCCCAGAAGAATATTGCAAGCCGTATGAAAACCATTAGAGCAAAGCTTAAGAATGCCGATGTGACGGATGAATTTGACAGACTGGTATTTGAAAGCATTGTGGAGAAGGTGATTGTCGGAGAGATTGCAGAGGATGGCAGTACTGACCCATACAAGCTTACCTTTGTATTAAAGGGTATGGATGATTGTAGTGTGTCGGATGCGAGGGACAGGTACAAAAATCTTCATAAGCAGGCAGTATAAAACAACAAGGAGGAGCTTAAAATGAGCGATAATCACGACTTGTTGAATGATAATGATATGTGTTCTTTTTCAGGACACGAGGCAGAGGATATGTGTTTCAACTGCGGTGACCACACATGTCGAGACGGTAGTTAAGTTGGTTAGAAAAGCTCCTGACGCATATATCGACATTACCGTTGATATGGATGAACTGGATTTAACTGCTTCTGAAGCAAAAGCGACTTATGAAGAAATCAAACAGTACATCTTAGATAAATACGATACAAAGGTGTCCAATCTCTATATTGCTCAGGTGAAAGAGAAATATGGCATTATTGAAAGAGAAAATTATAATAAGCCAAAATCAGAGAATTCAAAACAGCCACAATGTCCAGCAGAAAAAGTTGAAATGATTGAAGAAGCATTGAGACATTTTAAGATGATTTAACGTGTAATCGGTACATTGGTAAAATCAAAAATCCTTCTGTAAAATGATAGTACAATCAAATTACAGGAGGATTTTTCTATGAAAACAATATTTGAACAGCAAGGCGTTGAGTATCGTCAGGCAGGAGATTATATGCTCCCTAATGTAGGAATGGGTGAACAGAAAGAATATCAAATCGGCGTGTGGGGACAGCGATATAAACGACATTTAAAATCAAATCATCGAGTTATCTATTACAATTATTTGACTTCGGGCAGACTGTATGAACACCTTGCTGAAGTCGATACACGAGCCGAAGTAATGTTTCATGAGCTTGTAAAAACACTTGCCGAAAAAGAAAATGTAACAGAGAAACTTAAAGCAGAAAATACACTTTTGTGGATTCGCAAGATGAATAACATCCGGAATCGTGCGACAGAAATTGTAAATGTCGAGGTGATTTATGTATGAGAGAACAAAAATATCACCTATACATATCCGCAAATGAACATTCAGAAATTATAAAAAATCTTATCCGTCTTAAGAATAAATTGCAAAGCGAAGGCAGATATACAGACGCCGTTGATGACTTGATTATAAAATTTTCATCAGCGAAAATGAAAAGTATACAGATAAAATAAAACCGAAAGCGAGAGCAAACTTTAACGGAAAGCTCTCGCTTTTTCTTTGGTGTAAGGTGTTGTTTAATCTTAGCGAGCAGACCATTTATACTCCTATCGTCGTAAAACGGTCAAATCTCGTTAGGGAACACCCTAAGACCTGCCAAAAAAACAGATAAATTTTATTTTACTAAAACATACTTTAGTAAAATGCATAAGACGTATTGACATCGATTCTTTTGGAGAGTATAATATAGTAAATCGTAATTTACTAAACGGAGGTATGCGTATGTTTATCGGAAGAGAACGAGAGCTTACAGCGTTACAGAATCAATATAATAGCAGTAAATTTGAATTCACTGTAATCTACGGTCGTCGTCGTGTCGGTAAGACCGCAATCATAAATGAATTTGTAAAAGATAAAGATGTAATTTATTTTACGGGCGTCGAGAGCAATGAAAAACAGAATCTCGAAAACTTCAGCCAAAGTATAATGAGTTACAAATCTGATTTGCCGCAAGGCAGTGAATTTACATCTTTTCAGGATGCATTGGAATTCGTTTTCAAATTGGCACAGGAAAAACGAATCGTCCTTGTAATCGACGAGTACCCGTATGTTGCAAAGGCTTCAAAGAGCCTCGCCTCTACCCTGCAGCTTATGATTGATAAGCATAAAGATGCTTCAAAATTATTTTTAATTCTCTGCGGTTCGTCGATGTCCTATATGGAAGACCACGTGCTTGCATACAAGGCTCCGCTTTACGGCAGAAGAACCGCACAGCTTAAAGTCCAGCCTTTTGAATTTATGGAAGCGTGCAAGCATTTTCCAAAATTCGCAGCAGAGGATAAGGCTATTGCTTATGGAATTGTAGGTGGAACTCCACAGTACCTGCTTCAGCTTGACGACGGCTTGTCTATAAAAGAAAACATCAAAAAGATATTTTTAAATCCGTCTTCATTCCTTTTTGAAGAGCCGACAAATCTTCTCAAACAAGAAGTGCGCGAGCCTGCGATTTATAATGCAATAATAACTGCTATCGCAACCGGTGGTACAAAACTTTCGGAAATTTCAAGCAAGGTTGGCGAGGACACAAGTGTTTGCGCAACCTATATCCGCAACCTTATTTCTCTTGGAATTGTGAAGAAAGAAACACCGTACGGCGAAAGCTCCGGCAGAAAAACAATCTACTCAATTGAAGATAATATGTTCCGTTTTTGGTATCGCTTTGTGGCAGAAAACACTTCGGTTATTTCAAGAGGTGCGGACGAGCTTGCTTATAAGAGAATAGAGCCGTATTTGTCCGATTATATGGGAGCTGTTTTTGAGGATATTTCAAAGCAGCATCTTTGGAATGAGCTTCTGAATGATAACTGCCCCGTTAATTTCACCGACATCGGTCGCTGGTGGGGTACAAATAAAAAAACAAGACAGCAGGAAGAAATTGACATTATGGGGGTACAAGACAAAACTACCGCCCTTTTCGGCGAATGTAAATGGACGAATGAAAAAGTTGACCTTGCTGTTCTTGAAAAGCTCATCGAACGAAGTGAGTTATTCAATTACAAGAATAAGCACTTCTATCTATTTGCTAAATCAGGATTTACTAAAGGTTGTATTAGAAAAGCGGAAGAAATGGGTAATGTAAGGCTTGTTGAATATAGTGAAATGTTAAAAGAGGTAAAATAAAATGGCTGACATAAAGTTATTTAATATAAATAAAACCGTAAAAGAATATCAAAGCGGAACAGTCACGCTCGAAAAAGAATTGCAGACTGTAATTGAAAACAATATGAATACTTTTTTCGGAGTCACCTTCCTTGCTTCTGAATATCGTACCACCGATGGCGGACGAATGGACAGTATCGGTATTGACGAAAATCATTGTCCAGTAATCTTTGAATATAAACGTTCAATGAAAGAAAATGTCATTAACCAAGGGCTGTTTTACTTGAACTGGCTGCTTGACCATAAAGATAGTTTTAAAGTTCTTGTTATTGAGAAACTCGGCTTAAAAGCTGCTGATGATATTGATTGGACTATGCCTCGTGTTGTGTGTATTGCAGGAGATTTTACTAAATATGATGAGTCCGCAATCAAGCAGATGAACCGTAACATCAGCCTTATTCGTTATAAGAAGTTTGGCGATGACCTCTTAATGTTTGAACAAATCAATGAAAATATCGCTGCTGCGATTTCTGAAGATACTTCTGTTAGTAAACCAAAATCTTCCGATAAAACTTTTGAAGAACAAATTAATGGTGCTGACAAAGAGATTAAGGTTCTTTATCAGAATTTGTCCAACTACATTTTAAGTCTTGGCGATGACATCAGCGAAACACACCTAAGCTTGTTTTACCAATGAGTCTTATGGACTATGAAGATGATTGGAAAATATGAGGTGATAATTGTATGAAGATAGGACGCAATGAGTCTTGTCCTTGTGGCAGCGGAAAGAAATATAAAAAGTGTTGTTTGGATAAATCTGATGAACAGCGTTTGGCTGAGGCTGTTTTGCGTTCTTCCGAGAATTTGAAAAACGAAGCACATATTAAGCAATGTCTACATCCAAACAAAGATGAGTGCGATGAAAAAATCATAAAAGCACACGCGATTCAAAACAATCGAATCCTTAATAAAATTTCTGAAAATGGTATGATTATATCTATGGATGGAGTGCAACATCTCATATTTCAGACGGCAGAAACAAAGGGACGTAAAATTGCAACGGTTTTTACAGGCTTTTGCAAATATCACGATAAGATACTTTTTCAAGAAATTGAAGACAAACCATTTACTTGCACATCTAAGCAATTGTTTTTGTTGACATATCGAACGATGGCTTGGCATTATCATAAAAATGCAAATTACGCTCAAACAGAATGCCAGTTCCGCTACTGCGGAACGGCTATTCCA
>ENA-OUQM01000587-OUQM01000587.1-human-gut-metagenome-genome-assembly--contig:-NODE-587-length-23291-cov-7.773154_pt1 | contig 23291 bp, 12 predicted proteins | sample MGYA00237949_ERZ548830 | MGnify/ENA primary metagenome ERZ548830 (study PRJEB26490, sample SAMN05194706) | human gut metagenome | biome: terrestrial biome; feature: human-associated habitat; material...
TGCGTAGAAATACGCCACTTCCCTGCTTCGGCGGGATTTAGGATGCAACTCTTGCACACAAAAGAGGAAGTCTTGAAACCTTAGGCTTCAAGCGGCACTCTTTGGGTACTTTCTGCTGCTACTGGCAGAAAGTTACCCGTCGGAGACAACAAAAAAGAGAAATATCATGGACCGCTGAAAGCTACCTTCACAAATATAGCCCACCATTGCGAAGCCAGCGCTCACACCGCCCGTGGCAATCCGTCCCCCACGGTAGAGCATCAGGCTTCTTCAACTGCCCACGTAGCGGCAGCGTAAGTAGAAAATACGCCAATTCCCTGCTTCGGCGGGATTCAGGATGCAACTCTTGCACAGAAAAGAGGAAGTCTTGAAACCTTAGGTTTCAAGTGGCATTCTTTGGGTACTTTCTGCTGCTACTGGCAGAAAGTCACCCGTCGGAGACAACAAAAAGAGAAGGATCATGGACCGCCGAAAGCACAAACGGAATCTTCGGCAGACTTTTTGCTTGGGAACCCATCTCCGTATAGAACAAGAGACCGGCAGGGATGCCGGTCTCTTGTAAAAAGCCTTTCTTGCCGTGGAACCGGTGCAGCCGGACGACGCAGGCAGAACATATCTCCCGCCTTTACAGATCCTCCTGCGTGGCCACCGCCGTACCCCCCAGCCCAAAGTCCTCCTCCACGCTGCCGCCGTCCCGGCGCAGCATGGTCTCCATCACCCGGATATCGCTGTCCACATCCATGGCGTCAGCGTGGTACAGAGCATCCAGCTGGCGCTCGAAGCCCGCCATGATGCTGTCCATGGTGCGGCGGATCTTCTCCTTTGCCTGGGTAAGGTTCTCGCCGCTGACCCCCGCCTCCTCGAAGTCGGCATAGGAGTCCAGCAGCTTCTCCGTGGTGGGCAGGTAATAGTTCAGGAAGGTGGCTGCCTGATTCTTCTTGGCGGGGTCCTCCTCCACCAGCTTCAGGATCTTCCCGGCGATCTCCTCCAGCCGATCCATCTTCCGGCTCAACTCCGGGTCTGCGATGCGGTCGTTGGAGCGGCGGATGCTGCGGAGCATCCCGGAGTAGCCCTCCTCCGCCTCCTGCGGCACCTGCGGAGCCTCGCGCTGCCGCTCCTGCCGTTCCTGATCCTCCGCCGCCTCATGGCTGCGGAACAGCATCCCCCGGCCCAGATCCAGATAGGCCTCCTCGCCCCACAGGCCCTTTTCCAGCATGGCCTGCAGATCCCGCTCCGCCCGGCGCTCGGATACCTCCGCCGCACGGGCCAGACTGGCGACCGAGATGCTGCTGCGCTTGCCTGCGATCCGCAGATAGGAGGCGTAGCGCCGGTGACGGCGGGTCATGGAGCCGCTGCCGATCAGCAGTCCGATGCCGCCGGCCAGCAGGCCCGTGGGATAGAACAGGCCCTCTAAAAAGTACTTCACATAGCGCAGCCGGAAGCCGTCCTCCAGCCAGAACAGGTTATCCGCCACGCCGTTGAAGAACGCCACGGCGCCCACGATGGTCAGCACAATACCGGCGATCTTCATCCATTTGGCGCTCTTGGCGGAATATTGGGGCGTCTGGGTGGCCTTCTGGATGGCGGCACTGGCCTTCCTGGTCGTGGTGGATGCGGTCTTGGCGGCAGCCTTTCGCCGCTTGGGGTCCGACAGCTTGGAAATCATCATGATCAAACCCCCCGGCCACAAGCCGGTGGCGAAAAAAATAGCCGTCATGATCCAGTAGCCCACATCCGGCCCGGAGTTGTCGTTCTTACTGCGGGAGCTGGTGCTGCTTCGGGAGCTGGTGGTCGTGCTGCGGGAGCGTGTGCTGGTCTTGCCGGTGGTGCTTTTGATGGTCGTTGTTTTCCCGGTGGCGCTTTTACCGCCGCTGCTTTCGCCGGCAGTTGTCTTTCCCGTACTGTCGACCGCAGCCTCACCGGCCGTAGCGGCAGAGAAGCCGCCGGTATGGACCTCGACGTTTTTCTCGCCGCCCTCCTTGGAGTAGCTGTAAGAATAGGTGTAGCTATATTCTCCGGTCTGGCTGTTGTCCTTGTCAGTCATGGGTGTTCTCCTCTCCCCGCTTTCTCAGCTTGCGCTTGTTGCCGTTCTCATCCACCACCCAGGTGTTATCCAGTTCCCGTGCCAGATTCCCCACCACGGTGTCGATATACTCCCGGCGTAGGGCAGCCCGCTCCTGCGTCTCCTCCGGAGTCAGTCCCTCCGGAGTCCTGGCCTTCTTTGCCAGCTCATTGATCCGGTCGATCTTCTTCTGATCCATACGATATTTACCCGCCTTTCCGCCCAAATCGGGCGAATCCATATACCGAAAAATGTCCGTAAAACGTCCACAAAATGTCCAAAATATCCGCAATGTCCACAAAATGTCCCAAACAAGCCATCCGCAGCAAAATGATCCGCAGCAGGATATCCGCAGTCGGGACGGTGCCGTCAGAGGTAGCGCTTGACGGTGATAAACACCCTTCCCTTTTTCGTCTGATTCCCCACTTCCTCCAGCACGCACTTGCCAAGACCCCGGAGAGTCAGCACGTCGCCCTGCACCACCTGCCGGTCCGGCTTCTGCCAGTCCGCCCAGTTCACCTGCACCTTGCCGGAGGTGACGGCCTCCGCTGCCTTGCTGCGGCTCAGGGAAAAGCCCACCGACAGAACACTGTCCAGCCGCAGGGAGGACACGGTATCCCGCAGCAGCTTCACCTTCTCCTCCGGCACCTGAAGCTCCGTGGGACCGATGGGCTGTACCTTCAGCCGTACCCGGCCGGCGCTGTCCCAGCTATCCAGCAGGAAGCGGCGCACCGGCTCCGTCACCAGCACGTCCACCGACTGCTCTGCCACCAGAATATCCCCCACGGATTCTCTGGTAACACCCAGCCCCATCAGGCTGCCCAGCACGTCCCGGTGGGTCAGGCTGTTGGGTTCATAGAAGGTGGCCCGCAGAGCGGCCACGGCCTCGAAGTCCGGTTCCGTCTGCCAATCCGGCAGGAAGTGGGCCTGCCGCCGCTGAGCGGTGTCGTAGCCGCCCCATAGAAGCCAGCCCTCCCGGACATCCAGCGCCCCCATCAGGCGGCGCACCAGCTCCTGCTCCGCCGGGGAGAGGAAGCCCGTCACCACCGGGATGTTCCTGCGGCGGCACTGCTCGTATTTATCCCAGACCCTTCCCAGCAGCAGGCGCTCGTCACCGTTTGCCGCCAGTCGGCCCAACAGATCCCGTTTATCCATGGTTCTCCCCCAGATTCTGCGTGTGGTACAGCCGGGCGTAAGCTCCGTTCTCCGCCAGCAGCTGGGCATGGCTGCCCTGCTCGGCAATGCGGCCGTCCTGCACCACCAGAATACGGTGGGCGGAGCGGATGGTGGAGAGCCGGTGGGCAATGATGAGGGTGGTGCGGCCCTGACTCAGCTGGTCAAAGGCCCCCTGGATCTTCGCCTCGGTGACGCTGTCCAGTGCCGAGGTGGCCTCGTCCAAAATGAGGATGGCCGGGTCCTTTAGGAAGATGCGGGCGATGGCCACCCGCTGCTTCTGGCCGCCGGAGAGCATGGCCCCCCGCTCCCCCACATAGGTGTCGAAGCCCTGAGGCATGGTCCGGATATCCTCCAGCAGCTCCGCCCGGTAGGCCGCCTGCTCCACCTCCTCGTCGGTGGCGTCGGGGCGGCCGTAGCGGATGTTCTCCCGAATGGTATCAGCAAAGAGGAACACGTCCTGCTGCACGATGCCGATGGCCCGGCGCAGGGAGCGCTGGGTCACCTGCCGCACGTCCAGCCCATCCACCCGGATGCTGCCCTCCGTGACGTCATAGAACCGGGGTACCAGCTGGCACAGGGTGCTCTTGCCGCCGCCGGAGGGGCCTACGATGGCCACCGTCTCCCCGGCGGCCACGGTGAGATCGATGTCGTGAAGGACCTCGCTGCTGCCCGGATAGGTGAAGCTGACATGATCCAGCTCCACCTCGCCCCGGACCTGCGACAGCTCCACGGCGTCGGGGGCGTCCTGAATGGTGGGCTCCGTGGCCATCAGTTCAATGAACCGGTGAAGGCCCGCAAAGCCGTTGGAGAACATCTCGGCAAAGTTGGCCAGCTTGCGGATGGGGCTGATGAAGGTGGTGATATACAGGCTGAAGGTAATGAGCCCCACATAGTCCATCTGCCCCTTCATGATGAGCCAGCCGCCCACGGCGATGACCACCACGGACAGGATGCAGATGAAGAACTCCATGCTGGCGTTGAAAAGGCCCATCTCTTTATGAAAGCCACGCTTGGCGGTCTTGAATATCTCGTTGGCGCCGTCAAATCGGGTCTGCTGCTTCTCCTCATTGGCGAAGGCCTTGGTGGTGCGGACACCGGAGAGACCGGACTCGATCTCGGCGTTGATGACGCCGGTTTTCTGCTTGGCCGCACGGGAGGCGGCACTCATCTGGCGGCGGCGGTACATGACCACCACCATGAAAATGGGGATGATGAGACTCACCACCAGCGCCAGACGCCACTGGATGGAGAACATGACGATCAGGGCGCCCACGATGGTCACTGCGGAGATGAACAGATCCTCCGGGCCGTGGTGGGCCAGTTCCGTCACCTCGAACAGGTCGGAGGTCAGGCGGCTCATCAGCTGGCCGGTGCGGTTGCGGTCGTAGAAGTCGAAGCCCAGCTCCTGCATATGGCGAAACAGATCCCGGCGGATATCCGCCTCCACCCGGATGCCGAAGGTGTGGCCCCAATAGCCCACCACGAAGCACAGAAAGGAGCGCAGCACAAAGGCCAGCACCACGATCCCCATGACGATGAAGAACGTGCGGTACTGCTGCTGGGGCAGCCACTGGTACATGGCGGTACGGGAGATCAGGGGAAAGGCCAGATCCACCAGAGAGATCATGAAAGCGCAGATGATATCCAATGCGAAGAGCCGGCGGTGGGGCCGGAAATAACTGAGGAAAATGGCCAGAGGCCGCTTGGTCTGAAAATCCTTGGTGGTCATGGTGCGCTGAATCTCCTGTTCATATACTTGCCGCAGCACAAAAGGCGATGCAGATTTGATTTTTTATTATACCATGTTTTTTTCCGCATAGCAAGCGGTGGCCGGCGGGAGTTTTGATCGGAAGCTAAAAACAACCCATCCGCAAAGGCGGATGGGTTGGTGGGATCTCAGCGGGTCAGCATGGTAAAGGCCAGCAGGAGCCCCAAAAAGCCAAGGTTGAACGCAGAATAGACGCCGATATAGTACTTGGTGCGTCCGGGATCGTGCTTAACGTATTCCCGGAAGGTGATAAGGCTGGCCAGCGAGGCGATCAGCGTGCCGGTGCCGCCGATGTTGACACCCAGCAGCAGCTCCCGGTAGTTGTCCGTGAAATGGGACAGCAGGATGGCCGAGGGAACATTGCTGATGAACTGGCAGGACAGGGTGCTGAAGAGCAGCGTGTCACGGCTCATGAGCGCACCCAGCAGATCACGCACGGCATCGATGCGAGCCATGTTGCCGGCGAAGACGAAGAAGAACACAAAGGTCAGCAGCAGCGGATAATCCACCATTTTCAGAGCCTTGGGGTCAGCGATCAGCAGCACCGCCGGGATCACGACAAGGCCGATCCAATAGGGGATCACCCGGAATACGATGACGATGGCCAGCACGAACAGCACCAGATACAGCACGGTCCGGCCGGTGGGGAGCCGGATGGGCTCGTCCTCGATCTCCATGGGCTCCGGCCGCACGAACAGGCAGCACACCGTCAGCAGGGCGATGGACACCGCAAAGGGCGGGGCCATGATCCCCATGAACTCCCCGGTGGGGATGTTGAAGAAGGTGTAGAGGTAGAGATTCTGCGGGTTCCCGAAGGGGGTCAGCATCCCGCCCAAATTGGCGGCGATGTTCTGCATGACGAAGGTAAAGGCCATGTAGCGCTGCTTGCCGGTGGTGGTCAGCACCAGATAACCCAGCGGCAGAAAGGTCAGCAGCGCCATGTCGTTGGCAATGAGCATGGAGCCGATGAAGGTGATATACACCAGCGCCAGAATACTCATGCGGGCGTTTTTGAAGCACTTGACCACCTTTCTGGCCAGCATATAGAAGAAGTTGATATTCTTCAGCGCACAGACCACCGCCAGCACGCAGAACAGGCACGTCAGCGTTTTCAGGTCAAAATAGCCCAAATACGCACGGTCCGGCGGGATGATGATGCTGGTAATGGCGGCAGCCAGCAGGGCGATCACCATGACCATGTTCTTTTTGATGAATGCGTGCATAGAAGGTCGTCTCCCCGGATACTCAGTATGCAAGGCCCTCACCCTCGGACAGAGGGGTAAAGCGGATACCGTTGCGACGGCAGTAATTCTCCGCCGCAGAGCCCTCCCGGCAGTATACCACGACCTTGTCGCAGCCGTCAAACAGTCCCCAACCAAGGTCCTTTACGGAGTCCGGGATCAGCACACGCTCCAGACTGACGCAGCCACGGAAAGCGCAGTCATCCATGCGGGTCACGGAGTCGGGGATCTCCACCTCGTCCAGCAGGGCGCAGTTGGAGAAGGCCCCCTCGCCGATATCATGGACGCTGTCGGGAATGGTGATGCGGCTGAGCTTACGGCACTCGCTGAAGGCCCAGTCGGAGATGGTCACCACACTGTCCGGCACGTCGTACTGCACCTCACGGCTGCTGGCTGGGTAGGCGATGAGGATGGATTTATTCTTATTGAAGAGCACGAAATCATTGCCGTCCCGCTTGCTGGGGGCGGACTTGAAGTACTTGTTGCGGGGCGCCACCTGAATGGACTTCATGGACTCGCAGCCACGGAAGGGGGCATTGTCGATGAAGGCGACGGACTCCGGGATCTCGATGCGGGTCAGCATACGGCAGTTTTTGAAGGCGCTCTTGCCGATCTTCCGCAGACCGTTGTTCAGGGTCACGCTCTTCAGTCCCGTGCAGCCGTTGAAGGTCAGGTCGTCGATCTTGGTGACATTCTCCGGTACCACGATCTCCTCCAGCCCCTCGCAGTCGGAGAAGGCACTCTCCCCCAAAATGGTCAGGTGCTGGGGCAGGCAGATGCTGCGGAGGCTCTTGCAGCTGTTGAACACGCCGCCGTAGATCTCCGTCATGCCGTCGGGCAGTTGAATGGACTCCAGACTGGCGCAGTTTTCAAAGGCCCGCTCGCCGATCTTCACCCGGTCATTCTCCACCACCAGACGGCGCATACTGGTGCAGTCACGGAAGGCGCTGTCGCAGATACGGGTGGTAGCGGCTGGGATCTCCATCTCCTCCAGATTGGCGCAGCCACGGAAAGCCTCCTGCTCGATGGTGCGCAGCGTGGTGGGAAGCTGGATATGGTGCAGGGCCCGACGGCCCTGAAAGGCCCGGTGACAGATGGTGGTGATCCCCTCGTCCACCTGAATGGTCTTGCCGTTGTCCTCGCACTTCTCCAGACGGTCGTTCTCGATGGTCAGGCGGTCCATGGCCTCCGCCGGGAGGTCACGGATCATGGTGCTGATGAGCTTTTTGCGGTCCTTCACCGTGCTGTGGTGGGTGTTGGAGAGCAGGATCTCGAAGGCCGGTGGGATCACGGAGTCATCCAGATAGATGGGGTACAGGCGCTTGCCGTACTCCCGTGCCACGATGATCTCCATGCCGCAGAAGGGTGAGGCCATGGACCACTGGGACACGAAGAGGATCACCGCCTCGGCGGCCTTGATCTTCTGGCGCAGCTCATCCCGGAAATCATTGCCGTTCTCGCAGGATTCGTCGTACCAAAGGCGATATTTGTGGTCGTAGAGTTCATCCAGAATGGAATAGACCACCTTGCTGTCCCGGTGGGAATAGCTGACGAACAGGTACGGCTCCTTCCCCGCATAGGCTTCAAATTTTGTATGCACGTCGTCGAACAGCTCCGGCTGTGCGGCGGTAGGTGCGGTGTTTTTAGTTGCCACTGTGACTCCCCCTTTTATATCATGGTGTATCGTGTAAATGCGGAGACGGCTGCCGACAGGCATACCGGCAGCTGTCTCCCCGCCCCCTTACAGGGGTGTTTCCTTGTCCTCGAAGGGTGTAGCACCCTCCAAATGCGTTGCATAGGACATGGGGTAGCGGGTCAGATACTTCACAAAGCCCCGGCCATACTCGTCCTGACGCACTCGTGTGCAGATCTCGGCACGCTTGGCCTCCGCCGTCTCGCCCATGAGATAGGCGTACTGGATCTCGCTCCACTTGGCCATGCCCTCGTAGACCTCCAGCTCCATCTCCGCACCGTACTTGCGGCGGATGGCGTCCATATCCCAGTTCAGGTACTGCCAGATATGGGTCATCTCGTGGACCAGAGTCATGAGAGAGCTCATGCGGGGCGAGCCGTTCTCCAACAGGATGGAATAGTCATTGCCACGCTTGATGGCCACACCCAGCGTCCGGCCGTCTGGCTTGGCCGTAGGTACGAAGGTCTTGCCCAAGCTGCGGTGCAGGCGCTTGGCGTTGACCATCTGTATCTTCACCGGCACCGTGATCCGAACGCCATAGAACAGCTCCATACCACGGGCGGCATCCTGATACAGTTTCCGGAACTCGGCCTCTGTTTTGACGGCCGTGCGGCTGCAGTTCATGCAGCGCTCCCGTCCGTCAGACAGCACCTCGCTCTCGGCACCGGTCAGCTCCACGCCGCAGAAATCGCAGTAGTGGACCCCCTGCCGGTTGGGAACATAGTTCTTCTCGATGAGCTCCGCCACGTTCTGGCCGTCACGGGCCTGCTTGAGCGATCCGCCGTCGCAGCCCAGCTGCCGCAGCAGTTCCAGCGCTTCCTGAAGATGCAGATCCTGCGGCTGCTCGGCATAGCCATAGAGCAGATAATAGCGCTGATGATAGGGCTTGCGCTCCAGATCGGGGCCGCCGGAGGGGATCACCTGCTCCGGCTCGAAGGTCAACTCCGGTTCTGCCGGTTCGCCCTCCTCCGGTCCGCCCGTCTCCGGCTCGGCATCAAAGAGGCTCCGGTCCTCCTTGGGCGGCTCCTCCCCTTCGGAAGGCTCTGCGTCCCCGGTAGGGGCGTCCGTGGTCTCCTCCTCTGCGGGGGCAGCTTCCTCCTCAGGAGCATCCGGCTCCGTGGGGGCAACTTCCTCCTCAGGAGCATCCGGCTCCGTGGGGGCGGCAGTCTCCGGGGGGACCTCCCCCTCTGCCGGGGGCTCGTCTGCAGGCTCGGCGGGCTGGGCCGGGTCTGCCGGCTTCTTGCGTTTTCCGAAGAGCTTCCGGAAGAAGTCTCCGATCCTTCGGAAAAGTCTGCCCAGCCAACCCAGCAGGCCCTTCTTGCGGGGCTTTTCCGCCGTCTGCTCCTCCGGTGGGATGGCGTAGGTGGGCGGTTCGGGCTGGGGCGCCGGGTGCAGGCTCTCCTCCAGCGCCGCAAGGTGCCAATCCAGATAGTCACAGAGGATGGAGAAGATGCGGCTCAGATTCCGCTCCACCGCCACCAGCAGACCGATATCCATGGGGCTGTCCTCGATGATATACAGTCCGTTGATCGGCGGCTCCTCCACGGCGGTGCAGTCCAGCGTGTGGGTGATATAGGGCTGCTCCGCCGCCGGGGCCACCGCCGTGATGTAGTCGGCATTCTCGGCAAAAAGGGTGCGGAACACCTCGTTCATCAGCAGGGCCACCGTGGGGGCAGCGCCCTCCGTCCCCTCCAGCGCCGGGAAGTCGATGCGGAGGATCTGCTTGCGGTAATAGGTGCGATCCGGCACGCCGTTGATGGTCAGATGCTTGCCGGAGGCAAAGTCATTGTAGCGGGACAGCTGCCAATAGGCCGGAGTCTCTACCCGGATATCCGCCGTCTGGCGGCGGAGCTTCAGACCCCCGATATCCCGCAGGGCGCCCATGTCCTCGCCGTCGCAGACGTGGCACAGGGTATAGCGGCGCACCTGACGATAGGCGGGGCGACCATCGATGTGGTCGGCGGCACGGCGCAGCAGCACCTGTCCGTCAGACGTCACCGACAGCATTTCATAGTACTTGCCGTCAAAGGTGAAGAACTGGCCCGGCAGATACTTCTGGAACACATGACCCCGAAGCTCGGAGCCCAGATAATGGGGCTTGCCGTTCTCGTCCTCCGCAATGTAGCGGGCGTTTTGCAGGTCCTGCAGCACCAGCCGGCGGAACAGCTCGTCCTCAATGTACCAGACAGTTTCCGTCTGTCCGGTCTTCATGGAGAAGCGGCGCTTGCTCCGCAGCACCCGGCGGCCAAAGAGAAATTCCTTTCCGCCGGAGGGCAGACGCAGCAGCGGCTTTCCGTCGTCGTCCACGAGAGCCACATCACTGCTCTGCATACAGCGGCACAGCATCTGCCACAGGGTATCCGCCGGTTCCTCCGAATCGGCTCCCAGCAGCATCAGCTCCCGGTGCAGCTCCCGATCCGGCACCGGTTCAACGCTCATGCGCAGGCACAGCCGCAGCGCTACATTGCGCTCCGTGCGGGCGTGATCCGCCACGATGTACGGGATGGCCTTGGGATCGGCGTTGAAGATCCCCTCGTTGGCGGCCATATAGTCCCGCAGAAGATAGTCGGAGGTGATGACATTGATGAAGCCCTGCTCCCCGATCCGGGTGGCAAAGTCCCGCTTCACCTCAAACATATTGAAGGACTCGTCCTCCACCACCATGTACTGGTTTTTCTCCACTCTGGCATCCCATAGGTTGGGAGACACCCGGAAGCAGCGGTCCATCATCTCCTGCTCCGTAGGGAGCTGGGCATAGTGCAGCAGATCATAGTAGTACTGCTTGGCGATCCAGCGCATATCCGTCACGGGGAATGCCTCGCCGCCGTACCATGTGGCGGTGGACACCTGATTCTTCAGCGCCACGAAGGACAGCTCCGTCCCCATGCCCAAATAGCGGGAGAGGTTGGGCAGCATACGGTGCTGCAGATGCTCACGGCCCGTCTCCCAGCACATATAGGCGCAGGCTCCGTCTCGCCGTGTGGTGGCGGACACCTCGCTGATGCTGATCATCAGGACATGGGACAGGGCATCCACCAGTCCGTCGCAGTTCTTATCGATGGAGCAATACGTCACCGGGCGGGGGCTCATGTGCTCCGCCAGAGAGCGCAGACCCACCTGCGCCGTGGGGATCAGGCGGGAGGGCTCCATGAGCACCACATAATCCACCTCGTCGAAAAACTCGGCGTTGGCCTCGTGCATAGGCAGGTCATGGACGCTGGAGCGGGTGATGATGCCCACATCCAGCGGACGGGGCTCCTGCTCCAGCACACCCACACGCCACAGGCCCGGCAGGCCCGTGATGGCCTGCAGGCCCTCCTGACACCAGGCGATGATATCCTCCTCCACGCTGTGCCGGCCCAGCACGATCAGCACCTTCCGATGGCGCAGCAGCGTGTGGTTCATGGCATAAAAGGCGTAGGGGATCAGGTCATAGTAAAAGGGGTCGTTGAAGAGGATGCTGCGGCCCTCCAGCAGATCCCGGCCGGAGATGAGACTGCTCTTATCCACCGGGAAGCCCCGGTTCAGCAGAGAACGCATATAGCGGCCGTACAGCTCCACCGGCTCGCCCACCTGCTCCTCCATCTTCGCCAGCAGCTCATCGCAGGTCATATCGCTGTCGCTCAAGGCTCCGGCGGTGATATCATCCGCCACCAGACGGTCGCCAAACAGGCGGCGCAGGGCCTTCCGCAGCACCGTATAGTCGCACTTGCGGCGGGCGTCGTCCTCCTCGCCCTCCAGCTGGTTCTCCTGATCCTCCTGCTCCAGCAGGCCGTCCAGGAAGTAGTAAATCTCGCCCATGAGGATCATGCCGAACACCGGGAAGAAGGGCTGATCCAGCAGCTCCCGGCTCATCAGCGGCGCTGAGGCGAACATCATCGCCAGCAACACCGGCACCGCTGCGGTATACACCGTTTTGACCAGCGTGCGGCACTGGCCCAGATGGGGACGAACGTACCAGTAGTCCTTTTCACGGTCGTGCTCATAAAAGAGCCTGCGCACCGGTGTGCCGAACTCCGGATCACGGCAGAGCCGGGCGCTGATGGCGACCATGACTTTCTTCAGGATCACGTGGGCCAGCAGAATCAGCAGATTCAGGGCCACCATGGTCAGAAACGGGAAATTGATCCTCAGGAACAGCTCCTGCAGCCACTGGCCAAGGCGGGTCAGGAGCTGGCTGAGCCAGGAGAGGGATATCCTGCCGCCCCAGCGCTCCAGCGCAGCGGGCAGGGCCTCCAGCAGGCGGGACATCCAGTTCCACAGGCGGGTGGCCAGCACCATCAGGACCACGCAGTAGACCGAGGCGAAGATGGGCTCCAGCAGCTGGCAGCTGCGGTCCTTTTTCTTCAGGTTGGCTTTGGAGCTGAGCTTCAGCAGCAGGAGGAACAGTGCCGTGATACCGGCACCGCCCAGCAGTCGCATGGTATTAGTCATACAGCTCCTCCGTTCTCACCGTTACACCCTTGATGTGCGCCACCGGCAGCACCACCCGGTTATCCGGCTGGAGAAAGTCGATGGCCCGCTGCCGCTGGGCATAGGGGACAGGATACTCGTAGTCCACCGGGCGGTCAAATTCGTAGGGGTATGCCTCCGGCTCCTGCTGGCACGGCTGCTGCTCTCTGGGGAAAAACAGGGCGAACACCGTCCGCAGCTGCTCCCGCCGCTGGCGGATATCCGACTGGTGCTTGCGGTAGACCATGATGCGGGCATCCTCAGGATTGGCGTGGGCCGTGTGGTAGGCCACCACCGAGCATCCACGCATGACGTTGCAGGCATGGCTCAGGCAGCGGGAATAGTCATTCATCATGCCCGTGACGGTGCGGTCCAGCTCCGCCACCTCGTCGTTGTAGGTATAGACCTTGCGGCGCAGCGCACGGCGCAGGAAAAACAGGCATACCACCGCCGTCAGTGCCAGCGCCGCCAGTCCCATCGCCGTCAAGCCCAGCGCCGTACCGCGTGCAGCGACGGCACCAAGGTTCTTCACCAGCATGGGAAGGCATCCCACCAGAAACACCCCCAGCAGCACCAGCCCCATGGCAATGGTGCGCTTGCGGGTCATTCGGGCGTCGATCTTCCGGCGCACCTGATGATCCGCCTTATCGATGCGTACCCGGCACGCATCCAGATTCTCCGCCATGGTGATGCCGGTATCCAGCATGGCCTGCTCCTCGGTGTGGATGTGCTCCCGCACATCCTCCACCTGGTATCCGTCCAGACACGCCGCCTGACGGTCCGAAATGCGGTTCATGCCCCGAAAGCTCTCCAGCGCCTTGCCCAAGGCCCGTGCCGGCTGCTTGATCAGCCGATGGATGGCCTTGTCAGATGCGGAACGGGCGCTGTCCCAGAAGGCAGCCTCGTCGGTGGGGCAATCCGTGGAAAGTCCCAGCTCCCGGCCGGAGACGTACAGGTCGGACTTATCGAAGTCTCCCCGTGGCGTCACCGGCACGGTGACGTTGGCGCAGAAGCTGCGCTCCGCCTCATAGTCGCTGATGCGGGGGCGCTGCTCCTCCCGCACGGCGTCGATCTTCTGCTCCAAAAGGACGTCTGTCGCCTGAAGCTTTCCATCGTACCGCTGCAGAAGCTCCGTCAGGGCGGCATCGTCGTTTTCGCACTCCAGCCGGTACAGCCGTCCCGGCCGCAGGCAGCCGCCGGGGATCTCCTGCCCCGCCAGCAGCATCAGCGATGACAGCAGGCGCAGGTAGTCAAAGGGGTAGCTCTGGTAATTCTCCGGCGGCAGGTCGAACACCAGATAGCGCATTTTATCGAAATACAGGTTCCAGTCCGGAAAGCGGCGATACTGCTGCTCCACGTGCTCCCCCCAGGCAGAGTGGATCTCCTCGCTGCGCTGGGTATAGGTGCGTCGGGCTACGCAGATCACCTCCGATGGCAGGGAGATGTCCAGTCTCTCGTTGGCGGTGATGCGGCTGCGGAGCTGCTGCTTATACTGGGCCTCCAGCTGATACTCGGCAAACTCCGGGTCACTCTCCCCCACGCTGTTGCGTCCCGCCTGCACCAGCGGCTGGCGGCACAGGTGGGTCACCAGCTTTGTCAGGGGCTTCTCCGCCGCAGCGTCAAAGGCCGCCAGCTTCACCTGACGCAGCCGGGGCAGATATTCCTCCAGCGGCTCCTCCCACTCCTTCTGCGGCGGCTCAAACGGCACCAAGTCAAAGGGATTGCGGTACGTCAGGCCCTCACCGGTGGTGAGGATCAGCGCACGCCACGTTTTTTCACGGGCCACGGTCTCCCGCAGCTCCGGCACCGCCTCGGCCAGCGTATCCTTTTCCGGATACCACCGGCACAGGGCAATGTGCCGGTGGTCGGCAAAGAGGCTGAGGAAAATGTCATACTCCCTGATCCGATCGATATGCTCTTTTTCCGCAATGATAACAGTGAACAAATTCGTTTCCTCCGTTCTCCTGTTCGTGCAGATATCTATCTGACCGATCAGTCATGCATCAGCTTCTGCAGCATCTCCAGCGTGGCCTCGAAATCGTCGGGCTCCGGTGTCTCCTCGATGGTCTCCCTGATCTTGCGGTAGACAATGGAGATCACCAGATTGTCCTCGGCGTTGCGGCTCCGCTCAAACTGGGGCGTCTTGCGATAATTTTCCATCAGCAGCACGAACTGCTCCTTCAGCACGCCGCACAGGATGAACTTGGCATCGTCGGGACGTTCCCACATATACAGCTCGTCGCTGAGGGTCTTGACCACGGCCTCCACCAGTGCGGTGATCTCCGCCACAAAGCGCTGGCTGTTGGGCAGAGAGGTGTAGTAGGCCAGCGGGATCTCAAAGAGGCTGGCAGGACCCTCGTGGAGGATGTCAATGGAGAACTTGCGGACGGCGTGGGCAAAGGCGGTGTCGGAGTAGTTGGAATTACGCACCACGTCCTTAGCCCGGCGCTTGCGCTTGATGACCTCGATATCCTCCACCACGGCGGAATTAATGTATAGGGCATCCAGAATCTCGTAGAACTCGTCGCAGAGGGTGCCGTTGGAGACGATCATATCCACCATGCGCTCATCGGAATTTTCGTACTTATACACACGCTTCCCGGCGGCAGCATGGGAGAGATTGACGTACTTGATGGCATCGTACACCAGCCCGTAGATCATGGCCTGATGGATCTTCATGATCTGGCGGTTCTGGAAGTCGAAGTCGATCTCCGGCATGACGGCGATGGAATCCCAACGCTTGTCGATGTGGGTGGAGATCATGATATTCTTGGTAGAATCCGGTCCGATGTGCTTGGCATAGGCCATATAGGCCTTCTGATAGAGGCCGGCAGTCTTGTCACGGGTCTCCGTGCGGGAGGGGCTGGCGAACTTGTTCAGCTTGTCGGGGGTCAGATTGTACAGGGCGTTGAAGAAGTGCAGCTCGTAGCGGGACACGGTGTCCACGGCGTCGCCCTTTATCAGCAGATCACCGATGCGGTACTCCCGCATATCGCACAGGGACTTGTTATAGGCGCAGAGCTTCACCTCACGGGGCTCCTCGTTGGTGATGCGCTGGATGCCAGGGGCGGACAGGCGCTCGCCCATGGCGATGATCTTGCGGATATAGTGGAGGTTATCCTCACGGGTGACGGTATCGAACATGGTGCCGTCGCCGTCGCCCTCTTCCCGCATCTTCAGACGGGCCTTCAGACGGTTCTCCATAGCGATGGCCCGGATGATGTTCATGTCGATGGCCTTGCAGTCCCGGCGGACGGTATCCCGGAAGTAATCCAGCAGGATCTCGTCAAACACGTCGATGCGGCGATCCTCCTCCACGATATCGGCGGAACGGATCTCCCGCTCAAAGGCCACGTTGGCCTTGATGGCATCGAAGATGCGGCCATTCAGCTCGGAATCCAGCAGAGCGCCCTCCTCCCCCTGCTTGCGGGTGCTGCGGGACAGCTCCTGCAGTATCTCACGGGAGGCGCAGACGTTAAAGACGGAGTCGCCCTTGGTGAACTTCAGGCTGTCGGCCAGATCGTCCTGACGGCGCACCAGAGAGGCGACCTTTTCGCCGAAGGTGCGATAAAAGCGCTCGAACATGGCGGACAGATCCTTGACATACTCGTAGCCGAACTTATAGGCCTCCAGCTCCGCCGTCAGATTGCCGAAATCGGTGATGGCGGCAAAGTAGTCGGGGAAGAACTCGTTCAGCTTGTCATAGATCTTCTCATAGCCGCCCAGCTTCTCCAGCAGATTGGGGTTGGCATCGCCGGCCTTTTCGGCGGCGCACAGCTCGTCCAGATTGTGCTCCTTCTTCTTGCCGTTGAACTTCACGTCGAACATACCCGTCTCGTCGGCATCAGGTGCATAGGTCTCCAGATTGGGGATGATCTCGTTATTCAGACGATTCTGCGTAGGCTCGATCTTCTCGGCAAAGAGGCGCTCCAGCGTATACAGCATATAGCGCACGGCATTGGGATGGAAAATCTCACCGAAGCTGTTGCGGAGGATCGCCTCGATGGTATAGGGCTTCTTCTCATTGATGGTCTTGGCCTCGTTGACGAAGATGGCCTCTGCCACGCTCTCGGACACCTTGCGGGCGTTTTCGCGCATTTTGTCCTCGTAGTCACGCAGCTTCGCCAGGTTGTCACAGGCCCTGCCCTTTGCGCCCTCGGTGTGCTGATAGTCGATCTCCTCCGCCAGACTGTTGGCGGCGCTGCGGGCAGTGTTGATGACGGTATCCTCGTTCAGGGCCTCGTGCATCCGGTTTGCCAGCGCCATAAAATAGGACTTCAGCAGCCGGGGCGCAATACGGATGAACTTGGCCCGCAGGTCCTTGGTGAAGTTATCGGTAGCGGTGTCCATCTTCTCGGTATACACCTTGGCACGAGTGGGGGCCTCGGTGGCGGACAGGCCCTGCTTCCGGGCCTCACGCAGCTTCACCTCAAAGGCGTTGTCATACCTGGACCACTTGGCTGCCTCGCCCTCGCCGCCGATGCTGTCCAGCGCCCAGTCATAGGCGATGTAGTCGGCGATCTCCTCATAGGGGTAGCGGATAATGCCGGCGCCGATGCCGCCGAAGCGGTTGCGGCCATAGTTGCCGGGGTTGGACATCTCCTTGATGATGTTATCCTCCACGGAGAAGGCCTTCTTCTGCAAGGGGCCGATGTTCTGCTCATACAGGGCCTGCGCCGCCTGGATCTCATACTGCATGGTGCTGACCAGGGTGCTGTCCTCGGCGTTCTGGCCATCCATCAGGAAGCAGAAATCAAAGGGCAGCAGGCTCAGGGATTTCATCTCATCGGTGCCGGGATTGGCAAAGTCCACGTGCAGTCTGTTGTAGCGGCGCAGATCCTCGTCGATATCGAAGAAGCCGGAGCCCTTCATCATAAAGGCGTTGATCTCCTTGATGGTGGCATAGGCGTTGCGGCGCTGGCTCTCCCGCTCAGTGTTGGAGTCGATGACGCTGTCCAGCGTCTCCGGCAGAAGGATCAGGGAGCGGACGATCAGGCTGGTGTTGGGGTACTTATCCTTGACATAGTCCCGCAGATACATGGCCAGCGGCAGCAGGATACCGGAGCCGGTACCGCCGGAGGCCGTGGAGACGATGACGGCACGCATGGTCTGCTTCATCTCCTTGCCGCTCTTGCGGAACAGGTCGTCCACAGCGTCCAACAGCGGGCGGATACGGCCGGTCTTAATGGTGGAGTTCAGGGCCAGACGGGAGATGGCCCGGACCTGTCCGGCACCCTCGGACACCGTCTTGTCGTATAGGACGGCGTTCTTGGGAAACCAGTTGTTCAGTGCGTCTGCATCGTAGTCCAGATAGTTGCCCACCGTCTGAGTGTTGGACGTCTGGACGGTGTAGATGTGGCTCCTGCTGCCGGACACGCTGGCCAGATCGTTGACATTGGTGTCCAGACAGACAAAGTTGACGTTCTCCCGTTCGCCGGGACGGCACATCTCCGCCACACGCTGGACGATGCGGCATCCGGTGCCGCCAACACCCACAAACAGAGTCGGGGCGTCGATCACATTTTCCTTGATGCGTTCCTTTGCCATGTTGCTACCTCCGAATCATTCTATATATGGTTTGTCTCTCTTTTATTTGCTGAATTTCAATGTTACGCCCAAGCCCATGGGGACGGGGATGCCGGTGCTGTCCAGCACCTGACCGCTGACGTTGCAGGCCCGGTTGTTGCCGATCTCCGTGGTGGCCGTCTTTTTGGTGCTCACCAGCTTGCCGGTGGCGGGGTCACGGTTAAACACCAGCGTGCCCACCTTGATGGAACCAACGGCGCTGCCGTTGACGGCGGACACCGCCGTGACCTTGGCCTTGCGCTCAGCGGGACGGGTCCAGCGGTTGTCCACCGCCTCCAGCTCCAGCACCATGCCGCACTTGGCCAGAGGATTGGCCGTATACTTGGGGGATGTGATGGAGAGGCGTCCCTTCTTCTTGCCGCCGCCGGAGAACTCCGTGCGGGCCGAACCGGACACCGCCGTAGCTCCCACGGTGAAGTTGGTCTTGGATACCCGGATCTTCCTGGGCAGCACCTTCATCCCCATGAACAGCAGGAACAGCATCAGCAGCAGCAGGACGGTCAGCGCAATGACGGCGATGCGTACCCACTGTGGGTACTTGGCCAGCTCCAGCTTCTGCTCCGCTGTGATCTGATACGGCTCGCCGTATTCATCCGTTCCGGAGGCCTGCACCGTGATCCGCCGAAGGCCGTCTGCGGCACTCTGCTCCGGTGAGAGTCGGATGGTGTAGGTGCCATCGCCGTTGGGCGTGACGGTGCAGTCCAGTTCACCATCCACCGTGACCTCTGTCTGAGCCAGCAGCTCTGCGGGCATGGGCTGACCATCCAGCAGCAGCGTAGCGGTGAGAGGCTGCGCCTCCTCCAGCTGAGAGCGCACCACATAGGTCTGCGGTGCCTCCAGCTTCAGCTCGATCCGGCTGGTGGGATGCGCCGTGGGCGTAAGGCCATCCAGCGGCCAGCCCAAGCCGGCGTTGTCCTTTTCGATACGGTAGCCGTTCAGATAGGTGGCGGACAGGTCTGCGTTCAGGTGGTCGCTGCTGCCCAGCGTCACCTCTACCCAGCCGCTCTCGTCGCTCTCCAGCGTCTGCTCCTCGCCGTTGATATCATAGCGGACGGAATAGTGCGTCTCGCCCAGCAGCTTGGAGTTGGTCAGGTTTCCGTTCTTATCCGCCAGCCCGTAGCACAAGCGGTATGTACCGGGATATAGGGCTTCCATATCCACCGGCTGACCGTCCTCGTCCGTCAGGAAGGCGGAGAGCTCCACGTCCGGCTCATAGTAGACGCCCACGCTGGTGACGCTGCCGCTGTAAGAGAGCTGGTAGGTCCCGGCGTCGCAGTCCTCATAGGTGGCCACCACGCCCTGCAGGCTCGTATCCACCGCACAGACTCCCGCATAATCGAGCCCGGCGCCACGGGTGCCATAGGAGGGGGCGTATTGGCTGACAGCGTTGAGCTGCTTGCCCTCGGAGCCGGTGAGGGTCACATCACCCACACCACTGCCCTGCACAAACAGGATGAGCTTGCTCATGGGCAGATCAAACTCCAGCGTGTCGCCGGAGAGCTTTAACTCATCACGACCGAAGATCATATTGCTCATGGCAGTCAGCTTCGTGAGGATCTCCGCCGTGGTCGTGGCCTTGTCGGCATAATAGACGTTCTTCCCTGCGCTGACCTTCGGCATCACAGCTACAGAGCCGATGCCCAAATACATCACGTTCTCTGCGGCATTGCAGCGGGTCAGCTCCTCCTCCAAACGCTCCTCCGTCTTGCTGCCGTTCATGGACTCGCCGTTTTCAAAGAAGGTATCACCGTCCGTCAGCACGATGAGCCATTTCTCATCGGCCTGTGAGGAGGCCAAGCCCTGACTGGCGGCGGTAATGGTCTCGATGGGGGTATTCCACGCCTCCGGCGTGTACATATCCCGGATCACCGACAGATCGTCTGCGGGCGTCACCGTCAGGGGGCTGCTGCTGGAATACTTCTTCCCTCCGGCCTCCACCGGCCACATGGGATAGACGCTGAGCCGGTCCTTCTCGTTCATCATGGCGGCGAACACCTCCACGGCGTATCCCGCCCCGCACCACGCCGTATTCCCGGCGTCATACATGGAGCCGGAGTTGTCGAACACCACGGCGATCTCACGACTCTTGACCTCCCGAGTGCCGCCGGCGGCCCATGCCCCCTGCATCACCCACGGCAGCAGCATCAAGGCCGCCAGCAGACTGCACAATAAACGTCTCAATTTACCTCTCCCCTTCAGCAGTTCGACCGTCATCTCTTCTCACCGGACGAATGTCTTGTCATTTATGTAATGATACCATTTTTCGACCATTTCTGTCAAATGATTTTTGTCATTATTTCTGTTTCTCAGCGATATCACCGGACGGCCGTTTTTCGATATAGTGTAAGGTATCCGCATGAAAAAAGCGCCGACCTCTGTCGGTGCTTTTTCATGTCTTACAAAGCAAATTTTTTACTGTATTCCTCGTAATAGCGGGCGAAGGAGTCGGATTTCATGTCCTTGACGCTCTTCAAATACTCGTGGGTATCGAAGGCGTCGGACTCCAGCTCGATCATGGCCACGGCGATATTGGAGCAGTGATCCGCCACCCGCTCATAGTTGGTGAGCAGATCGTTGAACACGAAGCCCTGACTCAGGGTACATACGCCCTTTTGCAGACGGTCCACATGGTGCAGCTTCAGCTCGTCGCACAGGCCGTCGATGATCTCCTCCAGCGGCTCTACCCGGCTGGCGGCGGCCAGATCCCCCTCCACAAAGGCGTGGATGGAGAGGTAGAGGATCTCGGAGACGGCATCCTCCATGACCTTCAGCTCCTGGCTGGCCTCCGCCGAGAAGGCCATGCCCTTGCTGTGGATCTCCTGCGCCACCTCGGAGATGTTCAGGGCATGGTCGGAGATGCGCTCGAAGTCGGAGATGGTATGCAGATACTTGGATACCTCCTCACTCTGACGGGCGGTGAGTTCCTTACCGGTGATCTTCATCAGGTAGGTACCCAGCCGGTCCTCATAGCGGTCCACGGTGGACTCTGTCTCCGCCACAGCCCGGAAGCCCTTATCGCTGTACTGATGCACCAGCGCCATGGCGGCCAGCAGATTCTCCATGGCGCACTGAGCCATGGCGTCGGTGACCTGACGGCTCTGCTCGATGGCCAGCGCCGGGTGCTGCAGGAAGCGCTCCTCCAGACGGTCCATCTTCTGGCGCTCCCGGCTGCTCTCGGAGTTGTCCGGCACCAGCATACATACCAGCTTCTCCAGCAGGCCGATGAGGGGCATCAGGGCCACCACCGTGGCCAGACGGAACAGGGTGTTCGCCAGAGCGATGGACACGGTGGTCATGGTGGTATCCATGAAGTCAAAATGCACCACGGCATTGACGGCATAAAAGATGCAGCCCCAGATCACCACGCCCAGCACGTCGATGAGCAGATAGACGAAGGCCGTGCGCTTGCCGCTGACGTTGGCGCCAAGCGCCGACAGCAGCACCGGCACCGCAGCGCCGATGGCAATACCCATGATAATAGGAAGGGCGATTTCAAAGGTGACGGCTCCGGTGGCGGCCAGCGCCTGTAGGATACCCACGGCGGCGGAGGCACTCTGGATGACGCTGGTGAACACGATGCCCACCAGAATTCCCAGCAGAGGGTTTGCGAAGGAGGTCATGGCATTGATGAACACCTCGCTCTCCCGCAGGGGCTCCACGGCGCCGCTCATAGCGGTCATACCGTACATCAGCACGGCAAAGCCCAGCAGGATCTCCCCCACATGGCGGGTGGTCTGCTTCCTGCTGACCATCCGCAGCAGAGTACCGATGGTGGCCATCAGGGCCGTCAGAGTGGAGGTACTCAGCAGAGCCACCCAGCCGCCGCCGGAGAGGTTGCTGAGGCACAGCACCCAGCCGGTAACGCTGGTGCCCAAGATGGCGCCCAGCACGATGCCGATGGCCTGATTGACCTTCATCATGCCGGAGTTGACGAAGCCCACCACCATCACCGAGGTGGCGGAGGAGGACTGGATCACCGCCGTGACGCCGGTCCCCAGCAGGACCCCCTTGATGGGCGTGCTGGTGAGGTTATACAGCACCAGCTCCAGCTGATTGCCTGCTACCTTCTTCAGGGCATCGCCCATGATGGACATCCCGAACAGGAACAGGGCCACGCCGCCCAGCAGGGAAATGAAATCAGAAACGCTCAAAACGCATTCCCTCCCAGTATATTTGATTCAACAGGATATAGTATAACGTAAAAAACTCCGGCTGTCGACAGAAACTATGGAATAATTTGTGGAAAAAAGCACAAAGATTTGCAGCGGTTCTATACCCCTCCCACAGAAGTTTCCCGGCAAGCGGAATGCAGCCTTGTCATACGGGGCAGACTATGGTATAATACTCTATCATAAAATTACGCTGCCGGTCTATGAGTCCGGCAATCTTGTGAGGAAGCATATGAAACACGGACTCATCGTTTTTCTGGTATCCATGGTCCCCCTCATCGAGCTGCGGGGCGCCATCCCCTACGGCGTGGCCTACGGGATGCCGCTGTGGCTGACGTATCTCATTGCCATCGTGGGGAATATGCTGCCGGTGCCGTTTATCTATCTCTTCGCCCGGAAGATCCTTCTTTGGGGCAAGGATAAGCCTGTCATCGGAAGGTTCTTCACCTTCTGTCTGGAAAAGGGTGAGCGGGGCGGCCAAAAGCTTCAGGCGAAGGCCGGCCGGGGCTTGTTCTGGGCTCTTTTGCTGTTCGTGGGGATCCCCCTGCCCGGCACCGGTGCGTGGACGGGAACTCTGGCGGCCTCTCTGCTGGATATGGGCTTTAAGAAGAGCGTGCTGGCCTGCATGGGCGGTGTGCTGCTGGCCGGGTGCATCATGGGCATCCTCAGCGTGCTGGGCGTGTCTGCCTTTGGCGCTGTGGTACAATAGTTTTTCGCAATGGGACTTTTTCTTATCATTAAGGAAAAGTCCCATTTTTATACAAATAAATTATTTCTGCAAATTAACAGACAATGTGTTGATTTTCACGTTGAGATGTGCTAAGATAACGGACAATTTCAAGTCAGCCTCTGCCGAACGGGCCGTTACAAGGGCCGGACGGCATATGCTTATAGATCCATTCACAAGGAAAGGCGGTGACGACCATGTATCTGGAGCTGGTGAAGCAGGTATCGCAGGTGGAGCAGGAGGCGGAAGTCTCCGTCCGTCAGGCGGCCCAGCAGGCTCAGCAGATGCAGGAAGAGGCGGAACGCTCCGGACGTGCGCTGGTGGAACAGACACGCCGGGACTTGCAGCAGCTGGAGACCCAGCGCCGTCGGCAGGCGGCGGAGGACGCCGAAGCAGCCCGGCAGCAGGCGCTGCGGG
>ENA-OUQM01000588-OUQM01000588.1-human-gut-metagenome-genome-assembly--contig:-NODE-588-length-23222-cov-4.510899_pt1 | contig 23222 bp, 18 predicted proteins | sample MGYA00237949_ERZ548830 | MGnify/ENA primary metagenome ERZ548830 (study PRJEB26490, sample SAMN05194706) | human gut metagenome | biome: terrestrial biome; feature: human-associated habitat; material...
AACCCCTCCCGTCAGATACCTACTCTGTGTAGTCCCTTGTAAACTGTACTTTTGTATGGGCGAGATCATTAGACTTATTCGCCATAAAACACCTTTCCTTTCTTGCAATAGTGACTGAACAACTCTATTGTAACGGAAAGGTGTTTTTCTGTATAACGATTTGACTCCACCCGCATAGCAGGTGGGTTTTTGCTTCATGCGTACTTCGTTTCTCTGTTGAGAAACTCGTAAACACGCATTCAGCAGGCTAAAGCCTAATAACCAACAATAGCCCCAGCAAAAAGCTGGGGCTATTGTTTCAATTATTTTGGAATATTTTCAAAAATACTTAACATCCAAACTTCGTCACTTTCCTATTTCTTACTCATATCCTTAGACTTCTGCACACAAGCTCTCTGTGCCTCGATTACTGCAGAGCGCAAGCCATTTTTTTCTAATTCTGCTACCGCTGCAATCGTCGTGCCACCCGGTGAACAAACAGCATCTTTCAGAACGCCCGGATGCTCTTCTGTTTCTAATACCATCTTTGCTGCACCAAGGACAGACTGCGCAGCAAATTTGTAAGCTTGTTTTCTTGGCATTCCATCAGCCACTGCTGCATCCGCCATTGCCTCGATAAACATATACACGTAAGCAGGAGAAGAACCGCTCACACCTATCACAGCGTCCATCATAGTTTCCGGCACAATCTCTGCTTTTCCAAAGCTTTCAAAAATTGCCATCACTTCCTGTATTTCTTCTTCGTCAACATGATTGTTTGGTGTCACTGCACTCATTGCTTCCCCAACAAGTGCCGGCGTATTTGGCATTGCGCGAACCAATTTTATTTCATGACCAAACATTTCTGTAATAGACGTCAACGTCTGACCTGCTGCAATGGATACGACAATTTGTCCTTCTTTACAACAATCCCGGATTTCCGGAATCACCGTAGCAAAAACACCTGGTTTTACCGCTAAAAACAAAATATCTGCTTTTTTTGCCACCGTGGCATTGTCCGTCGTTGCAACAACGCCAAGTTCTTTTTCTATTTTTTCAACCGTCTCCTTTGTCCTTGCAGATGCCAGAATCTGCGATGGTGCATAAAGCCCTGCGGCAATCATACCGCCCATGATGGCTCTGCCCATGTTTCCACTACCGATAAACCCAACTGTCTTTGCCATATTGTCCTCCTACTTTTTATCATTTGCTCCATTTTACCACATTTGCCGTTCGATTTGAATGGCATGAAAAAGCCTAATATGTCAATCCAAAGTTCAGTTCGTAGTAATTGCCTGCCGCATCACGATATGCGTATGCCTTTCCATTCTCATCTTTGAGTTCATCCGGCATATACAAATCCTTGTCATAGCCCGGCACATCATTCGGGCTGATACACCTGCCATCTGCTCCCACGTTGATGACAGCATCATTCTTCGGGAAGGTGATCGGAAGTTTACCCGTCGGAGCATATTTGCCAAAGATCACATCCATGATTGCCTCATCATAGGTATCAAATCCGACCGTCAAGGCATCTGAAATTGTTTCCACATTTCCCAATTCCCATGCAAGTGTCACATTGACATTAGATACAACCTTTCCGCCATGTGCATGGATGCTTGCAGCGATTTCCTGCAGACGCTTCATACCGCTGACTGTCGTTTCCTTATGAGTCGTAGCAAGTGGTCTGCAATTCTCATCCACATCGCAGACTTCCTTATCCTCACAAAGATCCAGCTCCAGATAGCCCGGTGTTGCAGAAAAATATGCGCCGGATGACGGATGTACCATCAGGATTGCAAGATCAGCTTCCTCGTAGGAGTCTGTCAACGTGCCATAGCCTGCTGCCAATTCCCGTAAAGTCTTGTTCTCTTTTTCTGCCTGTTCTTTATTCTTATAAAATGCCTCAACATAAATCTTTTTACCGTTTGCATCATATGGTAAAGTCCCGTCATTTTTCAAAAGTACCACAGACTTTCTGTGCACCAGCGCTGCCTCTGCCCGATCGGCTTCATCTGCAATCACACGCTCTGCCACAGCCGCATCTCGATAAGGATCTTCAAACATGCCAAGAGCAAACATTTCTGTCAATGTACGCATCACAGCTCGATCAATGGATGCATCTGTTAAGATAAGGTCTTCTTTTGCAAATCCCTCCGGCACTTCATGACTGTCGTAATAGCCATTTTTACCCCTCTCATAGGCTTCCATGGCAAGGTCATTGTCAAACAGACCACTGATCAGGTCAACACCGGACTGCGTCACAGCAAAACCAATACGCTCCGGCTTATCCAGCGCCTCTACACCCCAGCACATATTGTGCACGATACCGGTATCGGAGTTAATGTAACCCTTGAAGCCCATCTGTCCACGCAAAATAGTGTCAATAAAATATTTGTTATAAGCAAATCCGTATGGAGCAAAATCAATATTCTGTCCTTTTGGATCCTTTTGCAGAAAACTTTTCTCCTTCGAAGGCTTTGAGTAATATGGCATGATAGACTCTGCATTGTGGCGGATTGCCGGGTAAAATCCCTTAATATGGTATTTCTCCAGACTGCCCTCTGTTGCATAGACATTCCACTGACCTGCAGCATAATGCGGGTCAAAGCCATTTTCTCTGGCCCCGCCGCCCGGAAAATGCTTGACTGTCATCGCTGTTCCATCGAAACCTGCCCCATCTGAGCCATTTTGAATGGCAGGAATCAAATGATCAAAAGTTTCCTCAATCAATGCCGGATCCTCACCAAAAGTGCCATAAGCTCTCTGCCATCTTGGATCGGTCATACAGTCTGCCATATACATATAGCCCTTGCGAAGACCACATGCATTCCATTCACGATTGATAATCTGTCCGAATGTATCAATGACATCAAAATTGCCGTCTCCCTTAACTGCTGCTGCAATGCCAAGAGTTCCCGGCCAGGTTGCGAACACACCAGCGGCATCATTCATACCAAAAACAGGTTCGGCATTTTCATTTCGAGAATTGGATACGACCTGTACCGGTACAAAATGATCGCATTCCTCTGCCACTGCCTGTAACTGGTTCAAAAAATCTACCAGATCGGTAGGCGTTGGGTTTGCACGCAGGATCAGATGTCTGGAAAACCAGTCCTTTAACATCGTCTCCGTGCCCGGTAAATGCTGCTCACCAAAAATGGTTTTTCCATCTAACTGCCCGTTATCTAAAACACCGGATTCATCCAACTGTGGCTGATAACCCTCTACGCCACACGGATATTTTCCCATACGCCAGTCCGAGATAAACAACTGGGCGATTTTTTCCTCCAAGGTCAGTTCCTTGACATACGCCTCGGCTCTCTCCTTTGCCGGCAACCGCCAGTCATCAAAAGGCTTGAACTGACCAGAACCATCGATATCTTTAAAATATAAGCCATCTTTTTCGATCAGACGGTCTGTTACCATGGAAATATCCGGTCCGTTTTCGTTTTTATATCTTTTTAAAATTTCACTTGCTTTTTGCATTTTGTCCCTCCTGCTTCACACATATGACGCACGGTAAGTTCCTGTTCTGTCTCCCGATTGACCAACACGGCGCGCCAAAAATATTACATATTTTAATGCACTTTTCTCATCCGAAACAAGTCCTATTTTGCTGTTTTTGGTAGGATTTTTGTATAAATTTGTTCTTTTGCCATAAGAAAAAGCCGCATCCTTACGAACACGGCTTAGGGTTAAAAATAGTCTTACGCTTCCAGCATCTTTTCCAAGGTTGCCACTTTTACACATACACAGAAGATCTCTGCGGCTGCCTTTAAGTCTTCCATAGTTGGATAAGATGGCGCAATACGGATGACAGAATCTTTTGGATCCTTGCCATATGGGAATGGCGCACCTGCCGGTGTCAGCACAACACCTGCCTCCTTCGCCAATCCAACAACACGTGTTGCACATCCATCGATCGTCTCATATGTGATAAAATATCCGCCCTTCGGCTTAATCCAGGAACCGGCATCAAGACCGGCAAGTTCTCTCTCCAATGTCTCAAGCACCAGTTCAAAACGAGGGCGAAGAAGTGCTGCATGTTTTTCCATATGCTTTTCGATACCATCCTCATCTTTAAAGAAACGCACGTGGCGTAACTGGTTGACCTTATCAAATCCGATGGTCTGAATGGTGAGGGACTTCTTGATATCTGCAATGTTTGCTTCTGATGAAGCGATTGCTGATATACCACCACCGGCAAAAGAAACCTTAGATGTAGAGCAGAACTCAAATACCATATCCGGATTTCCAGCCTTTTCACATTCCTCTAAGATGTTTAAAATCTTTCCTTCTTCCGCACCGTACAAATGATGCACCGCATAAGCATTATCCCAGAAAATACGGAAATCTTTTGCTGCCGGTTTTAAAGCTGCCATACGTCTTACCGTATCGTCGGAATATACAATACCCTGTGGATTGGAGTACTTTGGCACACACCAGATTCCCTTAATGGCATCATCTTTTGCCACCAATTCCTCTACCATATCCATGTCCGGTCCGTCAACTGTCATTGGCACATTGATCATTTCCACACCAAAGTGCTCTGTTACGGCAAAATGACGGTCATAGCCCGGCACTGGACATAAAAATTTCACTTTATCTAATTTTGCCCAAGGAGTCTCTCCCATATAGCCTAAAAGCATTCCGCGGGCAACCATATCATACATTGTATTCAGACTGGAATTTCCACAGACGATAACCTGTTCCGGTTTTACTTCCATGATGCCGGCCATGAGACGCTTTGCCTCCGGAATTCCATCCAGACCACCATAGTTACGGGTATCCAGACCATTTTCTGCCTGCATTAAGGATTCTGCATCAATAGCATTCAAAAGTCCCATTCCCAAATCCAACTGTTCCGTTGATGGCTTTCCACGTGACATATCAAGTTTCAGGCCTTTATCCTGATACTCTTTGTAGGTCTGACGTACCTTTGCCAGTTCTTCCTGCAACTGTTCTTTTGTCATGTCTGCATATGTTTGCATGATATTTTTTCCTCCTACTGCTTGTTTCTTTATTAAATAAACTTTGCCGACCGCTGTCATCGCCCGCAAAGGTTATTTCTTCTCTACTCCGCTTCTCTGCGGATTCTTTCTAAATGTTCCCGGATTTTCTTTTCATATCCCATCTCTGTAGGCTCATAAAACTGCGTTCCTACCAATGCATCCGGCAGATATTGCTGCTGCACATAATGATTTTTAAAATCATGCGCATATTGATAGCCAAGACCATGCCCAAGTTTTCCCGCAGATTTGTAATGAGAATCCTGTAAATGTGTCGGAATCGGTGGTGTCTGTCCATTCGCCACCATCTGCATAGCTGCGCCAATCGACAAATAGGACGCATTACTTTTTGGTGCACAAGCCACGTAATTTACTGCCTGCGCCAGAATAATCTGACTTTCCGGCATACCGATGCGCTCCACTGCCTGCGCTGCCGCAACAGCCACTTGTAACGCCTGCGGATCTGCATTTCCGACATCTTCGGATGCGCAGATCATGATACGCCTTGCAATAAACTTCACATCCTCGCCTGCATAAAGCATCCGCGCCAGATAATAAATGGCTGCATCCGGGTCAGAACCACGCATACTTTTGATAAAAGCAGAAATCGTATCATAGTGATTGTCACCACTCTTATCATATTTCACAACACGTCTTTGAATGCATTCGCTCGCAACAGATAATGTAATATGAATTTTCCCATCCGCTGATGGCTCCGTCGTCAATACGCCCAGCTCAATTGCGGTAAGCGCGCTTCTGGCATCTCCATTTGCCATATCACTCAAAAAATCGAGCGCGTCATCATCAATGGTAGCTCCATAAGAGCCAAGACCTTTTTCCTGATCCTGCAATGCACGCAGCAACAGTTTCTTGATGTCATCCTGGGATAACGGCTTTAATTCAAAGATAATCGAGCGGGACAAAAGCGCTCCGTTGACCTCAAAATAAGGATTCTCCGTCGTTGCCCCCACCAGAATAATGGTTCCATCCTCTACAAATGGCAAAAGATAATCCTGCTGTCCTTTGTTAAACCGATGAATCTCATCGATAAACAAAATCGTCTTTTTCCCATACATGCCACGCATATTTTTGGCATTTTCCACCACCTGCTCCATATCCTTCTTACCGGCTGCTGTCGCATTGATGGAAGTAAACTCTGCACTCGTCGTATGTGCAATCACCTTTGCAAGCGTCGTCTTCCCGGTTCCCGGTGGTCCATAAAAAATAATGGACGATATCTTATCCGCCATAATAGCGCGATACAAAAGTTTATCCTTGCCTATGATATGCTGTTGTCCGACCACTTCATCCAATGTCGTCGGTCGCATGCGGGAAGCTAGTGGTGATTCTTTTTTCCCATTTTCCTGTCGCATATAATCAAATAAATCCATAATCCCTCCGAAATTGCATTTTAAAGCGCAATATCTTGCATATTAACTTGCATCTTTCTTGATTTTTCTTGCATTTTCGTTTCAAAATGCAGGATTTCACATCCGATTATGCATTCTACCTAATAAGATACTAAAATTTCACAGAAAGTACAAGTCTTTTGTTATATAAATTTCTGATTGCACTCATATCATGCCCATATTACGGCTCCACCAACTGATCTACGGTGACAAATGTATACCCCATCTCCCGCAAAACCGGAATCAGCTGTCTTACGGCTTCCACCGTCGTCGGATAAGCGTCGTGCATTAAAATAATATCATTTTCCTTAACATTTTTCACTACTTCCGCGTAAATCCGCTCAGTGTTCTGGCTCTGCCAATCCAACGTGTCCACATGCCAAAAGACCCAGAACATGCCTGTGCGCTGTTCTAAGGATTCATTTTTGCAACCATACGGCGGACGGAAAAATTGTGGACGAACACCGGTTAAGTTTTCCAGTAAATCATTTGTTTTTCCGATTTCTGTCAACATTTCCGCTTCAGAAACCTCACATACATTGGTATGCGAATAGGTGTGGTTTCCAATCAAATGCCCTGCCTCATGCACTTCTTTTACAATCTCGGGATAGATTTCCGCTTCTTTGCCCATCATAAAAAAAGTTGCCTTGACATCCGCCTCAGAAAGAACCGCAAGTATTTCCTGCGTATACAAAGGATGTGGCCCATCATCAAATGTCAGAGCAATTTTCTTTTTCTCCTTTTCCTGCTCATTGCACGCATCTGCCCCTTGCTCACATCCGGCATCCGCAGCCGTACTTTGCCACATTTTTTCTGCTTTTTGATACACGCACACCTGCCATAGCAGGCTGGCACCGATTCCTGCCACACACAATGCATACATCCATATTTTTGTCTTTTCCATAAAAAAAGCCAGCCCTGACTTTTTGCCAAGACTGGCTTTACTCATCTTCTTCATATTATAAGCTATGAAGGATTTGTTTTTTTATGCCTCATGCTTTACCACTGCAGTAAGTTCGCTTCCTGCCACATCAATATAAATGACATCGCCCATCTCCACTTCATCTGCCAAAATACATTTTGCTGCCATCGTCTCCACATATTTCTGCAAATAACGTTTGAGTGGTCTTGCGCCGTAAACCGGGTCGTATCCATGATCTACAATATAGGCTTCTGCTTCCGGAGAAAGCTGTACACGTATCTCACGATCTGCAAGACGTTCATTCAATTCCTGCATCAAAAGCGTAACAATATGACCAATATTATCCTTGGTAAGTGGCTTGAAGAGAATGGTCTCATCCAGACGGTTTAAAAATTCCGGTCTGAAATGCTGCCGCAGTTCGTTCATGACCGCTTCCTCTGCCTCCGGTCTGATGTTGCCATTTTCATCAATACCATCGAGCAAATAAGAAGATCCAAGGTTACTTGTCATAATAATAATCGTATTTTTAAAATCGACCGTTCTTCCCTGCGAATCGGTAATACGTCCGTCATCCAATACCTGCAAAAGTACATTAAAGACATCCGGATGCGCTTTTTCCACCTCATCAAACAGAACAACAGAATATGGTTTTCTACGGACAGCCTCCGTCAATTGACCGCCTTCGTCATAACCTACATATCCTGGAGGCGCTCCAATCAGACGAGATACTGAATATTTCTCCATATACTCACTCATATCCAGACGTACCATATTGTTTTCATCGTCAAAAAGACTTGCTGCAAGCGTTTTTGCCAGTTCTGTCTTACCGACACCTGTAGGTCCTAAGAATAAGAACGAACCAATTGGCTTATCCGGATCTTTGATACCGGCTTTTGAACGAATGATAGCCTCGCTGACTTTCGTCACACCTTCGTCCTGACCAATCACACGTTTGTGAAGCTCATCTGCCAGATGCAGTGTCTTGTTGCGTTCACTCTCATTGAGCTTTGCAACCGGAATTCCCGTCCAGCGGGAAATAATACGTGCAATCTCTTCCTCCGTAACACTTTCGTGTACGAGACTCATATCTTTATTCTTAATCAGTTCTTCTTCCTGTTCCAATTGTTTTTCGAGCTGTGGCAGCTTGCCATACTGCAATTCTGCTGCTTTTTCCAGATCATAATTCTGCTGTGCAATCTTAATCTCATTGCGCAGGCTCTCTAATTCCTCACGCAGCTGTGAAACTTTTTCCACTGCATGTTTCTCATTATCCCATTGTGCCTTCTGACCGGAGAATTTCTCACGCAGCTCGGAGAGTTCCTTCTGCAGGTTCTCCAGACGTTCCTGACTAAGGTGATCGTCTTCTTTTTTGAGAGCCGTCTCCTCAATCTCCAACTGCATAATACGACGGTTGAGTTCATCCAGCTCTGTTGGCATAGAATCCAGCTCTGTCTTAATCAAAGCACATGCCTCATCGACCAGATCAATCGCCTTATCCGGCAAAAACCGGTCTGTAATATAACGATTTGATAACGTAGCTGCTGATACCAGTGCACCATCCGTAATCTTAACACCGTGGAATACTTCATATCTGTCCTTTAAACCACGCAAAATGGATATGGTATCTTCTACCGATGGTTCATCCACCATAACCGGTTGGAAACGACGCTCCAACGCAGGGTCTTTCTCGATATATTCCCGATACTCATCCAACGTTGTCGCACCAATACAGTGTAATTCACCACGTGCAAGCATTGGTTTTAACATGTTGCCTGCATCCATAGCGCCATCTGTTTTGCCGGCTCCCACAATCGTGTGCAACTCATCAATAAAGAGGATGATTTCACCATCGGAGTTTTTAATTTCATCCAATACGGCTTTTAAACGTTCCTCAAATTCACCACGATATTTTGCACCGGCAACCAATGCTCCCATATCAAGAGCAAAAAGCTTTTTATCTTTCAGTCCTTCCGGCACATCACCACGGACAATACGCTGCGCCAGGCCTTCTACTGCTGCCGTCTTACCTACACCGGGTTCACCGATCAGCACCGGGTTATTTTTTGTCTTACGTGACAAAATACGAACCACATTTCGGATCTCAGCATCTCTGCCAATAACCGGATCCAGCTTCTGCTCGCGCGCACGCTCCACCATGTCATAACCATACTTTTCCAGCGTATCATAGGTTGCTTCCGGATTGTCCGTTGTCACTCTCTGGTTACCACGCACCGTCGAAAGTGCCTGTAAAAAGCGATCTCTTGTAATTCCATATTCATGGAACAAATCTTTGATGGCACGATTCGGATAACGAATCAGTGCAAGGAAAAGATGCTCTACGGAAACGTATTCATCTCCCATAGCCTTTGCTTCATCCTCTGCATGGATGAGTACCTGATTTAAGTCTTTTCCCACAAACACCTGACCACCGGAAACCTTCGTTCTTGCTTCCAGACGACGTGTTGCATTTTCTTTAAAATGCTCCAGCTGGATTTCCATTTTTTCTATCATCTGTGGAATCAAACCATTTTCCTGTTGTAAAAGAGCAACCAGCAAATGTTCCTGTTCAATTTCCTGATTGCCATATTCATATGCCAATTTTTCACAGTCCTGCACTGCTTCCATTGACTTTTGGGTAAACTTCTGAATGTTCATATCTGTCACCTCCCATAATGGTATCTTATCACGCCGATGCTTTTTCTGCACCTGCATATTCTCTTAATTTTTGTTTTGCTGTTTCATTCAAATGCTTTGGCACTAAAACTTCCACCGTCACATACTGATCTCCATGGACTTTGCTGTTTCGCATGGAAACAATGCCCTTATTTTTCAAACGGATCTTACTTCCGGATTGCGTTCCTTCTTTAATCTTACACTCTACATCACCATAAAGCGTTGTCACACGTGCCACACCACCTAAGGCAGCTGTTGCAAACGGGACATGCACAACCGTGTAAACATCCATGCCTTCACGCCGGAATCCCGGTTTTTCCAATACATGCACATGTAAAAGTAAATCACCATTTTTGCCGCCGCCCATACCGGGCTGTCCTTTTCCCGCCAGACGAACGGTTTTGCCTTCATCAATTCCTGCCGGGATGTGCACTGCGAGTGTCTGCGGCTGTCTGCCGGATGGATCAGAAATCGTAATCTGCTTATCACATCCAAAGGCAGCATCATCAAACGAAATGGTAATCTCTGCACGTAAATCCTCTCCTTTTCTTGCGCGATTGCCATAGCCTCTTGTTCCACCACCGAAACCGCTGGTGCGGCCACCGCGAAAGGCTCCACCAAAAAGGTCGTCAAAAATATCGCCCATGTCGCCCATATCGCCACCTTCAAAATGGAATTCCATGCCATCGCCATTCCGATAAAAGGCTTTTTTGCCGAATCCCTGTCCAGAGAATCCTCGCGCCTGATTCGGATCAAAGCCTTCGCTAAAAGCTGCGTGACCAAACTGATCGTATAATTTTCTTTTTTCTTTATCGCTCAAAACGTCGTAAGCTTCCGTAATTTCTTTAAACTTCTCTTCTGCGTCCGCATTACCGGCATTGGTATCGGGATGGTATTTTTTTGCCAATCGCCGAAATGCCTTTTTGATTGTGCTTTCGTCCGCTTTCCTGTCGACGCCTAAGACTTCATAATAATCTCTCTTGGCAGACATCCCAACTCACCTACTTTCTCACCTGCACATAGCATCCTTTTGCAATATGTTGCGTCGCTTTTTTCTTGCAAGAAGGCTGGCTACAATCTGCAGCCAGCCTCCTTTCTCATCACCGATTACTCAATGGCAATCGTCTTTTTCTCTTCTACCTTCGGCTGGGCTTCCTTCTTTGGAATATCCAACTTCAATGTACCGTTCTCAAATTTTGCCTTGATATCTTCATGGGTGATATCTTCACCTACATAGAAGCTACGCTGGCAACTGCCACTGTAACGTTCCTTGCGGATGTACTTGCCATCCTCGGATTTCTCCTCATCATTGCTCGTTGTTGTGGCACTGATAATCAGATAGCCATCTTTCAATTCTGCATTTACATTCTCCTTGCTATATCCAGGAAGATCAATCACCACTTCATAACCTGTCTCAGTTTCTTTGACATCTGTCTGCATCAGATTGTTCTTTGTGCTTGCTGCACTCTTTCTCTCCTGTGGAAAAACAAAGAAATCATCCATAAAATCATTTCCAAAAATACTAGGCATTAACATAAGTCATCGCTCCTTCCATATCATCAAAACCATTGTTTACTATATTGTCGTGTTTTAACGTCTTTTCTTTTGACAATTATGTTATAACACCTTTATTAGCACTCGTCAATAGTGAGTGCTAATATTTTTTGAAAATTCACAAAATCGTCACATATTTCTTTTGAAATAGAAGAATCCCCAGGCAGCAACTGCTGTCTGAGGATTCCTATTCTCTTTTTATGCGACCACAGTGTGTTCTGCAATATAGTTCTCCACCTGATTTCTCGGAATATCAAGAACCGCAGCAATCTCAGAATATAACTGCATCTCCACTAATTTCATATAGCGTTCATCCAGCGCCGTCATCTTCTTGCCTTTTTCAATCCGCTCTTTTCCACGCTGGTGTACTGTCTTTAACAAGCTAACCCAACGCTTTCCATCTAAACTGCGAATACAGTCTTTATATTCGTTTTCACGCAACCGATCATTGGCAACCGTAATCAAATCAATCTGTGGCATTTCTCTCAGCAATGCCATTATATCTTCCTTTGTCATAACACGACGAATCGAAAGCTTTGAATTATCGACCGGTGCGTACATGATGCTCGTCTTGTCTGTCGTCGGCGCCAAATAATAATACTGCCGGTCTTTTGGCACATTTGGCATATCCAACGTATCAATCCGGACAATCTCGCACACACCATGATGACCATACATAACACGTTCGCCCACTTCAAACATTTTGACACATCCTTTCCCAAATTTTGACAACTCCTATGAGCCCGCAAAGTTTACACACATTTTACTTCGTTATAAACCTATTTTATCAACTTTTGCGAAAAAATGTAAGAGCGAATTTTAAATTTGTGTCATCACAAAGATGTCGTAAACAGCCTTAATTGCGTTCTCAAAGTCATTGTTGCTGACACCGATGATGATGTTCAACTCAGAAGATCCCTGATCGATCATTTTAACGTTGATATTTGCATGTGCAAGTGCTGAGAAGATTCTTCCTGCAGTACCACGGGTTGATTTCATACCACGTCCCACAACGGCAATCAATGCCAGATCTGCTTCCAGATCAATGATATCCGGATTTACGAGACGACGGATAGAAGAAATTACCTGCTGCTCTTTTCCTTCGAATTCTTCCTGATGTACAAAAACTGTCATGGTATCAATACCGGATGGCATATGTTCAATGGAAATACCATTCTCCTCAAATGCTTCCAGCGCTTTACGACAGAATCCTACTTCTGAGTTCATCATATCCTTATCGATATTGACTGCGACAAATCCCTTCTTGCCAGCGATACCGGTAATCGTATAATCTGCCTTTTGACAGGTGCTTTCTACAATCATAGTTCCCGGTTCTTCCGGCGCATTGGTATTCTTAATATTGATTGGAATACCAGCCTTACGCACTGGGAAAATAGCATCTTCATGAAGTACAGATGCGCCCATGTAAGAAAGCTCGCGCAATTCTCTGTAAGTAATCACTCTGATTGGCTGTGCGTTCTCTACAATTCTAGGATCTGCTACCAGACATCCGGAAACATCCGTCCAGTTCTCATATACGCTGGCATGTACGGCCTTCGATACGATTGATCCTGTAATATCAGATCCACCTCTTGAGAATGTCTTTACATTGCCGTCGATGTCACTTCCATAAAATCCCGGAATCACAGCCTTTTCCACATGCGAGAGACGTTCCGCCATCACCTTATCTGTTTTATAATCGTCAAAGTTACCATTCTCGTCAAAGAAGATTACTTCTGCCGCATCAATGAACTCATAGCCTAAGTAATTTGCCATAATGATACCATTTAAATACTCACCACGGCTGGCTGCATAATCTTCTCCGGCTTTGTCTTCGAATTTTTCTGCGATTATTCTGAATTCGTCTTCCAGAGAAAGTGTCAAATTCAGTCCATTGATAATGGAATTGTAACGTTCCTTAATTTTTTTCAGTGCACCCTTAAAGTCTTCCTCTGCTTCTGCTAATGCATAACAGGAATAAAGCATATCTGTTACTTTCGTATCCTTTGCATTACGTTTTCCCGGCGCACTCGGCACAACATAACGACGTGTCTCATCCGCGCGGATAATATCTCCTACCTTGGCAAACTGTGCTGCACTTGCCAGGGAACTTCCACCAAATTTTACTACTTTGACCATTGTTTTACTCCTTAACACTTGTGTATATATAAAAACCGTCCAATCAAATCAGATGCTTTCTATATCTTATACTGTTTCATCCATCGTTGCTACAATATATCCGCTCTCGATTATAGCATATTCTGTCAAGTGCACGCAATGGAAAAGCTTTTCGGTTATTCCTTCTGGTTATTCCTGTACGATACGATTGTATGTCCGGGCAGTCATCAGATACACCAGCACATAGATGATACCAAATACCACAAAACAGCCAACCATACATGCGACTAAAAGCGTTGTATTACGCATATTAAAGAGTGACAACATACGACAGATAATCGGGAAAGCAAAACAGGTATGAATGCAGGCAGTCACAAGCGGCAGGAAAAACACAGTTAATACCTGGGAACGAATGGCAGAGGATACTTCCTCATGCGTCATACCAACCTGCTGCATAATATGAAATCGTTTCCGATCATCATAGCCTTCCGATAGCTGTTTATAATAAATGATCAAAACCGTTGCTATCAGAAAGAGCACACCGAGAAATGCACCCGTAAAGAACAAACCACCATAAACAGCATTCATTGCTTTCTCATTCACTTTTCGGTTTTCCACAGAAAAGCTGCTCATGTTTGCGGATGGATACGTTTGTATTTTCTTATAAAGTTCCCATTGCTGATCAGCATTTCCATCAATATCAATGCCATAATATGATCTTAACTCGTTAAAACTGTCATCATACTGATATGGTATGTGATCTGCTATTTGCTCTACCGCTGCTTCATCCGGGAAAACAATGTAATATCCACTTGACATATAAGATGCCAATATGCCATTGCAAGGTGCCTTTTTCACTTCTTTTACACGATAGCTCTGTCCCATAATCTCAATCGTATCTTTTCCATAGTGTTCATGCGCCGCATATACCAAAACCTCTCCCGGTTCCAACGTCTCCTTTGTATGCATGCTCTTATTATAATCTTCCAGATTCATGCAAAACAAGATTCTATCAGACATTCCCCTGGCAGTCGCATCCGCTTCAAATGCATTTCCCTGTCTTCGGGTATAAATAATACAACCGCGTGCATATATTTCATCCTTGACATCACAGCCGGTTTCCTTTGCCATCTGATGAATGGCTTCTATCATCTTTTGATCGTCACTGCGACTTGTACCGGAAACATAACACATGTTCTGCATCGGATAACGCGTATATAAAATATCGTGCATACTAAACATCATGGAAGATGTCGTCGAAATCATCACAAGCACCATGGTAGAAAGTACGCAAATGTGAGCCAACCCTACAGCATTTTGCTTCATTCGGTACATCATACCGGAAACACTCACAAAATGGTTTGTCTTATAATAGAAGCTTTTCTTCTTTTTCAGCAATTTTAGTAACGCAATACTTCCCGCTGTAAACAGCAGATATGTGCCAAAAATGACGCAGAGAACGGCTACAAAAAACATAGCAACTGCAGACACCGGATCTTCTATTTTCAGAGAAATAGTATAGCCTGTCGCCAAAAGTATAAATCCAAGAATGGCAAGCAGCCATTTTGCATGTGGTTCCTTTTCTCCCATATCAGTGCCATGCAAAAGTTCGATCGGCGATGTCGCATGAATTTGCGCGATATCATAAAAATAATTTAGCGCCATTATGACAACAAATAGGAGCACCGTATGTCCGATTGCAAGTGGCGATACAAAAAAGCCAAGCGGAACCGAAAAACCTAACATGCGTATCAGAACGGCATACAAAAGTTTATCCAAAAGCATGCCAAAAAGGATTCCTGCGAAAAGTCCTATCACAAGTACACCTAAGCTCTCCCAGAGCAAGGTGATTGCCAGATGTTTTTTCTCTAAACCAAGCATATGGTAAACACCAAACTCTTTTCTTCTCTGCTTGATTAAAAAGCTGTTCGTATATAGCAAGAAAATTACAAGAAAAATCCGGACAACCCAGCAGGCAAATGTCAAAATAGAATTCATCGTATTAAAACCGAGCATGTTCACAAATCCCGGATTGAGCGCCAGCGATTGTATAATGTAAAACATTGCCACCGCAGCGATCACACTGAGTATATAGGGCGCATATATTTTCCCATTCTTTTTCATATTCGTTTTTGCCAGCTGGCGGTAAAATCCTTTACTCATTTTCATCACCGCCTGTCGTCAAGAGTGTCAGTGTATTGGCAATCTTTTGATACATTTCCTCATTCGTACTGTTGCCACGATACAACTGATGAAACACTTCGCCATCCTTAATAAACAAGACACGACTTGCATGCGATGCCGCTTTTGTCGAATGGGTTACCATCAAGATCGTCTGCCCTGCCGCATGCAGCTCTGAGAATACCTGTAACAATTCATCTGTTGCCTTCGAATCCAAAGCACCTGTCGGTTCATCTGCGAGAAGCAGTTCCGGATCCATCATGAGTGCACGTGTCACTGCCGCACGCTGTTTCTGTCCACCAGACACCTCATATGGAAATTTATCTAAAACATCCTCTATGCCCAGCCTTTTTGCCAGAGGCTCTGCTTTTGCCTTCATCTCTTCTGGTTTTTTCCCTGCGAGCACCATTGGTAAATAAATGTTATCTCTCAAAGAAAAGGTATCCAACAAATTAAAATCCTGAAATACAAATCCCAAATGGTCACGACGGAATTTGGAAATTTCTTTTTCCGGTAAATCGGTGACATCACATCCATTTAAGAGAACGCTGCCACTTGTTGGTCGGTCGAGCGCCGCCAAAATATTCAAAAGTGTTGTCTTACCACTTCCGGATTCTCCCATAATTGCCACATATTCTCCCTGCTCCACAGAAAAAGAAACATCCCATAATGCTTGCACCTGATTTCCGCCCAGACGCGTTTTATATATCTTTTCCAGACAATTTACTTCTAACATAGCCATATTTCCCTCCTGTCCTACACGCATAAACGTTCATCCACTGCGTGTATGCTGCCTTTCTGGTTACAAGCATACTTTAACAAAAGCCCTATAAGTCAACCATCGAATCGTGTGACATATAAGGCTTCTTATGTGACATTTTTGTAAGATAGCAAAAATTATTCTATTACCCTCTCTTCTCTGCGAAGATCCAGCGTAACGGTTGTTCCACCGCCCACAGTTGATGTCAATGAAATACCATGATGCAGCCGGTCCATTGTCCGTTTACATAAATATAATCCCAGACCGGTGGATTTGTGGTCTGCTCTGCCATTATACCCCGTATATCCTTTTTCAAAGACGCGCGGCACATCTTCAGATGCAATCCCAATTCCTGTGTCACGAATAGTAAGAAGTCCCGGCGTTTCCATGGCAATGGTTACGCTTCCATGATTTGTATATTTGAGCGCATTGGAAAGCACCTGCTCTAACACAAAACAAAACCATTTTTCATCGGTAAGCACATGTGTCGAGACAGTATCATAACAGATTGCAATCTTTTTTTGCACAAAAACAGACGCATATTTACGGATGGTCTTTCGTATCATCTCATCCAAATCATACGCATCAAAAACAAAGTCCGTTCCCGATTCCTCTAATCTTGTAAAATGAAGAATCATCTCTACATATTCTTCCATACGGAAAAGTTGCAGCTGCAGTTGTCTGCTTTCCGGTGTGTCTTCCTTTTGCAACAGCATATTCATCGCTGCCATCGGCGTCTTCACCTGATGCACCCACGTCGTATAATACTCCTGTCTTTCCTTTGTGGCGTTCTGCATTTGTTCTGCCTGTTTACAGTAGCGTTCCGTAAGCTCACTTAGCAAATCAAGATACTCTTTTTCTACCGGATTTTTTGTATCAAACAAGCATAATTCCCTGCTTCCCATATTCTGCGCAATCTGTTTTCTTTTTTCCTCTTTCTCACGAAATTGCAAAAAATCATGCACCATAAAGAGCAATACCAAAACAGTTGCCAGACCGCTTCCATACAAAACGCTCTCCAGTGCCTGACCATAAAGCATCTGAATCAAGATAGGAACAATGCAAAGAAGCAGCCATATACATATATATCCACGGCGATATTGTAAATATTTTTTCATATGACCTCCTATTCCAATGGCAAAAGATAGCCGGCGCCAACCTTTGTCACAATATAGTCATGAAGGCCAATGCCGTCTAATTTTTTACGCAGGCGATTCACATTGACGGTCAGCGTGTTTTCCTCTACATAATCATCCATCTGCCACAGACGCATCATAAGCGTATCACGACTGACGATTTCACCTTTGTGCTCCATCAATGTCTGCAAAATGCGAAATTCATTCTTTGTCAGTTCGATTTTCTGTCCATCATAGGTAATGGTAGAATCCATCAATCCCAGCATCAGACCCCGATGCTCCAACATAGGAAGCTGGTTTCCCATGTCATATGTCCGCCGAAGCATTGCTGTGATTTTTGCCATCATCACATCCAGATCGATGGGCTTTGCCAGGAAATCATCTCCCCCCATATTCATTGCCATAACAATATTCATATTATCAGAAGCTGACGATAAGAATACGACCGGCACTTGCGAAACCTGGCGGATCTGCGTACACCAGTGATATCCATTAAAAAACGGAAGCATGATATCCATCAAAACAAGATGTGGATCGTACGCCGTAAATTCTGTCATAACATTTTGAAAATGCTCTACAATCCTGGCTTCATTGCCCCAGGACTCTATCTTTTCTTTCATGGCGTTTGCCATTGTTGGATCATCTTCCACAATAAATATACGATACATTGCCGTCCTCTTTCTCTCTGATTTTAACCCATTATAACATTCCCAAAAACATTGTACCACTTTATCGTCAGACATAAAAAATCCCCACAGAGAAATTCTCTGTGGGGATGACATAGTATTTATGTTGTAATTTAAAATTCTTTGCCTCGCACTAAATTCGAGCTTCGCATTCGCTCGTTCTCATTAAGTTGTTATCTCTGCACGCGGGCTCCGGCACCACCCATGATTGCTTCTACTTCCTTCTTGCTAGCCATTGTGGTATCACCAGGTGTTGTCATAGCAAGTGCACCATGTGCTGCACCATAGTTAACAGCCAACTCTGCATCGCCTGTTGTCATAAGACCATAAATCAATCCAGATGCGAAAGAATCTCCGCCACCTACACGGTCCATGATTTCAAGTCCCTTGTAATCCTTAGCCTTATGGATTTCACCATCTGCCCAGCAGATTGCACTCCAGTCATTTACAGTTGCAGTCTTAACTTCACGAAGTGTTGTAGCAACAGCCTTGAAGTTAGGATATGTCTTAGCTGCTTCGTTGATCATCTTCTTGTATCCGTCAAGGTTGAGTTCCTTTAAGTTCTCATCGTTTCCTTCGATTTCAAATCCAAGACATGCTGTGAAGTCTTCTTCGTTACCGATCATAACGTCAACGTATTTTGCGATTTCCTTGTTCACTTCCTGAGCCTTAGCCTGTCCGCCAATAGCACTCCACATAGATGGACGGTAGTTCAAATCGTAAGATACGATGGTACCATACTTCTTAGCAGCCTTAATTGCAGCGATAACAGTCTCGCATGACTGCTCTGAAAGTGCTGCGTAGATACCGCCTGTATGCAACCAACGAGCTCCAAGCTCGCCAAAGATGTAATCAAAATCAAAATCTTCTGGTGTAGCCTTTGCAATTGCTGTGTTTGCACGGTCAGAGCATCCTACTGCACCACGGATACCAAATCCACGCTCTGTAAAGTTGATACCATTACGGCAAATTCTACCAATACCGTCTGTATCCATCCACTTAATTAAAGATGTATCAACACCACCCTGAAGGATGAAGTCTTCCATTAACATACCAACTTCGTTGTTTGCAAATGCTGTAATCACACCTGTGTTCATTCCAAAGCATCTACGTAAACCGCGGACTACATTGTACTCTCCGCCGCCTTCCCATGCACGGAACTGTCTTGCTGTACGAATTCTGCCTTCGCCTGGATCCAGACGTAACATTACTTCTCCCAAAGAAACTGCCTCAAACTTACACTCATTTGCTGGTCTTAAATTTAAATCCATTTTTCTTCTCCTTTTATTTCATCATTACGATGTCTGCCTAGCATTTGCTTTGCGCAGACATCTTATTCTACAAACTTTACAAGATGGAGTATAACACGAATTTTGAACCTTGTTTTACTTTTCCCCTAACACCACAACTTGTGCAATGTTTTCCACAAAATTTGCAATCCGCACCTCGCCAAATCGCCTGCGCAGAGGGCACCGCCTTACGGGGGGGAGGCTTTTGAGTAGAATACGTGCGTTTCCAGAAAACTGATTTGCGTTATGAAACTGTCCTTTGCACAGCTTCTACTGCTTCGCGGATGTGTCCGCCTACTACAGATATGCAGGGCATCCTTTATAAGAGTTTCTAAAGACTTGCTTGTTGTCATATATACTTATGTCAACCGACGCAAACGAACGTCCTTGTTCGGTTGCGTCTCGCGGGTACGTCCATGTACCCGCGTTGACAGTGTATCGGCAAGTCCTAAGAAACTCTAATGCATTCTGCATGCGTATCTGTAGTAGGCGAACATCATCCTGCGAAGTTGTAGAACTTTGCAAAGACTGTTTTTATAGATAACGCAAAACAGTTTTCGTTGGAAACACCGGTTCTGCGAAAGCCTCCACCCCGTAAGGCGGCGCCCTCTGCACAGAATCTTCGGTATATCCGAATTACAAAATTTGCGAAAAAAAGAGCTGCCCAAGTTGGACAGCTCTTTGAAAAATTTTATAAATTTCCTGCGGATTACTCAGTAATGTCAGCGTACATGAAGTACCAGTATCCGTTAGATGCATGCCATGCACCTGTAACCTTGTCGCTCATGAGATAGAAATCATTGTAGTATGCAACTGGGATACATGCAGCATCATCCATAAGCATATCTTCTGCTTCATGAAGTGCTGCAGAACGCTCTGCTGCGTCTGTAGTTGTTCTAGACTTCTCGATTACTGCATCGAATTCAGGGTTGCTGTATTTACCATCGTTGTTACCATTGTCTGTTGTGAACAGTTCAAGGATGTTAGATGGATCAGAGTAGTCACCTACCCAACCATTACGAGATGACATGTAATCACCATTACGACGCATTGGTGTGAAGGAAGCCCATTCTACGATTTCTACATCAACATCAATACCAAGTTCGCCCCAAGCCTTCTGTAAGTACTCAGCAACTACCTTATGATATCCTGAATCATTTGTAGAATATGTGATCTTTGGAATTCCCTTTCCATCAGCATATCCAGCTTCTTTCAAGAGATCCTTTGCCTTCTGAAGGTTTGCATCATAATCTGTTGTGCTGATATATTCCTTACCGCCATTAGCGTTCTCAGAGAAATCAGAACCATCTGTATCTTTCCATCCTGGTCCTACAAGATTACCAGCTGGAGAATATGTTCCCTGCATCAAAGTGTTAGCAACATAGTCACGATCGATAGCAAGTGAAAGTGCCTGACGAACCTGCTTGTTGTTAAATGGCTCTTTCTGAAGGTTCAAGCTTAAGTAGTATGTTCCGATGATTGGCTCTACATGGAACTCATCATTGTCCTTAAGTGAAGGAATCTCTTCTGTAGGAACATCCTTGATCATCTGACATTCACCTGTCTGGTATGCGCTGTATGCAGCGTTTGCATCTTCGATCAGGTTGAACTTGATTCCGTCTAACTTAATAGAATCAGCATCCCAGTAATTGGTATTCTTCTTCATTAATACATAAGATCCTGGAACCCATTCAGCTACGTAGAAAGGTCCGTTAGAAATATATGTATCTGCCTCTGTTGCCCAAGCATCACCATTTGCTTCGATTGTTGCCTTCTGAACTGGGTTCAATGTAGCAAATGCTGCAATAGATTCGAAGTATGGGCATGGATTTGCAAGATGTACAACAAATGTCTTGTCATCCTTTGCTTCAACACCAAGCTTTTCGATGTCTCCAGCTGCTGCCTCATCAAATCCTTCAACCATTCCAAGAACAGTTGATGCATATGGAGCTGCTACATTAGGATCGCAGACACGCTGCCAGCTGTAAACGAAATCTTCTGCTGTCAAATCAGAACCATCTGACCACTTAAGACCATCTCTTAAATGGAATGTGTAGGTAAGTCCGTCATCAGATACTTCCCACTTTTCAGCCTGTCCAGCTTCTGGATCGCCATTCTCATCGAGTTTCAAAAGACCCTCAAATGCGTGTAAGATCATCTCACCACCGTCGATTGCGGAGTTAAGTGCTGGATCAACTGTTTCTGGATCTGGACCAGTCTGAACAGATAAAATCTTTTCATCTGATGAAGCACTAGACTTCTTACCATCTCCTGAAGATGATCCACATGCTACAAGACCTACTGTCATTGCAGCAACGAGTAATAAGGAAATCACTCTCTTTTTCATATTTTTTCCTCCTTAAATATGGGCAGTTTCTTTTGTACTGCCAGATTTATATAAACACTGCGAGGGGAAAAACCTCGCAGGGTTTACCATAATGTAAGCGTCGCTTTCCACTATTGTACAGCATCCAGATTGTGGCATGCTGCATAATGTCCCGGAGCAATCTCCTTGAATTCAGGAACTTCCTGTGCACACTGTTCAGTGGCATATGGGCATCTGGTACGGAAACGACATCCGGAAGGTGGATTTAAAGGACTTGGTACATCCCCTTCCAAAACAATACGTTTACTCTGTCTTGCAATCTTTGGATCTGCAATTGGAATTGCAGAAATCAGGCTCTTTGTATATGGATGAACCGGATGTGTTGTCAATTCATAACTGTCAGCCAGCTCGACCATTCTTCCTAAATACATAACACCGATTCGATCTGAAATATGCTTTACTACAGATAGATCATGTGCGATGAAGAGATATGTCAGACCCATCTCTTTCTGCAAATCTTCAAACATGTTGATAACCTGCGCCTGAATAGAAACATCCAATGCGGAAATAGGTTCATCACAGACAATAAATTCTGGATTTACTGCAAGCGCTCTTGCAATACCAACACGCTGTCTCTGTCCACCGGAAAATTCATGTGGATAACGGTTCGCATGTTCAGAGTTTAATCCAACTTTACGAAGCATGTCAATAATTAATTCATATCTTTCCTGTTTGTTTGCTGCAAGATTATGTGTATCGATTGCTTCACCAACAATATCTCCTACCGTCATACGTGGGTCCAGACTGGCGTATGGATCCTGGAATACAATCTGCATTTTCTTACGATATGGGAGCATCTGCGCCCACTGATTCTTTTCTACATCAAATACTACGTCTCCGTCATATGTAAAACGTCCGCCTGTTGGCTGATACAAACGCAACAGTGCACGACCTGTGGTAGTCTTACCACATCCAGACTCACCTACGAGACCAAGTGTCTCGCCACGATTAATGCTAAAAGAAACATCATCTACCGCCTGAATGTACTTTTTATTCTTACCATGGCCTCCTGCTGGAAAGTACTGACGCAAATGTTCTACTTCGATAAATTTATCACTCATTTGCTTCTCCCTTCTCCATGGCTTCTTTCTGATTGAGCCAACATTGTGTATAGTGA